>Ga0209415_10012267_pt1 | contig 14308 bp, 10 predicted proteins | sample PeaSoiSIISIP2007_FD_187696 | JGI IMG/M metagenome (GOLD analysis project Ga0209415, IMG submission 187696) | Peat soil microbial communities from Weissenstadt, Germany - SII-SIP-2007 (SPAdes) (version 2) | ecosystem: Environmental > Terrestrial > Soil > Wetlands > Peat | place: Germany... | reverse complement strand
GCAGGGGAACTGACCGGCCTGCACCTGGCCCAGCAGACCGGATTCAAGCAGGCCCACATCTCCAACTTCCTCAACCGTAAGCGCGGCCTCAGCCTGGAAGGCATGGACAAAGTGCTGGCGGTGCAGCATCTTTCCGTGCTCGATCTGCTCGATCCCTCCGAAGTCAACAAGCGCGCTTCCATCCTGCCTCCCAGCGGTGACGAATTTGAAAACGTCCTGCTCACCGATGCCTCCACCGCCGCCACCCAGCCCCTCATCACCAGCATGCACGTCAAAGAGATTCTCAAGTTCAAGAAGACCTTCCTGCGCAAGCTGAAAGCCGAAACCGAAGGCGACCGCTCCCACTGGCAGCGCTTCGTGCTCGTCAAGGTCGATGCCCGGGAAGCCATGAGCATGTATCCCCGGCTCATGCCCGGGGCAACGCTCTTGATTGACCGCCATTACAACGCACTCAAGGCGTATCGCAAAGGCGAGTTCAATATGTACGCTGTTCTGAAAAACGATACTTGCACGGTGAGATACGTCGAAGTGGCGGGAAATCATCTAATCTTGCGTCCCCATAACCAGTCCGCACCGATCGAAGTCGTAACCATGGAAGACGGCAAAACCGCCTCCGACTACCTGGTCGGCCGCGTCTGCCACGTAGGATTGGAAGCGTAACCTGCGGGCGGCTGGCCTGCACCGATGGGCGCACACGTGCCGGGACGTCCAGCTACTTTATGAAGCGGAAGGAATCTCGCGCCTGTTCGAGCTGGCCCTTGACTTCGCGCCAGTCGCGTTTCGTGAGTTCTCGGGCCGGTGGGTCGAAAACCCCCGGATTGGCCATCGCCACATTGATGCCCAGCTGGTAGCACTTCCCTCGGTGAAAAGTGCGATATACTTCGCCGCTTACACTCTGATTCATTGCTCCCTCGCCGAACTCGAAAACGGAAAACGGAACGCCGTGAATTCTCACGGGAGGACGCGCCGAAAATATCTCATCGGCTGGTCCCGCCAGGCAGGCCTGCGCGGTCACGATTTGGTTCACGATCTCCACTGAAAAGGTCGCCGCTTCAAAGGCGCTGGTATTTGTAAACCGGTTTCTGGGATACGCAATGCAAGCGAATGCTGTGTTGTCCTCGCCAGTTTCCCCGTCACACACGGGATGATATGCAGCACAGTTTTCGGCAGGGATCCAATAATATCCGTCGCCAGACCCCTGCTTCTTCTGTTGGCACTGAATGAGTTGGCTGGAGTAGCGAAAAGAAAACACGCCATCTGTGGAAGCGAAGGTTTTCGGTAGGTCTTGACTCTGTGCGCAAGACGAGGCCGCGCACGCCATCAGAAGAAGTGCACTAAGAAGGCTGAGAACACTCCACTTCGAGCTAGCTTCGAGGAGAGGGTTGGCTATTGCCGATGCGGGATAGGGTGCGCCGCGTGCCATGGCGTGAACCTCCGTTCCACAGAACAAGCACGTCAGAGTCCAAGGCAAAAGGACTGCTGTATCAGAGGTTTGCCGCCATCGCAACCATTCGCGCGGGTGCGGGTGCAGACACCGTGGCTCTTCGGCTCGCTACTTCTTCGCGCCCACCGCGTTCAGGCACTTGCCGTACAACTCGAGCAGGTGTTCGGCATAGTCTTCCGGCTTGGCAGCGGATCCCGTGCCTTGAAATCCCACGCCCGACGAGGCGGTTCGCCCATACCCCGTGGTCATGGCAATGAACTTCATCAGATCGAGTGCGATATCTTCATTGCGGCGCCCAGCGCCCGAGCCTGTGGCGGGACCTTCTTCCATGATTCCTTCTCCTCTTCCTCTTGCGGAAACAGCAGGTATCTCGTCGTCTTCGAAATCTTCGTCGTCGAGGTATTCCATGACGCTAAGTCACTCCGCCAGCGATGATAGCAGAGCACGGCTTCCGGCTTCCGGCTCTCGCCACCGACTTGTCATCTCGCCACCGCCTTGTCATCCTGAGCGAAGCGAAGGACCTATGCAACCCTCGGCTCTCGCCACACCGCCAGCGACTCCATAGGTCTTTCGCTTCGCTCAGGATGACAGGCGATGCGTGGCCGCAGTGTTCCGCAGGCTCACGATCAGCCAGATCGATCCGATCAACAGAAGTGGTGACGAATAAAATCCCGGCGCGGGACGCGGAAATGTCACCGCCGCTACTGTGTGGCCCAGAATCGTTCCGATCGTGTGCCCCAGCGCGTTAGAAATCTGGATCACTGCGGCCAGCCAGGCCAACGGACGCATCCAGCGCGCGCCTCGGGTGGCCAGCGGGGTCAAAGCAAAACATACCGCAACTGCAACAATCAAACCCACCAGCCACTCGCGAAACTCAAACGTCGGCATGGGAAACCATGCCCAGTGTGTACGTAGCGCGATCACCGTGGGATTGTAGACGGCAAGGAATCCGGTGGTAGCTTCGTCGACGACGTGCAGCGCGAACGCGACGGTCAAGGCAAACCACGCGCGGCCGAAACCGGGCGCCGCTTGAGATTGTTCCTGTTCCATGGGCCACGCCCCTGCGGCCCATTCTCAACCGTCGGCCTCCGAAACTGCAAATCTGGTATCGTGACTGACATGGCATCCGGTCCCAAATGGATCCATCTGCTCCACTCACCCGAGGCCTGGATTGCTCTGGTTGTCGGCTGTGCCGAGATTCTGATTCACGAACCCTTGGTGCGATACGTATTGATTGTGATGCTGGTGCTGGGAATCGCCTTCGCCGTGTATTTCCGCATTTTGCGCAAGGATGACGACGCAGACGAGGGATTCTCGTGTTTGCATCTCACCGCTTTACCTCGCTCGGCTTTACTTCGCTCATCAGCCCCATCAGATTCCCCTCCGAGTCGCGGAAGAACGTCATCCACAAATCATGATCGGGCATCCTCGCGAGCAAGTGCGGCTCGTCTTCAAACTTCACCGCATTCTCTTTCATCTTCGCGTACGCCGCCTGGATGTCGGGCACGGTAAAGTACAGAATCGAGCTGGGATGATCGAACTCCGGCTTTTCCGGCCGCGACAGCATCAGGCGCACTCCGCCACAGTCGAAGAACGCGAGTCCAGGCGCGGCTTTGAACAGCAACTTCAACCCCAGTGCATCCTGATAAAAAGCTGCCGCACGCTCGACGTCGTGCGCATTGATGGCGATCTGCCCGATGCGTGAAATCCCGACTCCCGTCCCAGTCATATTCACCTTTACCTCCCGGATCATATCTCGCAACCCTCGGCCAGGCTGTGGAAATCCTCCAAAGGTTGCTTGAAAGCTGGCACTGATTTGCATTGCGGTAATCCCGGCGGAGGTACTATCGTTACGTGAAAAGGCCCGCCCTATGCGGGATACTGGTAGGTCTCCGGGTTTCCAGTTTGAAGTGTGCCGTCTAGAGGTTGGCCGATCGCCGAGTGGCTCGGCCCGTATAGCTTCCTCCCTGCGACACTATCTTTACTTTTAAAAGAATTTAGAGCGAAAGAGCGACAGAGAATTGCTCCGGAAAGGGACTGCATTGGCGCGCACCCGCATCGTCGTGATCGTCACCGGCCTGTTGTGGCTGGCGCACGTCGGTGTGGTCGCGCTGCTGGGCACGAAGTTTCCCGGCGGTTTCCTGTCAGACGCGCTCCAGTTCAGTCTCGGCGTGGTGTTGATCTACGCGATTATCGAGGCCGGCCGGCGCTCTGAGGGATTGGCGCGTTCTTTCTGGCGGCTGACGGCTGTAGCTTATTCCCTGTGGATCATCGCGCAGGGCCTCAGCGTCTTTAACGACCTGGCGGCGTCTCCTTCGGTTTCCTGGGTCAACAATGCGCTTTTCTCTTTCTGGTTCGTGCCTCTGGCGATGGCCATGTTCCTCGACCCCGAGCATGAGCACGGACGCCTGGACACGCTGATCGCTCTCGACTTTGTGCAAGCCGTGCTGGTTTGCTTGGCGGCATATTTGTATTTCTTTTATCTGCCCAAGGCGGAATCGCCCGCCGAACTGGCGCACTCGGTTTGGACTCCATACTTCGCCGGCTACGCCTTTGTCGCGGGATCTTTCGTAGTCCGCGCCGCCGTCACCCGCTCCCGCGACTCTCGCGCGCTGTTCGGCCGCATGGGAATCTTCCTGGCGGCCTCCGGGTGCGCGGATGCTCTGTATTACTACGGGCCGGGACGCAGTCTGAGCACAGGCGCCTGGTTCGATCTTCTCTGGAGTGCGTTGCTGGTCGCGCCCATCCTCATCGCCACTGCCTGGAGGCAGGCGGAGGCGCCGGAACTTTCCTTCGATCCACCCCGGCGCGAGAAGCGAATCTACACCGAGATCTTTTTTCTGCTGTACCCGTTGCTGGTCCTGTTCATGTCGTTGCGCATCGCGCGCGAACGGCTGGGCCTGGCCGCGGTGGTCGTGCTATTTTCATTTGTGTGTTCGAGCGCGCGCTTGCTGGTTACGCAGAACCGGCTGCTGCTGGCCAGGGAAGCGCTGCGCCGCGAAGCCTCCCGCGACGGGCTGACCGGTCTGTGGAACCGCAAAGCAATTCTGGCGATTCTGGAGCGGGACTTGCTGCGCGCCGAGCGCGACCATGAACCAGTCGGCCTGATTATGATCGACGTCGATCATTTCAAAGCCATCAACGACAGCCGCGGGCACGCCGCCGGCGACGCTGTGCTGCGCATCATCGCCAGCGGCATCGCCGCGGTGGTCCGCCCTTACGACTCCGTGGGACGCTGCGGTGGAGAAGAATTTCTGATCGTCGCTCCCGGCTGCGGCATGGCCGAGACCTGGGAACTGGCTGAGCGCGTGCGCCACCACGTCGCCGGCTGCAGCATCATGGCCGGAGGTTCCAGTGTCCATGTCAGCTTGAGCCTGGGCGTGGCCACCGGCCAGACTGCCGCCGAGATGGAGAAATTGCTGCACGCAGCCGACACCGCCATGTACCAGGCCAAGCATGCCGGACGCAACCGCGTCGAACCCAGTATGGGACGCGCCGCCACCGCCGGCCAAAGCGCATCCGCCGCACCCAACCGCGACTTCTGGCTGTAGGCGAGGCTTCCGGCTTCAGAGTTCGGCGTAATCCTATATTTTTGTCATCCTGAGCGAAGCGCAGAGCTTGCCCTGAGCTTGTCGAAGGGACATAGGCATTTTGCACCCGCAAGTTTCATAGATGCTTCGGCGCACAACTAAAGCGCGCCTGAGGATGACAATCGTGGCGGGGAAACCGGTTTGCGAAAGGCGGAAAGCGAGCCGGACAGCGGAAGCCCGACGGGGGGACGCCACAACCTGTGACCGGCATCACTGACAACCGCGCGGCCTCGCACTGACAATGGCCCGGTAAATTCGTTCGCCTCCCCGAAGAGCACTTCCGTCACGGACGCGTCACCCTCTCGAGGCGACACCACTCACATCTTCCATCAGACGGAGGCTGTCATGAAACGAATCAGTCTTCTGTTGTCCGTCGTCGTCGTTTGCTTCATCGCGGCAGTACAGGCGCAAGCACCCACACCCAAACCGGATCCTGCGTTCAAGCAGCTCAGCCACACTCTGGGCCGTTGGACCTATGTCTGCGACTATAAGGCCGGACCGCTCGGCCCCGCCAGCAAGGTGAACGGCGAATTTAACAGTCAAATGATCCTCAGCGGTTTCGTCCTCAAGGGCCAGTGGACGGAAAAGGGCCCAAGCGGAGAGGTGCAGGGACTAGAGATCTACCGCTATGATCCCGAGAACAAGAATTTTATTTTCACCGGATGGATGAACGACGGCTCGACGTACTCAGGAACGCTTACGGTCAAAGAAAACACGGAGACCAATGCAGGGAAATTTGTCATTGGGGGAAAAGAGTACATGGAGAAGGCGACCGTAACCTACGCTTCGGACTGGATGTCTGCGATGTGGAAGGCGGAAATCTCGGCTGACGGAAAAACGTGGGTGCCCTGGTTCGAACAAAACATGACCAAGGTCAAGCCTGCGGCGAAGAAGTAAGACAAAGAGCAATAGGAGGATTACGCAGTTCATGATTCCACTTCAACCTTACGGAGGATGAACTATGAAGAAACTTATGTTGGCCGGACTATTGTTGTTGCTGCCCGTGCTGGCCGTGGCGCAGAGCCCGCTGGACGGCACGTGGAAAAACGACCTGAGCAAGATACAGTTCCCCACCAAGCCCGATGTGTACGTGCTGCAGAACAGAATGTATGAGTGCAAGACCTGTGTGCCGCCCATCAACATAAAAGCCGACGGCACCGACCAGAAAGTGACCGGAGATCCCTACTCCGACACAATGAGCGTAAAGGTGATCGACGACCACACCGTCGAAACTACAAACAAGAAAGCTGGCAAGGTCGTCGGAACCGGCAAGAATTCCATCTCGTCTGACGGAAGCACGTTGACGGTCAGTTGGACGGACAGCGGCGAACCGAGCGGCGGAACGCAGACCGGCACGTACACGGCCAAGCGCGTTGCCAAAGGGTCGGCAGGCGCGCACCTGCTCTCCGGCTCGTGGGAAGGCCAGAAACAAGAAGCCTCCGACACCGCCGTCACCTGGACCTACAAGGTGAATGGCGATGAGCTGACCATGCATACGCTCACTGGCCAGTCCTACACCGCTAAGCTGGACGGAACCGACGCTCCGTACAAGGGCGATCCAGGAACCACCAGCGTGTCGGCGAAGATGCTTAACAAGAACACATTGGAGGAAACCCATAAGCGCGATGGCAAGGTCGTCTGGATCGGCAAGCTGACGATTGCATCCGACGGCAAGACCGCAACGTGGGTTGCTGACGACAAGCTGCAAGGAACGACAATGCAGGGCGTCGCCGTGAAACAGTAAATCGTCGCGTTTTGAAAATCCTGGGCAGTCACGGCATCCGGCTTTCGGCTCCGGGCTTCCGGCAACCGAGAGCCGGCAAGCGGAGGCCGATCTTGCGATGTATGTGTCTGCCCCACACGATGTTTTGTGACACTCGGGAGAGTGTCCCAACCGGGCACGCCCCCTGTACACTCCGCATTACGATGGGTTCGATGCAACTGCAAAATGCCGTCTTCGCGTCCAACCGTCATGACCGCGTTCGATCGCGGCCAGCTTGCGAATGCGTTCATAGGGAAGGCCCAATGCTGACTCGCGTTCTTCGTAGTTCACCCGGCATATTTCTTATTCTCGCTGGCTTGCTTGCGCTCGCCGGATGCGGCAGCTCAAACGGTATCCACGTGTGTTCACTCACCGGATGCTGTGGCCCGGCCAGCGCCGCCTGCGCCGCCCCGCAATACCTGTATGCCACTGGACTGAATGGCCAGGTTGACGTTTTCCCGATCATCAATGGCACCGGTATGCCGGGTTCACCAACCTCCACTCCCGGACCGGCCAGGACGCTGGGCATGGCGGCGCTCAACAATCAATTCCTGTATGTATCCGATCCTCAAGCGACGGTTGGCGGAACATCGACCATCGACGCCTGGTCGATCGATCTGGGCACCGGAGCGCTGAAAACGGTTTCGGGGAGTCCGTTTTCGCTGGGACCGCTGAGTTTCGCCGGAGGGCTGGCCACCAACTCCCCTGCGCAGGTTCTTTATGTCGGCGACGCGGGCAGAATCGATGCACTCAAGGCGGACGCCACCGGCGCGCTGTCGCCCATCCTCGGTTCTCCCTTCCCAGCAGGAGTCAATCTGTACCTGACCGTCGATCCCCAGAACCGCTTCTTGTTCGCTTCCGAAGAGACTCCTCCCGGCAGCGTCCTGGCTTTCACCATCGATGCCAGCACGGGAGGGCTCAACCCAGTCCAGGGTTCGCCTTTCCCCACCATCCCAGGCTACGTTGGCAACACGCAGCCCAGCGAAATTGTGGTCGACTCGAGCGGCAGTTTCGTTTACACCGGGCTGCTGGCCACCGGCCAGGTCGCGGCATTCTCGATTGTGCCGTCCACCGGTGCGCTGAATCCTGTGCCGGGCTCGCCGTTCACTGCCGGAAAAGGCCCCATCGCGCTGGCCACGGTCAGTAACTTTCTCTATGTCTCCAATGCGCTCGACGGCACCATTTCCGGCTACAGCATCAATCCAACGACCGGCGTACTGACTCCGCTTGCCAACTCGCCGTTCCCGATTCCCGCCGGCCCGCTCGCCGCCTCTCCCTTCGGAGGCTTTCTGTACACGACCGGATCTGGCGGCCTGCTGACGCTCGTCGTCAACCCCCAGACCGGAGCGCTCACGCCCGCCGGTTCCGTGATCCCATACGCCGGAGCTACGGTGCTGACGTTGGTGCAGTAGGACGGACGTCGCAGGCTGCCTCACCCTTCCACCCCCCATTCCACGCCCCTAGCTACGGGTGAACTTCCTGCTGGACGATGGATATTAAATCGGTTTAATATTCCCCGGACCGTCTCGCGGCCATCGGCACGTATCGTTCCACCGCGACCAAAGGGGGAAAGATGCCTACATCCGCTTCGACCCATCAGATCAGTTCTCAACGGGTTCTCGCCGCTTTCTTGATCATGGCAACGGTGGTTGCATTTCCCACTTTGCTGTTCAGCCAGGGCTACTTCGGCACGGTAAGCGGCATTCTGACCGACCCGTCCGCAGCCGTAGTGCAAGGGGCAAAAGTCACTCTTCTTGACGAGCAGAAGGGATATCAGTTCACGACCACGTCAGACGCCAACGGCCGATATCTTTTCGCTTCGATTCCCCCGGGGATGTATTCCGTGTCGGTCGAGATGCAAGGATTTCAGAGGGTTGTGCACAACCACATCAAGGTGAACGTCAGCGAGAACTCGACGGCCGATCTTACTCTTAAGATCGTGGGTGCCGTGCAAACGGTTGAGGTGAATGCACAGGCGCAGGGCATCGCCACCGAAGATGCGACCACCGGCCAGGTCATCGACCGCCGGCTCATCAATGATTTGCCGTTAATTAACCGCGATGTGACGGAGTTGACCTATCTCTCGCCCGGCGTCAGCGACATGGATGATCAGTGCCACAATTGCGGCGCGACGAACTTCGTTTCCAACGGCAGCCGCGGAGCCAGTGCCGACATTCTGATGGACGGCGCCTCAGTCACCAACTTCGAGCCCAACGGCGGCATCACTCAAGCCGTATACACTCCCTCGCCAGAGGCGGTGGAAGAGTTCAAAGTGCAGCAGACGAACTTCAGTTCCGAATACGGTTTTTCTGGCGCTTCGATTCTCAACATGGTCACGCGCTCCGGGTCCAACTCATTCCACGGCAGCGTGTATGACTTCGTTCGCAACACCATCACGGATGCGAACGACTGGTTCAATGATCGCAGCGGCGTTCCCATTCCTCCGGTTCACCGGCACGACTTCGGCGGCACTTTGGGTGGACCCATCTGGAAGAACAAGACTTTCTTTTTCTTCGATTACGAGGGTGACCGCTCCAGCAACATGCATACCTTCCAGGCGGGCGTGCCCAGCACCGCTATGCGCGGCGGGAATTTTGGCGAACTCTGCCCAATCGCGTCGAACACCGATGCCAACGGGAATGCCCATCCCGGCACCTGGGACAGCACTGTGGGCGACCCGAACTATGGCGCGTGCGTTCAGGCCGATGACTCTACGATGATTGTTCCGAGCGGCCAGCTTTGGGATCCCTACTCCGGTACCTACAACAACACCGACGGCGGGCCCGTGCGCAGCGCCATTATTCCGTTCAACAACATTGCCACCTACACCAGCCCCGGGAATCCAAACTTGAATGGCACGCCCTACCAGCTGCCCGGCACACCGGGCAACCTGATTGATCCCGTCGCTCAGAAAGTGATGAGCCTGTTCCCGAATCCGACTCCCAACATGGCGAATCCTACCATCTACCGCAACTGGATCGCCTCAGGGGCGACTCCTTCTACGAACAACCAATTCGATTTGAGGATCGATCATCGCTTCAGTGAAAAGAACCTGCTGAGCGGCAAGTACTCCCAGCAATGGAGTACCTATACTGGTTATGACTGCTTCAAGTCCGTCACTGATCCCTGTGGCGGCGGATCCAACAAGAGTACGGCGCATATATTCGCGATCAACGACACCCACACCTTCACTCCCACGCTGCTGTTGACCACGACTTTTGGCATTACGCGCGGCGCCATGCTCATTTTTGCGTACAACTCGAGCCATGGTTCCGATCCGCTCGGGACCCTGGGTTTCCCGTCTTATCTGAAGGCGAATGGCTTCAACGGCGTTCCCGCCATGTTCATCGGTGATTATTCGCGCGCGGGCTATCCCAATGCTGGAGGCGACCCCTATGGCAACTACAAACAAGGACAGCTTACCGGTCAGCTTGCCGGGATGCTGACCAAGATACACGGTCCTCACGATTTGAAGTTCGGCGCCGAGGGCCGGTTGCACCAACAGAATTATATTCAGACCAACGCGCCGCTGGGTTATTTCAATTTCGATAACCGGGGCAGCTCAATTTGCCCGGCCATCGGCATTTCCTCGACCTGCAGCGATGGCACGACCGCCGGCGGAGATTCCATGGCCAGCTTTATGATGGGCCAGGTGCAAAGCGGCTACTACGAAATCCAGTTCCAGCCGGCCACCGAAAATTATCAGTATGCAATGTTTGTCCAGGACAACTGGAAGGCAACCCACAAGCTGACGTTGAACCTGGGATTACGCTACGACGTTTCTCTGCCCCGCACCGATCGCTTCAACCGGCAGAACTGGTTTGATCCGAACGTGATCAACCCTCTGAACCGCGGCAGCATCAGCTACACCGACGCTGTCAGCAATCAGACTGTGACCCAGCAACTGCGAGGCGGCGAAGTTTTTGCGAGTTCCAACCAGCGTACAAACTACGTAACGGATTGGCGGGACTTTCAGCCGCGCTTCGGCTTCGCCCTCCAGTTCGCGCCGAAAATGGTGCTGCGGGGAGGCTACGGCATTTATTACGGACAGTCCCGCTCCGGCGCCAGTGGAGTGGTGCCCTACGGCGGCCAGGGATTCAACCAGAACACCAACATGGTCACTACTTATAACGGCGACGGCGCGACACCCTACCTGCGCCTGGGCAATCCGTTTCCCAACGGATTGATTCAGCCGCCGGGAAACGCTCTCGGATTGATGAACGACGTCGGCTTCGGGGCCAACGGTCCACTGCGCACGCGCGCCGCCAACCTAACTCCGTATGAGCAAAGCTGGAGCCTCGGGGTCGAGCGCCAGTTGCCGTGGAAGGTGGTGTTCGACGTCGAATATCTGGGAAAGAAAGGCACGCATCTTCCTTTCAGCGGAATGAACCAGCCGGACGTTCTGGGGCCGTGGGTGGAGAGTGTGCCCCTTACGGGTCCCAACGACACAACCCAGCCTTGCCTAACCCTCACTATGACCTGCCTGAATACCCTGGTGACAAATCCTTTCGCTGCGTACATTACGGACCCCAACAGCAGCCTGTCGTACCCGACGGTGTCGTATTCCCAGCTGCGAACTCCTTATCCGCACTTCACTGGCGTGTCCACCGACGTGCAGATGATTGCGACTTCGATCTATCACGGACTGCAGCTGACCGCGAATAAGGCCTTCAGCAACGGGCTCGAGTTGCTGGTCAATTACACCTGGTCGAAGTCGATCGACGACTCCTCCCAGGCTGACGACAACGTAACCTGGCTGGGCAGCTTCACCAGTTTGCAGGATCCCAATAAGCCGTGGCTGGAACGAAGCCTGTCGACGTTCGACACGCCCTCGGTGCTGAAATTCAGCTACAGTTACGATCTGCCGATTGGACGCGGCAAGGCTCTGCTGGGCAACATGCCGCGAGTACTGGAGGCGATGATCGGCGGCTGGAAGACAAACGGTATCTGGCAGATCGCAGACGGACGGCCGCTGGCCATCACGGTCTCCGGGGGCGGAACGCCCATACCGACGTATGGTGCACAGCGGCCGAACTTTGTCTCGACGCCAAAGCGCAACTACGGCAAGGATTGGCAAGATCAGTTCTTCAAGGACCCCAACGCCGACGGGGACTACTTCGCGGCACCGCTGCCGTATACGCTGGGTAACATGCGGCGGACGATCTCATCGGTGCGCACGCCGCTCAGCTTCACCAGCGACTTGTCGGTGAGCAAGCAGTTCGTGCTGTCGAACGCGCATGAAGGCATCCGGCTGGAGTTGCGCATGGAAGCGCAGAATGCATTCAATCATCCTTTGTTCAGCCTGGGTACACCCGGCCCGTACGGGGACAGTACCCTCAATGTTGGTGACCCCAGTTTTGGGGTCATCCCCTACATGCAGAACAGTCCCCGGCAGGGGCAGTTGGCGGTGAAAATCAGCTTCTAGGGTGTGGCCCCGGCTTTATGATCGGCGACGCTTCCCGGGCCATCGGGAGCGTCGCGGTGAAGGGGAAGTGAGAATCCTGACTACTAACTGGGGGCGTACGCGCTACGGCCCGTTCTCGCCAGTTGGTATGCGAGAACGGGCCGTTGAGCGCAGGGTGAGCAAAGTGAAACAGGGTAGCGCTTCTTAGTTTCGCTTGTTAGTGTCGCGCGACCACGACGATCATAAAGCTCCCAGGCTTGGCCGCCGGACGGCCGGTGGCTCCCGGTTTCTGTTCCTCGAATTCGAACGTCGGCAAATACACTTTATGCGTCTCCGGGTCGACGTCCATGGTCTTGGCGCCGACTGGAGTCGTCACCGTTTGCACGATCTCAAACTTGCCGGCGCTCTCACCCGCCACGTTCAACTTGCCGTCTCGGCAACTCGCGAAGGCCTGGCCACCGTCGAACTTGGTAGCATCCACTCCTGCGCCGATCGGCAGATCGGCAAGCACCTTGCCGTCGTCCGTGCTCATCACAATCAGCTTCTGCGGCTTTCGACATCCAACAAACAGCCGATGCTTCGTGGTGTCGATCGCTAACCCAACGGGTGAACCGCCGGGAGCAGTCGGCCAGTGCGCCAATACTTTCCTCGCTTTGAGGTCGACGACCGCGATCTGATCTTTGTCCTCCAAATTGACGTAGACCTTACCGGCGCCGTCGGAGGCAAGAAACTCAGGCTTCCCGCCCAGATCAATCGGCGCATCGATCGATCCCGTCTTCGGATCAACGTCGGCCTTGATCGTCACCAGAACTCCTTCGTCGCCGCAAGATACCAGCACGAGTCCGGTGGCCTTGTCGTAGATGATGCCGTCGGCATCGGGGTGCGCTTTGAGCGTTCCCAGGACAGCGTTGGTCTTAAGGTCGAAAATAACGACTGAGCCTTCCCCGTCGGTGATGAATCCTCGTCCGGCCTCGGGCACCAGCGCAACACCATGGTTATGCTTCTGGCCGGGAATGTCGGCGAGCGTCTTCCCCGAATCGGCATCGATGACCATCGTGTGGGTGCTTCGGGGAACGTAGAGGCGGTGATTTTTGGCATCCAGGGTGATGTAGTCCATTCCGCCGTCGCCACCGATGTGAAATGTCTTTTCGACCGCCCAAGTGCCCTGCGCGGCGACGCGGCCGGTAAGCGTGAACGCGAGCGCTGCGATCAGGAAGGCAGCCAATAGATTCCGAGAGTGCATAAGATCCTCCAGTAGATGTGCCGGGCAAGTGTCAGGATAACGCTAGGGGTTGAACATGAAAACTACCTGAAGGCGGAGGGAATAGGGCGGTCACAGTTGGCCTGAGAGTCGCCGTTTGCGCAATAATGTCGCTTTTACACTCAGTGACCAGCGGTCAAAACGTGAAATCGCCCGGTTGCAGAAGTCACCCGCAACTGGTCGGCTTGGTGCAAATTGCCAAGGCGCCGGAAAAAGGCATTTCCAGGGATCACGAAGGAACCTCCCCGCTCTGTGAGCGTTCGTCAATCGAACTCTGCCTCTTACTTATTCTCCGCTGCTGGCGACCGACTCAGCGGCGCCGAAAACCTGATTCCGATATATACTTCCCCGCACCTTCAGGACTGCCCGATGAGTGCTGAGAGGCAATAGCTGCCTCCACTATGATGACGCTCAACGCGACACAAATCGGCGAACACGCTCGCCGTATCGTCGGCTTGCGCCTGCTGCCCTTCTTGTTCATTCTGTACATCGTTAATTACGTCGACCGCACGAACTTGGCCTACGCGGCGGCGGGCATGTCGCGCGACTTGGGGTTCAGCGACCATGTGTTTGGCTTGGGCGCGGGAATCTTCTTCATCAGCTACCTGGCATTACAGATTCCGGGCGCGCTGCTGGTAGAGCGCTGGAGCGCACGCCGCATGATATCGGCCACCATGATTGCCTGGGGCTCCCTCACCGTGCTGACCGCGCTGGTGCACACTCCCTCGCAGCTCTACCTGGCGCGTTTCGTGCTGGGCGCAGCGGAGGCGGGCTTCTTCCCCGGCGTCATCGTGTATTTGAGCCACTGGTTCATTTTCGAAGACCGCGCCAAGGCCACCAGCAACTT
>Ga0209415_10012266_pt1 | contig 14308 bp, 11 predicted proteins | sample PeaSoiSIISIP2007_FD_187696 | JGI IMG/M metagenome (GOLD analysis project Ga0209415, IMG submission 187696) | Peat soil microbial communities from Weissenstadt, Germany - SII-SIP-2007 (SPAdes) (version 2) | ecosystem: Environmental > Terrestrial > Soil > Wetlands > Peat | place: Germany... | reverse complement strand
ACGGTGCGCATGGCGTGGTGGATGCGCCCGCCCCCCAGCCGGGTCTGGGCGATGGCGAAGGCCTGGCCCTCCCCGCCCAGCAGGCTCTGGGCCGGGACGCGCACCTCGTTGTAGTGGATCAGCGCGTGCATCCCCTCGTGGCCGTCCCCGAAGTGCTCGCCCATGAGCCCGATGTTGCGGACGATGTCGACCCCGGGGGTGTCGGTGGGCACCAGGAACATCGACATCCCCTGGTACGCGCTCACCTGGGGGTTGGTCACCGCCATCACGATGAGGAACGACGACGTCCGGGCATTGGACGAGAAGAACTTCCATCCGTCGATGACCCATTCGTCGCCGTCGCGCCGGGCCCGGGTCTCGAACCGGGTGGGGTCCGAGCCCCCCTGGGGCTCGGTCATCGAGTACGACGAGAAGATCTCACCCTCGAGCAAGGGGCGCAGGTAGCGCTCTTTCTGCTCGTCGGTGCCGTAGTGGGCGATGATCTCGGCGTTGCCGGTGTCGGGCGCCTGGCACCCGAAGATGATGGGCGCCCACCGGCTGCGGCCCAGGATCTCGTTCATAAGCGACAGCTTCACCTGGCCGTATCCCTCGCCCCCGAGCTCGGGCCCGAGATGACACGCCCACAGCTTGTGGTCGCGCACCTGCTGTTTCAGGGGGTCGACGATCTTGCGGAGCTTGTCGTCGAGGGGATGAAAGGTGCGATCACCCCACAACAGGTCGAGAGGCTCGACCTCCTCCCGGACGAAGGTGTCGGTCCAGTCCAGCTTGGCCTGGAACTCCGGATCGGTGGAGAACTCCCAACCCAACGAGGTGCCTCAGCCTTCGCCCGTGCCGTACTGCGCCTGGGGGATGGGCCCGGCCGCGGCCGGCGGTGTGGTGGCCGTGGGCGGCGCACTGGCCGGGGCGGGGATGGTGGCGCCGGGGTCCACCACTCCGGTGGACTCCGCCACCGCGGCGTTGGCCGACGTCACCGACACCGGGCCGTGCTCGGCCTCGTTCGCCTGGATCAGGCCCACCAGCTCGGTGACCCGGGCCTCGGCTCCCGCGTCGGCGCGCCCCATCCGCTGGGTGTAGGTGATCCCGCCCAGCTCGAGCAGCAGGGCGTCGCTCTTGCGCTTGGCCTGGACCTCGACCAGCTTGGCCTGGCCGGCCTGGCCGGCCTGCTGGGCCTTGTCGGCCAGCTGCGTCGCCTGTGCCTTGACCTTGTCCATCAGTCCCATGACCGTCCTCCTTCGGCGCGCCCCGAGCCCGGCGACACGTACGGTCGCCCGTATGTCGTGGGCCGGCGGCTGCGCCCGACTGTAGGCGACCCGCTCGGGGGGCGACGCGTCACAGGCGTCACATGTCGAGCAACCCCCGGCGGCCGTGCGCCGAGAACTGCGCCTCGAGCTCCTCGACGTCGCGCTCGGTCAGCCGGCGGTAGTCCGCGGCCCGCCCACCCCCGCGCCCGGCGAAGGGCCGCCACCACACGGGGTCCGCCGTCTTCCAGTACTGGCGTCGGAGGGGGCGCTTGTCGACCTTGCCGGAGCCGGTGAGTGGGATGGCGTCGGTGACGCGCACGAACCTCGGCGCCCATTTCGTGCCCAGATCGCCCTGGGCCCCCAGGAACTCCCCGAAGGCCCCGGGGTCGAAGGCGTCGGGGTCGGCCAGCTCGAGGGCGGCCAGGGCCTGGTCGCCGGTGCGGGGGTCGGGCACAGGCAACACCACGGCGGTGACCACACCCGGGAAGCGGGCCAGGATCCGCTCCAGGGGCGCCGCCGCGAAGTTCTCGCCGTCCACCCGGAGCCAGTCGGCGCTGCGCCCCGCGAAGTAGAAGAAGCCGTCCTCGTCGCGATATCCCAGGTCGCCGGACCAGAACCATCCGTCCCGGGTGCGCTCGGCGTCGGCCTCCTCGTTGGCGTAGTACCCCTCGAAGCGCGCCACGCCGTCGCGGCTCACGATCTCCCCGATGGCATCGGACGCGTTGCACAGCTTCCCCTCGGCGTCGAATTGCGCGGACGCGCACTCGCTCCCGGTGGCAGGGTCGACGATCACCACGTCGGTCCCGGGGGGCGGCTTGCCCATGGCCTGGCGCGGCGTTCCCGGCACCCGCGACATGGAGATGGCCCCCTCGCTCGACCCGTACCCCTCCACGATGGGGCAGGCGAAGCGGCGCTTGAAGGCCGAGATGTCCGACGGGGATCCGTCGGTGCCGAACCCGAAGCGCAAGGTGTTCTCGGCGTCGTCGGGGGCGGGCACCGTGGCCAGCACGTAGGCCAGGGCCCGGCCCACGTAGTTGAAATACGTCACCCCGTAGCGCCGGACGTCGGGGAGGAATCCCGACGCCGAGAAGCGGCGGCGCAGCACCAGGACGGCCCCGGAGGCGATGGCGGGCACCACACAGGTGTTCAGGGCGTTGCCGTGGAACAGGGGCATGGCGCAGTACATGACGTCGTCGGGCCCGAACCCCGAGCCCGCAGCCATCACCGACGCCTGGCTCGCCATCCGGCCCTGGCTGACGCGCACCGCCTTGGGGGCGCCCGTGGACCCCGAGGTGAACAGCAGCAGGTAGAGCGTGTCGGGGTCGGGCAGCCCGTCCGGTAGCCGGGCGCCGTCCCCTTTCGGGCCGGAGGCCGGCGGGTACGAGGGGGCGTCGGCCAGCAGGACCCGGGCCGGCTCCACGCCGGTGTCGAGCCCGTCGAGCAGGGGGAGCTGCGCGGTGTCGGTGACGATGAGCTGGCAGTCGGTGTGGCGCACGTCGCGCGCCAGCTCCGCCCCCCGGCGCGTGGGGTTGATCCCCACCACCGTGGCGCCCGCCAGCGCCGCCCCCCCGAGGAGGAAGAGGTACTCGGGCACGTTCTCGAGCAGCACCCCGACGTGGAAGGGCCCGGGGCGGCGCAGGGCTTGGAGCATCCCGGCCCGGTGGGCGGACTCGGCCACGATCTGGCGCCAGGTCCACGAGGCGTCCTCGAAACGCATCCCCACGTGGTCGTCCTGGGCGCGGGCGACGAGCAGCTGGGCCACCGTCGTCATCGCGCCGACGATAGTTTGGGCAACCGCATGGGGATCTCCCGACCACGTGACCTCGACGCCGTGCGCGCCGGGCTCACCCGGTGGGTGGGGTCCTGGCGCCCCGACGCCCGGGATGTCCGTCTCGCCCCCCTGGTGCAGCCGGCCACCGGCCTGTCGAGCGAGACGATCTTCGTGGAGGTCGACTGGACGCTGGGGTCCGGGCGCGGGCACGCGGCGGCGCCCGAGCACGCCTCGTGGGTGGTGCGGCTGCCGCCCCACGGCGAGGGACTGTTCCCTTCCTACGACCTGGCCATGCAGGGACGCTTGCAGGCCGTCCTGGCCGGCGCGGGCGTGCCGGCGGTCGATCCGCTGGCCGTGGAGGAGGACGACGGCTGGGTGGGCGCGCCGTTCCTGGTCATGCCGCGCGTCGCCGGGCAGGTGGTGCGGGCCGACCAGCCCTATCTGCGCGCCGGGTTCCTGGCCGAGGCCACGCCCGAGGGCCAGGCGCGGCTGCACGGGCACGTGGTCGACGTGCTGGCGCAGATCCACCGCCTCGACTGGGAGGCCCTCGGTTGCGGCGACATCCTGGGGCCCCCGGGGGGGCTGGCGGAAGCGCTCGAGCACTGGGCCGGCTACCTGACGTGGGCGGGCGAGGGCCACGCCCCCGGGGTGTTCGATGAAGGGCTCGAGTGGTGTCGCGCCCATCTCCCCCGTCCCCAGCCGCCCCCGTCGTTGTTGTGGGGTGACGTCCAGCTCGGCAACGTCCTCGTGGACGCGGACATGGGGGTCTCCGCCGTCCTCGATTTCGAGATGGCCTCGATCGGTCCCGCCGAAGTCGACCTGGCCTGGTTCGTCGTGCTCCACGACATGGCCGTCGACCGTTGCGGCGGGGACCTCCCGGGGTTCCCCGGGCGCGACGCCACGGTCGCCGCCTACCAGGACCGGCTGGGCCGGCCCCTCACCGACCTCCGGTGGTACGAGGCGTTCGCCGCCCTGCGCAGTGGCGCCATCCTCGTCCGCGCCGCCCGCCTGCTGGCGCGCCTGGGCGTCGACGACAGCTGGCTCACCCACCAGAACCCCACCATCGATCTTCTGGCCGAGCTCATCGCCTCCTGAGCGGCCGTCGTCCCTGCGGCCTCCCGCGGTCCAGGTGATGAGTGAAGCTCATAACGAGCTACACTCAGCATTCTGATGACGCCACCGACACGCACAAAAGAGCCCAAAGAGCCCGGACCAGGGTCCGACACCACGCTGGAGCTCGCCGAGCTGTTCACCCACACCGCCCGCCGCCTGCGCCGGGGGTCGATCGTGCAGCTCGCCCCCTTGGGCCTGACTTACGCCCAGGCCCGGGTGCTGCGGCTGGTCGCCGCCGGGGGGCACCCCCTGCGCATGGCCGACCTGGCCGCCCAGCTCGACGTAGTCCCCCGGTCCGTGACCACCATGGTCGACGGCCTCGAAGCCGCCGGGTTCGTGGCCCGCCACGCCGATCCCGGCGACCGCCGATCCGTGCTGGTGGCGCTGAGCGACGACGGCCGGCGCCTGCTCGACCGCCTCGAAGCGGCCCGGCGCGAGAGCGCCGAAGAGATCTTCGGGGGCTTGGACGCCTCCCAGCACCGCCAGCTCCTCGAGCTCCTCGGCCTCCTGTGCGCGCGCGGTTCGTGCGTGACGTGCTGCGGGCCCCACACGGTGGCGGGAGCTGACCGATGAGCATGGGAATGGGAATGGGCGGGCACGGTGGCATGGGGTGGGGCCTCATGCGGTCCCTGCGGCGCGACGACTCGGTGACCCAGCAACAGCTACCCAAAGGGATCGTGCGTCGCATTGCCGGGTTCGCCCGGCCCTACCGGCGGGCGCTCGTCGTCTTCCTTGTACTGATCATCGTGGACGCCGTCATCGGCGCCGCGAACCCTCTCATCTACCGGGCGATCATCAACGACGTGATCGGCAAGAGGGGGGCCGACATCATCATCAAGCTCGCTTTCCTCTTAGCCGGGTTGGCGATCTTCGACGCCGTCCTGTCTCTGTGGCAACGCTGGGTGTCGGCGCGCATCGGCGAGGGCCTCATCTTCGACATGCGCACCCGCGTGTTCGAGCACGTCCAGAGGATGCCCATCGCCTTTTTCACCCGCACCCAGACGGGCGCGCTCGTGTCGCGCTTGAACAACGACGTCCTCGGCGCCCAGCAAGCCTTCACCGACACCTTCTCGTCGGTGGTGAGCAACGTGATCGGGGTGGCGGTCACCCTGGCGGCCATGTTCTGGCTGTCGTGGCCGATCACGCTCGTGGTCCTGGCACTCCTCCCGATCTTCCTTGTCCCCGCCCGATTCGTCGGCAAGAGGCTGGCCGACATCACGCGCGAGTCCTACACGCTCAACGCCCAGATGACCAACACCATGACCGAGCGCTTCAACGTGGCCGGGGCACTGCTCGTCAAGCTCTTCGGCCACTCGCGCGACGAGGTCAAGGGGTTCTCGGACAAGGCGGGGCGGGTGCGCGACATCGGTGTCACCCAGGCCATGTACACGCGGGTGTTCATGGCCGCGCTGCTGCTCACGGCGTCGCTCGCCACCGCCCTGGTCTACGGGTGGGGAGGCGTGCTCGCAGAACGCGGCGCGTTCACGGTGGCTACCGTCGTGGCGCTGACCGCCTATCTGACCCGCCTGTACGGGCCCCTGACGGCGCTGTCGAACGTCCAGGTCGACGTCATGACGGCCCTGGTGTCATTCGACCGGGTGTTCGAGGTCCTCGACCTGCCGCCCATGATCGCCGACAAGCCCGACGCTGTTCCCATCCCACGCGGCCCCGCGCTCATCGAGTTCGACCACGTGGACTTCGGCTACCCCAGCGCCGAGGAGGTGTCACTCGCCTCGCTCGAATCGGTCGCCGTGCTCGAGCACACCGCATCACAGCCGGTGCTGTTCGACGTGTCGTTCCAGGCCCAACCGGGCCAGCTGGTGGCGCTGGTCGGGCCGTCGGGTGCCGGGAAGACGACCATCAGCCACCTGGTGCCGAGGCTGTACGACGTGCGGGACGGGGCGGTGCGCATCAATGGCGTAGACGTGCGCGACGCCACCCTCGAGTCGATCGGGGAGATCGTCGGGGTGGTCACCCAGGACGCCCACCTCTTCCACGAGACGATCCGGGGCAACCTGCGCTACGCCAAGCCCGACGCCACCGAGGCCGAGCTGACCGAGGCGTTGCGCGCCGCCCACATCCTGCCGCTCGTCGAGTCGCTTCCCGACGGGCTCGACACCCTGGTCGGCGATCGCGGCTACCGCTTGTCGGGCGGCGAGAAGCAGCGCATCGCCATCGCCCGCCTGCTGCTCAAAGCGCCCGACATCGTCGTCCTCGACGAGGCCACGGCCCATCTCGACTCGGAGTCCGAGGTGGCCGTGCAGCAAGCCCTCAAGACGGCGCTGGCCGGCCGCACCTCACTGGTGATCGCCCACCGTCTCTCCACGGTGCGCGAGGCAGACGTAATCCTGGTCGTCTCCGAGGGACGCATCGTCGAGCACGGTCGTCACGACGAGCTTCTTGCGGCCGGCGGGCTGTACTCCGAGCTCTACACGACGCAGTTCGAGTCCCAGGCCAGCAACGGCGCCGGCGACGAGCCGGTGTTGAGCGGGGCGCCCCTCATCGGGGACCCGGGTCAGGGGTCGGGAACGGGCACCGGGGGCGGCGGCCCGGTGTAGCGGGCGGCCGGGCGGATCAGCCGGTTGTGGGCGGCCTGCTCGAGCACGTGCGCCGACCACCCGATGGCCCGCCCCGCCGCGAACGTCGGGGTGAACATCTCCCGGGGTAGGCCGCAGCAGGACATCACGACGCAGGCATAGAACTCCACGTTGGTCAGCAGCCGGCGACCGGGCTTCATCTCCGCCAGGACCTCCAGAGCGCGCTCCTCGACCTGCTCGGCCAGGTCCACCAAAGGCCCGCCCAGGGACCGGGCCACGTCGAGGAGGAACAGTGAGCGCGGGTCGTCGGTCTTGTACACGCGGTGGCCGAATCCCATGACGCGGTCGCCGCGCCCCACGGCGGCGCGCAGCCATGGCTCGGCTCGCTCGGCGATGGCGATCTCGTCGAGCATGTCGAGGACGCGGCCGGGGGCGCCGCCGTGCAGCGGTCCCGACAGGGCGCCGATCGCCCCGCACACCGCCGCCGCCAGGTCGGCGCCCGTCGAGGTGATCACCCGGGCGGTGAACGTCGAGGCGTTGAACCCGTGGTCGATGGTGAGGATCTGGTACTGCTCCACGGCGCGCGCCTGGGATGGCGTGGGCTCCGATCCCGTCACCATCCACAGGTAGTTGGCCGCGCTGGCGAGGTCGGCCCTGGGCTCCACGACGGCGCGTCCGGCACCCAGGTTGTAGGCGGTGGCCATGATGGTGGGCACCACCGCGCACAGTGCCAGCGCCTGGGCCCGCAACTCGGTGCTGTCGATGTCGAGCGTCGGGCGCCAGCCCAACTCGGCGCCGAGGAGGGACACCGCCGTGCGCAGGACCTCGAAGGGTGTGCCCCGGGCGGCCACCTCGGGCATCATCGCCGCCAGGCCGGGCGCCAAGGTGCGCAGCGCCGCCACCTCGGCGGCGAAGCGGCGCGCCTGGGCCCGGTCGGGGAGCTCGCCTTCGAGCAGGAGATACCAGACGTCCTCGAGCGATCGGCGCGCCGCGAGGTCGACCGCCGAGTGCTGGCGGTAATGGAAAAAGCCCTCCTCACCCCGGACGTCGCCCAGAGCGGTTTCCGCCGCCACTACGCCCTCGAGCCCGGCGGGGACCTCGGTCCCGTGCTCCTCCACCGGCCGCAGGCGGGCCACACCCATGAGGTCGCGCAGCGACACCACTCCCACGAGCCGGTCGCCGTCGACGACGGGCAGGTGCCGGTACTGGTGATGGGCCAGGCTGGTCCATGCCGCGTCGACCTCTTCCTCGGGCCCGAGGACGTCGGGGTTGGCCGTCATCCACATCTCCACCGTCTCGGCGCTCGCCGCCGTGGCTGCGGCCGCGGCCCGCAGCAGGTCGCGCTCGGTCAGGATGCCGGCGACCTTGCCCCGTTCGGTGACGATGACCGAGCCGATGCCGGCGTCGCGCATACTGCGCGCCGCTCTCGCCAGCGAGGTCCCCGCCTCGCAGGTCACGGCGGGGGTCGACATGAGGTCACGGACGACGGTCGGCATGGGCTGGGCTCCGTTCCGGCTCGGCGGCGTCGGGCCTCACCGGGGCGGGTGGGCCACGTCCATGTTGCTCCCGGCGGGCTTGACTGTAAATATTGATCAACTCAATGTCACTGGGAGGCGGCTCCCGAGGGGAGATGACCCGATGACCCGGATGCTCGAGAGCGCGGAGGCCGCCCGGCGTCTGGGAGTGAAGCTGCCCACCCTGTACGCCTACGTCAGCCGGGGGCTGCTGCCGTCGCACCCCGCGCCCGGAGGTCGTCGGAGCCTGTTCGCCGCCGAGGACGTCGAGGCGCTGGCCAAGCGGTCGCGCGGTGGGCGTAGCACCGAGACCAGGCTGGCCACGGTGACCACCTCGACCACGCAGCTGACAGACGACGGCCCCGTGTACCGGGGGCACCCGGCCATCGGGCTCGCCACCACGGTGCGCTACGAGGACACCGCCGAGCTGATCTGGAGGGGAGACCCCGTGCCCGAGGGTCCCTGGGCACCTGTCCGCCTGCGTCCGCCGCGTGCCCTGGGCGCCTCGGACCGTCTGCGGTGGGCGGTGGTCATGGCCGGAGCCGGGGACCCGTTGCGGTCGGACCTGCGGCCGTCGTCGGTCGTGGCCGTGGCCCGCAGGCTGGTGGCCACCATGGTGGCGGTGTTGCCGGGCGCCCCGGGCGCCTCCGCCCTCCCGCCACCGCTCGAGCTCGGGGTCGACCGCTTCCTCGACACGGTGGCCGGCGCCCTCACGGCCCGTTTGGCCCCGGCCCCGGACAGGGCTCTGGTGCGCGCCGTGAACGCGGCCCTGATCCTGCTCGCCGATCACGAGCTCGCCACCTCGACCGTGGCCGTCCGGGTGGCCGCGTCGGCGCGCGCCGATCTGTACGACGCCGTGTTGGCCGGCCTGGGCGTGGTGGCCGGGCCGCTGCACGGGGGGGCGTCGCAGCTCGCCTATGGCCTGGTGCGCGACGCCGAAGCTCTCGGGCCCGAGCGCGCCCTCGACGACACCCTTCGCTGGCAACACCGTCTCCCGGGCTTCGGCCACACCGTGTACCAGGGGGTGGACCCCCGGTTCACGGTGCTCGAGGGCCTGGTGGCCGACCTGTGGCCGGCGGACCGGCGTCCCGTTCTCGACTCGTTGGTGGCGTTGGCGGCCGAGCGCGCCATTCCGGGCCCCAACGTGGACCTGGGGCTCGGCGCCCTCACCCGCACCGCGGGCATGCCCGAGGACGCCGGCCGGACGATCTTCACCATCGCCCGCGTGGCGGGATGGACGGCGCACTACCTCGAGGAGCTCGAGGAACGACCCATCCGCTACCGGGCCCGGGCCGTCTACGCCACCCGCCGGTAGCTCGGCGTTCGACTCGGGCGTTCGCTCGAGCGCTCGCTCGGCGCGACGACGCCCGCAGATCCGGTGGAGGGTCGGCGGGCGCCGTTCTTAAACCGTTTCTCAATGTGTGGGCGCCTCGAAGGCGTGGGGGAGACCCCCGGCCCGGCTCCAAACGCCGTGGTCTTTGCGACTGGGCCCGGACGCCAGAAACGGCCGGGACGATCGTCGCCTTGTGACCGGGTTGGCTCAGTCCCTCGAGGTCGGTTCGAGGCCGACCCCTTGCCCAGTACCCGAGAGGCGCTTCGCTAAGGCCCGACGGACCAGTTGCCTCACCTCCTTCATTGCGAGGATCACTTCCACCGTCATCCTGTTCTTCTCGGGCCCCTCGGGGTAGGGAACAAAGTCCCCCACGCGGCTCGGCACGGCTCGGTGCCCCGATCTCTCAGGGCCTCGTGCCCCGGCATTCAGGGAACTGACAGGTCCGTTTCATACCATGGGGCTCGTGGGGACACGGGCGACACTCGATCCACACGGGAATCGGCCCAAACGCCGCCCACAGGGCGCCCCCGGCGATGCATAATCGAGGCGGGGGGGTAACGCCAGTGGCCGAGCAAGACCGCGGTTCATGGTTCACAGCGCGACACAACTTCCGCTTCTGGCGGTGGGTGGTCTTCGACCCTCCCCTGCGCGACCCGAGCTCGCGAGGTTGCGGCGAGCGGGCCGTGTCCTGCCAAGCGTGCAGCTCCGACCTCGGCACCTCCGATGACCCCGTCGACGGGTTCTTCATGGCGTGGAGGCATCGCCGGGCGATGCGCGGTAGAGGGTCCCGGTCACGGCCTGACCCGGCGGACTGAGCGCGCTTCTGCACCCTGGGCGCTCTTGACTACGCTCCCGCGCATCGACCCCCGAGCCCTCGACCCTGCGACACCGCAGCGCGCGCCGGCGCCCCCGTCGAGCCGTCCGGTGTTGCGAGGGTGGTTCCACCTCGTCACGTTCGCCATCACCTTGGTGGTCGGGCCGCTGCTCGTGACCCATGGCCACACAGCCGGCCAGCGGGCTGTGCTGAGCGTGTACGTCGTGTCCTTGGCGGCTCTGTTCGGCGTGAGCGCCGCCTTTCACCGCATCCGCTGGTCACCCGTGGGCCGACGGCGCATGCGACGGGCGGATCACGCCACGATCTTCTTGGCCATCGCCGGCACGTATACCGCCGTGGCCGGGCTGGCCGTGCACGGGTGGGCGCAGGTCCTGGTGTTGTGTCTGGTGTGGTTCGGCGGGGCCATCGGCGTCGGCGTGCGACAGGTGTGGCTCGATGCCCCCAAGTGGGCCATCGCCGTGCCCTACGTGGTGGCCGGGTGGTCGGCGCTCGCCATCATCCCGCAGCTCCTGCGGGGTCTCGGAGGTGCCGGGTTCGGCCTGGTCCTCGCCGGGGGTGCGTGCTACACCGTCGGCGCCATCTGCTACGCGCGCAAGGCGCCCAACCCCGTCCCGGGGGTGTTCGGGTACCACGAGGTCTTCCACGCCCTCACCGTGGTGGGCGCGGCCCTGCACTTCGCCGCTATCGCCGGCTACGCGCTGCCGAGGTCCTGACCGGCGCGCAACGGCAGCGCCGGCGCATCTCCATTGGCGTCACCTGTTCGGCCCTGCAGCGCGCCACCGTCGTCGTCTTCGTGTCCATGGCGTGTTTCGTGCGCATCGCGAGTTCCGTGCGCATCGCGAGTTCCGTGCGCATCGCGAGTTCCCTGCGCGTCTCTGTCTTCATGTGCATGGTGGGCTTCATGTGCATGGTGGGCTTCGAGGTCATCGCGGTGTTGGCGCCCCAACGTCGAGGGCCACCAATTCCACCGGCCGATCAACACGACCGTCGAGGGGACCAGCAGGGTGCGCACGAGGAAGGTGTCGAGCAGGACGCCGACGGCCAGGCCGATGCCGATCTCCTGCACCTGGGTGCCCCCCGCCGCGGTGAGCACGGCGAACGTGCCCGCCAGGATCAGGCCCGCCGAGGTGACGGTGGTGCCGGTGGCCTGCACGGCCCGGCGCACCGCCTCGGGAAGGGAGTGGACGTGAGCCTCCTCGCGGATGCGGCTCATGACGAGGATGTTGTAGTCCTCGCCCAGGGCCATGATGAAGATGAACATGAAGAAGGGCAGCACGAAGTTGATGCCCGCCTGGCCGCCGATGATGACGAAGACGAGGACGGCCAATCCCAGGGCCGCCAGGTAGGACAGGCCGACGCTCAGGACCAGGTACAGCGGCGCCACCAAGCTGCGCAGCATGATGGCGAGCAACAGCGCCAGGACGACGAGCACCACCGGGAGGATCTTGGCGAGGTCGTGGGCGGACACCGAGGCCACGTCGTTGAGCGCGGGGGCCTCCCCGGCGACTCCGTTGTCGACCGCACCGATGCGCGCCGCCACTGCGGCCACCGCCGTGCGCACGTGGGGGATGGCGTTGAGTGCGGCCGCCGTCTCCGGGCCTCCGGCGGCGAGCGACGTGTCGTAGAGCACGGTGTGGCCATCGGTGCTCACGAACTGGGCGGTAGCCCGGTAGGCCTGGTAGGCCCGCAGCGAGAGATCCGAGGCGGGCGGGGGCGCCACGGGCAGCGACTGGGGAGGGCCGAGGGCGCCATAGAGCTCGGCCAGCTGGCCGGGCGTGAACGCCGCGCCGCGCCCGTTGGGATCGAGCGCACCGGCGACCGCACTGAACATCCCCGAGGCCACGAGGTCGTGCTGGGCGTCGGCCAGCACCGCGGGGTGTTGCCACACCGAGGCCGGCATCCGGAACACGACGTTGGTGGGATTCGACTCCGCCGTGGCGAAGTGGGCGGTGAGCGCGGCCTGGCCCTGAGCCGAGTCGCTGGTGGCGCTCACCGTGGGCGCCCCGAAACCGGCCGGCGAGTAGTCGAAGACGGCCAGGGCGAGGCCCCCGAAGGCGGCCACGCCGATGAGAAGAGTGAGCACGGGGCGACCCACGACCCTGGTGGCCACCGCTCCCCAGACGCTGCGACGCGTCTGACCGGGCTTGGGGATGAGGGGCCAGAACACGGACCGGCCCAGGAGTGCGAGCAGCGCGGGGAGCAGGGTGAGGTTGGCGACCAGCACCACCCCGATGCCGATGGCAAGGCCGGGGCCCAGGCCCTTGTACAGACCGAAGCTGGCAAGCAACAGGCTCACCAGCGCAGCCATGACGGTGATCCCCGAGAACGTGATCGATTCACCCACCCGGGTCACCGACACCATCACGGCGTCTTTGGGGTCGCGCCCGGCGCGCAGCTCTTCTCGCATGCGGAAGATGAGGAACAGCCCGTAGTCGGTGCCGGCGCCGAGCACGACGACGACCAACAACAGCTGGAGCAAGCTCGAGACCTGGACGCCGATGTGCGTCGCCTCGGCGATGAGCGGGCCCGCCAGCACCAGGGCCAGCGCCGCCGGCAACAAGGTGACCAGCGGGGCCAGCGCGGCTCGGAAGACCACCAGCAAGAGGGCCACGATGAAGACGATGGCCAGGTCCTGGGTGACGCCTTGCATGTGCCCGGTGGCCTTCTGCTCGTCCACGAAGCTGGGGATGGCACCGGCGAGATGCAAGGCCAGCCCCGGGGGGGCCGAACGCTGGGCCATGGCCTTGCGGATGGCGTCGACGGCGTTGGTGGCCTGATCACCACCGCCGAAGGGCGGCAGGTTCAGCTGCAGGGTGATCTTCTGGGCCCGGCCGTCGGCCGAGGTGCCTTCGTCGCGCACGCCCTGGACCACGTGCACCCGCGCCACGGCCGCCTCGACATGACCGATGGCGGACTGATCGGCAGCGGTGAGCGGCCCGTCGCTGCGCAGCGCGATGAGCAGGGCCGAGCCCTTGCTCTTGGGCTGGAACGGCGATGCCAGCGCGGCGGCGCGCTCACTTCGGGGCGGAGGCGGGAAGGAAGGCGGAGTTGTCGTTCTTGGCCACGCTCGACAGCGAGGGCAGATGCTTGGCGGCGAGCGGCGCGCCCACCAGCCACACCACCAGGATCACCCACCGGTAGCGGACGACGAACCGCCCGAGTGATGCGAAGGGGTGCACGTCGACTCCTTGGGTGGGGGAAGTGTGTTCGGCGTCTACTGGCCGGAGGTTCCGACCTCGTGGTCGGGTCCGGGCGGGTCACTGCGCTTGCGCGCCGGGTCGAGGAGGTCGGCGACGACCTGGCGGCGGCCGCGCCTGCGAAGATTAGACGGCGCCCGGGCACGGTCGGGGGGCGCCCAGCCGCCTCCATGTCGGAGCCGTCCATGTCGGAGCCGTCCATGTCGGAGCCGTCCATGTCGGAGCCGTCCATGTCGGAGCCGTCCATGTCGGAGATCGGGCGGGGCGCGGTATCGTCGCTGCGGCTCGGGTGGTGGTGCACGGTGCGCCGGACGCCGGCAGGGCGAAGGGAGCTGGGCTCGTGGACGGGGGGCTGTCATGGGTGGTCGATCGGGCCCAGGTCATGGAGTTGACGGCGCGGTACAACCGATGCTTCGACGACGGGGACCCTGACGGGTTCGCGGCCACCTTCACCGAGGACGGGGTCATGGAGATCGACGGCGGGCCGGCCACGACGGGGCGGGGCGCACTGGCGGAGATGGTGCGTCGGACCCCCTATGGCATCGTCCACGTGACGGTGAACCCCATCATCGAGGTGGACGGCGACCGGGCCGTCCAGGACGTGACGCTGCTGGTGGTGGCCCGACCCGCCGCCGACGCGCCTGCCGACAAGCGCACCTCGCGCCTGCAGCGCAGCGGGCGCTACCACGACCAGCTGGTGCGGACACCGGACGGATGGCGCTTCGCACGCCGGACGGTGACGCTCGACGGGGGACTGTGACCACTCT
>Ga0209415_10012265_pt1 | contig 14309 bp, 14 predicted proteins | sample PeaSoiSIISIP2007_FD_187696 | JGI IMG/M metagenome (GOLD analysis project Ga0209415, IMG submission 187696) | Peat soil microbial communities from Weissenstadt, Germany - SII-SIP-2007 (SPAdes) (version 2) | ecosystem: Environmental > Terrestrial > Soil > Wetlands > Peat | place: Germany... | reverse complement strand
TCAGGAAATACGGCGGGGGATCCGCTTTCTGCTTCAAAACAGTGAAATTACGGTTCAACTCCTGGGACATGGCATCGAGCAGCACGGAGGGCTGGGCCGCGGCAATCGAGGCCACCGAAAGCAGAAGCGACAAGCGGGACAATACTGTGGAGGTCAAGTCTTCAGCATATCATTCGCGGGGCGGCGGGGCTTGGGCGGTGCGCCGATCGGTTTCGGAGCCCTGGTTTCCAACCTGGTATCCAGACGTGGCGCTCGGCTCCGATAAGTTGCGGTGATACTATCGAAACAAGCAGGAGGGTGTACAGCGCATGCGAACTTACATCGGGCGAGGACTCGCTCTTGCGGTGTTGGTGGGGGGTGCGCTGCTGCTAGACGCCGCGATGCGCTCGTTCGAGGAATCGGTTCCACTCGAAACGGTCTCGGAGACCACGGCGAACGTGAGCGTGGGCGATCTCAATGGGGATGGCTTCCTGGACATTGTCCTCGCCAAGGGGCGTCATTGGCCACTGCCCGATGTCGTGCTGCTGGGCGAGGGCATGGGTCACTTCAAGCCCGGCCCGCCGCTTCCCAATAGGCCGGACCGCAGTTACTCCGCCCCGCTCGCCGATTTGAACGGCGATGGCAGCCTGGACATGGTGATCAGCAACGACGCGCCGGATCCGAAGGTTGTCCTGCTGAACGACGGCAAGGGGCGCTTTACTTTAGCCGGGACTTTCGGCGAGCCGAAATGGCCGACCCGCAACGTGGTGCTGGCGGACCTCAACGGCGATAAGTCTCCCGATATCGCGGTGGCCAATCGTCCGGGTCCCAGTTATGTGTGCTTCAACGACGGCAAAGCGCACTTCCAGTGCAAGCCACTCGGGCCGGAGACATCGGCGACGATTCTGGCGGGCGATATAGACGGCGACGGCTCCGAAGACGTGGTGGTGGCGTGTCGCGACGACTGCCAGAGCGTGGTCTACCTGAACGATGGCAAAGGAAACTTTCCGCGCAAGGTGCCGTTCGGCCCCCGGAAATCGTCCACGCGCGCGCTGGCAGTCGCCGATTTCGATGGCGACGGCCATTTGGATATCGCGGCGTGTCACGAAGGCGAAGGCTTGTACATTTATTTCAATGACGGCAAGGGCGGCTTCGGAGCGGGCATGCAGATTGCGGGACGGGACGCGTTGCCGTACTCGATGACGGCCGCGGACCTGAATCGGGATGGGAAGCCGGAGATTATCGTCGGCTACGTGGGCGCGCCGGGAGCCATCTACTTCAACGATGGCACGGGCCGCAAATACACACGGGTTCCATTCGGCGACAGCCACGGGGCCATGTACGGACTGGCCGCCGCGGACCTGGACGGCGACGGCTTCCCGGATATCGTCGCCGCGCGCTCGGGTGCCCCCAGCCTGATATTCTTCAGCCGTCCTGTACGGAAGTGAAGGCGGCGTGGGTCACAGGCAGACCCGCACGGCGCGGCGATCGATTTCTGAGCCCAACCGGTCCAGCACTTCGCGCGGCAAGGTGCGCTGGACGTGCTCGAAGAGCTCGCTCTCCTCTCGACGGATATGCGCCGGCAGCAGCGTGCAGAATTGCTCGAGCAGTTCGTGGGAGGATGCGATTCGCAATTGCGCGACGAGGGCTTCGAGGGTGCGGTGTTCCTCCAGCAACTCGCCGATGATCGGCATGGGCGGGCAGGCGGGAAAGAGGACCTGCTCCTCGATCTCGAAGTGGTTGGCCAATTCCAACTCGTAGCGGTCGATCACGCGGCGCGCCAGTTTCACGAGATTGTCGGGGGACGCATCGGAGGCCAGCGAACGCTTGAGGAGGACGCACATCGCGAGAGCGTTGTGGTGCTGCTGGGAGAGCGGAATCAGAGTGGGATCGCGGAGCATCTGCTGCTACTATATCGCGGGCGGGCGGCGGAGACAGCTTTGACGCGGAGGCGCGGAACGCGCGGAGGAAGACGCGGAGAAGACCAAGAGAGAGTCAAAACCTGAGGGAACGGAGGGGGCGGAGGTTCACGGGACTGTCGCCGTGAGAATTGGTGAGACACGGGGCGGCGGGTCCAGGGGGACCCGCGCGGACCAGTGGGTCCGCCCCACCAATTGGAGGTCCTACTTTTCGGGGCCGTTGGCGCCGGGGGCGGAGCCGCCGAGGAATAGCTTGCGGCCGTCGGCGAACGAAACGGACTGGCCCACTCCGCGGTTCGACCCGTCCTTGGCCTGAAAGCCTTCGACCACGATTTCGCTTCCGACGGGCAGAGCGTCTTTGGTGAAACCGAGCCGGAGCAGGGCGTTCGGGCTTCCGCCTTCAATCATCCAATTCACGATCTTTCCGTCCGGGCCCTTCACGTCGATGTAAATCCAGGAGTGGGGGTTGATCCAGCCAAGCCTGGTGACGGTGCCGCGCATCTTGATGGGCCGGTGGACGTCGAACTCGGCGGCAAACGAGTGATGCGCGCGGAGCGGCCACGCGGCCAGCAACAGGCCGGCGCTTGCCAACACAATCGTCAGTTTGGTCCGCATGGGTTGCTCCCTTTCACTGCTTCTCCGCGGCGCGCGCGCCCTTGAGTGTATTCGCGATACCGAGATTGCCCTCGTGGCACGCAAACTCGAATAGGGGGCCGTCGATCCGGGCCAGCGTCACCTGGGCCGTCCAGGGGCGGGTCCAGGTGGCGAGATCGTCGGCCGTGAATTCGTAGATGATGGTGTCGTCATCCACGCGCGTGAAGCGCTCCACCAGGTGGAGGCTCGCGGTGGATCCGCGGAACGGCGCCTTGTCGGTGAAATTCGTGGTGTCGACCACCAGGGTATGCCCCTCCCAATGGCCGCGCGAATCGCCCAGCCACTGGCAAATATCGGGCGGCAGGTGCGGGCGGCCATCGGTGGGAATGATGCGCGTGCTGTGGATCATCTCCTGCACAATGGCGACGTATCCGGTACCCTGCACGATCTGGAGATTGCTGTTATAGGCGGAGGGCTGCATGGGAGGACCCTCCGTCGAGTAGATGATACAGCGCTCCTGCAGCGGTCGGTTCTCCGGGCCATCGAATTGGTGGCCGCGATTCCGCGCGGCGCGTTCGGCGGATCGCTTCTGCGCCTCCGGAGTCAGCGGAGGGACGCGTCCGTCGGGCCCCACGATCAGCGAAGTTCGCAAGGTGGCGGCGACCTTGACCTGGCTCAGGTCGAGCCCGTACTGCGACATGTTGTAATGCTCGGGGGCTTGCGAGCCGAGGCGTTCCCAACTCGTCATGCCGAGGACGCGTTTGGCGTTTTCGGCGGCCTCCTCCTTGGTGTAGAATTCTTTCCCCTTCAGGTGGGCGGGCCGTTCGAGCGGCACCACGCTGGCGCTGGTCCAGATACCTTCGAAGTCGGACTGGCCAGTGGCCGGTGCGGGCGCACAGATCAGGACAGCGGCCATGGGCAGCAGCGGAGCGAAACGCCGGCGAGTCATTTCGGATTCCCCTTTCGTTCGGTTCACTTGCCCGGCTTCTTGCGAAGCGGGCCGTACATCAATTCTTCCACAAACTCGACGCATTTGAATTCCAGGAGCTGAGCATGCGGTTCCAGGTGACGGTACAGGATCATGCTCATCTTCCAGGGGCGCGAGAAAACCTTCGGGTCCTCGATCAGGGCCTCGTAGGTCAGAGTGTCGGGACTGCGGGCGGTGTAGCGCTCGGTCACGTGGAGAGCGTCGCTATGGAAATTCCCGGCGCGGTCGAACCAGGTCTGGTCGTTGAGGCCGGTGACGTCGATGACCAGCGTCTCGCCATCCCAATGTCCGTTCGACCATCCCATCCAGCTATCGATGGGCGCCTTTTTCGGAGCTTCCATGTTGACGATGCGGACGGCGCTCGCGTACTCATACGAGATGAGGATGTGCTTGTCGGACTGCACGATCTGGAAGGGATAGGGCATGTAGGTGGCGCGGGGCACGCCGGGGAGATAGCATTTGACTTCCGGGTCGAGCGCCAGGCGGTTGGCGGAGTTCTCCTTCTGTTTCGCGGCGGCTTCGGGGAGGTAAGGGATATCGTCGCCTTCGACCACGCCCAGTCCGGGAGGGATGGCTCCGGTGGCGCCCAGTTGGAAGAGTGGCCCGGGCGCGGCCGCATGGCCCCGGATGTCCCAATTCGCGGTGTTGAGGGCCTGCCAGATGCCGTTGAGGTCGGGCTTGCCGTCCGCGGTGCGGGGCGCTTTGTAGATGGCGGGTTGGGCGAGCGAGATGCCCGCCGCGAAGAGGACTCCGGCGAACGCCCCTCGCGTGCAGGAGACAGGAAGCACGACGGAATTCTACAGAGAACGGGTGGGGATGTCAATTTTCGGGGGGTGGGTGGGGTGGGTGGGGTGGGTTTGACGCGGAGGCGCGGGGGCGCGGAGAAAGACGCGGAGGGAGGCAAGAGAGAAAGACGTGTATACTGGCCAGAAGTCGAGATGATCAAGAGATTTGCGTCCGTTTTTTCGCTTGCACTGGCGCTTGCAGCGCAGTCCGGGCCGGCGATCTTTCGTATACAGCCCGTCCGGCCCGTGGCGGAGTTGCGCGCGGAGGCGTTGGCCGCCAACCCTCCCGAGGAGCACGGCAGCTTCCGGAAGCCCGAGCTGGTGGACCTGGCGACGCTCGATGCGCGCATCAAGCTCGATATCCGCTATGCCACGTCCAACGATTTCCTGAGCACTCCGGTTTACACGTCGGCGCGGGCCTTCCTACAGCGGCCCGCGGCTGAGGCGCTGCTGCGGGCGCATCGCGAGCTGCTCAAGCAGGGTTACGGCGTGCTCGTCTTCGACGCTTACCGGCCCTGGTATGTCACCAAGATTTTCTGGGACGCCACGCCGCCCGACAAACACGAGTTTGTCGCCAACCCCGCGGAGGGGTCGCGACACAATCGCGGATGCGCGGCCGACATCTCGCTCTACGACCTGAAGACCGGGCGCGAGGTTCCGATGACCGGCGTCTACGACGAGATGTCCGAGCGCTCGTACCCGAACTACACGGGCGGCACGGCGGAGCAGCGCGAGCACCGCGACCTGCTGCGGTGGGAAATGGAGAAACAGGGATTCACCGTATTCGCGTCCGAATGGTGGCACTTCGATTACCGGGATTGGAAGCAATACGGGATCCAGAATGTGCCCTTCGAGCAGATCGGCGCGGTGCGCTGACCCGGCAGGCAGGAGTGGCTGCGCCACGCTGCTAATCCTTGGTGCGAATCCAGCCGTAACGCGTGTGGCCCGGCTCGCCTCCCGAGGCGCGATAGTTTTCCCGGAACTTCGACATCTTGTCGGCGGTGAATCCGGGCAGCTCCATGATCGTTTTCAGCTCCTTGGACATGCGCTGCTCGTAGTCCTTGGGCACCGGCTTGAAGCGCTTCTCGAGGTTGCCCGAGCCGACTCCCTGTATGCCGTAAAGCTTCGCGGAATTCAGACCGAGAATTTTCCGTTTGGCGTCTTCCGTGAGTTCCGGGTACCCGTATTTCTTGCGCATGGCCTCGGGAATCTGGAAGCGCCACAATGCGTCGATCTGCCACTGCGGCGAGCCGTACCACACGGAGTCGGAACCGAACACGATGCGGTCCGGTCCCATGAACTTCATGAGCTGGCCCATGATGTGCGCGGCCACGGTCGGGAAGGTGACCACCGACGAGGCCCAGGTGGTGCCGATCTCGGCGTAGGTGTTTTGGAACGGCGCCACCAGGACGGCGTACTCGGTGGTCCAACTGATGTCGGGCACGCCTTCGCGCATCTTCCCGGATTTGACCTCCTGCAACGAGTCGTACAGAAAGAACGCCGGTTGGATGCAGGCGTGATAGGTGATGAAGTTCAGGTGCGGCCAGTCTTTGGCGGCTTTGGGCATGTCGCCGGGGTGGCCCCGCTCCGGATCGGGCGGTCCGGGAGCCAGCCCCTTGTGGACGCAGATGTTGTTGAAGCCCGGTTTTTTCGTCTTTTGTTTCTGGTATAGCTTTTCGATCAAGGCAAACGTGGGGTAAGCGACTTCCTCGTCGTCATGCCGCCACTGCCGCATGAGGCTGTTGGGATCGTCGTCCACTTTGGCGGCGTTGGAGATGTTGTAGCCCTTCCACGAATCGGGCTGGTTCTTCTCGGTCTGTTCCTGGATGTACGGGAGGTTGCCCTTGCCGACGTAGAGCAGGCCGTGGGCCATCATACGCGTGGAGCCGGAAATCTCGTTCACGAAATTTCGGGCGGCGGCGGTCTGGGCGGCGGTCAGGATCTCGCCGCGCAGCGCCTCATCCACGTTGCGCGGCGCGCGGCGCGCTTCGGACCCGATGGTCACCGAGGATGCGGTGACATTGCTCAACAGCGCGATATTCACCTGGCTGTCGAGGAAGACGTCCTTGATGAACTGCACGATCTGGGCATTGGCCGCGGTGATGGGCAGGCCCACGAGCGAGGGGTTCCAGACGCCCCAAACGTCGCCGCGCTCATCGGGAAGGCCTTTGGGGTTGTAAGGATTGGCTTTGAAATTGGGCGCGGAGGAAGGACCCTGGGAGAGCGCACGCAGTCCCGCGCCACCGGCCCGCTGGCTGCCGCGCACCATGTGGAGCTGATCGTCGAAGACGAACAGATTGCGGGGCGCGGCCGACTGGGCATACGCGACGGGCTCGAACATCTCGATGGGATCGACGTGGAAGAACCGCCCAAAGACTTCGTTCATGGCGATGAGCGAAGCGGCCATGCCGCCCGTGCCGGCGAGGAAGCGCCGCCGTCCGATGCCGAGCTTCTTGCCGGCGGACTCGGCCAGTTCCTGGATGCGCGCCTCGACCTCCTTTTGCTGGCGGGTTTGGGGAATAGGCATGTACTCGCCGTTCGAGACCATGCGGGTCGGGACCGGAGAACGGAACGCGCCGGCCTCATCGGCGCGGGCGCATTTGGCGACCTGCTCCTCGTCGAGCAACCCGTGGTCGGGTTCCCAGATTTTGCCTTCTTCATTCCACTTTTCGGCCATCGCGACCTCCGTGCGTTTCGGCAGTTGGAAGTATATACCAGGGACGGGGCTTCCGCACGCGGGGACGCCGCCGGTGATTTTCAGAATTATCTGACGCACCTCTTTCCAGCGCTATTTGGCGTACAGGTAGCCCGTGTGGGAATCCGCTCTTTCCGAGTGGGCCGTGATCCAGGCGCAACTGTATTTGGATTGGAGAGGCGTTCGCCCTAATGCAGGGCGGAGCCAGGGGAGACGCCAGTCAGGCGAAGGTACATGCTTCGTGCTTGTTGTTCAGTCATGCCAGCGATGTAATCGGCGATGATACGCGGTGAAGGATCGGGTTCATCATCCTCAGGGTCGAATCGCTCCCGGACCGAAAAAGGAAAGACGAGGTAATTCTTCTTCTTCGCTGACTTATACAAGATTTCGAAAAGCTGGCGGATCAGAGTGCGGAGTCCATGTTGCTGTGTTGTCAGCATTGGGTTCAAGATTACGTAGCTCCAGGTCAGCTGCTTCAACATAAAGACCTCCTGGCGCATCGCCGGATTGATTTCGACGCGTCTTCCGTTGTCTCTGGTGGGCTCGCGCAGCCGGATCGCACCGACGTAGCGGTCAATCAGTTTTGAGCAGGCTCCCCTAAGTACGGCCCGCTGCTCTCGGGTTCCAACAAATCTACTGGCGAATGGCAGCCATTCGATAAGCTCCTGGAATGACTGCTCCATCTGAGAGCGGGAAAAGCCCTCCAAGTCCTCGGTGCCGAGTCGATCGAAGACTTCATGAAAGAACGCCCTGCGCTCGGTTTCATCCTTGACAGACACTAGGCGTTCCATGGGGATCAAACCGGCGCGATAAAAGTCGGCAATGTCGTGTACCGCGTATGTGACATCATCGGCCCAGTCCATGAGCTCTGCCTCGGCGCTCTTCTGTTTATCGCCGGCTGGAACCAATTCTCGGGCGAAACGGAGCTCGTTGTCTTCGGACGCGTAGGCCCCCCATTTACGCTGCTCTTTGCCACCGGTCGCTCGGTGCCAGGGGTACTTCAGGAGGGCATTCAGCGTGGCACGCGTGAGGTCGAGTCCACGATGGTTTTGACTTCTGACAGCTAGCTTGGTGACCACTCGAAACGACTGAGCGTTCCCCTCGAAGCCGTCGATGAATCCCCTACGGGTTAGCAGGTTATCCAGTTCCTCCTCAGCGAGGTGTCCGAACGGAGGGTGACCGATGTCATGAGCGAGAGCCGCAGCTTCGCTAACGTCGGGATCAATTCCACCGAGAGCTTCAGCGACAGTTGCCTGCTCACGGCAGAGTTTCTCCGCGAGCCTCCGAGCGACCTGTGCAACTTTGAGAGAATGGGTCAGCCGATTATGAAAGACCTCGGCCTCGTCAGGTCCGACGACTTGGGTAACTTCGGCAAGCCTATGCAGCGCAGATGTATAGAGTATGCGATCACGATCAAGCTGGAAATCGTTCCGTGCGTCTTTTGAGGCGAGACCTCTTCGGCGATCTGTACGCCGGACGCTGGGTTGGGATACACTCATGCATGCGCGACGAGGCGCAGCTTCCGGTGCTCGGTCAAGTCAAGCAAGGCATCAGACATCAGAGGCCAGATGGCCATCTTTATCGCTTCGTCACCCGTCATATCCTTCGCTAAGCCCTTATGGCTTAAGGCTTCGAGCAACTCGGGGAGACTTACGTCCTCTCCACGCTCTTCAAGCACTTCCAAGATTGCGCGCCTGATGGTGTCCCTTTGACTTCGTTCTGCCGTCATAATGCCTCCCAGCCGAACGGACCAGCACTTCGTGTCCTTGATCAAATTGTACCTCAGAACTGCGCGTGATGTCTGGTGCATTGGCGGCCGGTAACGCGCTCTGCTGAACCCTTCAGGGGCATCTCGAGTCGTCCTCACTCAAACCGCAGCGCGGTCAACGGGTCCACGCGGCTGGCGCGGCGGGCGGGCACGGCAAGGGCGGCCAGGGCGACCAGCACGAGCACCCCGGCTCCGGCGGCGAAGGTCAGCGGGTCGGTGGGTTTCACTTCGAACAGGAAAGTGGAAATGGTATGTGTCAGGGCCAGCGCTCCCGCGAGCCCCAGCACGAGGCCGCCGAGCAGAATGATTGCGCCGCGGCCGGCCACCAGGCACAACACATCGGCACGGCTGGCGCCGAGGGCCATGCGGATCCCGATCTCGTTGGTACGCTGCACCACCGCGTACGAGATCACCCCGTAGATGCCCACCGCCGCCAGCACCAGCGCGATGGCTGCGAAGAAGGCCAGCAGCAGCGTCTGGAAGCGGCGGTTCGACACGGAGCGCAGCAGCATCTGGTCCATGGTCTGGATGTCTACAACCGGCTGATGCGGATCGATGGAATGCACGATTTGCGGGATGGCTTTGGCGAGAGCCGCGGGGGCGCCCGAAGTGCGCACCACGAAGCTCATGTAGCCGATGGGCAGCGCGGGGTGGGGGTAGAAGACGCAAGGGGCGGAAGCGCCGTCCAGCGTCTGATCCTTGACACTGGCAGCGATGCCTACGATTTCTCCGGGCATGGGTTTGGCGCCCATGTCCACCGTGATTCTCTGACCAATCGGGTCTTCGCCGGGCCAGTATTTCACGGCCAATGATTCGTTGATCACGAAGACCGGGCGGTCGGGATCGGCATCGCGATCCGTGAAGTCGCGGCCGCGCAGCAGAGGAATCCCCATGGTGCGGAAATAGTTCGGGCGGATGGCGCGGACTTCCGTGGTGGGCGACGCGCCGGCGGCCGGCGCAGGGCGATTCTGGATGACGAACCCGGTTTCCGGCCGGATGCCTCCGAAGGGTTTGAAGGTGACGGCGCTGGCCGAACTGACGCCGGGCAACGCCTGGATGCGGCGCGTGGCTTCCTGGAAGAACGCCACCCGCTGCGCTGCCTTGTAGGAGCTGGGAAGCAATACGCGCGCGGTCAGGAGGTGATCGGCGCGGAATCCGGTCTCGACGGAGAGCAGATTGGCGAAGCTGCGGATCAACAGTCCAGAGCCGAGCAGCAGCACGAGCGAGAGCGCGAATTCGAGCATCACGAGGGCATCGGGCAAGCGGCGTCGCGCGGTGGAACCTCCGGCGCGCGCCGCGTCCTTGAGTGTGTCGATGGGGTGAACGCGCGCGCCGAGCAAGGCCGGCGCGATGCCGAACAGCAGGGCGGCAGCGAGGGAGAGCAAGGTCGTGAAAGCCAGGACGCGCGCATCGATTCGCAAAGCCGCGAGCCGGGGAATGTCGATGGGAGCGCCCGCCTTGAACGCTTGCACACCCCACAATGCCAGCAGCAGCCCGCCGGCGCCGCCGAGAGCGGCCAACAGGAAGCTCTCGGCAAACAACTGGCGGGCGAGGCGCAGCGGGCCGGCTCCGAGCGACGCGCGAACCGCCATCTCCTTGCGGCGCGACGCCGCGCGCGAGAGCAGCAGGTTCGCCACATTGGCGCAAGCGATCAGCAGCACCAGGCAAACGGCGCCGAGCAGGATGTAGAGTGGACGGCGATAGCCGCCCGAGACTTCTTCGCGGATATCAGCGACGCGCACTCCCCATCCCTTGTGAAACGCCGGGAAATCGCGCTCCAGGCGCGCCGCGATGCCGCTCATTTGCGCCTGCGCGCGCGCCAGTGGTATGCCGGGGTTGAGGCGGGCGGCGGCATACATGAAACGGCCACCGTTCTTGCGGTAGTCGCGATGCGGATCCAGATGGAAGGGGCGCCAGAATTCGGCATCGGAGTCGAAGAACTCGAAATCCGGAGGCATGACACCGATGATGGTGAGCGGCTGCCGGTCGAGCTCGACCGTACGGCCCAGCACCGCGGGATCGGACGCGAAGCGCCGCTGCCAAAGGCGGTGGCTGAGGACGATCACCTTGGCTTCGGCGGCGGCCTCCTCCGCGGTGAAGAGGCGGCCGATTGCGGTGTGAACGCCGAGCAGCGGGAAGAGCGTGGCGGTGACGTACTGGCCGCGGATCTCTTCGGGGTCGGCCACGCCGGTCAGGTTGCAGAGCGCCATGTCCATGGCGGCCATTTCCTCGAAGACGGTGGTCTGACGCTGCCAGTCGAGATAGTCGGCGGGCGAAATCACGTTGCGCGTCGTGCCGCGTGAGAGAAACGTGTCCCACAGCATCACTACTCTTCCCGGCTCGCGATAGGGCAGCGGGCGCAGCAGGACGGCATTGACGACGCTGAAGATGGCGGTGTTGGCCCCGATTCCGAGCGCCAGCGAGAGCACGGCGACAGATGCAAAGAGCGGGCTGCGGCGCAGGGTGCGGATGCCGAAGCGGGCATCTTTCAGCAAGTCCTCCACCCAGCGCGTACCGCGGGCATCGCGGCATTCCTCGCGCACCTGCTGGGGGCCTCCGAAAGTGAGGCGCGCGAGGCGCGAGGCTTCGGCGGGAGAGATGCCGGCGCGCATGTGGCGTTCGATCTCGCGCTCCTGGTGGAAGCGCAGTTCGTCGTCGAGCTCCAATTCGACCGTGTTGCGGCGGAAAAGGGCACGCAGCCGATACAGCAGGTCGTTCCACATCCAGGCGCCTCCCCTTATGCTTCGACAATAGTGTACGGCAGGTCTTGTCGAAGTGCAAGGGGAGAGAAAGTTCCAGATGCGCGCGGGCTCCGGTTGCGATAATCTCGAAGACCGGAGGTGATCGATGCTCCAGAAATCGCGCGTTTACTCCCTGGCGGCCGCGGCGGTGCTTACCGTCACACTCGCGGCCCAGACTCCCCAGCCGAAGCGCCCGCCGGACGTACCATACGTGCCGACTACCGAAGAGGCAGTGCAGGCGATGCTGAAACTTGCCGACGTCAAAAAGACCGACGTGGTTTACGACCTCGGCTGCGGCGACGGCCGGATTGTCATTGCGGCCGCCAAGACCTACGGGGCTCACGCCGTGGGGATCGATATCAACCCGGTGCGCATCGGTGAGGCCAAAGAGAACGCCAAGAAGGCGGGTGTAGAGAACCTGGTCCGATTCGAGGAGAACGACCTGTTCGAAGCCGATTTTCACGAGGCCACCGTGGTGACCCTGTTCCTGCTGCCCAACATCAATCTGAAGCTTCGCCCCAAGCTGCTCCAGGATTTGAAGCCGGGCACGCGGATCGTTTCCAACACGTTCGATATGGGCGATTGGAAGGCGGAGAAGGAAGTGACGGTGGGCGACACGGATGAGCAAACCTACCTGAGCCACCGGCTATACTTGTGGATCGTGCCCGCGCGCAGCGGAAAGTGAAGAGGGGATCATGAACAATTCGAGACGGGCATTCCTTGGGGGACTTACTGGCCTGGGGGGACTTACTGGCCTGGGCGGCCTCACTTACTCATCGGCGGCGGCGGCCACGCCGCGGCACCTGAGACAGCTTCTGGACGTGGCGTTGAACCACGAGAGTTACTGGAGCCTGGTGGCGGGCCAGTTTCCACTGCGGCCGGGGAAGATCCCGATGAATGCGGCGAATCTCTGTCCTTCGCCGCGGGTGGTCTCGGAGCGCGTCGCGGAACTGACTCGCGATGAAGACTCCGACGTTTCGAACCCCAACCGCGCGAAGTTCGCCGTCCTGCTGGAGGAATCGCGCAAGAAGGCCGCGGAGCAGGTGGGGGCTTCGCCGGACGAGATCGCACTGGTGCGGAACACCAGCGAAGCCAACAACACGATCAACAACGGAATCGCGCTCGGGCCGGGCGACGAGGTGGTGCTGTGGGAGCAGAACCATCCGTGCAACAACGTGGCGTGGGACGTGCGGGCCGCGCGGCACGGCTTCCAGGTGAAGCGGGTGAGCGTCCCGGCGGCGGCGAAGAGCGCGGGCGAGGTGGTGAAACTGTTCGAGGCCGCGCTGACGCCGCGGACGAAAGTGCTGTCGATTACCTATGTTTCGAACACGTCTGGATTCCGTCTGCCGGCGAAGGAGTTGTGCTCGCTGGCGCGTCAGAGAGGGATCCACGCGCACCTGGATGGAGCGCAGGTGTGGGGCTACCTGAAGCTCGACCTGAAGGACATCGGCTGCGATTCGTTCGGCGGGAGCGCGCACAAGTGGCTTATGGGTCCCAAGGAGGCGGGGTTGCTCTACGTGCGGAAGGAGCGGATCGCGCAGATCTGGCCGAACATCGTGTCGGTGGCATGGGGCGCGGATTCGTTGACGGGCAGCGTGGCGTCGCGAAAATTCGAGGCGCTGGGACAAAGGGACGATGCGTGCCTGGCGGCGGTGGGGACGGCGGTGGATTTCCATCGGATCATCGGCTATGAGAATGTCGAGGCACGGACCACGGAGCTGGCAAGCGCGCTCAAGGCGGGCCTCGCGAAGATCAACCGGGTGAAACTCGTGACTCCCATGAGCCCGGAGATGAGCGGGGGAGTGGTGATCGCGCAGGTGCCCGACCTGGATCGCCAGAAGACCGGCGCGCTGGTGAAGGACCTGTACGATAAGTACGGTGTGGCGGGCGCGGCCACCGGCGGCGTGCGCTTGGCGCCGCATGTGTACAACACGATGGCGGACATCGAGACGGCGATCCGCGGTATGCGGGAGCTGCTGGGGTAAGCGGAGTTCTACAACCCCTTCCAGATGACGCTCAGTTCGAGGCGAAATCCCTTAACGGGGCTCTCGCCATCGACGTGTTCGATGTCCACCAGTTCTTCCGGTTCTATCCCCGGGCGATAGACGTATACCGTTCGATGGTCCGGGTCGATCAACCAGCCGAGTTGAGCGCCATTGTCGATCCACTCCCGCATTTTCGCCTTCACTTTGTGAAGGCGGTCGGACGGAGACGTTAACTCCACCACAAAGTCGGGGCACAGGCGCGGGAAAACCTTCTTTTGTTTTCCAGTCAACTTCGCGACACGGCTCTTCAGCACCCAGGAAGCGTCGGGCGAACGTGCGGCGCTATTGGGCAGGACATACTCCGTGTTGGAATCGAGAGCGATTCCCCGATCGTCCGCTTTGGCCCATATGGTAAGTTGGGCAGTCAGATCGCTGTTGCGGTACCCGGTCTCAAACCCGGCAGGGGGCATGACGATGATCTCTCCGTTGGCGTCCCGCTCGACGCGCAGGTCCGGGTTGTTCCCGCAAAACTCGAAGAATTCATCGTCGTCCATGGGACGCTCGCCGCGGATCGCGTAGGCGGCACAAGTCTCGTCGTCGGGAAGGCTGACCTGCATACCCTTAGGATACTGCCTTTTCATTATCGTCCCGGGGTACGAGTAGGGATTATTTGGGGTGTGGCTTGAGTTCGCCGATGCGGTAGGTATCGCCGGAAATTCTGAAATAGAACCGCCAGTCATCGTTGATGCGGGCTTGCCAGACGGCGTTGGCTTCATCGTACTTCTTGGCGTGCAGGCTTGGATGGCTCAGGTTGTGAACCAGAAAATCGATCTGCTTGATGAACGCATTTTGCAC
>Ga0209415_10012264_pt1 | contig 14309 bp, 11 predicted proteins | sample PeaSoiSIISIP2007_FD_187696 | JGI IMG/M metagenome (GOLD analysis project Ga0209415, IMG submission 187696) | Peat soil microbial communities from Weissenstadt, Germany - SII-SIP-2007 (SPAdes) (version 2) | ecosystem: Environmental > Terrestrial > Soil > Wetlands > Peat | place: Germany... | reverse complement strand
CGCCGGCTTCCAGCCAGGGCATGGCAATTCATCAGGGCGGGTACAATTTCCTGCTCTATGCGACGAATGAGGGCACCCGCATCCGTCCCTTCGCCACCGCAGGCGTGGGGTTCGCCAACTATGTGCCGCCGGGATCTTCGGCCGCCTCGGGCGGAGGATCCAACAAGTTCGGATTCAACTACGGAGGCGGTGTTAAAGTGCGCGTGACGCATTTGTTCGGTTTGCGGCTGGATGTCCGCCAGTACACCACACCCAAACCGTTCAATCTGGCGCTGGCCTCGGGCTGGTTGCGTCAGACGGAAATATCCGCGGGATTCGGCGTCATTTTCTAAAAGTCTGGGTAGGACAGGCGATCTGGTCGCCTGTCAGTCCGTGGCAGGTAGAATAAAAGCAAATGTACCCGAACATGTTGCGGCGAGTCAGTCCGGCAGCGGGGCTTCTCCTGCTGGCGGCGCTCGGTTTGCCCAAGGCTGCGTTCGGGCTCGATCCGAACCGCAAACTTACGCAGTACGTTCACCGGATCTGGCAGTACCAGCAAGGCTTGCCGCAGGGGGCCATCCTCGATATTTTTCAAACCCGGGAAGGGTATCTGTGGCTGGCCACGCAAACCGGCTTGGTGCGCTTCGACGGTGTACGCTTTCAGGAAGCGGAAGACATCATTCCAGGCGCTCCGCCGAATCTGTGGGTCCGGGCCGCGCTGGAAGACCCACAGGGAAGGCTGTGGCTCGGGTCCAACGAATCGGGGATTTACCGCCTCGGACCCGACGGCGTGAATCAATACACCACGGCGCAAGGGCTTCCGTCCAACGTCATCCAGTGCCTGGTTCCAGGACGCGACGGTGTGGTGTGGGTGTGCACCGAGAATGGCCTGGCTCGCATGGATATTTCTCGCGGCGAGCCCCGGATTCAGGTTCCCCAAGGATTAACGATCGAGAATGTCCGCGCAGCTTGCGAGGATTCGAGCGGCACCCTTTGGGTAGGAGGCGATGGAGCTCGGGTCGCGCTACTAAGTGACGGCCGGTTCACCTCCCGCCCGCTCAAGGGAATTCCGGCGTCTGCCTCGGTTCGCAGCCTGCTGTGCGCCGGAGACACGGTCTGGGCCGGGACCAGCGACGGACTGATCCGGATTCGCGGCGCTGATCGAACCGGCCCTGATCGAACCAATGATGAGCGTCTGTTCGCCGTGAAGGACGGCTTGGCCGACAATTTTGTTTTTTCCCTGGCGCAAGGCTCCGCCGGAACCATATGGATCGGCACTCGTAACGGCTTCAGCCGGCTGCGGGATGGCGGCTTCGACAGCTTCCGGCCCCAGGATGGGTTATCCCAGAGCACTGCCGTCGCGATGTTTGAAGATCGTGAAGGAACCCTGTGGGTGGGCACCAAACGCGGCTTGAACCAATTCGTGGACGGGCGCGGCGTGCCCTACACCGTCAGCGAAGGACTTCCCAGTAATGAAGCGGGACCCGTGCTCGAAGACCGCACGGGCGCGATCTGGGCCGGCACCTTGGATCGCGGGCTGGCGCGCTTTGACGGGAAGGTATTCCGGTCTTTGACCATGCGCGACGGGCTGGCCTCCAACACCGTATTCGCGCTCGCCGAGGACCGCGATGGTTCGCTGTGGGTGGGCACTCAAAACGGGCTGAACCAATTGCGCGATGGCCGTGTGGTGGAAACCTACAACGTCCAGCGCGGTCTTCCGGGAAACTTGATCCGGAGCCTGTATCAGGATCGCGCGGGAGTGTTGTGGGCGGGGACCGAAAAAGGCCTGGCGGCATTCCGCGGCGGGCGCTTCGAGACTGCGCCCCAAGCGCCGCAGGCCGCCGTCGTGGCTCTGTCGGAAGATCGCGAAGGACACATCGTACTGGCGACCGAGCGCGGCGTGTACCAGGGTATGCCGGGGGGCTTCCGCGAGATCAAGCTCAATGGAAGCGCGATCCGGCCCGTGAACACACTCTATCGCGATGCCGACGGTCTACTGTGGATGGGACTGAACGGCGGCGGGCTGCGCTTACTGAATGGCACCGAGATCACCAGTTTCCTGGGTCGCGACGGACTGTACGACGGCGAAATCTATGGGATCGTGCGCGACGATCAGGATCGCTTGTGGATGGCGTGCAGCCGGGGAGTCTTCTCCGTGCCGCGCGGCGAGCTCCTCCAGTTCGCGGCCGGCAAGATCAAGAAAGTAACCAGCGCTACTTACAGTCCGATGGACGCGCAGCGCGTCATCGAGGGACAATCCGGCGTGGCGCCGGTGCTTTCGAGAACCCGCGACGGACGTCTGTGGTTCGCCACCATTCGCGGATTGCTGATGCTCGATCTCAGCCACTGGCAACGGGAAGCTTCGGCTCCGCTGGTGGTGATCGAGAACCCCATCGTCAATGGCCATAGGGAAACGCCGAACCGGATCGGACAGTTGCCGCCCGGGCAAAAGAACATCGAGTTCAATTACGCGGGGCTGGCCTATTATCTGCCGACGCGTTTGCGCTTCCGCTACATGCTGGAGGGGTACGACCGCGACTGGATCGACGCCGAAAACCGGCGCGAGGCTTTTTACACCAATTTGCCGCCCCGCTCGTTCCGCTTTCGAGTGACGGCCTGCAACGTGGACAATGTGTGCAGTGAGCAAGGCGCCACTGTGGCGTTTTCCCTGGCGCCGTTTTTTTATCAACGGACCTGGTTCTGGCCGCTGGTGGCGGTGGCGATCGCGGGTTTGGGATGGCTGGTGTACCAGTTGCGCATCCGGCGCCTGCGGGAACGCTACGACCTGATCCTGGCCGAGCGCAGCCGCATCGCGCGCGAACTGCACGACACACTGATTCAAGGCTTCTCCGGCATCACCATGGCGATGCAGGCGCTGGCCGGACGCCTGCGCTCCTCGGGCGAGCGGGAGGCGCTGGAGGATATTATTCGCGACGCTGCCACGTGCCTGCGCGAGACACGCCAGTCGGTCGCGGGGCTGCGCGCCGGACACGACGCGGAGTCGGGCTTGGCTGCGGCGATAGGCTCCGCCGCTCGCGAGATCACCGACACTAAGGACGTCCGGCTCAAAATCAAGCTGGATAAAGTCACGCGCAGGTTGCCCGCGGAGGTGGAATACAACCTGCTGCGCATTGCCAGCGAAGCGATATCCAATTCGGTGAAGCATTCCGGCGCGCGGAACATCGAAGTGGCCCTGGAGTCGACACCCGAAGCGCTGCGGCTTACCGTGCATGACGACGGGTCGGGTCTTGGGAAAGACGGCGCGGCGCTGCGGCCGGGCCATTACGGAATTATCGGCATGAAGGAACGCGCCACGCAGATCGGCGCGGAACTGGAACTGCTGAGCGAGCCGGGCCACGGCACCACCGTTTCCGTACTGTTGCCGGCGGGCCGGGCCGCGGCTCCGGCCGAAAAAGCCGAGAAGGTTGAAACACTGCAATGACTCCTACTGCAACGACTCCGACAACGACCACGCCGATCCGCGTCCTGTGCGCCGACGATCATCCGCTGGTGCGCAAAGGGATCGCCTCCATCCTGGCCAATGAAACCGACGTGATCCTAGTGGGCGAGGCCGGCAGCGGTCAGGAAGCCGTGGACCAGTTCCGAAAATTGAAGCCGGACGTGGTCCTGATGGACCTGCGGATGCCGGGAATGAACGGAATCGAGGCCACGCGCATTATTCGCAGCGAGGCGCCGGAGACCAAGATCATCGCGCTCACCAGCTATGACGGCGATCAGGACATCTATCGCGCCATTGAAGCCGGCGTGCGCGGATATATTTTGAAAGAAATGGTTCACACGGAAGTCTTGCGCGCCATTCGTACCGTGCATGCGGGCAAACGCCTGATGCCGGCGGAAGTGGCCGAACGTCTCAGCGAGTACTTCCCGCAAATGGCCCTGACGCCGCGCGAAGTCGAAGTCCTGCGCTTTGTGGCCAAGGGCATGGCGAACAAAGAGATCGCCCACCAGCTCGGCACCGCCAGCGGAACGATCAAGATGCACATCCAGAACATTCTGGCGAAGCTGGATGCATCCGACCGCACCCATGCCGTGACGATCGCTTTGGAACGGGGAATCCTGCATCTCGATTTCTGACATCGAAACGCTCCGGTTGCGACTGCGCCGCTGGCGGCCAGAGGATCTGGAGCCGTTCGCCGCGCTGAATGCCGATCCCGAAGTGATGGAGCACTTTCCGTCCACGCTTTCACGCCAGGAAACCGCCGAGGCGATTGGCCGGGTGGAGAAGCACTTCGACGATCGGGGCTATGGCTTCTGGGCAGTGGAAGTGCCGGGTCAAGCGCCCTTCATCGGGTTTATCGGTCTCGCGGTGGTGTCCTTCGAGTCGTCTTTTACACCGTGCGTGGAGATTGGATGGAGGCTGGCGCGTCCCTGGTGGGGACAAGGCCTAGCGACCGAGGGAGCGCGTGCCGCGCTGGCGTACGGATTCGAGCGCTTGAGTCTACCCGAGATCGTTTCGTTCACGGTACCGGGCAACGTCCGCTCACGCCGCGTGATGGAGAAGCTCGGGATGCGATATTCGCAGGATTTCGAGCATCCTCGTATCGAACCTTGCCATCCGCTTCGCCGTCACGTTCTCTATCGATTGCCGCGAGCGGAATGAGCTACCGCACGTTCTTGATGGGCGTGGACGGCATCCACTGGTAGCCGAAGGGATCCACGACGCCCGCCGTGCGGTCGCCCCAGGACTGATCGGTGGGCGGCCAGAGCGACGTTGCGCCGGCTTCGATCGCGCGCTGGTACACCGCGTCGCAATCCTCCACGTGCAGGTAGAAGCCGCTGGGCAGGGAGGGCCGGTCGTGCGGCTCACCCATCTCGACGACTGCATTTCCGATGCGGACGGCGGCGTAGACCACACGGCCGGAATGTTCATGGAGAGCCAGTTGCTGGGCACCCAAGGCCCTCGTCAGGAAATTGATGTAAGTGGCCGCGCTGGTTGGATGCACGAAAGGTGTTACGGCCCACACGCCGTGCAGTGCGGGAACCGCTCCCAGGTGCGTCGCGATGTACCACTGGTTGCCCGAGGTGTCCGTCACAAACCCGGCGCGTTCGCCATAGGTCGTGTCCGAGGGCTCGCCCATCGACGTGGCTCCGGCTTCAATCGCGCGCTTGAAGGTGGCGTCGCAATCCGGAACGTAGACGTGAAACGCCCCGATCCGCTCGTGGCCCCGTACGGACTCGCCTCCCATGATGATGAGATCGGAGTCCTTTATTCTCACCGAGGCGACAAATCCATCGCTACCGTGAGGATGCCGATTGGTTTCCTCGGCGTCAAAGGTCTTTTTCAAAAAGTCGATCAACTCGACTGCGTTCGGAACGACGATAAACGGTGTGACGGTGTGTAGTCCTTCACGAATGGGTGTGACGGTCGAAGTAGGCATGGTTGTTCTCCTTTGCAAGTCCGATTTCAAGCGTTTCTGGAAGCCTTCGTCGGGCAGCTCGCGCAGGCTGACGGCGATCTGAGCCAAGGCAGCGAGTTCTGGATCGGCCGCGAGCGCGGACCCCGCCAGGATCGCGTCGATGGCTTGGTCGAGTTGTTCGACGAGCGCGTCGTCAGGCATGAGCGCCCTCCATTTGAGCCCGGAGATTCTCGATAGCCCGGAGCTGTAATTGCTTCACGGCGCCCTCGCTGCGGCCCATTTCGCCGGCAATCTCACGGATGCTTTTCTGCTCCACGAAGCGCATGTGAATCACGCGGAATTGCGCCTCCGGAAGCCGGTCCACCAGTTGGAACAGCATGGCGTTGCGTTCGATCTCCTCGGGACCCGGCCGGTCGGGGTTCAGAGCCGGATTCCCCGATTCGCGCCCGCTGCGCTGCCAGTGGTCGGCGATGGCCCTTGCGGCGATCCTGAGGAGCCAGGCAATAAACGGAACGCCGCGCCATTCGAACTTGCCAATCCCCGCCAGGGCTTCACGAAAAACCTCAGCGGTCAAGTCCTCGGCCTGGTGCCGGTCGCCGACGCGGCGCACCACGTAGGCGTAAACGCGATGGAAGTTACGCTCGTACAGCTCGTCGAAGCACGCGGGATCGCGCTTGGCGGCTTCCACCAGCCGGCGATCGTCTTCCAGGCTCATGTCTCGTTAGGGTAATCCGTCAGGAAGCGCAAAAAGTTACGGCCTTTAGGAGCGAGATGCGCGACGTCGAAAATCAGTTGAGGTTTACCTCTTAGCATATGCCTTTTGGCGAACATTTCGTGGACTTATTGGGAGTCGAACACAATTACGTAAAGAGGCATAGTGGACTCAACGGGAATGTTGAAGATCGAATCCAAACCGGAACCGACGGGCACGGTCAGGCTGGCTCTGGCCGGCCGGATGCACGCGAACTCGTTGGGTGAACTTCGCCGCGCGATCGACCGCGCACGCAGGCAGCGATTCCGCCGCGTTGCTCTCGATCTGAGCGAGATCACGCTGGCTGACCGCGCCAGTATCGACTTTCTGGTGCAGCAGAGCAGGGAAGAGATCGAGTTGGTCAACTGTCCTCCCTACCTCGCATCCTGGATCGAGCGGGAACGCTAACGCCGAACCGGGCGTCGGCAAGAGTGCCGACGCGGCAAACTGAAGTTCGCGCCACGTGGCGCACGCACTCGTGCGTGCCGTGTCGAGACTCCTCTCGACACCCGTTCTCTCCCCACTAAGCCGGCGGTTCGGCGACTACTAGTACCGCGGCCGACACGGCGTGACGCACGCCATCGATCGTGGTTCCGAAGATCAGATCTTTCAATCCTGTATGTCCGTGCGCTCCCATCACCACCAGATCGGGCTGGAGTTCACGGGCCGTGCGAATGATTTCGGCTCGGGGGCTGCGCCCGTGCACAATTCGGAGGTCGGCTTCCAGGCCGCTTCCCTTGAGCGAATTCACGATGTCCTCCAGGTACTCCTGACCGGAAGAGACTTCGGCTGTGGACGCCAGCGGTCCGAACAGTTGGCTGGTAGCCCCTTCTTCGACGTGCAGCAAGTGGATGGTGGCTCCATGGAGGCGCGCCAGGGCAGCAGCGTGAGCGACCGCGGCGCGATCCCGGTCGGAATGATCGAGCGGAACCAGGATGGAGTGGTACTTGAGGGCCGGAAGATCGGTCGCCACTGCGGCGCCGGGATGGCGAGCGGGAAGAAGCTGTGGTCGCGGACGGGCGAACGTTACCCAGCCGAGCAGCACCACGACTCCCAGCACAACGGGGATGACGAACCAAGCGCGCCACGGGGCATCGGAAACCCAGGGACCGATGGCATCTCCGGCCAGGCGAAAATTCAGCACAATGATAAGCGCGGCCGTGCCCCAGGCCAGAACATTGACCCAGGTGCGATTGGCGAACTCGCCCATGCGGCTGCGGTCGCTGGTGAAACGAACCAGAGGAATGATGGCGAACGGAAGCTGCATGCTCAAAATCACCTGGCTCAGAATCAGCAGGCGGTAAGTGCCCTGATCGCCGCTGGTGGAAACGGTGATCACCGCGGGAATGATCGCGACCGAGCGCGTGATCAGGCGGCGCAGCCAGGGTCGCACGCGCAAATTCAGAAATCCCTCCATGACGATCTGCCCGGCGTAGGTTCCGGTCAGCGTCGAAGATTGGCCGCTGGCCAGCAGTGCGACGGCAAACAGTCCGCTGGCGAGGGCCGTTCCTAGCAGCGGCGCGAGCAGTTCGTGGGCTTGCTGGATCTCCGTAACGATCGTATGGCTCTTGAAAAAGACCGCCGCGGCCATCACCAGAATCGCCGCGTTTACGATCAAAGCGCCGTTCAGTGCGATGAACGAATCGATGAAGTTGTAGCGGCAAGCGATTTTCCGGTCCGCGGACGTTTTTCCGATGCGGCGCGTCTGCACCAGCGCGGAATGGAGATAGAGATTGTGCGGCATCACGGTCGCGCCCAGCATACCGATGGCGACGTACAGGCTGGCGTCGTTCAGCCGCGGCACGAGCCCGAAGGCGATATCGCCGAATAGGGGCTTGGCGAACCAGAGCTCCACGATGAAGCACCCCGTCACGATAAGGACCAGCGAGAGGATGATGGCTTCCACCAGCCGGATGCCGTAGCGCGTCAGCCACAGAACCAGGATCGTGTCCAAAGCGGTGAGCAGAACGCCAGTGGTCAGTGGGATGTGGAACAGAAGATTCAGGCCGATGGCCGCTCCCAGTACTTCGGCCAGATCGCAGGCGGCGATGGCAATTTCACACAGAAACCACAATGAGTTCGAGACCGCACGTGGATACGCTTCGCGGCACGCTTGGGCAAGATCGCGGCCGGAGACGATCCCGAGTCGGGCGGAAAGCGTCTGCAGCAGGATGGCCATGGCGTTGGACAGCACCAGGACCCACAGAAGCTGGTAGCCGAAGCGCGCGCCGCCTTCCAGGTCGGTCGCCCAGTTGCCGGGATCCATGTATCCGACGCTGACCAGGTAGGCCGGTCCGGCGAAGGCAAACATCCGCCGGAACGCCGTCGGCCACGCGGTGTGCACGCTGCCGTGCACTTCGGGCAGGGAGGCGGGGCCCGCTAGCCGTGGTTTCATCCCCATAGTTAACTATAGTTCAATCGGCAGGATGGCGGCAGGCGACAAGATCGCCTGCCCCACTTTTTAGCGATCTTTCAGGATTTCCCGAGCCGCGTTGTGCCCGGGAGCGCCCATGACGCCGCCGCCGGGATGCGCGCCCGAGCCGCACAAGTACAGGCCCTGCACCGGCGTACGGTAGCGCGCCCATCCCGCCAGAGGCCGTAGCACGAACATCTGGTCGAGGCTCATTTCGCCGTGGAAAATGTTGCCGCCGGTGATGCCGAAGCGCTGCTCCAGATCGAACGGGGAAAGCGTCTGGCGCTCGACCACGATAGACCGGATATTGGGGCAGTATTCCTCGATCACATCCAGAATCCGCTCGGTGTAGGGCTCGCGTTCCTGCTCCCACGTAGTTCCGCGCAGCGTGTACGGAGCGTATTGCAAAAAGATTCCCATGATGTGATGGCCGGGCGGCGCGAGCGAAGGATCGTACATCGTCGGCATGGTCATCTCGATCAGTGGCGAGCGCGAAGGCCGTCCATACTTGGCGTCGTCCCATGCCCGCTCGATGTATTCGACCGAAGGACAGATGTGCATGGTCGCGCGGTGCTGCGGGCCAGGACTACCCGCTAGGGCGGCAAACTCTGGAACGCCGCGCAAGGCCAAGTTCATCTTGAGCGAAGTTCCCTCGGATCGGAACTTGCGGATGCCGTCGACGAACTCAGCGGGCAGATCGCGCGTGTCCATTAATTGGAGGAATGTCCGGCGGGGATCCAGATTGCTGGCGACGATCGAGGCGCGAATTTCCTCGCCGCCCTGCAATACGACGCCCTGGACGCGTCCCCCTGAATTATGGTCGACCAGGATCTTCTCGACGGGAGCGCTGGTGCGGATGACGGCGCCGCGGCTGCGGGCCGAATCGGCAATAGCGTTCGAGACGGTGCCCATGCCGCCGCGCACGAATCCCCACAATCCGCGATGACCGTTGACGCCACCCATGCAGTGGTGCAGCAGAATATACGCGGTGCCGGGCGAACGGGGGCCGCCGTTGGCTCCGATCACGCCGTCGGTGGCGAGAGTCACTTTGAGCTGTTCGGACTCGAACCATTCGTCCAGGAACTCGGAAGCGCTCTGCGTGAAAATCTTCGCCAAACCAATCATCTCGGTCTTCGACAGTCCGCGCATGCGCCCGAGCAGTTTCAAATAATCGATGAAGTCGCCGGCGCCGGACGGCGGAAAGTTAGGCGGCGTGGTCAGCAGCAGCGATTCGGCGACCACCGCGAGACGCTCGAGGTGGTCCTCGTATTTCGGGTACGCCTGCGCGTCACGCTCGGAAAACTTGGCGATTTCGGCCAGCGTTTTCGCTCGATCCTGCCACATGAACAGGTGGGTGCCGTCGGGAAAAGGCGAAAAGAATGCGGGATCCTTGGCGTCGACGCGGTAGCCAAAGCGCTCCAGCTCCAGGTCGCGGACGACCTTTTCCTGCATCAGGCTGGCGAGGTACGAGGCGGTGGAAACGCGATATCCGGGCCAGATTTCCTCGGTGACGGCGCAGCCGCCAACCAGCTCGCGCGATTCCAGAACCAGCACGCTTCGGCCGGCACGGGCCAGATATGCGGCGGTGACCAGCCCGTTGTGCCCGCCGCCTACGATGATTACGTCATGCACATTACTCACAAGGTTCCATGATAGCGGGGGATCGGGCGACGTAAGTTCACGCGGTTACCGTTGCGGGCGCGATGGCCTTGAGTCCCCTGACGCGGTCTTGGGTATCTTCACTCACTTAGTACCTGCCTTAGTACGAGCGTCGCTATATTGCAATCAACTAGATAGATTTGGGCGTCTCCGTGCACTATCGAGTGCATGCGACGCTACAAGAACCCACCAGTTGCCTTCCGGGTGAAGATCCCCTTGATCGCGGTTACAAAAGATCGGATCACTGAAACCGTAATACCTCAAGGTTCGACGGTGGAATGGCAACCGAGCGACTTCGCTGGCGGAGTAGCGACCGTATTCTGGCTAAAGCGGCTGGTTGTAGTCATGGAATCTGATCTCTTTAAGCAATGCGAACGTGTGACGAGCGGCATTACAAGACTAGTCTGAGCGCGATGGATGTTTCGCGACTCCAACGTTCGACCTCAGCACGCTGCTTTTGAACCCCGGATTGCGCGTGACCTCCGATCGCGATCCCGTGAAGTTGGAGCTCACACTCACGCCGCTGGATACGATTCAAGGCCGCGTGCTCGGTCCGGATGGGAAGCCCGCTTCGCGTTGCACGATCTCCGGCCGGGATCCTACACGTTGATCGCGAGGCCCTCTGAAAGCGCCAAACCCGAGGTTGCGAGCGACGGGACCAAGGCTGCGATGGTAACCACATACTATCCTTCCGTCGCGGACCAATCTCTGGTCCAACCGATCGTGGTTCGCGGCGAGGGAAATCTCGGCAGTCGTTATGAAATTCGGATGCAAACCACTCTGGTCCATCGCGTACGCGGGATCGTGCTGGAGGAGGACGGGAAACCCTCGCCTGGAGCCGAGCTCACGCTAGTCCAAAACTCCGAAGGAACGCCCGGGTCCATGGGACTGGGGATGCGCGCCGGGGGGCCCTCCTTCTTTGCGATGAATATGCGGCGAGAACCTAGTGGCGTGCCCGAGGCAACCGCGGTCGCCGGAAAGGATGGGCGTTTTGAATTTCCAGCGGTGCGATCCGGCGATTGGAGAATCAACGCTGTGTCCGATTCGGCGCGCGAGGCCCGTGGAACCGCCGGTGTGCGCGTGGACCGGAGCGACATAGAGGATCTCGAAATTCACGTCGCGGCTCCGTTCAACCTAACCGGGACAATCGAATGGACGGGCGAAGACGGCGGGAGCCAGCGGGCTTCAAATCCCCAGCTCGCTTTCGGTGTTATGACCCTGATCAATCCGGACGGCAATGAGTTTGTACGAGGCGGGTTCGCGGAGTCCGGCAGGCTGTTGTTTGAAAACATTTTGCCCGGCCGCTACATGGTCATCATCAAACCGGGACTATCGGCGCAAATCTTTCTGGGCGATTACGAAGTCACCGGACAAACATTTCCAGTCACTGCTGGTGGTCCGCCCCTGCGCGTAGTTCTCAAGACATGGTCTGGAACTGTGCATGGAACCGTGGAGAAAGGCGACGGCGCAACGGTGGTGCTGATTCCGCAACGAGTCGACGGCGTCGCCATCGCTCAAACCGTCGCTTGCGGCGCGGGCGGATCGTTCGAACTCAGCGAAGTCTCGCCGGGCGATTACTACATCGCCGCGTTCGAGCACATCAATATCCTGTCGGGACCATCGGCGGAGGCGCTCAGCCTCGTGCCGTCCAGGGGAAAAAGCGTGACGGTGGAAGAACGCTCGACGGCGAACGTCATGCTATCCGTGATCGCGGTCGGCCGCTAGCCGGGCTCTTCAGTCCTCGGCTGCCCGCCGGCCGCTACCTGCACATTGCGGACATTTGCCAGTGCCTGCGCAATTGGAGCACTGTCCGCCGTTGCCGGTGCCTTTGCACTCCGTGCAGTCCCCGGTTGCGTGGCACACATCGCACTTTTCTTGTGTTTCTGTCACGATTTCCTTCTACAGCTCACGTTGACTTTTGCTCCTGCATCCTAACCCTACCGCACTTTGGGCACTTCCACTTTCTCTTCTTGTGGTAAATGTGACCTTTGAGCTCTTTCATAGGAGTTCTGCACTTCTTACAAGTCATATGGAGCACTTCTTCTCGGTGAAAAAGGGGACAGGCTACTCTGTCCCCTCCAGTAAGCTCCTGACTACACTGCCAGCGTGGGAGTGGACAGAGTTGCCTGTCCCCTTTTTCTCGCTCCACAAGCTAGAACCAATCGCTGCGATAGGCTACCCACCAGCTAACCAGGAAAATCGGAATGGTCGATAGCAGGCCCCACCAAAAGGGCAGAACGAAATCGGCGATCACACCCAGGACGGCGAACGTGAGCCAGAAGATCTTCCGTTCCACTGGCACCAGTCTAACGCGGCCGAAACAGCAGCAGGTCCAAACTGAACGTCACTCGCATCGCTTCCGCCGGCCGCGCTCGCATCGGCCGGTAAATTGACAGCAGGACGTCCTGAACGGCGGCGGAGTCCAGATCTGCTGAGGTCGTCACGCGGCGGCGATCGACGAGTGTGAAGTCGTTCGCGAAGGTCTCGACCGTCCGGTCCCCCCGATCGCGGCCCGTACGGCGCAGCTCAATCAGATCCTCCGGAGCAGCCAGCGCGACCAGCAAGCGTCCGTCGTTGCGCAACACACGCCGGAATTCTCCCGCGTTCATGCGCGCGGTGATCGACAAGACGATCGAGAACGAGCGATCGGCATACGGCAGAAAGCGATCGGCATTGGCGACGATCCACTCCATCCGCTCGCCTGGTGGATACCGTTTCGCCGCCGCGTCCACCGCAGGAATCGAAATATCGACGCCGTGCGCATCGAAACCAATCTGGCGAGCGAGGCTGCCGAGGTAGAAGCCGTCGCCACAGCCGGCGTCAAGTACAACGTCGCCAACAACGTCGCTCGGACCCGCGGCGATCATCTCCGCAATCCCGCGCAGCAGCGGCTCGGTCACACCGCGATCGTGTAATCGGCGGCGCGCTGCCACGGCCGCCACGGTGTCGCCCGGATGCTTGGATCGCCGCTCCTGCGGTTGGAGCAGGTTGATGTATCCGCTGCGCGCGACGTCGAAAGAATGTCCCTGTGGACACACGGCTCGCCGCGCGTCGCGCGTTAATGCCCGGTGGCAGCCCCGGACGGGGCAGAGGAGGAGCATCGATCGATTGTAACGAGATCGATTGTAAGATAGCTGCTAGTGATGCGGACGAAAACACTGTCGATTGCCTTGATGTGTTTGCTTGCGGCTGCTTTGGCCACCGCGCGGCCGCGAAAACGGACACAGCAGAGCGACGCCACCTTCTCCTACTATCTGCTCTCCCTCTCGTATGCGCCGGACTTCTGTGCGCAACCCACGGGCAACAAGGATTTTCGGGAGTGCGGCGCCGGACGCCATATCGGCTTCGTCGTGCACGGACTGTGGCCCCAGGTCGAGGGCAACCGGGGACCGGAGAATTGCGGATCTGCGAGCCCGGTTGGCGAAGATATCGTGCGCGCAACGTTGAGCTACATTCCCACCGAATCGCTGATCCAGCACGAATGGGCCACTCACGGCACTTGTACCGGTCTGAGTGCAACAGTTTACTTCACGCTGGTCCGCAGGGCGCGCGATATGGTCAAGATTCCCGATGAACTCACAGCGCCGGGCAGGCAGTTGCAGTTGGGCTCGGCAGCGGTGGAGGCCGAGTTCGCCAAGGCCAATCCGAATTTCCCCAAGGGAGCGTTCCGCGTATCGTGTTATCGCGACGCGGAATTGCAAGAAGTGCGCATCACTCTCAACAAGGATCTTTCGCCACGCGTGTACGGAAGTGGCGGGGGCAGTTGCGGAGCAACCGTGCTGATCAAGCCCGTACGTTAGCGAGTCCGTGAACGTGATACACTCGATTTCCGTCATGCGAAACTCCCTGCTGCTCACGTTCTTCCTCGCTACCGCATCCTTCGCCGCTGTGCCTCCCGATATCGCTTCTCAACTCAAGGAAATGGGACGAGTGGTCAATCCCGCCGGCACGGCCAAATTGTACCGGCCTCTGCAACCCACGCCTCCCTACCCTGGCGTCAAAGTCGAGCGCAACATCAAATACTTTTCCGATGACCGCACGGTTCTCGACGTGTTCTCTCCTGAAAAGGGCGGCGGGAAGCGTCCTGTGTTGATCTACGTCTCGGGTGGCGCGGGCAACAAGATCGAGC
>Ga0209415_10012263_pt1 | contig 14310 bp, 17 predicted proteins | sample PeaSoiSIISIP2007_FD_187696 | JGI IMG/M metagenome (GOLD analysis project Ga0209415, IMG submission 187696) | Peat soil microbial communities from Weissenstadt, Germany - SII-SIP-2007 (SPAdes) (version 2) | ecosystem: Environmental > Terrestrial > Soil > Wetlands > Peat | place: Germany... | reverse complement strand
GCGTGCGTCGTCGGGCGCCGACACCGGCGGTGGCCGTGGCCGAGATACTGGCCGCCGGGGTGCTTGACGCGGCCGACGACGACGCAGGCGACTTTCACTGGCACCACCATGGCGATCACGGACGCATGCAGCGCGCGCCAGCAGATCAGCACCGAGCTACTCACAAAGGCGGGTGGCACATTTGGGGTAAGCACGTTCGGAGGAAGACGAAATGACATGGAAACACAGTGGGCCTCCGATCACCGATGCGGAGATCGACGCATTTGAGCGAAAGACTGGAGAGCGGATGCCGGAGGGGTACCGGTGGTTTTTGAAAAACATTACGAACGGGGGTTGTCCCGATCCGCTGACCTACGTGCCTATCATCGATGGCCCGGTCGGCGAGCAGCAGACTGAGGGCGGAGCTTTGTTTGGAATCAACCATCCGCATCGAGGACTTAATCTCGCGACATTGCTTGAGCAGCTGGCCGAATACGGAACGTATCGCGGCCTCCCGATCGGGGAAGATTCAGGTGGCGACGTGTTCCTGCTGATTCGGGAGGGGCCGCACGAGGGCCACGTCCGGTACATGGGCCAGTGGGAGTTTCAAAGCGGTGACACTAAATCGTATTTGGTCGCGCCGAGCATGCGAGCGTTCGCCGCTGTTCTTGAGCGCCAGTGGCGAAAGGCTCATCGACATGGCCGGTGATCGACATCTTGTTCCGAGGTGAGTCGGCCCCCCCGATCCTGATTCTGTAGCGTCGTTTTTCCGTCGCTTGCGCGTCCCGGGATGGCGATTCGCCTTCCCAGCTTTGGTTTCTATGACGCCGCTACACGGCGAATACAAAGCGTCCCGATGGATCGGGACGCACTCCCAAAATGCCTCACTTAGCTGACACAATCCTGACACCCTCTCGGCTCTCCGCCGAGGGGGTTTTGTTCGACGTGCCCTTGCGGGCGTATCCGGGGAAGCCGATCGTTTGCGTGGTTCCCCGGGAGTTGGAGCGCAATGTGTTGGTCGCACAGCACGCTGTGCCGCTACATATTCCTGCGGAGGTCGCGGACAAGTATCAGCCCGACTTCGGAGTGGTGGCGAAGTTCGCGCCTAGGCTCGACGAGAACAGGGACGTCCTCTTTCGCCGGGATCTGGAGCTGAAGCCGGGGATGCTGGTGGCGATCAAGCCTTACACCGGGGCTTGGTACACCCATGCCGACTTCCACTGGATTCCCGAGGGGCGGATCTTGAAGATCCTCGGCACGGTCGAGGATTGGAGCGAGAACGTGCTGGCGAGGATTGAAGGATTGGAGGGTTAGAGGATTGGAGGATTAGAGGTTTAGAGGAATATGCTCCGAGGATTTGGGCCCAACGGGCCGATCTACGATAGCCCAGGGCAACGCCCTGGGAAGGCTCGCCGATGTGGTTGCGCCCTGTAAGGGCGCGACATTTCTGCCGCGTCCGCGGCGAAGCCGCCTTCGGAGTGCGGTAGCTTGCTACCGCCTTGAGCCACTCGAGCGGACCTCACCGGAAGTGCCTGCATCGCTGGCAAGGCCTGCTGGCGTCGCATGCCGCGACGGCTACAGGCGCTGGCGACCCGGAGACTCGTGGGGACCGCAGTTAGTCGGCCCGGCGAAGGGGTCTTACGTATACAATGTAAGCATGCTGGGCGCATTCTGCTTCCTCATCGCTGTTCAAACTGGCCCGAAGGACTTCCAGGAGTTGGCGAAGCAATCCCGAGCGGCTTATGCGAGCCTCAAGGGCTATCGAGACGAGTGGACCCTGGCGGGAGACGACGGCAAAGACGCTATGTCGGTCAGGCGTCGATTCGACGGCGGGCGACGTATGTGCGAGACGCGGGTCCAGGGCGACCTTACGGTCGTCGACGGGAGCGACGGAAAGACCGACTACAACGTGATGGTCCCGATGAAGATGTACAGCCAGGGGCCCCACAGGGCCGGCGAGGAGACACCATCTCCCAAGGTCGATCCCGGGTCTTGCAGCTTCACGATCGACGCATCGGGCTATTCCTTCGCCTCCGATCCGCCGATTCCGATCCTCTCGGTAGTTACCGGGGAGTTCAAGGGACGGCAGGTCCGGCATGCGTTGGGCCGCGTGGCCAACAGCGGGGGAACCGCCCAGGTCGACCTCCTATTTTGGCCGAACGCCTGGATCCTCTGCGACGCGACCATAACCACGACTCTAACGAAGGGCGAGAAGTCGGTCCTCCATTGGGTTGCCAAGTCCATCGAGACGAACGTGAAGTTCGGCCCAAAGGACTTCGCCCTGGACCCGTCGCTGATCAAGGGGTTCACGCGGTTGCCGGAAGGCTCATTCGGTGGGGGCTAAGAGAGCCAGCAAAGGCTTTCTTGCGCCCTGTTGTAGGGGCGAGCTACCTGGGCTCGGTCAGATAGAAGACCGTTGTCTCAAGCTTCGCCGGGTCGTCGTTCCAGTGGCCGTAGATTTCCCAAGAGGTTCCTTCGAGGGCTTCCCCGTTTTCGCGGCGCCAAGATTGGATCGCCTCGTGAGCCTGGCCCAGCTCAGAATAGGGGCCCGTGTGCACTACTCTTACGACGCGGCCGGCGGGAGTGATCGAGCGCTTGACTGTGTCGGTTCCCTCGAACGGGACGTCCATCTGGACTCCAAGCTCGACGTTCAATCCATCGTCGCTTGGGTGATAAACGATCGTGTTCAGTCCGTAGTGAAGCGATCCGATCGCTTTGTAAACTGCGCTCTCGGCTAGAGCTTCGCCGATCTTCTGGGTGAGGTTCTCGGGAGTCGCGCGGAACTTGACTACGGCCAGCGGTTTCTCTTCGACGACTTCGACGGTAACAGACGAGAGCACTTCAATCGCAATTTACCTGTAACAGCCGGTCGCCATTGGCGGAGCTTTCAACGGGTTAGAAACCCGTTCTACCCACGGCTTGAGACGCCGTGCCAACAATATGAACAAACTACCCAAAGACCTTCGAGACCCGGACAATCTACGCGATCTCGGCATCGCGGTTTGCATGGAGATCGAGCAATCCGAAACGGGAAAGGGCTCGCTGCCGCGACGCTGGGAGCGCAACGAGCAGCTCTACAACATCGATCCCGACGCGACCAACCTGAACCTCGTCGAAGGCATGGTCTCCTACCCGATCCCCCTCTGGAAGCCGAAGGCGGACCGGATCGTCGGCACCGTCTTCAAGTCGATCACCGGGATCGAGCCTTACGTTCAGTGCGTGCCGGAATCCGAGCACTCGCAGGATTCGGAGCGGGCTCAGCGGCTGGCGACGGCGCTCATGGCCGTCGCGACCTATGACGACGGGCGCTATGGATTTGACCGGGCCTTCCGGCAGTGCCTAAAGACGGCCGTGAACACCGGAATCGCCGTGCTTTATGTCCATCCGACCCAGGAGGGTCGGATCGACCATGAGCCGATCCATCCGAAGGACTTCTGCATCTACCCGCACGAGCTTGGCGACATCAAGAAGGCGAAGACGGTTGGGCATCGATATTGGAAGCTTCGCAGCGAGATCAAAGCGCTCTTCGAAGACGGCGAGTACCTGACCGACGACGTCGGCGGCGCCGACATGGTCGGCGAGCGAGGGGGCAAGTCGCAGGCATTCGGCCGCACGAGCGCGACGCCTGCGGTCGAGCCGGACGATCAGCTCATCGAATGCTGGCAGGTTGTTCGTCGATGCGACCTCGGCTGCGGCGAGCAGGACTATATCATCTGCATCGCCCGCAAGACCCAGATGGTGCTGAAGGTCGAGTCGCTTGAATACAAGACCGGCCGGCTCTACTTCGACATTCGGTTCGACGACGAATATGGAAGTTTTTGGCCAGCGGGTTCGCCGGGCCAGGACGTTCAGGGCATCCAGCTCATTTACTCGGATTTGTTTAACGTGATGATTCAAGGTGGCTACGCATCTGCTTTCCCGGGCGTGGCCCTGATCGGGGCGACGCTGAACTCGAAAGTGAAGCGCTGGGGTCCGGGAACCGTCTGGGAATTGCCGGCAGGCGCGCAGGTCGAGACGGTCGGGACGCAATTCAACGGCCAATTCCTGGTTTCGATGGTGCCGCACATCGAAAACATCGCCGACGCGACGTCGCGCGTGTCGAGGCTTGGGACGAGCGACGACCTGCCGGCATCGACGACGGCGACGGCAGCGGCCGGATTCCTGCAGGCCCAGCAGCAGGGGCAGGACGACTACACGGCGTTCGTCGCCCCGATCGTGGCCGAGATTTTCACGTTCTTGCGGGAGCTTGTTGTGCTCCATTGGGAGCCGATCAAGAAACTCCATGGAGCCGCTCTCGGGATTCAGGATCGTTCGGATCTGACTTTGCCGGTGCGGTTCGTGCCGACCGGAAAGTCGGCGAATTCAAGCCCAAACACGCTCTTGCAGAAGCTGCAGATGGCGATGAACCTCTCGGAGAATCCCAACTCGGTTCTGGACTATCAGGCAGTCGAAAAGCAGGTGCTTCAGGCGCTCGATCTGCCATTCGATGTAAGCGGCTTGGAGAAGCCGGCGGGACCGACGGCGCGCGAGCTGACGGCAGTCTTAGCGGGGCTGCTGAATGGGCAGGTTTCGCCGCAAGAAGCTTTACACATCTTACAGGAGGCGCATGGTGGAGCAGCCGGACAAGCGACAGGTGGAGGTCTTCCTCCGCAAGGACTCGCCCCTCATGGGGCTCGTAGAGGCGTACCTGCGGGACCAACGCCGCCAGCTCCTGGACCGGTTCCCGGCCCAGCGCTCGGCTGAGGAGTTCAGCCGCCTGCAGTCGCAGATCGCCTTTCTCGACCTGCTCATCGGGTCGCTGCGGGAGTTCTATTTCGAAAGCGTTGAGCACTGAGCATTGGGCAACTGGCCCAAGAAGCAACAAAAACCTATGATCGAACAAACCGAAACCGAACCAATCGAAGACAACTTCGAACCGGAACCTATCGTTGAAGAAGAGCCTGAGCCGATTCCCGATCCCGAGGAGCCCGAGTCGTCAGAGCTCGACTACGAACGCATCATCGGCGGCGTGACCGAGCGCATCGCCGAGGCCGCACGGCAGTATCAAGCTCAGCAATTCGAGCCCGAGCCTGATCCTTATGCCGAGGTCGCCGACATGATCTGGGACAATCCCAGCGCGGCAATCCAGCGCACGGTCGACATTGCTACCCGCAACGCGGTTCAGGCGATGATGCCGTATGTGCAGCCGGTCTCGCAGAGCTTCGCCATGCATCGCGCTGCTCAGGGCCTGGACGAGGAGGCGCAGCAGCTCATGCACGAGTATGTGCGGGAGAAGGGGATCAATCCAGCGCTGCTGAACGACCCGACCGTCGCCGACCTCGTGCGCTCGAAGGCCATCGTCATGCGTTCTGAAAAGTCCGGCCGATCGCGGCCGATCCCGTTCACGGAATCGGTTGGCGGCTATCCAGGCGGGAACATCGATTCGAGTACGCAGAAGGAGCTTTCTGGCATGGAGCAACTCTACCGGAGCCTCAACCTGAAGTTCGAGCCGGCGAAACTGCTGCGGAGGATGAAATGAGCCGATTCGAACAACGCAAGAGCTTCGGCCCTCAGCAAATGCTGGAGGCGAGCGGTGTCAAGTTCAACAACGACAACGCGATCGTGCACCTCGAGAACACGGGCAATACGTCCGACCTGCTCCGACAGCAGAATTTGTATTGGAAGGAGGGGTACGACAAGTTCCACGACGACGAGACCGGCATCTATATGCAGCTTCCTCGCGCGGAGGTTGAGGCGAACATTCGGCGCTACCAAAAGGAGTCCGAGGATCGACTGACCCGGCCGGCCTCGGCGGGGCTCGACAAGGAGTTCCGGGAGGAAGGGAACACGGCCGGCTACGAAAAGCAGGTCTCGGCCCAGGACTTCCTGGAGAACGAAGAGTAAGGGAGCACGGACGGGGCCGCCCGTCAGAACACATGGGCTAGCCGCCCATGCCACCACGAGTCTCTGCCCAGGACTTCCTGGAGAACGAAGAGAGCTAGCTCGCTCGGACCGATCGGTCTGATCTGACCGATCCGACTGATTGCCCACCGGCCGTTCCGCGGCCAACCACAAAGCGCGAAGAGCTTGCCCGGCAAACCGGGGCAGGCGCGCACTCCCAAAGATCCACGGGCTGGAAGCCCGTGCTACCCATCGGCTGGAAGCCGATGTTACAGGAGGATTCACTTGCCAACAACGCAAGACAAAGTCAACATCTGGTACGGCGGCAACGGTTCGGAAACCGAAGAGCGCCCGTACCCGGAAGCCGCCGCGCAGACTTTCAAGCGCGGTGATCTCGTCTATCTCGTCTCCGGTCAGGTGACGGCCGCTGCCTCAGCTGGCTCTAACGTCGCTGGCGCCACGAAACTGCTCGGTATTGCGCTCAAAGACGCGAGCGGGACGACGAATGCGATCGTTCCGGTGGCAATCGCCAACCCGAATTTGCGCTGGGTGCTGCCGGTTTTCGCCGCATCCAGCCCGGGCACGAACGCACTGACCGCGATTACGATCGTCGGCTCGACCTACGAGCTGAATCGCGCGGCGGCAGGCAAATGGGGCGTCGATCTGCTCAACAACACCAACGCCAAGGTCGTCGTCACCGCGATCCATCCCCAGTACGCCGTCGGCGAAGAGTATGGTTGGGTCGAAGTCCGCTTCCTCGACGCGCAAGTCGACGTGGCTCAGTAGGGAGACCCTCACCCCAGTTCGCTTGTTCCTCGCTCACAGGCCCTCTCCCTATTGGGCACAAACCATCCCAACAGGGAGAGGATTTCTTAGATAGGAGTCTTTATGGCAAGAGTTATCGCAGATACCACCCAGCTCCACCGCGTGGGGCTGGAAGACATTTTCGCTCAGTACAACGAGGGCATGACCTCCTATTGGAAGGAGATCGCGCCCGGCTCAATGAGCACGACCCAGGCCTACATCCAGTTCATGCAGGAGGGCGACTTCAGCATCGCGCCGGTCGTGGGGGAAAACTCGCCGATCAACGACGACGACATCTTCTACGGCAACCTGACGAAGGTGACGCCGGTCAAGCGCGGCCTCGGATTCAGCATCTCGACCGAAGCCCACGAGTCGGATCAGTATGGGAAGCTGACGAACATCGTCCCCAAGATCAAGCTCGCCTTCAACAAAACCCGAGAGGCGGCTTCCGCGGCCCGGATTAACAACTGCACCTCGACCTCAGCCGCCTACGTCAACCCGGACGGCGTCGCGCTCGCGTCGGCATCGCATACGACCGATACCGGAACGACCTCGAACTACATGACGACCGCCTTCGGGCCGACCTCCCTGGAGACGATGGTGCAGAACATGATCATGACGGTCTCCCACCGCGGCGATCCTGATCCCCAGATGGGCCCCTACGATCTCATGATCCATCCCGCCCAGAACTTCCTCGCCGAGCGGGTGCTCTTCTCGGACGGGCAGCAGGGCACCGCGAACAACGACGCGAACCGGATCGGCAAGCGGATCAAGCGCTTGATTTCCTCGCCCTACTTCACGAATACAACCTTCTTCGCATTGCGGAATGCGGAGAAGCGGCAGCAGCCGTTCGCCGTGCTCGAACGGCGCGCGCTACGGGTGAAGACCCACGAGGACATCGACCTCGACATCGTGAAGTACCGGCTGACCGAGATGTACGTGTTCTTCGAGCGCGGCTGGCGCGGATTCCACTACTCGGCGGGAACTGGATAGCGGATGAAGCTCGTGGCTTGTAGCTTGTAGCTTGTAGCTTGTAGCTTGTGGCGGCTATGCGGCAAGGCTCCGGCGGTGCCGGGCTCCTGGTCGGGAATTGAACCCAACGACATCTCCGCATGGCCAAAGGCCACGACCGGTAAAGAACATCCCGGGCGGCGCTCTACCGCTGGCTACAGGAGCCGGCACCTCAGTCTACGTCGAAATGCTTGGCGGCGACATTCTTGTCGCCGCTCCGACGAAGTCAGAGCTAGTCCGGCTTCGCCGGACCGGGGGCAGGAATGTCCCTGCCACCGCTGACGACCCGCCCCCAATACCCACCCATTCGCTTCGCTCAGGGAGTAACCCCTCCCTCCAGAGACCCTTCGACTTCGCTCAGGGCAGGCACCTTCGGCCCACTCTGAGGGATGGGGCTCCGGACCCAATACCCAATACCCAACACCCCAACACCCAACACCCAACACCCAACACCCAACACCCAACACCAGGAGGTTTGCATGGCAAACGGAGATTCCAATTTCACCAACCTCGTCGCATCCGGCAACCTGACGGTTTCCGGACTCGCCACCGTCGGCGCCGCCGCTCTCGGCGGAGGCTCGACCGGAGGCACGCCTACCGCTGGCCTCGCCGATCCCACCACCAACGCCTCCGGCACGACCCAGAACACCGAATACGTTTTGAACTCGGTCACCCTCCCTGCGAGTGCTTTCAACGCGAACGGCCGCGCCCTCCAGGTCCTCGCCTGGGGCACCCTTGCCGCGAACGCCAACGCGAAGAACCTGAAGATCTATTTCGGCGCCACCGCCGTCGCGACCGTCACCGGCTCGAGCGCCAACGGCAAGGACTATTACGTCGAGCTGTCCGTCGTCCGCACTGGCGCAAGCGCCCAGTCCGCGGTCGGGTACATCCAGATCGACACGGCGACGGCGGGGACGATGGTCGTCAACGGGGCTGTCGCGGAGACGGATACGGCTCCGATCGTGATCTCCGTGAAGTCCGCGAACACGGCCGCCGCCGCCGCATCCGCGACCGGCAAGGGCATGGTCGCTACATTCGGTAACTAGGAGATGACGGTTCCCCGGGGCGAGCCGCCCGGGAGACTCACGCCCGGGCCGGCCGTGCCACGGATCTCGGTAAGGTCGGCGAACACGGCGGCGGCCGCGGCATCCGCGACTGGCAAAGGCATGGTCGCTACGTTCGGAAACTAAAGTGCGGGCTATCGGCCGGAGTGACTAAGGATTGAGATCGTGCCTCTCAGATCTGGAAGCACGCCGTTCGGATATGACCACGCCCAATGAATACAATACGGCAAGGACCAGGCCGGTTCCGACCAGTTCGGTTGCGGGGGCCCTCCGAATCGCCGGTCGGTGCTCGGCCGCATCCCGCCCGAATTGAACGTACTCTGGGTCGCTCTTCCAGCTCTCGGCCCTACTTTCAAGATGGGCATGCTTCCACGTGGCCTCGATTTGGTCTTGTGCGTGCTCGTACTCGCCAATGATGGCCTTGGACTGAACGCTCGTTCGGTCAATCCAGAACCAATACCAGAAGGCTACGATCGCGTATGCGGTCAGCGCAAAAGCGCCATACGTTGTCAGCTTGTTCATGACACGATCACCCGTCCTGGATTATCGGGGCTTTCCCCGCAGCCGGCAAGGGCATGGTCCCAAGTGTTCGGCAGTTTGGCAAGGCATCTAGGACCCGCTCGCGTTGTCGGGACCCTCATGATGTTAGGGCCTCTGCGACCCTGCCGAGGGTCGGGGCGCTACCCGGGCACCTAACCCGGGGTCGCCAGAGCGACCGCCGGGCTACGCTTCTTTGACCCCTCCGGGGTCGGGCCCGCGACCATTAGGCGCGGCTGATCACATCCCTCATCCTTTCGGGAGTCTGCCCGGGTGCGGCGAAGCCACTTTGGAGTGCGCGAATTTATTCGCGCTTTGAACTGCGGAGCTTGCTCCGCTGCCAGAACCGGGAACAAGGAGTTCTGCTCGACGCCCCCCAACCGCCCTCGCCGGCCCAAACGCACTCCTTCAATCAGAGGAACCAGCCATGGCTATCTCCCCTAACTACCGCACCGCGCAACTGCGCAAACTGATTCAAAATCACAAGGGCCGGCCTTTGGATGCATCGGGATCTCAAGGCGCCGCAAATCGGCTCACTCAACATGTGTTCGAGGCTGCGACCAATCAAGCATCCCAAGGGCCGGGCCTGCGTCTCCAAGGCCGGTCAGACGATCACCAGAATATGATCGCGGCCAAGATCGCAGCCGCCAAGAAGCGACTTGCTGCATCCAGTCCCAAGAGCATTCAGGCGGCGATGGCGGAGTACGACCTGCGCTACCCGGCCTCAAGCGCCGCCGAGCGAGCAAGAGTCAAGTCTGCTATCGTGTCGCGGCTCCAGGAAAACCCACTTGTTCGACAGGCGATCAAGAACGGGGAAAGCCTCTATTCAGCCGGGCTCGTTAAAGGCGCTGCCTATGACAAGCGTTACGACGCGACGTATACCGATCGCACGCTAATACCGGGTAGCGGGGGGACCGACTTTCGGCGACATGCCGCAAGCATTCCAAATCCGAGCCCCAGCGGACCGTCAATAGCCCTGACCCGACCATCGGTCGAGAGCTTGGACCCCAACCGGTTCGACTTTGAAATCGGTCCGGTGGATAAGCCAGGCACCTTGATGTTCGCGATCGCAAACAACCTAAGCGTCGTGAAGAGGCGGTCTCGCGACGCCCGCCAACGAGAACGGGTCATGCCCGAATACAACGCCCGAACGGCTTTGTCAACTGCGACAGGCGTCCCGTACGAGGATATCCCAGGCTGGCTGGGAGTCAAGCCCCGTGGGCGGGGCTCCGAGGCGTTTGGTTCGGAAGCGCTGATGGAGGAGATGGGACGGCCCGCGTTCCACAACATGCTGACAGACTCGCTCGCCGGGCCCGATATCTTCTTCCACGGAGCCGCTAACGTTACGGGTGGGATTGCTCGCGGGATCATCAACAATGTCGGCGGCCAGGGGGGGGTGCTCACTCCCAAGCAGGAGAAAGAGGCCATTCAATGGACGGGAGCAGCCCTTAACACGGCTATACCTGCCGGTATTTTGGCTGAAGCCGCGCCTGGCGCGCTCGTCGATTCTTCGCTGCTGAGCTGGTTGCCTGCATCGGTGAGAACCGCACTGGTTGCGTTAGGTCCGGTCGCCGAGGCAGGGCTGACCGGACCGATGCTTAAAGGGACTGACTCTGGACAGAGCTTCCTTGGGAACGTTGCGACGCTCGGCATGAATCATATCCCGATCCATGAAGTCGCTAGTTTGGCCTACAAGCGAGGAGTCAAACCTCTAGCTGGAGCCGTCGCGAAAGGTGTCGACCGGCTCTGGGGAAAGACTGAAGCAGACGCGCCCGAATTGGCAAATCGTCTGGGCCATTCCGTACATGGATCTCCTCAGGGGGCGACCCTCGGCTTAGGGGAGCCGGGATTAGAACCATCGAGTCGGGCCGAGCGACCCCCTAGCATCGAAAAGATCGCTGGAAAGTCGAGGGGCTCCCAATCGGGAGCCCTTTCTATTGGCGGACGCATTAGCGCAAAGGTGCGCCAAACGTACCTGGCAGCTCTCAGACTCAATCCTAAGCTCCAAGCTAATTACATTCGGTGGATCAAGACGCCAGAGGGGCTCTCGGAATGGCGGAAGATCGTCGGAGAGACTGGTCGAGTTGGTCCCGACGGGTCCCTAAGCTGGGTCGACGAAAAGACCGGAATGGTCTACGACCTCGGCCACCCCGATTTGACACCCTATGCCAGCCGACAAACGACCTTCGAGCAGACTGGTTCGAGGTATCGTGACCGATACCGCATGAAGAAGGCGCTCGGGGGATGGGTCACCAAGGGACATGTCATGCATCACCCAAAGGAACTCGGCATCGTCCAAGAGGTCCCGAAGGGCATTCACGAAGCGTTCCGGCACACTGGGGGCTTCGGCATTGATTGGAGGCTGTTCGAGGTATTCATGCAGAAGCATCACGGGAGGTTTCCACAGTGAATTGGGATAGCTGTGGTCCGCCGCTAACCGATGAAGCGGTGGCAAAATTCGAGCGGGAGATTGGCCAGAAGGTTCCGGACGACATCCGGTGGTTCCTAACGAACGTTGTCAACGGAGGCTGGCCGGGTGGCGAGGACTTCTATGTTCGGATGGATGCGCCCGACGGGCTCGTAGACATCCACAACATTTACGGCATCGATCATCCCGAGAGCCACTTCGATCTGCTCACGACGATTCGCCAGTCGCCGGGGTTGCTCCCACACACGTGGCCAATCGGACACGATACAGGTGGGGACCTGTTCATATACATGGTCGACGGCCCGTTTAAGGGGCAGGTGCGGCACCTCGAACTGGATGACGACCCCGACCCGGAGCCGTGCCTCGTCGCGAAGGACATCATGGAGTTTGCCAGGATCCTCGACGGCCCCGGCGAGAATCCCGAAGACTACGGATGGACGTAGCCGCGTAAGCCAAGTCTTAGCGGTTACGCCCCCTCAGGACTTGGGCTGGATGCGGTTGCCTGAATCCAGGGCTTCGCCCTTCGCTATTGTCTTACGGCCCTTCGGGCCTGTGCGGACAGAAGGGGGTGCTCAGCGTTTGCCGTCGCATACTGATCGTTGGACATGGCGTTCCGAAGCGCGTGCGAGCGAGGGGTGGTGAATCGGATCGGCGTGATCTTCGTTCTCGCCGGGATCGGGGTCGTCGTTCTTGCCTTCAACATGCCGGGGCAGCCTGGGCTGGCGGCGGTCAGGTGCTCGGCGGCCGCGGAGTTTCTGGGCATCGCCCTCATGGCGCTCTCGGACTTGGTGCTCGGCAAGCCGTTCCGGTGGGTGAACGTGCTTTATCTCATGCTTGCTCTCTTCGTCTTGGCCAGTCTCGGACCGATCATCGCAGCGGCGGGTCCGGCGATTGGAGGGGGTTAAGGCGTTGCGGCGTTCGGGGACCAGACGGGTAGCCGGGCGGGCCGCCCGGAATACACACGCCCGGGCCGGGCGTGCCACGTCAGAACCCGAGGCGGGACTTGAGCGTCGACCAGGCTCGCTGGTACCACGGTCGGCGGTCGACAGGCGCAAACATGACACACTTCGGTCTGCCAGTCAAATCGACCGCGGAGTAGTCGCCGAGCAGGACCCGAGTGCCGCTGGGCAGGCGGACTTCGTATGCGTTCCCCGCTGGCTTGTAGTTCCCAAATTCGACTGGGCTTGACTTGGATTTACTCCCTGGCAGAGAGGCGAGCACGGCCGAGGTCGGCGCATCGAAGTCGTACTCCGCTTCGACGACGTCATGGAAGAGGCTGCCGGGTACAAGTCTCACCTTTGGATGAAGCCGCATGACGCCCGCCAGTTCGTCCACGGGACGGGCCAGGTAACCGATTGCGGCCGCGAACGCGCAGAGCGCGACGGCGGCGATCCAGATCCACCTTCGGGACTTCACAGATTTAGTGTACGACGGTCGGAGGGCGTTGCGGCGTTCCCGGTCAGAGCCTGAGGCGGGGCGGTTACGCCCCTTCAGGGCTTGGACGGACGGGCCCTCGGATTCCAGGGCTTCGCCCTTCGCTGTCACCTTACGGCCCTTCGGGCCTGTCGCGGCAAGCACATTCAGGGGCCGTGGCGGGACTTGGGGGGCGTTACGGCATTGCGGCGTTGGGGTTTGCGTTGGGGCGTTGCGGCGCCGGGGCGTTACGGCGTTAGGGTGTTGCGGCGCCGGGGCGTTACGGCGTTAGGGTGTTGCCTTGGATTCCAAAGTCAAGATTCAAACTCCAAATTCAAGACGCCTGTCATCCGGTGTCCGCTCTGTCTATGGTGTCCCAGGACGGGGAGGCGTTTGGTGTCGGGGAAGAAGAAGCATGAAAACAGTCGATCAAGTCATCACTCGGTTTCGCCGGCACTATCCCGGCTGCGACGCCACGACGGCGCTCGATCTCTTCCAGACCGCCTACAAGCGGCTGCTCGACAAGGCGCAGTTCCGGACGACGGACGTCACCTTCGCCGCGATCGTCGCGGGGACGCGGGAGTACGCTTGGGCGGAGGGGGATCTGCGAGTCTACGGGGTGACGTGGTTCAAGGACGCGACCTCGTTCTGGGCCCTGCGGCCGACCTCCGAAGATGCCCTCCGCGACCGCGACCCGGACTGGAAGCAGTCGGGTTCGACGGGCGACCCGCGCGCGTTCTACATCGCCTCCGCGCCCTCGGGTGACTCGGCGGGGCTGGTCCTGGGCTTCGACGTGACGCCGGACACGACGACCACGGGCGGCTATCCGTGCGCGGTCTGCCACTGCGAGGAGCACGCGGCGATCTCCGGCTCCGACACGATCCCGTTTTCGGTGCTGGACGAGATGTACTTCGTGTACTCCATGTGCGAGCTCTGGTCGCTGGAGGAGGACGTGGAGAAGGCCGGCCTCTGGGAGCGGAAGCGGATGGAGGAGGAGACGGTGCAGATCGAGCATTTGAAGGGGCTGTCGCCTTCGACGGAGACGGTGCTACTTGCTCCGCGCGGGATGTTCGGGCGACGGGTCAGATAGGTGTTGGGGTGTTGAGGCGTTGAGGCATTAGGATCTTCATCGCAGAGACGCAGAGACGCAGAGAACCGGAGGGGCTGGTTTCTCGTGTTCTTTGTTATGGATGG
>Ga0209415_10012261_pt1 | contig 14311 bp, 9 predicted proteins | sample PeaSoiSIISIP2007_FD_187696 | JGI IMG/M metagenome (GOLD analysis project Ga0209415, IMG submission 187696) | Peat soil microbial communities from Weissenstadt, Germany - SII-SIP-2007 (SPAdes) (version 2) | ecosystem: Environmental > Terrestrial > Soil > Wetlands > Peat | place: Germany... | reverse complement strand
CGGCGCGGGCTGGCGCGCCTGGAAACCCGGCAGGGGGATGTCCAGCACCTGCCGTTCCCCGACGCCGATTTCCAGGTGCTGGTGAGCCGCTTCAGCGCCCACCACTGGAGCGCCTTCCAGGCCGGCCTGGGCGAGGCCCGCCGGGTGCTGCAGCCGGGGGGACTGGCCGTGTTCATGGACGTGATCTCGCCCGGTCCGCCCCTGCTGGACACCTGGCTGCAGACCCTGGAACTGCTGCGCGACCCGTCCCACGTGCGGGACCACAGCCAGGAGGAATGGCGCCAGGCGCTCCAGGCCGCCGGCTTCCACCCGGGGCGCGCCGCCACGTTCCGGGTGCGCATGGCGTTCCCGGACTGGGTCCGGCGAAGCCGCACGCCGGACAGCCACGTGCGCGCCATCCGCTCCCTGCAGGCCCGGGCGGGGCGGGAGGTGGCCGACGCGTTCGCCCTGGAGCCGGACGGCAGCTTCACCCTGGATACCCTGCTGCTGTGCGCGGGCACCCAGGCCCCCTGAATCGCCGAATCGGGGTGGCGCTCGCTCGTCCGTGTGCTAGGCTCGGCTATCGATTTCCATCCCCGCATGCCTCCCTCGCCAGTCCCGGCGGCCCCATGGCGACTCTCCATCGATCGTTTCCCCAGGCCCGGCCGGATGACGACCGCCAGCCGGACTCGGCCCCGGCCGGTCCGGTGGGCGAAGGGGAGCGGATCGCCTTCCACGAGCTGTTCAATCTGGCCGATATCCAGCGGCTGCAGGACAGCCTCGCCCGGGCGCTCGGGGTGGCCTCCATCATCACCCAGCCCGACGGCACCCCCATCACCCGGCCGAGCCAGTTCACCCGCCTGTGCCGGGACCTCATCCGTACCACCCGGAAGGGCTGCGAGAACTGCTTCCGTTCCGATTCGGTGGTCGGCCGGGTCAACCTGGACGGTCCCATCGTCCAGAAGTGTCTCAGCGGCGGATTGTGGGACGCCGGCGCCAGCATCGTGGTGGGCGGCCACCACATCGCCAACTGGCTCATCGGCCAGGTGCGGGACGAGACCCGGAGCCTGGCGGCCATGGCCGCCTACGCCCGGGACATCGGGGTGGACGAGCAGGCCTTCCTGGAGGCCTATGCCCAGGTTCCGGCCATGCCCGAGGACCGGGTCCGCAAGCTGGCCGGGGCGGTGTTCGCCGTGGCCAGGCAGCTGTCCGACACCGCCTACCTGAACCTCCAGCAGGCCCGCTTCATCGCCGAGCGGCACGCGGCCCAGGAGGAGATCCTCCGCCTGAACCGCGATCTGGAGCGGCGGGTGCAGGAGCGCACCGCCCAGCTGGAGGCGGCCAACCGGGAGCTGGAGGCCTTCAGCTATTCCGTATCCCATGATCTGCGCGCGCCGCTGCGCAGCATCGACGGCTTCAGCCAGGCCCTGCAGGAGGACAGCGCGGACCGGCTGGACGCCGCCGGCCGGCACTGCCTCGAACGCATCCGGCACGGAACGCAGCACATGAGCGCGCTCATCGACGACCTGCTGCAGCTGTCCCGGACCGGCCGGAGCGAGCTGGAGCGGGCGGACTGCGATCTGTCCGGGCTGTGCCGTCAGGTGCTGGACGAACTGGCCAGCGCCGAACCCCGGCGCCGGGTCCAGGTGGCCATCCAGCCCGGCATCCGGGTATGGGCCGACCCCAGCCTGGTGCAGGTGGTCCTGGCGAACCTGCTGGGCAATGCCTGGAAATTCAGCGCCAGGAATCCGCAGGCCCGGATCGAGGTGACCGAGGCCGTCGCCGCGGACGCAGGCCGGGTCTTCCGCGTCCGGGACAACGGCGCCGGCTTCGACATGGCCCACGCGGGCAAGCTGTTCTCGGCCTTCCAGCGCCTGCATGCCGCGGCCGACTTCGAGGGCACCGGCATCGGCCTGGCCCTGGTGCAGCGGATCATCCGCCGGCACGGCGGCCGGGTCTGGGCCGAGGCGGAGCCCGGGGTGGGGGCCTGCTTCAGCTTCACCCTGCCGGCCGGGCCGGAGGGCGGTCCTGGATGAGCCCGGCTCCGGGCGCTACCCAAGCCCGTCCAGCTGCTGCTGCAGTTCCCGCATGCTGAACGGCTTGGGCAGCAGGGTCACCCCGGGGTGGGTCCGGATCAGGTCCAGGGCCGTCTGGTCCACCCGGCCGGTGGCCAGCAGCACCGGCACTCGGGGGAGCAGGCCGCGCAGCCGCGGCAGGGTGCCCAGGCCGCCCAGGCCGGGCATGTTCAGGTCCAGGATCACCACCTCGGGACGGTAGCCCGTTTCGAGCAGGTCGAGCGCCTCCTCGCCGCTCATGGCCGCCCGGACCCGGTGCCCCAGGACCGCCAGGACCGCCTGCACGGACCGCTGGATCAGCTCGTCGTCATCCACGAGCAGCACCCCCAGTCCGCGATGGCCGGTCCCGGGGTCCGGCTGGGCGGAAGGGGCCGCCGCCGAGGCCGCCGAGGCCGTGGCCGGGAACAGGATCCGGACGCAGGTGCCCTGGCCCGGTTCGCTTTGCAGCTCCATCCGGCCGTGGTGGTCCAGCACCGTGGTGTGGACCATGGCCAGCCCCAGTCCGGTGCCCCGGCCGGAGGCCTTGGTGGTGAAGAACGGCTCCATGGCCCTTGCCATGACCTCCGGGGCCATGCCGGCGCCGGTATCCTTCACCAGCACCTCGATCCAGCCGGCGTCCAGGTTCCGGGTCCGGAGGGTGAGGGTGCCGCGCTCGGTCATGGCGTCCACGGCATTGACGCACAGGTTCATGAAGGCGTTGGTCAGGGTGGTGGCGTCGCCCCGGATGGGGCGCAGTCCGCTGTCCAGGTCCAGGACCAGGCGGATCCTGGAAAGGGTGGTCCGTTCCAGGAGGTTGACCTCCTCGCGGAGGATGCTGTTCAGGTCCAGGACCCGCTCCTCCACCCCGTCCTGGTGGGCGAACGTGAGCAGCTGCTTCACCATCTTGCCGCCCCGGACCGCCGCCCGGGAAATGGTGTCGAAGGCCTGGTGGGCCGGGGTGCCCGCCGGGCTGGCCTCGATGCTGGCGGAGGCCAGACCGAGGATCGCCCCCAGCACGTTGTTCATGTCGTGGGCGATCCCCCCGGCCAGGAAACCCAGGCTTTCCATCTTCTGGGACTGCTGCAGCCGGGCCTGGAGCCTCAGGTTCTCCGCCTGGACCCGCCGGCTTTCGGTGATGTCCCGGAAGGTGCCCACCAGCCGGTGCGCCTCGCCCTGGCCATCGCCCTCCAGGGAACCCTGTCCGGACACCCAGCGGACCTCAGCGTCCGGCCCGCGCAGGATCTGGAACTCCAGGTCGAAGCGCCCCCGGTTCTGGATCAGCTCCATCAGCTGCTGCCGGTGGTAGTCCCGGACCTCCGGCGCGACCAGGTTCAGCCAGCCGCCCACGTCCCGCGGATAGTCCGGGCCGATGCCGAAGATGGCGTCGAAGGTGTCCGAACTGGTCCAGATCCCCAGATTGATGTCCATGCTGAAACAGCCCACGCCGCCGGCCGCCTGGGCCTCGCGCAGGAACCGTTCGCTCTGGCGCAGGGCCTGCTCGTTCGCCCTGCGCAGGGTGATGTCCCGGATGATGCCCACGGCCTGCCAGCCCTCCGGGGCGTGCATGGCCGAGATGGACAGCTCGACCGGGATCATGGAACCGTCCCGGGCCAGGGCCTCCAGTTCCAGCACCGAGCCGATGGCGAAGCCCCGGCCGGTCCGCTGGAATTCCTGGAAGCCCCGGGCGTGCCGGCTCCGGTACTGCTCGGGCATGACCAGGTCGTGGAACCGGGCGCCCATGGCCTCCTCCGGGGGGTAGCCGAAGATCCGGGTGGCGGAGGCGTTCCAGAACGTGATCCGGCCCTCCTGGTCCATGATGACGATGGCGTCCAGGATCGAGTCCGCGATGGTCCGGACCCGCTGCTGGCTCTGCTCCAGGCTCAGCTCCGCCCGCCGGCAGCGGGTCAGGTCCTGCACGGTGCGCGCGGACAGGGTGCGCTCCCCGAGCCGGACCGGGGTGGCGTGGACCTCCACGTCCCGCAGCTCCCCGCTGGCCAGCCGGTGCCGGGCCGGGTAGGGGCCGGCCGGCGGGAGCGGGCCGGTCTCCGGCTCGATCTCGTGGAGATGCATGCCGGCCAGGGACTGCCCCCGGTGTCCGTAGAAGGCGTGGGCCGCCGCGTTGGCCTCCAGGATGCGGCCCGAGGCCGGATCCACCAGCAGCATGGCCGCGGTCTGGCCCTGGAAGAACTGCCGGAAGGCGGAATCGCCGGCAGGCCCCGGCCCAGGCCCCGGGTCCTTTGGGCTTCCTGCTGGAATTGTTTGCTTTGGCATCACCACGGAACCGTCCATGAGCCGATGGCCGATGGGGATCGCGGACGGCCTTCTGTGACGTTAGCACAAGGCTGCCACTTCGGCCGTTGGTCCGGGAGCTGGCCCACCCCGGCGCCCCGCACCGGGCGGGCTGGAGGCGGTCCGGGTCCCGGCCCGGGGCCGCCGATTTGACGCAAGTCCTCTGGGGACTTGGCCGCGCCGATCCACTACAATCGGGACCACCGAGGTGGCCCGATGGCTCGAATCCGCTCGCGCGATGCCTGTCCCGCTCCGTCCACCGTACCGGCCAGGCGCCTGGGCCGGCTGGGCGCGCTGGCCCTGGCGGGCGCGCTGACCCTGGCCTGCGGATCCGGCGGCCGTCAGGCCGTGCAGGAGATCAACGCGGGGGAGACGGCGGCCCAGGCCCCGGCGCCGCCCTCCAGCGCGCCCCGGGTCGCGCTGATCATGAAGACCCTGACCAACCCCTTCTTCGTGGACATGGAGAAGGGGGCGCGCAAGGCGCAGCAGGAGGGCCGGATCGAGCTGCGGGTCCGCACGGCCACCCAGGAGACCTCCATCGAGCAGCAGATCCAGCTGGTCGCCACCGAGATCCGGGACCAGGTCCAGGCCATCGTCATCGCCCCCGGCGATTCCATGCGCCTGGTGCCCATCCTCAAGAAGGCCCAGGATGCCGGCATCCAGATCGTCAACATCGACAACCGGCTGGACGCCGCCACCATGGCCGGCCAGGGCATGAAGCCGGTGCCGTTCATCAGCGTGGACAACGAGAAGGGCGCCTACCAGGCCACCCGGTTCGTGGTGGACCGGATCCACGCGCCCACCGAGGCGGCGCTGGTGGAGGGCATCCGCAGCGCCAACAACGCCGAGCTGCGCAAGCGCGGCGCCGAGCGCGGGTTCCGCTCCAATCCCCGGGTGCGCATCGTCGCGGAGGAGTCGGCGAACTGGAAGATCGATGAGGCCTACGGGGTGACCCGGGCCCTGTTCAAGGCCCATCCCGGGATCGGCGTGCTGTTCTGCGCCAACGACATGATGGCCATCGGCGCGGTCAAGTTCCTGCAGGAGACCGGCCGGAGCCAGGTGCGGGTCATCGGCTTCGACGCCCTGGACGAGGCCCGCAAGGCCGTGCGGGCCGGCCAGATGGCGGTGACCGTCGACCAGCAGCCGGACCAGCAGGGCTACCTGGGGGTCCAGACCGCGCTGCGCATGCTGCATGGCGATCCGGTGCCCATGGAGCTGGTGGTCGAGACCCGCCTGGTGACCCCAGCCAGCTTGAAATGATGCCCCGGCCGGAGGGCGCCCCGGGGCGGAAGGGGATCCGGAGCAACTTCGCCCTGCAGCTGACCGGGATCCTGCTGGCCATGATCCTGCTGCCCCTGCTGGCGTACTACATCGTTTCCTACCGGGCGACCGAGAAATCCATCCTGTATTCCGCCTCCCAGCACAGCCTCGAGACCCTGCGCAACCAGCGGAGCTACCTGGCCCTGCAGATGGGCCAGATCGAGGCCCTGGTGGAGAACCTGGGCCAGGTGGACGAGATCAGCGCGACCCTGGCCAAGATCGACGCCGCCTCCGAGCTGTCCGCCTACGACATCCTGGCCACCAAGGCCCGGATCGGCTACCTGCTGAGCAACTACTCGCACCTGAACGGCCTGGTCTCCATCGACGTGTTCGCCCTGAACGGGACGCACTTCCACGTGGGCGATTCCCTGACGGCCATGGACGAGCGCAAGGAGGTCATCCGCTCGCTCTGGACCCGGACCCTGCAGTCCGGCGAATCGGTGACCTGGCACGGGGTCGAGGACAACATCGACATCTATTCCAGCTCCACCAAGGTGCTGGCCGCCACCAAGCTGTACTGGAGCTCCGGCGCCTCGGGGCAGAAGCCGCGGCCCATCGGCATGCTGCTGATCAACTACTCCACCCAGTTCCTCTATGACCACTTCAACACGGTCAACAGCGATCCGAAATCCTACCTGCTGGTCCTGGACCACAACCGGCGGCTGATCTTCCATCCCGACCCGGCCCGGATCGGCTCGGTCATCCCCCGGGACTTCGGCGCGCTGCTGCGGGGCCCCTCGGGATCCTTCATCCAGCGCATCGGCAGGCAGGATGTGCTGCTGAGCTACGAATGCATCCAGGACCGGGACTGGTACATCGTCAACATCGTCCCCAAGGAGACCCTGCTGGCGAGCATGGCCAGCATCCGCAGGGTGGGCAGCCTGATGCTCGGCATCACCCTGGTGCTGATCGTCTTCTACGTGCGGCTGTTCACCGTGCGGGTGATCGTGCCCATCGGCGCGATCGCGGAAGGCTTCAAGCGCTTCCAGTCGGACCAGATCGAGCCGGGCTGGCGGATGCCGCGGCCCGGGACCCTGGCCCCCATCGCCGACCTGGTGACCTGGTTCAACGCCTTCCTGGAAAGCACGGAGCAGCGCCAGGAGGCGGACACCCGCCTGCGCATCGCGGCGACCGCGTTCGAGTCCCAGGACGGCATGTACATCACCGACGAGCACGGGGTGGTGATCCAGGTCAACCGGGCCTACACCACCATCACCGGCTACACCCCGGCCGACGCGGTCGGCCATCCCCCCCATCTGTACAGCACCAGTCCGGATAATGCCGAACTGGTGCCCAAGCTCCGCCAGGTGGTGCAGGAAGGCGGCAGCTGGCGCGGCGAGATCCGCGACTGCCGGAAGAACGGGGAGGCCTATCCGGCCCTGCTGACCGTCACCTCGGTGCGCAGCGAAAGCGGCGCGGTCTCCCACGTGGTGACCACCCTGACCGATATCACTGAACTCAAGGACGCCCACTCCCGGCTCACGGAAATGAACCAGCGGCTGGAAGAGCGCACGGCCCAAGCCGAGCAGGCCAACCGCGCCAAGAGCCAGTTCCTGGCCAACATGAGCCACGAGATCCGCACGCCCATGAACGGGGTGCTGGGGGTGGCGGAACTGCTGGCCGGCACCGAGCTGGCGCCGGACCAGCGGAGCTACGTGGAAATGATCAGCCGGGCCGGCGATGGCCTGCTGTCGCTGCTCAACGACATCCTGGACTTCTCCAAGATCGAGGCCGGCCAGCTGGTGCTGGAAACGGTGCCCTTCGAACTGGAGAAGCTGGTCTACGACACGGCCGAGCTGTTCCGCTCCAGGGCCGGGGAGCGGCCCATCGAGTTCCTGGTGGATTTCGACCCGGACCTGCCGGTGCGGATGGCCGGGGACCCGGGCCGGCTCCGGCAGATCCTCAACAACCTGGTGGGCAACGCCGTGAAGTTCACCGAGCGGGGCCACATCTGCATCGAGGTGCGCGGCCAGGCCCCGCGGGACGGCCGGATCCAGCTGCAGTTCGCGGTGCGGGACACCGGCATCGGGGTTTCCCCGGAAAAGCAGGCCATGCTGTTCCAGCCTTTCACCCAGGCGGACGCCTCGACCGCGCGGCGCTACGGCGGCACCGGCCTGGGCCTGACGATCGTCAAGCGGCTCACCGAGGCCATGGGCGGGGCGGTGCGCATGGAAAGCCGGGAAGGGGAGGGCACCAGCTTCATCGTGGCGCTGGAGCTGGGGCTGGACCCGGGCGAGGCCGGCGCCGGGCGCGCTCCGGGCCCGGGGACGCTGCGGGGCAGCCGGATCCTTATGGTGGACGACCAGCCCATCAACCTGCGCCTGGTGAGCCGGCAGCTGCATTCCCAGGGGGCGCTGACCGCCGAGGCCACCTCCGGCGCCACCGCCTTCCGGATGATCCAGGAGGCGCTGGACCGGGGCGAGCCCTTCGACGCGGCGGTGCTGGACCTGGTCATGCCCGGCGGCATGGATGGCGAGGAGCTGGGCCGGGCCATCCGCTCCGATCCGCGCTGCCGGGGGCTGGCCATCCTGGCCCTGACCGCCACCGGGGTGAAGGGCGATGCCGACCGGCTGAAGACGATCGGCTTCGACGCCTTCCTGGTCAAGCCCATGCGCGGCGATCTGCTGTTCCAGGCCATCGCCATGGCCATCGAGCGCAACCGCCAGGGCGTGAAGCCGGCCATGGTCACCCGCCACAGCCTGGCCGAGGCGCAGCCGCACCAAACCACGCCCGAGCGGATCCGGTTCCAGGCCCGCATCCTGCTGGTGGAGGACCAGGCCATCAACCAGGTCGTGGCCCGGCGCTTCCTGGAGCGGGCCGGGGTCACGGTGGGGGTGGCCGGCAACGGCACCGAGGCCCTGGCGACCCTGGCCCGGGAGGCCTTCGACCTGGTGCTGATGGACTGCCAGATGCCGGAGATGGACGGCTTCGAGGCCACGGCCCGGATCAGGGCCCTGGAGGCGGGCACCGGCCGCCACCTGCCGATCATCGCCATGACCGCCCACGCCATGGTGGAGGACCGGGACCGCTGCCTGGCCGCGGGCATGGACGACTACCTGACCAAGCCCATCCGGCGCGAGATCCTGCTGCAGGGGGTGGCCCGCTGGCTGCCGGTGCAGCCCGAAGCCGCGGCCGAGACCTAGGGCGCCAGCACTTCCACCCGCCCGGGCGGTTCCGGGCGGAGCCGGTCCTCCCGCTCCAGTTCCCGGGCCCGGAGCAGCGCCTGGCGCTGGGCGAAGGGGGTGGCGCCGTCCCCGAACACGAAGATGTAGCCGGGGCTCCCGGGCTCCAGGCCGGGGTCGAGGACGCAGGCGATCTTTTGTCCGTGCAGGAGCTCGGCAACCAGCTGGAACAGATCCGGGGCGCGGAATTCGAAGATCAGCATGGAGGGTTCCTTTCATGGCGAGGGTGGAACGGGGCATGCGAAAAAGCGCGACCGCCAGCCCGCCAGGGGGCGTTGGACGATCGCGCCTTCAACTTGTAGGTCCGAGCCCTACCCGCCAAGGTGGCCTGGTTGGAAAACCAGAGGGTTTGATCTTCACAACATGAAGCTGGTCGTCCAGGAGTCAAGCCCAAATGCTCGCCGGACCCGAAAATTGGACTGGCTTTACCGGCGCACCCTGCCACGCTGGGGCGGGTGCCGGGCACCGGCGAACATGGAGGATACGATGGGCGACAAGGGCGGCAAGAAGGACAAGGAAAAAAGCCAGAAGCAGAAGACCGAGAAGAAGGCCGAGCAGGGCAAGGCCAAGCAGGAAAAACAAGGCAAGAAATAGCTCCGAAGAACCTTCCGGCGGGCGAGGCTTCGGCCTCGCCTGTCGGGCGTGCCATCGCGTCCCTGGGGGCAGGTTCCGTCTCCTGAACGGGGGGTCGGCATGGGCAAGAACATCGTGTTCTGCGCGGATGGCACCTGGAACGGCCCGGGCGAGGACCCCAACGGCCACCACAGCGGCCCCCAGACCAATGTCTTCAAGCTGTTCCAGTGCCTGGAGGGGGTCGACAGCCCGGATTCCCTGTGCTGGGCCGACGAGCAGGAGCGGGTCGCCGCCGGCACCCAGGTGGCCAAGTACCTGCATGGGGTGGGGGATTCCCGGAACCCGCTGGTGAAGCTCCTGGGCGGGGCGTTCGGGGCCGGGTTGATCGCTCGCGTGGTCCGCGGCTACACCTTCGTGTCCCGCAACTACCAACCGGGGGATGCCATCTTCCTGGTGGGGTTCAGCCGTGGCGCCTACACCGCCCGGGCCCTGGCCGGCCTGATCGGGTCCCAGGGGCTGCTGGATGCGGACCGGGTGGACCTGCGGGACCAGGAGGCCGCCTACCGCCTGGGGGCGGCCGTGTGGTACCAGCACCAGCGCACCCTGCACGAAGATGGCCTGGCCCGCCTGGAAAGCTTCGTGGACGATCTGCCCGGCTTCCTGCAGCGGCCGCCCGCCGCGGCCGATCTGCGCCCGGCCCCCATCGCCTGTGTGGCGGTCTGGGACACGGTCGGGGCGATGGGGATTCCGGACTTCGCCGCGGGCGCGGAACGGACCGACCTGTTCCGCTTCGCGGACACCCGCCTGGGCCCCCAGGTGGCCCGTGGGCTGCACGCGGTGGCCGTGGACGAGGCCCGCAGGAGCTTCCAGCCGACCCTGTGGGATCCGGATCCCCGGATCATCCAGGTGCTGTTCCCGGGGGCCCATGCGGACGTGGGCGGCGGCTATGCCGAAACCGGCCTGTCGGACGGGGCCCTGCTGTGGCTGCACGCGCAACTGGTGGCGCTGGGGCTGCGCTGCCAGGCGCCGCCCGCCGCGGCGGCCGACCCCGCCGGGACGGCGCACCAGCCCTGGCGGCAACCGGCCTGGGCCTTCCTGGGCCAGGAGTCCCGGGTCCTGCCCGCCTTCCTGGCCCTCCACCCCTCCGTCAAGGCCCGCATGGCCGCGGGGCCGGTGGTTCCCGACCCGGGCCAGGCGCCGGTCCCGTACCGGCCGCAAAACCTGCCTGCCTAGCCGTTCCGTTCCCTACGCGGGCCGCCCGTACAGCCGGTCCAGCGCCAGATTCAGTTCCAGCACATTGACGAACGGCTCCCCGGCCAGGCCGTGCCAGGGCGCCTGGGCCTGCCGGCGCAGCAGCTGCTCGATCTCCGCGCGCAGGGAGGCGGGGTCCCGCTTCAGGTCGGCGGCCCTCCGGCCCGCCACCCGGTCCAGCTGGAATTCGGCGTTGGCCAGCGAGATGTGCGGATCCAGGCCCGAAGCCGAGGCGGTCACCAGGTCGCCTGGCAGTTCCTGCAGATCGGCGTCGGGGTGCTCCTGGCGCCACATGTCGAAGAAGATCGACTGGACGTCCGCGCCGTCCTGGACCGGCTCCAGCGCCGTCACGGGCTTGCCGTCCGGTCCGGGGTGGGTCACCGCGGAGGGGAACCGGCCCGGGTGGCCGGCCGAGAAGTCCTTGAAGAACACCACCGCCAGATCGGCCGCCTTGGGCTGCGGGGTGCCCGGGTTGTCCTTGACGAACTGGGCCACGATGGCCGGGTGCTGCTGGCTCCAGGCGTCCACGTAGGCGCCGTTCCTGGGATCCGCGCCGACCCAGGCCTGGGCCAGGGCATTGTGCAGGTCCGCCCACTGGCCGACCAGATGGGGGTTGCCCTGGAAGCTGTCCTTCTGGAACCACGCTTCCACGTCGGGCGCCACCGGCTTGCCGGCATTGGCCCCGCTGCGGTAGGTGGCGATCGGCCCGATCACCCGGGCCACCCGGTCGCGCAGGGCATAGTTGGACGCGGCCAGGGCCGACGAAGCGGAGGCCGAGGCGTCATACGAAGCCGCCGAAGGCCTGGGCTGGAAGTAGGCGTCCTTGGTGAACGGCTGGGCGATGAGCCGGGATCCCACGATCTGGCCGTCCGGCCCCTTGAGCAGGCTGCCGTTGGCTTCGAACGGGAACACGGTCTGGCCCACCGCCCACAGGGCGACGGGATACAGGACACAGCAGATGACCAGCGATGCCGCCGCCAGGAGCAGGCTGTTGCGAATGATCCGCCACATGGTCGGGTCTCCTATCAAACGGTCAGGTGAGTGGCCACCAGGGCCAGATCGATGAGCTTGATGCCGACGAACGGGATCACAACCCCGCCCAGCCCCCAGACCACCAGGTTGCGCCGCAGCAGGGCGTCGGCGCCCAGGGGCCGGTAGGCGACGCCCTTGAGGGCGATGGGGATCAGCGCCGGGATGATGAGGGCGTTGAAGATCACCGCGGACAGGATGGCCGAGGTGGGCGAGTGCAGGTTCATGACGTTCACCGCGGCCAGCCATGGCAGCGTGCCGGCGAACAGCGCCGGGATGATGGCGAAGTACTTGGCCACGTCGTTGGCGATGGAGAAGGTCATCAGCGCGCCCCGGGTCATCAGGAGCTGCTTGCCGATCTCCACGGTCTCGATGAGCTTGGTGGGGTCGCTGTCCAGGTCCACCAGGTTGGCGGCCTCCTTGGCTGCCTGGGTGCCGGCATTCATGGCCAGGGCCACGTCCGCCTGGGCCAGCGCCGGGGCATCGTTGGTGCCATCCCCGGTCATGGCCACCAGATGGCCGCTGGCCTGCTGTTCCTGGATGTAGGCCAGCTTGCGTTCCGGGGTGGCCTGGGCGATGAAATCGTCCACGCCGGCCCGGGCGGCGATGGTGGCCGCGGTGAGCGGGTTGTCGCCGGTGATCATCACGGTGCGCAGGCCCATGCGGCGCAGCCGCTCGAAGCGCGCCTGCATCTGCGGCTTGAGGATGTCCTCGAGCACCACCACGCCGATGATCTCCCGGCCCGCGGCCACCACCAGCGGGGTCGCCCCCTGGCTGGCCTCGCGCGCCACCAGAGTGTTGAGCTCCTCGGGCACGCGCCCCTGCCGGGCCTGGACGAAGGCGATCACCGCGTCGGCGGCGCCCTTGCGGATCTGCTGCCCGTCCGGCAAATCCACCCCGCTCATGCGGGTCTGGGCGCTGAACGGCACCGGCGCGGCGCCGGAGGCCAGGCTGACGGAATCCTCGGCCGTGGCCCCGTACAGGGTGACGATGCTTCGGCCTTCGGGGGTTTCGTCCACGGTCGAGGCCAGGGTGGCGTAGCGCCCCACCTCGGCGGCGGTGTGGTCGCCCACCGGCAGGAAGCGGGTGGCGTGGCGGTCGCCCATGGTGATGGTGCCGGTCTTGTCCAGCAGGATCACGTCGATATCGCCGCACAGCTCCACCGCCTTGCCGCTCTTGGCCAGGATGTTGGCGGCCATGGCCCGGTCCATGCCGGCGATGCCGATGGCGGCCAGCAGGGCGCCGATGGTGGTGGGAATCAGGCAGACCACCAGCGCGATCAGGGTCGGCACATCGGTGCCCAGGCTTTTCAGGGGCCCGGCCGCGCCCACGTAGCTGCCCATGTACTGCTCGGCGTTCCAGGCCATCGGCCAGAGCGGCACCACCACCACCAGGAAGACCAGGGACAGGGCCGACAGCATCAGGGTGAGGGCGATCTCGTTGGGGGTGCGCTGGCGGATGGCCCCCTCCACCAGGGCGATCATCCGGTCCAGGAAGGAATTGCCGGCCCCGGCGGTGATCCGGACCACGATGCGGTCGGACAGGACCAGCGTGCCGCCGGTGACGCCGCAGCGGTCCCCGCCCGCTTCGCGGATGACCGGGGCCGATTCGCCGGTGATGGCCGATTCGTTCACCGAGGCGATGCCTTCGACGATCTCGCCGTCGCCGGGGATCATCTGGCCGGCCTCCACCACCACCACGTCGCCCACCCGCAGATCGGCGGAGGAGACCACTTCCAGGGCGCCGGCCCGGGTCCGGCGGTGGGCCATGGTCTCCTGGCGGGAGTGCCTCAGGGCGTCGGCCCGGGCCTTGCCCCGCGCCTCGGCCAGGGCGGTGGCGAAGTTGGCGAACAGCACCGTCGCGAACAGCCAGGCGTCCAGGGCGACGAAGTAGGTGATGGGGGCCAGGCTGGTGGCATGGCCCAGGGCGGCCTGGAGGATGTAGCCCAGGGTCAGGAAGGCGCCCACCTCCACCACGAACATCACCGGGTTGTTCCACTGCAGGTCCGGTCGCAGCATCACCAGCGCCCGCTTCAGGGCCGGCAGCGCGGTGGCCGGATCCAGCAGCCCCTTGTCGCGCCTGGGCCGGTACTTGAAGCGCCGGGGCGGCAGCTTGATGGGCTGGGGGCGAAGGCCCGGGACGGGATCGGATGTGGTCAAGGTATGTGCCATGGCAGACTCCTGATGGGTCGAGGGGTGGCTTGGGGCGGTGCGCAGTCCGGGGTCAGCCGCCGAACGGGAAGGGACCCAGGTGTTCCGCCACCGGGCCGAGCACGGCCACGGGCAGGAACAGCAGGGCGCCGACGATCAGCACGGTCCCGACCAGCAGGATGCCGAAGGTGGGGGTGTTGTCCCGGAGGGTGCCCAGTCCGGCCGGCGACGCCTTCTTGGCGCCCAGGTAGGCCGCCAGGGCGATGGGGGCGATGATGGGCAGGTAGCGGCCGAACAGCATCACCAGCCCGGTGGCGATGTCCCATGGGATGGCGTTCAGGACCGGCGTGAGCCCGTGGGCGAAGCCGTAGGTCACCCCCAGGCCGTCGAAGGCGGAGCCGTTGTTGGCCGAGGCCGATGAGAACTGGTAGAGCATCTGGGAGAAGCCGTGGGCGCCGGGATTGATGGTCGCCTTCAGTCCCCA
>Ga0209415_10012259_pt1 | contig 14312 bp, 8 predicted proteins | sample PeaSoiSIISIP2007_FD_187696 | JGI IMG/M metagenome (GOLD analysis project Ga0209415, IMG submission 187696) | Peat soil microbial communities from Weissenstadt, Germany - SII-SIP-2007 (SPAdes) (version 2) | ecosystem: Environmental > Terrestrial > Soil > Wetlands > Peat | place: Germany... | reverse complement strand
CGGCTCGTTACTGTGTTTATCGTGCTTTTAGACCTGCTCATAGACCACATCTTAAACTTGGCGCCTTTTCCGCCTAAAGGCATGACGTTTTCTATACTGTTTTTATATGGGGCGCATGACAAGGATCTTCGAGTTGGTTGTTCTTCCAGCCTATTCTGGCGCGCGGGCCTATGGGATAAAGTAAGGTCGCTGGGGTTGCTCATTAACGCGCGGCTTTGGTTGGGCGTGCAGTTTGGACCTCTTGCACGCCAACGGCGCGCGGGCGTATCAGCCCGGGGCAGCGCAGAAATATGCAGGCTCCAGAGCCGCGGTCCCCCTTGACTCGCGTCGGAAAAATGTTCCGCGTCCTGAATAATTGGTGTTTCGGCTCCGACCATTCAGTGAATGAAAGAGCAATTATGGGGCTGATCACGAAGTTGAGGATCGCGGCGCTGCTGGTCGCAGCCCTGCTTCTTTTCGGCGGCTTCCAGGCGGCGGTGCATCCCAAGCTCAGGATGGTCGTGCCCAAGCCGGCACAGGGAGACCCGTCGCCGAACTCGGCCGCGCGCCCGATCGAGTTGCGGACGTCCACCGGTTCGCGGGTGTTCGGCATCATCCGGATGCTGGTTGGCGGCGGGCTGGTTCTCTGCGTCGCGTGGCCGATGCGGCCCGACCTGCTCCGACGCCGATGACCAGAGCGGCATGCGGCCAGACAGGCCGGTAAAACCAGGAAAGGATGTTGCATGACTCAAACTGAAAACGGCGTTAAAGGCTCGCTCCTGAAGCGGCGCGGATTCACCCTGATCGAGCTATTAGTGGTCATCGCCATCATTGGCATTCTGTCGAGCATGCTCCTGCCCGCGCTGGCACGGGGCAAGCAGCGAGCCAGACTCACGCAGTGCTCGAACAACCTGAGGCAATCAGGCATCGCCGTTGCCATGTACACGCATGATAATCGCGACCGGTTCCCACCCTCGTGGGTGTTTGACGCCAATGGGCTGGCGACCCCGACCTATACCTGCCTCGGCGGGCGCGACCCCAGGCCTGACATTCAAATCCCAAAGCCGGCTCTGCCGTGGGCGCGCATTCGCCCCCTCTTCCCGTACATCCAGGCCGCCGACTCGTTTCATTGCCCGGACGATCACGGCGTCATTATCCAGATCCGCCTCGAGCGAGGAATCGTCCTCAAGCCGACCAGTTGGGAGATCGCGGGCTGCAGCTACATGTACAACATTCCCGACCCCAACTTCCTCGTCCCTTACGACCTGACCCGCCAGCTCCAGGACGATCCTCAGTCAGGTTTGGCCTCAAAGCCGGTCGGATGGGTCCCCAGCCCTTCGCTTTACATCTTGATGTTTGAACCGCCCGCCAGGTCTTATCCGATCAATTTCAATGGCGTTCCCATGCACATATTCCAACACTGGCACTACGCCACGGCTAATACCGACACGCCCACAGTCCTCTTGCCGAGCGACCCGCGCAGGCTCTATTCGCCCATCCTGTTTACGGACGGTCACGTTGCGGGCTTTGACCTCACCCGGCATATCAAATCGAACCCCAATTACGTTTTCGAACCGACCAAAGACTTCCTTTGGTACAAACCACTAAACCCCGCGGTCGCTGCCGCCAACCCTCGGTGAGGCCTATGGCTGAAGAGCCCGGACCAGGCGCTCGGGGTTTGGCGCGCGGCCTTGACGGCCCAATGCACGCGGTGCGGCATCCCCATCTCGGGCGAAGATCTTTTCGCCCTCTCCCAACCGCCTGAGGAGAATCCCAGCCCGAAAATCCGGCGGCTCAGACTCGGCTACTGCGGCTACGCGGCCTGCGAATCCTACTTTGATTCAAAGCCCCAATCGCAAGGTCACAAATCCGTTGGCGGGGATCGCGATTTGGTCCCCGGCGTTTTCGCCGGCATCCTCATTGAGTTTGCAGAGGCACACGCTCTTGGGACGGCCGGCGGGCCAGGCCAACGTCGCGGTGGCCTCTTGGTCCGACACCGAGCGCAGACGCAGGACGACGGCGTGGCCGTCGGCGTTGGGTTTGAGGATGGAGACGGACACGCGCTCGTTGGCAATCGCCACGAGCGGTTTGAGCGCGGGATCGGTGTTGGCGGCAACGTGCGGCAGCGGTTGCGCCTGTTCCAGGCCGAAGCGGTTTGCGGCAGCGGCATCGTACGGGCCGTGCGGCCGTATGCGGTAACGGAAGGTGACCGGCCCGTCCTGGGTCAGGGGGAAATTGGAGAACCAGTGGTTGTTCATCACCCAGGAGTAGATGGCGGAGCTGGGTTCGAGTCTGCGCAGCCAAGGCTTTCGTTCCCCGCTCCAATTGCCGGTCTGGTTGGCGGTCATCGCGCCGCTTTCGATGAGCGGGGCGTCGAGCGAGCACCACGTGACGCCCTCCCGGTCGTTGGAGATGTCGAGCCAACGCTGCAGGGTCAACCAGTTGCGGTTGCCGGCGGCCCACTGGTCTTTCTCCACTTCCATCACGCCCCACGGAATGTCCACCCGGGTCCGGCCTTGCGGAACGTCGAATCCGAATCCGAAATGGACGCCGTCCTTGGGGACGAGCGGCAGTTTGTCCACGACGTCGCTGAGCTCCACCCACGGTTGGCCGCGGACCAGGCGCACGGAGCGAGTGACGGCGCGGCAGCCGGTGGCCTTGGAAGAGACGCGCAATTCCACGACCAGCGGGCCGGACTCAACGGTGGCAATCGCGATCCCTGTGTCAGCCTGGGCGCTGTCGCTGTCACCGGGCATCCAGCGGAAGGCGTTGAGGCCACCGTCGACCTTCGCGTCGACGAAGTTGCGTCCGGTGGCGAGATTGACGAGGTGGGTGAGGTTGCCGTTGGCGGGTTCGAGGGTCACGCGCAGCAGTTGATTCTCGAGCGTCGTGCCGCTCAACTTGCAGCCCTCCGTCAGCGGGCACTGGCCGGCCACGACGCGGTAATGGCGCGACCCGAAGGCGGGGACATCGGAAGCCAAAAACGCCAATTCCCCGGTCGAGAGCCGCTGGGCCGGCACATCCTGGCCCTGGTCGTCGGTGACGCGGTCGCCGCGCGAGCTTTCCGCTTTGGAGAGGGTTACCAGTCCGCCGTGCCTCCAGGAGTGGGTATTGAAGACCGCCACGCCGCCGTTGGCCGGGCCGTCCGGGGGCCCGAGCGCGCCCAAGGACCTGTCCGTGGCGGGGGCCAAGGCGTCGTCAAACAAGGTTTGCGCGCGGTCGTCCGCCTCGCGGAAGTAGCTCTGCTTGACTTTCCAAGTGGCATCCTGAAAGAACGGCTCGGTGGGATTTTCCGCGCACCAGGTGTGCTCGTCGCCGAGGAGGACGTAGCGCCAGGCTTCGTCGAACGCCGCGCGCGGCGCGGGCTTGCCCGGACGGAGCATCGTCCAAAGGGTTTCGGCTTGCACGAGGCGTTCCTTGGCGTTGCGGTTGAGGGCGATCAAGCGCGCGGCGCTCCCTAAGCCGTCGGTCCAGTACTCGGTGAAGTCGCCTCTGACCACCGGCAATTTGTCCCCGTAGTTCTGCTCGATGGCCCGCATGATTTCGTGCCCGCCGGCGATGACGATGCGCGGGTAGGCATGCTCCTCATTCCACGCCTTGACCGCGTCCGGAAGGTCGGCGTCGAGCGGGCAATTGTCCCACAAACACCACGAAAGAACCAGGAAGTCATAAGGGAATTCTGCCCTTTCCAGGCCGGCGAGCTGGCTCGTGAAGTTGACGTTCGCGCTGCCGGTCTTGATGACCGCCGGAATCTTGTCGGGGTCGCGCTGGCCAAACCACGGGCGGCCCGTCGCCCCGCCCTTGGCCATGCTGCCGCTGTTGCCATAGCCGCCGGGTTGGAGAAAAAGCACTCTGGATTTTCCGTCCGGCCCGACCCACCAAAAGGGCCGGCCGTCGATACCGAGGTGGGCCTGGCCGGCGCGGCAGGAGTTTGGCCACGCCATAATGTAGCGCACGCCCTCCTGCGCCAGGACCGGCACCAGCCCCCACGACATGCCGGGGACATCCATTTGCTGGAAGGTGTCCATCGGAACCCCGGTCAGTTTCCGCATCTGGCGGCGGAAACGAAACACCTGAAACAATTCCTCATCGGAGCAAACGCTGGTGTTCAGATTCACATAGCTGGCGTCCACGCATAGCTGGCCGTCGCGGATCGCTTTCTCGAGGCGCGCTTGCTGCTCGGGCGCGGCGGTGTGCCAGAGACGCTCGAGCGGCCAAGTGACTTCGGGATTCCACCGGTAACGAGCGCCTGCGGGGTAGTCCTTCGTCGCCTCGGCCAGTTTGACGCCCTCCTCGAGGTTGCGCTTGTGGATGAATTCGGCAATCTCCTGCGGCGCGGTGTAACCGATATCTACATGCGAATGCGGATAAAGATAAACGGTCCAGTAGCGCATGGCCGGCACCGTGACCGTTCGCTTCAAGGCCTGGGTGCCCTGGCGCAGCGTCAAGTCGGCTCGCGACCCCTGCTTCACCCCGACCCCAGCCGGCAGCAGCACGCGGCAGACCGAGCGCCCCCCGGCCATGGGCGGTAGCTCCGCAGTTTCCGTCCGTCCGTCCGCCGTCACCTCCACGAGCGCTTCGCCGAGCAGTCTTTCGCCCTTGAGATTCAAGGTGATCTTGCGCCCCGGCTCCCCGTCGGCCCGGCGGCAATAGAACGGCTGCGCCACGCACTCCATCTCCCCGGGAAACGGCAAAACCTCTGGCGCGGCCGGCGCGTGGCCCGCGGCCACCAACCCGGCCAGGGCTGAGAACAGGCAGGAACCGGCAAAAGTCGGTGGACAAAGGCTCGTCTTCATGGCCAATTCCTACGTTTTTCTGCCGCTTTATCAAGCACTCGTTCCCACCGGCTCCGGGTCGTTTCCGGCGCGCAAAAAGGCCCGCCTTGCGGCGGGCCCTCCGATTTCCAGGCCTGGCGGACTGAAGCCCGCTCAGGGCATGGTGAACAAAACTGAGAACGGTGAAGTCTGGCCGGTGGCCGAACCACCCACAGCTCTGTAGAACGAGGCGGGAGCGGCACTATCTGTAAAAGTCGTGGAGGAGCCCGTCTGCGCGGCAATATAGGTGTAAGGACCCGTCACCACGGGTGACTGCACGATGCCGTAAATCGGCCCGGTTCCCCCGGTGGCCGTGAGTGTTGTTAGGTTGCCGGCTCGCTGGACCAGGCCGACTGTCGGTTGGGTGTCCCTTGAATAGGTGACCGCAATCGTTACGCTTTGGCCCGAGGGGGCCAGGCCGGCGGGTAAAGCAAACTTGAACGACCCCACTGCCGGGTCGAGATCGGCGGCGGAGTTATCCGTGAAGCTGGCGAGCCATTTCTTCCCCTGCGGAGGCGCGCTCGGAGTCGTATCCGCCTCATAAAGATCCACCATCAACCTCGTGTAGGGCGCGCCGAGCGGCTTCCCGCAAGTGCCGATCAAGAAATTCGTGGTCGTGCCCGCGCCGATTACCGGAAGGATGTCGAGAGCCCCCTTGGCGCCGCTAACGTCAATGAAATTGGTATAGATGTCCAAACCATCGGCACTCGTCTGGCCATCGCCGATCGGCGGGGCGCTGCCGTCCGGGGCGGCGGTGTTCACCAGCGAGTTGCCGCGGGCGGAAATCCAATGCGAGTTGGTCTGGGAGCCGGTGTCAGAGTCAAATAACAGTGAGTCGACCACCGTGTTGGCTTTCAAGGCATCGCTAACGCCGTTGAAATCGCTGCCGAATCGCACCCAGGAACTGGTGCTGAAATGGTGGACCAGCTTGGTCGCCTGGCCGACTCCAAACGAGTTGCTGTGGATGTCCATTCCGAAGGTATTGCCCGCAATCACGCTATTCGCTTGCGATCCATAGTAATAGAGCGCATCACCGCCATTCGCGTAGGAGCCGAAGAGGTTGCCCTCATCGGCATCATTGACGCCATCGCCATCCGTGCCGATGAGGATGTCGTGAGAACTGCCGAATTCAGCGTACGCATCGCCCTGTTGACTCCCGCTATTGAGGACCGAAATGTCCGCGAGCGTGGTGCCGTCGGGGAGCACGTTCCAGAAATTGCCGGAAACCCGAAACGGACCACCCTGAGAGTCGAGCCCGTAACCGGTGACGAAGACGTTGAATTCGGCACGCGGGTTTGCGGAAAGGGCAGCCACGCCAACGGTGCCGGGCCCCGGCGAGTTCTCCGTGTTCGGAAATCCCGGCGTGCCATTGGTGCCGGTACTGTAGGTGGCGATGCAGATCCCGGGCGTGGCTACCGTGACGCCATCGAGCATGTAGGCCACTTTCCTCGTCGTCGGCTCGACGCCAAACCAGCACCCACTGACGTGAAAACCCTGGCAGGCCAGACGGCTTACGTCCGGAGCATCCACCGCAAAGCAGATGGTCTTGCAGGTGTTTTGACTCGGGTCGGGGGATTGGCTGGTCGCGGTCTGGGGCGTCGCCAGAAACGCCACACCTTTGACCCAGGCGTTAGTGGCCCGGAAAAACCCCAGAATGGCCTGTTCGCTGTCGCCAAAACCAAGGTTGGGGTAATCGATTCCGGCGAAATTGGTGACCGCACTGTACATGGATAAAGCATTCCCGTTGGTCGAAGTGAGGCAGATGTTGAGCTGGGCGTTGTTGGTCGAGTGAATCGAGGCGCTGTTCGGGGATGAGCCCGGCTGGCTGTACCCGTCAATGGTGATGTTATGGACCGTGATCAAGGGGTAGCCGTCCGCAGGAGTATCGATGTAGTGGACCCCGGAACCCGGGATGTCAAATTGGATCGTGTCGCCATCCTGGAGCAACTTGATGGCCTGCTCGAGGTTGGTTTGGTTAGCACCCGGAGAGAGGTTGTCCGTCGTGTTCACGACGATGATCTTGGCATAGGCCGGACCGGCCATCGCCAACGCAATCAAGGAAACCCCGACGACCCTTTGGAAACGTGTTTTCATAGCATAGCATCCACATGAATCTGGAAACGACGCGTGACCCTACACCCCCGAGGCCTCGGTGGCAAACCTGATCTTCGCATTTCTGGGAAAGCCTTCGTTATGGATGATTCTTGGCTTGCTAATCCGCCTGAAATCGGCAACCTCGTCGTCGATATGAAGAAACTCGATCACTATCGCGTAAAATGCTCGGGACCGTTGTCGCGTTGCCGCAGGCTGTATGCGCTCCTCTGGGTTGGTTTTGTCGCGTGGGCCGGCGCGGCTGGCGCCGCCACCGTGACGGTGGAGGTAACGGATGACGGCGTGAGCAACGTTGGCGCCCCAGGCACTTTTTATTGGGCCATTACCAACTCTAACGCCGGCGACACCATCGCGTTCAACATCCCCGGCGCCGGTCCGCATTATCTCCAAGAGCCTCCGGGCGGTTTCCCCCTGGTCTATCAGAAGCACAACCTGCTCATCGACGGCTATACGCAGCCGGGATCCTCGCCTAATACGCACTCCATTATCCAGGCTAACAACGCCGTCATCCAGATTGTCGTCGACGGACGCAACGGCAATTCTCGCGGCATGGACTACACGACCTTCGACGGCACGACGGCGGCGAGCGTTCCGGCGATCGACAACACGAGCATGGCCAGCGAGAAGTCCGGCTTCGGCAACAGTGAGCGGGCGCTGCTGCCCATTTACCGCTCGACCAACGTGACGGTTCGCGGCCTGGCCTTCCTGAGCACGTTCAGCGACCCCAACGGCGACCAGAAAGGGATCTGCTTTGCGCATGACTACGGCCTCGTCACCGACGTTCTGGACCGCCTTGACTACACCAATGGCAGCGACGCCAACGGCCACGTCTGCGGCTGCTGGTTTGGCGTGAACCCAACCAACCCGACGGTGGCGGGCGTCTCGGGCGGATTGATGGCCATTGCCAATTACCGGCATCGGGACGCAAGCGGGGGTTCACGTCCCGACCTTCCGAACGTCGGCCTGATCGTCGGCGTGGCCCCGGGTTCTACCAATGCGCGGTCTGAATTCAATGTCTTCGTCGGCTACGGCTATCTCATGGACAGCGAAAACATTCGCGCCCGATTCTCCGGCAATTTCGTCGGCGTGATGCCCGACGGGGTGACGCCCTACAATATGCCGGACCTAGACCCGACTGATTTTGCCAATGCCGGAAACGGCCACTTCGAGTGGGGGCGTTACGACGACACGGAGCCCATGATTATCGGCACGGACGGCGACGGCGTGAATGACGCCGATGAAGGCAACCTCTTCGGGCCGCTGGCTCTTATCAATGGTAATCAGGCGAACATTTTCGACTTCTACAGCACGGGGCGGAAGCCCTACATCATCGCCGGGAACCGCTTCGGCATCGCCGTGGACGGCACTCGCTGGACCAATTCGTCCTTCGCGATCTTCGGCGGTCTGAGCCTCAACCAGGGGACGCAGGTCCGTTTTGGGTCCGACTTTAACGGGGTCAGTGACGGCCTGGAAGCCAATATCGTTTACAACAATAACGCATTTTCGGCCCTCTACCCGACCCCGCTGGGTTCACCGGCGCCGTCCCTTTTCCAGGGGATGAACAGCGGCACCGTGACCACGGATGCGTGGGTCAGTGTTCGCGGGAATGTCCTGGTGAACAACTTCCCGACCTTTAACCCGGATGATTCAAGCGCCTCCCACTTCGTTGATTGGTGGAGCAATTACGTCGCCTATGCCGTCGCCACTCCCGCCCCCACCAACGCCATCCCGGCCTTGTCCGCCACCAGCACGGTTTCCACGCTCGTCGGGACCTTTGGCGGCACCACGACCAACGGCTACACAACCGTGGTGCTGGACGTTTATCTGCCGGACCCCGAAGGCGAGGCCAACGGCGCTCAGTTCGACCTGCTTTCCTTCGGCGGAACCGGCAATGCGACCGCTGGCTGGGGTTTCGTTCAGGGAAAAACCTACCTGGGCAGCTACCTTATCCCGAACCCGGCCTCGGGCGCCTTTTCATTGGACATCAGTGGCCTGGGCCTGGCTCATGGGACCAAGGTTACTGCGGCGGTCACCTACAGCGCCTTTGCCCGGCCGCACCTTACCAGCATCAGCCGCCAGGGGACCAACACCTTCCTCGCCTGGACGGGCGGCAGCGGTGGACCCTTTGCTTCCGCCAGCGCGGGGGGCGCCTCCTCCGGCTTTGGCATCCAACGAGCCGAGAGCCTGAGCGGCCCCTGGACTACCAGCTTCGCGCCAACCAACTCCATCGTCCTGACGGACACCGCCCAGAGCGCCTTCTACCGCGTCCTCGGCCCGGTCTCCGGCATGACCACCTTGTGCGCCCCACCCGTGACGTTGCCGTAAGCCTCCAGGGAATTGCTTGCGCTGGCGGCTCGGCGTGATATTTCTCTCGGGCTATGAATTACAAGATATCGGATCGGGCGGCTTCGCTTTCACCCTCACTCACGCTGGCCATCGACTCGAAGGCCAAGCAGATGAAGGCCGAGGGGCTGGACGTGGTCGGATTTGGGGCGGGCGAGCCGGATTTTGACACGCCGCAGCACATCAAGGACGCGGCGATCAAGGCGCTGAACGAGGGCTTCACGAAATACACGCCGGCCAGCGGCATTCCCGAACTGCGCCAGGCCATCGCGGACAAGTTCAAGCGGGAAAACGGGCTCGGCTACAAGCCCTCCCAAATCATTGTCTCCTGCGGCGGCAAGCATTCCTGCTTCAACGTCATCCTGGCCACCTGCCAGAGCGGAGACGAGGTGATTATCCCGGCGCCCTACTGGTTGAGCTACCCCGAGATGGTCAAGCTGGCCGCGGCCACGCCGGTCATTGTCGAGACCACCGACCAGACCGAGTTCAAGATCACTCCCGCGGGGCTGCGCCAGGCCATCACGCCCCGGACCCGGCTCTTCATTTTGAACTCCCCCAGCAACCCCACCGGCTCCGTCTATACGCCGGAGGAAGTCAAGGCCCTCGGGGATGTCTGCGTGGAAAAAGGGGTGCTCATCATGAGCGATGAGATCTACGAACACCTCCTCTATGACGGGGCCGCGCACAAAAGCGTGGCCAGCTTCTCCCAGGCCCATCTCGAGCACACCATCGTCGTTCACGGTTTCGCCAAGGCCTGGAGCATGACCGGCTGGCGCCTCGGGTTCTGCGCCGCCCCTGAGCCGATCGCCAAAGCCATCGATGCCATCCAGAGCCACAGCACCAGCAACGCCACCTCCTTTGCTCAAAAAGGCGCTGTCGCCGCCCTCAAAGGACCCCAGGACCACCTCAAGACCTGGCTGGCCGAATTCAACAAACGCCGCTCCTTCGCCTGGCAGAAGCTCAACAGCATCCCGGGCCTCTCCTGCGTCAACGCCAAAGGCGCCTTCTACCTCTTCCCCAACATTTCCAAGACCGGGCTCAAGTCCACCCCTTTCTGCGCCCGCCTCCTGGAAACCGAAAAAGTCGCCGCTGTCCCAGGCATCGCCTTCGGCGCCGACGATTACCTCCGCATCAGCTACGCCACCAGCATGGCCAACCTGCAAAAGGGCCTGGACCGCATCGAAAAGTTCGTAAAGAGCTTGGGTTGAGACTTTGCGCGCCAGGCGCGCGGGCATCCTTGCCAAATTCCCAGGGAAACCAGGGTTTTTGAGTCGTAGATCGGTGTTCCCGGCATGTTCCTCTCAGCGCGAGTTGCGCTTTGGGCGATTTTGGTGTGTAATAGTGGTGATTTCCCCGCCTGATGTTGGGAACGTGGGGTTCCGCGGGTCAAGGCTGGGAGACTCATTTATGGGCGAGTCGGCGGAACAAGTGACCCAGATCCTCGACGCCGTTGGGGCCGGGGACGCGCAAGCGGCTGAGAAGCTGCTCCCGTTGGTTTATGAGGAGCTGCGCCGGTTGGCCGCAGCGAAGATGGCCCGGGAAAAGCCGGGACACACGCTGCAGGCGACGGCTCTGGTCCATGAAGCCTGGCTCAGACTGGCCGGGTCGGACCAGCAACAGTGGCGCGGTCGCACACATTTTTTCAGCGCGGCGGCTGAGGCCATGCGCCGGGTCCTGGTGGACAACGCCAGGCGCAAGGCGCGGCTTCGCCACGGCGGGCAGATGGAACGGGTTGATTGCGAGTTGACCGACCTGCCCATTGCCGCAGACGACGAGAAATGCCTCCAGGTCAACGAGGCCCTTGACCGACTGGCGGAGATTGATCCCAGAAAGGCGGAAGTGGTGAAGATGCGCATGTTCATTGGCCTGGAGGTTCACGAAATCGCGGCGGCTCTTGGTGCTTCAGAGAAAACCGTGCAAAGGGATTGGACGTTCGCCAAGGCGTGGCTCTCACGGGAGTTAAAGGAGGGGGCGTAGTTTTTTTCGATCGAATGTCCGTTTTGACCTCAAAAGGTCGCCAGATGGTATGGAACGATGAACCGAACTGGCCTATGAGCAAAATAAACGACAAACTCGAAGCCCTCTTCGAAGCCGCCGTGGCTTTGGAGACCGAGGCGCAACGGGCTGCCTACCTGAGCCGGGCGTGCCCCGATCCCGAATTGCGGCGGGAGGTCGAATCTCTCCTGGCGAGCCATCAGAATCCCGACAGCATCTTTACGGGGAAAACGATCCCCGTGGAGTCACCTGTCGCCGAAAGTGTTGGGACGATGATCGGCCGTTACAAACTCCTGGAGTGCTTGGGTGAAGGCGGCTGCGGGGTGGTCTACGTCGCCGAGCAAACCGAACCGGTCCGGCGTCGCGTGGCAGTGAAGGTCATCAAGCTGGGCATGGACACCCGGGCGGTAGTCGCCCGGTTCGAGGCGGAACGCCAAGCGCTGGCCATGATGGACCACCCCAACATCGCCAAGGTGCTGGATGCCGGTGCGACCGACACCGGTCGGCCTTATTTCGTCATGGAACTGGTGCGTGGCATCCGCATAACCGATTACTGCGACCAGAACCAGCTTAGTACGAAGGAACGACTTGATCTGTTCATCAAGGTCTGCCAGGCCATTCAGCATGCCCACCAGAAGGGGATCATTCACCGCGACATCAAACCCTCGAACATCATGGTCACGTTGCATGACGGCGTGCCCGTTCCCAAGGTGATTGACTTCGGCATCGCCAAGGCGACCGAGGGCCGGCTCACCGACGCGACGGTTTACACGCAGTTGCACCAGTTCATTGGCACGCCGGCCTATATGAGCCCGGAGCAGGCGGAGATGAGCGGGTTGGACATCGACACGCGCAGCGACATCTACAGCCTGGGCGTGCTGCTGTACGAATTGTTGGCCGGCAGCACGCCGTTCGACCCAAAGGAACTGCTGGCCTTGGGCATGGATGCGATGCGCCGGACCATCCGCGAGAAGGAACCGGTGCGTCCGAGCACCCGGCTGGGTACCTTGCGAGGCGAGGAACTGACCACGACGGCCAAGCGACGGTCCGTCGACCAGGCGAAACTGCTGCACCAACTCAAGGGTGATCTGGACTGGATCGTGATGAAGTGCCTGGAGAAGGACCGGACCCGCCGCTACGAGACGGCCAATGGCCTCGTTTCGGACCTGCTACGCCACCTCGGGAATGAGCCGGTCGTGGCGCGACCACCCAGCACCGCCTACCGGATGCAAAAAGCCTGGCGACGCAACCAGGTGGCCTTTGCTGCCGCCGCGCTGGTGGCTGCGGTGCTGGTGGCCGCTACCGGCATCAGCGCCTGGCAGGCCATCCGGGCCACCCGGGCGGGAACTCTGGCCCAACAACGCCTCGTCGAGTCCGAAGCCATCTCGAAGTTCCTGACCGACGTGTTCCAAAGTCCAGACCCTGCACACGGCGGGCGCACCCTCACCGTCGCGGATACTCTCGGCGCCGCGGCGAAGAAGATCGAGACTGATCCCGCCATCCCGCCGGCGCGACGAGCCAAATTCCAGGCAACCCTCGGTCAAACGTACTACGCGCTGGGTCTCCTGCGCGAGGCCATCCCCCTTCAAGAGAAGGTGCGAGATTATTATCTGACCGCCGCCGGTCCGGAATACCTCGACACGCTCGAGGCCATGCACAATCTGGCGCAATCCTACTACATGAACGGCTCTGGTGAGGAGGCGCTCAAGCTACAGGAAAAGGTGTTGGCCGTACGCCGCAAAGTGCTCGGCCCGGAACACCCCGACACGCTCAAGGCGATGCTGTCCCTGGCCTGGTCTGTCCGCGATATGTCCGGCCGCCGAAACGAGGGCCACAAGTTGATGGAACAGGTACTGTCCCTCAGCCGCAAGGTGAACGGCCCAGAGCACCCCGATACTCTCTCGGCTATGCAAGCCGTGGCGTTCACCGCCCCTGCGATTGAGGCGCTCAAGCCGCTGGAGGAGTTGCTGGCCCTGCGCCGCAAGGTGAATGGTCCCGAACACCCTGAGACTCTCTCGGCCATGCAGTCCTTGGCGGTATCCTACGACGCGGTGCGTCGCCAGGACGAGGCCCTCAAGCTGATGGAACAGCTCCTGCCGCTCGCGATCAAGGTGCTCGGTCCGGATCAGGTCTTGACGGTTAGCGCGATGGGTGTCTTGGCGTCTATCTACCAAGAGGTCGGCCGCAGCGACGAGGCGATAAAGCTGCACGAGGACCAGTTGGCCCTCTGCCACAAGTTGGTCCCGCAAAGAGCTGGCTATACGCTGGCGGTCATGGGAGATCTGGCGGTTTCCTACACTTCGGCCGGCCGCTACCAAGAAGGGATCGCGTTGCTGGAGAAAACGTGTGAACTGGACCCAAAGGACACCGCTAACTCGCTTAGGCTGGCCACTTGGCAGACCTGGTTCGGCCACGACACCGATTACGAAACCACTCGGCACCGCGTGGTGCAACAGGCGGAAGGAACGGACCAGGCCTCGACGGCGGAGCGGGCCGCCAAGGCCTATTGTCTCCGGCCCTCCACCGACGCCGCGGTTCTTGCGAAAGTCCTCAACCTCGCCCAGCGGGCAGTAGACCTCGGGCAAAGCGACCGGTGGCTGCCGTATTATCAACTGGGACTGGGTCTCGCGGAGTATCGCAATGGCCAATACGTCGCCGCCGAACGCGCCTTGAACGTCGCCGAGCAGACGGCGGGTGACTATGGCGACCCCAAACGAATCGCGCGCGTGTTCCGAGCCATGTGTCTCTTTCGGCAAGGCCAACGGGAAGCCGCTCAAACGGTCTTCAGCCAAGCTGAGGCACAAATGCCCCCGTTCCCACAGGACGAGCACAAACCACTCGTAAACGGAAAACCTGTCTCCCATGACGTGTTGATTTCGTGGCTGGCATATAAAGAAGCCAAAGCCTTGATCTTCACTCCGGGAACCGGCAAACCATGAACACTTCCCGCGAAGAAGTCCTGTTTGCGTACTAGGCCAGATCGTTAGCATGATTATCATGCAACCAAGCCCAGACTTCGGTTTATGGTTGTCGTTAGCCAGGGAGACTTCTCTCTCTCTGACCCACTAG
>Ga0209415_10012258_pt1 | contig 14312 bp, 13 predicted proteins | sample PeaSoiSIISIP2007_FD_187696 | JGI IMG/M metagenome (GOLD analysis project Ga0209415, IMG submission 187696) | Peat soil microbial communities from Weissenstadt, Germany - SII-SIP-2007 (SPAdes) (version 2) | ecosystem: Environmental > Terrestrial > Soil > Wetlands > Peat | place: Germany... | reverse complement strand
GAGACGGTTGATGAAGGCACTCCGTTCGACCGTGCAGGAATGGACTAGATCCGAGAGATCCTTCCGCTCCACCACGCAGACTTCTTCCAACCCGGCGACGGAGTAGTCTCCCAGCGGGAGTGCTTTCTTTTCGATTCCCGCAAACCATCCTCTGAACCGCGAGAAATTGAACGGATTCTGTTCGCGCGTATCCACGAGGACCGTTGCGCGTGGCGTAGTGAGCTGCGTGCCACCGCGTTCGGCGAGGACGGGAATGGCCGGATGAGACACCGGTGCAGCGGTCATCTGCCATTCGAGAGGAGACGTGAGCAAGGGGCGGCGTCTTCTCAGCATTCTGTCTCTCACGCGGCGATCCTTTCCCACCGGTATTCGTGATGGAGGCCGCCGAGAACCGCACGAGCCGCGACCTTGCAATCCTTCGCTGAGAAATGTCTGCGGTGGGGTTGCGGAGCAAGGAGCATCTCAGCGGGTTCAGGAATCCCCGGCCCCAGGCTCAAATGTGGGCGCCCTTGGTTGTAGTGAGTCACCCACTCCGCCAAGATCGTTCTCAGCTGTTTCTCGCTCAGTGGAATCATGAAATCGAGACACTCGCGGCGCACCGTTCCCACCAGCCGTTCGCAATAGGCGTTCGCCTGTGGCGCTCGCGCGGGTGTGCGCAGCACCCTCAGTCCAAATGCTTTGAGCTGTTCGTCCACTTCCGTTGAAAAAATTGAGTCGCGGTCCCGGATCAGAAAGCGGTAAAGATGATCACTCGGAATCGCTTCTCGAAACTGCTGCAGGGTCCACTCGGCCGTCGGGTGCGCGGTGACGTTGCAGTGTACGATGCGCCGTGTCCCAACTTCCATCAGGAGGAAGACATAGAGAGTTCGGAATCGAGCGGTCACCACGACCAGAAAGTCGCAGGCCACGATGGACTGAGCATGGTTGCGGACAAATGTCCTCCAGCGCTGCGAAGAGGTTCTCCGGGGACCTCGTCGATCAGGTTCGGGAGGCCAGTAAGCGCGCACGGTGCGCGGGGAAACATAGATCCCCAACTTTACCGACAGCTCGGCTGCCACGCGGGCTTGTCCCCAGGTCGGATTCTCCTCTGCCATTCGGACGATGAGCTTGCGGATGTTCACGGGTATAAAACAGGTTTCGAGCGGCTCTAACGTTACGTACGTACGTTACATGGACAGGTCCTGACAACGACTCACCGCAACCCCATCCCCAGAAGCATTTCGGGCAAATATGAAATCTGTGCGCCGCAGTCGCGGCAGGCGTCATTACTTGCAGGACCTCTATAACCGCATGAGCACTCGACGTAGAATTCCTTCCGCAAGATTTTATAGGGTGATTTGGCGCGCTCTTTCGCCCGTTCCTTTGTACAAATGTCCCTTGAAGTGCGCGGCTCGACATTTGGTCTGCCCGCCAGGGAATCGGCCAGAAAATTGATTCGCGCCTCCGCTCTTTTAGGGAATTTCCTCTCGCGGATTACTCTCAAGATGTCTTCGGAAAGTCTGGGCACGAACTCCCGATCGTATGGCTGGGCAGAGGATTGAAAGGCCGCTGTTACCTCCTCTGCATTGGTAAGGGACATGCCTTTTGACTCCCAGAGAAAGTGACCGGATTTTCCGTAAGATCTCGTTCGAACGACGGCAGAGAGTATCTCTCTCGGTTTGAAAACTGGTAGTTCAGCGCCAGAATCGGGACTTTTCGGCTGACGAAGGGACTTGTAGAGATAACTCCGGACTGAGTGGCGGAGGGGGTAGGATTCGAACCCACGAGACCCTTTCGGGCCTAACGGTTTTCAAGACCGCCGCCTTCAACCACTCGGCCACCCCTCCGTGGAGAATACAGTTTAACTTGCAAGCGCCCGCGCATCCAACCTCGAAGGATGAGGCCCGGCGCAATTGGGTAACGCGATCACCAGCGCAGACGGCGCGCCGCGGACGCCGCGAGCCGACTACTGAGTACCCTCCAACCACCGGCGGACGCAGACGGCGGCCTTGACACATCCAACTAACCTGTTAACACTAGGCCGATTCTTTGCAGTGTTGGAGGCGCGCGAGATGGCGAGCAAACTCAAGATTCGTGTGAACGAACGCGTGACGGAAGTGGCCGCCGCGCCGGATACGCCTCTGCTGTATGTCCTCATGGGCGAGCTGCAGCTGCAGGGTCCGCGATTCGGATGCGGGCTCGCGCAGTGCGGCTCGTGCTCGGTGCTGGTGAATGGCGAAGAGATCCGGTCGTGCGTGACGCCGGTTTCCGCCGTTGCAGGCAAATCGGTGACGACGCTCGAAGGACTGCCTGCGTGGTACGCGAAACAGCAAAAGCTCCAAAGGGCGCCCGCGCTGCATCCCGTGCAGCAAGCCTTCATTGACGAGCAGGCGGTGCAGTGCGGCTACTGCTTCAATGGCATGATCATCCAGGCTGCCGAACTCCTCTCGAAAACGCCGCAGCCGACCGAAGCGCAAATCTGCACGGCGATGAACGGGCATCTCTGCCGGTGCGGGACCTACCCGCGGGTCATCCGAGCCATTCAACGGGCGGCCGAAAAGATGAAAGTAGACGGGGCGCGGGCCGAAGAACGTGCAGGAGCGGCGGAAACGGCGATGAACGAAGTAGCGCCCGGGGCAGCGGCGGAGGTGGCGCGATGATCGGCGAAAAAAAGACCGGGGCAAAAAAGACTAGCACGAAGCTGGCTGCGTCGGCACTGTTTCCGCGCCGCGAATTTCTGAAAGCCGGCGGCGCGCTGGTCATCGGATTCAGCATGAGGGGATTTCTCAGCGGCGACGCACTCGCCGCGCAGGGCACCGCAGCCGCGGGCACGATCGCAAGAGGGGCTGCCGCAGGTCCTCCCGATCCCAAGCAGATCGACACGTGGCTGGCGATTCACGCCGACAACACGGCGACCGTGTACGTCGGCTACGTCGAGCTTGGGCAGGGCTCGACCACTTCGCTGCTGCAAATCGCGGCCGAGGAGCTCGACCTCGACATGGGCCAGGTCAGCACCATCCGGCTCGACACAAACATCACGCCGAATCAGGGCGGCACGTATTCGAGTTCGTCCATCGCGCGAGGAAGCCCGGCGATTCGCACGGCCGCCGCGGAAGCGCGTCAAGCGCTGCTGCAATTGGCTTCAAAGAAACTTGGCGCACCGGTCGAGCGGCTCATCGTATCGAAAGGCGTCGTAACCGTGGGAGGAATGGCCGGCGAGGCGAGCTCGGTTACATACGGCGAGCTTGTCGGCGACAAGCCGTTCAGCCTGGCGTTTACGGGGACGGCGCCGCTGAAGCCCGTCACGGATTACAAGGTGGTCGGCAAAAGCCCCACGAGAAACGACATCCCGGACAAAGTGAGCGGCAAATACGTTTACCTGCAGCACGTGCGGCTGCCGGGGATGGTGCATGGCCGCATGGTTCGCCCGCGAGGACAGGGCGTGTATGGCGCCGGCGCGAAAATCGCGAGCCTGGACGAAAGCTCGATCGCCGGCATCCCCGGCGCGCGCGTGCTGCGCAAGAGCGATTTCGTCGGCGTGGTAGCTGAAAGCGAGTGGGACGCAGTCCGCGCGGCGCAACAGCTAAAGATCACGTGGGACATGCCGGCGACGCTGCCAGGCAGCGATGGCCTGTACGACGCGATGCGCGCCGAAAAAACCACGGACCGCGTCGTGCTCGAACGCGGTGATGTGACCGACGCGCTCGGGCGCGCCGTGCACGTCGTCTCGGGAAATTATCGCGCGCCGTATCAGGCGCACGCCGGTTTCGGTCCAAATGGCGCGCTCGCGGACGTGAAGGCCGATTCCGCGCTGGTGATTTGTTCCACGCAAGACGTGTACGCCACGCGCAACACGCTGGCCGGAGTGCTCGGCATGCCCGCGCAAAAAGTTCGCGTCCAATACTACGAAGGCTCGGGCACCTATGGCCACAGCTGCTATGACGACGTGGCGCAGGCGGCTGCGATCCTGTCGCAGCTCGCGGAAAAACCCGTCCGCCTGCAGTTCATGCGCTGGGACGAGCATGGGTGGGATAACTACGGCCCCGCACACGTTGGCGAAATCCGCGCCGCGGCCGACGCCGACGGCAAAATCGTCGCGTATCAGTACGACGGCTGGCATCACAACTGGAGCGCCATCGAGACATCCGCGCAGCTCGCGCTCGGAACTCCCGCCGCGGAGTGGAGGCTTGGCGCGGCCCAGCAGGTGAACCCGTCCGATTGCGGCGGGATGTACGACATTCCCAACGTGCGGCTGGTCAATCACCAGGTGCCGGGGCTGAAATACCTGAAGGCCGCGTGGCTGCGGTCGCCGCTCGATCTGTCGTTTTCGTTTGCGTCGGAGCAGACGATTGACGAGCTCGCGCGCCTGGCCAGCATGGACGCGTATGCGTTCCGGAAGCACAATATCACCAGCGACCGCTGGATGGGCGTGCTGGACGCCGTCGCGCAGGCTGCGAAGTGGGAACCGCGCCCGCCCGCGTCAAAAGTTTCCGACGCGAAGATCGCGCAGGGCCGCGGAATCGGCCTGGGCACGCATCTTACTTCGTTTGGCGGCGCCGTCGCCGAAATCGAAGTGAATAAGGACACGGGCCGCGTCACCGTGACCCACATGTACGGAGCGATTGATGCCGGTCTCGCCGTGAATCCGGCGTTCATCGAAAATCAGATCAGCGGGCAGCTGGTGCAGACGGTCAGCCGCATGCTGAAGGAGGAGGTGACGTTCAACAAGACGAACGTCACGAGCCTCGATTGGAACAGCTACCCGATCCTGCGATTCGAGGAATGTCCCGAGGTTACGCCCATCGTGGTGCAGCGCGTGGACCAGAAATCCACCGGCGCGGGCGAAGAGGTGATGGCCGCGGCCGCGGGAGCGATCGCGAATGCTTTCTTTGATGCGACGGGCGTGCATATGCGGGAGTTTCCGTTGACGTCCAACCGCGTTCTGGCGGCGCTGCGGCGCAGCTGACGCACGATTAGCAGAATTTCCAGGGGGATTCTAAATGCCGGTGCCCAGCGTTTCCGTTTGCTTCGCGATACTCTCACTCATGGTTTTGCTGCCATCGGGCTCGGGACAGGCGAGCCCGACCTCGAGCGCATCCGCCGCGTCGGATTCGCAGAAATTTGCCGCGCTCAGCGACCGGTTCATGAAGGATTCGCTCGCGCTCTCGCCGTCGATCGCTTCGCAAGCTGGATATCACGTTCACGTGGATCCGAAGACGGGCAAGAAGATCGAGCTCGACGCGCAGCTCGATGACCTGAGCCTGAAAGCCATGGACGCGCAACGCGCGTTCTACGCCGGCTGGCGCGAACGCTTTCGCACCGAGACTCCGCTCGCGTCGCTCGGTCCCCAGGACGCCGCCGATTGGCAACTTATTGACGATCAGATCGGCTTCAACCTGCTCGAATTCGACAAAATTCAAAATTACCGCCACAACCCCACGGTTCCCGTCGAGCTGATCGGCAGTGCGCTGTTTCTGCCGCTCACGCAGAGCTACGCGCCGCACGACGTGCGTCTCGGCCACGTGCTTTCGCGCGTCCGCCAGATTCCGCGGCTGATCGAACAGGTGAAAGCGTACCTCAGCGACGCCGATCCGATCTTCATCAGCACGGCGATCTCGGAAAACGACGGCAATATCGACCTCATCCAGAACGATCTCGCCAAGGAAATTCCCGCGGGATCGCCGCTGAAAGCGCAGTACGACCAGGCCGCGCCCGCCGCCATCTCCTCGCTGAAGAATTTCTCGGCGTGGCTCAAGGACGATCTCGGCAAGCGCCCGTCAAGCCGCACCTGGCGGCTGGGCAAGGAATTCTACGATCAGAAATTCCGGCTGGTGATGGAAACGGACGTCGCGCCGGACGCGCTTCTCGCCGACGCCGAGCGCGAGTTGAGGGACGTGCGCGCCGAGATGCTCGGGCTCGCCCTGCCGATGCACGCGCAGATGTTTCCCGGGCACGGGGATCATTCCGACCTGACCGGACGCGATCGCGAAAACAAGATCATCGGCGAAGTGCTGCAGAAAATCTCCGACGATCATTGCCTGCCCGATCAATTGCAGCAGACCGTTCAAGGCGACCTCGCCGGCATCATCGCGTTCATCCACGAGAAGAAAATCGTCACGCTCAGCTCGCGCGACAACCTGAAAGTAATTCCCACGCCGCTTTTCATGCGCGGAATTTATTCCGTCGCGGGATTCCACAGCGCCCCTCCGCTCGAACCCCACGCCGAAGCCGAATACTGGGTGACGCCGATTGACCCCAAGGCGCCGGCGGCAGCCACCGATTCCCGGCTGCGCGAGTACAACAATTTCACGTTGCAGTGGCTCTCGCTGCATGAAGCGCTGCCGGGACATTACGTGCAAGCCGAGCACGCGAACAACATCCAGCCCGAATCGCGCCGGGTCCTGCGGTCGCTATTCGGGAACGGCGCTTACGTCGAGGGTTGGGCGGAATACGGCGCGCAAGTGATGATGGACGAAGGTTTCCTCAACAACGACCCCCGCTTCCGCATGATGATGCGCAAAGTCCGGCTTCGCTTGCTCGCCAACACGATTCTCGACGTCAAAATGCAGACCATGAACATGACGGACGAGCAGGCCATGGACTTGATGACCAAAGACGCGTTCCAAACGCAGGCCGAGGCCGAAGGAAAGCTTCTTCGCGCCAAGCTCAGCTCCACGCAACTGCCTACCTATTACGTCGGCCTTCGCGAATGGCTCGCCCTGCGCAAAGAATATCAGGCCAAGGCCGGAAAAACTTTCGACATGCAGAAATACCACGACCTCGTCCTCGATCAGGGCGCTTTGCCGGTCCCCGTGGTCGGAAAACTCGTGATGCCGACAGCCGGGCAGTGATCTCCTCCGCGCGACACGGAGAAAAATCATGAAAGTGCGCGCCGCGGTTGCCTACGAAGGCCGGCCGGCGTTCTCGATCGAAGAACTCGAGATGAGCGAGCCCGGGCCGGAGAGCATTCTGGTCCGCATGGCGGGATGCGGGCTTTGCCATACGGACGTGAAAGCGCGCGAGGGAGGCATGGGTGTTCCGATGCCCGCCGTCGTCGGCCACGAAGGCGCGGGCGTCGTCGAACGCGTTGGCGCCAGTGTCACCAAGATCAAGCCCGGCGACCACGTGGTCCTCACCGGCGATTCCTGCGGCGCGTGCCCCACGTGTGTTGGCGGCAATCCCGCGTACTGCGACCGAATGATGCCGCTGAATTTCACCGACGGGCGCGCGGGCGAACCCGGCTCGTTCAGCAAAGGTGGCGCCGTGATTCACGGCCACTTCTTCGGCCAGTCTTCGTTTTCGAATTACGCCGTCACGCGCGAGCGCAATACGATTCCCGTGCGCCGGGACGCGCCGCTCGAAATTCTCGGCGTGCTCGGCTGCGGCGTGCAGACCGGGGCGGGCGCGATCGTGAATTCTCTCCATCCGCCGGCGGGCAGTGCGATCGCGATCTTCGGCGCGGGCCCCGTGGGGTTGAGCGCCGTGATGGGAGCGGTGGTGTGCGGTTGTTCCACCATCGTCGCCGTCGATGTGCTCGAACCGCGGCTGGCGATGGCGCGGCAGCTCGGCGCGACGCACACCGTGCTGGCCGGAACGCGCGTGCACGTCGCCGAAGAAATCAAGAAGCTCGTTTCTGGCGGGGTTGGCTACGCGTTTGACACCACGGGCCGCGCGGACAGCAACCAGCAAGCAATCGAGTCGCTCGCCGCGAAGGGTTTTTTCGGATTCTGCGCCACGCCGCCCGAAGCGCCGAAAATGTCCACGGTCATGATCCGCGGCCTCACGATTCGCGGCATCGTGCAAGGCGATAGCGTGCCGGATACCTTTATCCCGCACCTGATCGAGCTGCACATGAAAGGCCGCTTCCCGTTCGACAAGCTCGTGACGAAGTATCCCTTCGAGAAAATCAACCAGGCCATCGAAGACCAGGCGGCGGGCAAGGTAGTGAAACCCGTCTTCACATTTGCATCGTGAAGCGCCCCCACTACTCTGCTTGTAACGCTCCGTTAACGCCGCGCGAGCTAGCGCATGATGTACTTGGTCTCGCTGAATGCGATGCTGCCCGTCCAGCGCCAAGGTCGAGATTCCTGTATGGGACCGCTGTCGGGGAGCATCGTAGTTCACCTGTATTTACATTATGTGTTAACTGTGGTTAATATAGATCGTGACCTCTGATCCAAGGCGAAGAATGCCCGCGAGGAGTCCCGGCTCCGCGAACCCGGCGCTGGTACTACCGCTGCAAGGATTCCTAGCTGGCTGCATCGGCCGGATTCTCTGCGCGCTGCTGGTGTGCGTGGCCGCGCCGCACGGCGCGAACGCTCAGGAACCGGTGCAAACGAACCCCCAAAGCACGCAAACGGAACCATCCGCCGCGCCTGCGCCCGATGCAGATTCCGATTCGAGTTCGACAGACACGCTGACGCTATTCCCGCATTCCGACACGAGCCGCTACTGGATTTCCGGCCAGGCGAACATCATCTTGCAATGGCATCCCGGGTTCCCGGCGAAATACACGGGAACAAACAGCCTGCGGCCCGAACCCGAAAATGGCACCTCCAAGGTCTATACGCTCTATCTCGGCTACGAGCTCACACCGACCACGGAAGTTTTTCTCGACATCGAAAGCGCGGGTGGCCACGGCCTCAGCAATGCCCTCGGACTTGCCGGCATCACGAATCTCGACGTGGTGCGCAACACAACTCTCAGCCAGAATCCCTACGTCGCCCGGCTGATGCTGCGGCAGATCATTCCGCTCAGCGATGAAAGAATCGAAGCCGATCGCGACGAGTTACATCTCGCCACCTCCCTCCCCGCGCGGCGGATCGAGTTCCGCGCCGGCAAGTTCGATCTCGCCGACTTCTTCGACCTCAATACTTGGGGACAGGACAGCCATCTACAATTCCTCAACTGGACCGTGGACAACAACGGCGCGTACGACTATGCCGCCAATACACGCGGATATACCGATGGCGTGATGATCGAATACGACGACCACTGGTGGACCGCCCGCTTCGCCGAAGCCCTGATGCCGAAGGTGGCCAACGGCATCTTCCTGGACGCCGACGTCTCCCGTGCGCGCGCGGAAAACCTCGAACTCGAGGCCCGCGGGAAGCTGATTGCGCATCGTGCCGGCACCGTGCGCCTGCTCGGCTACCTCAACCACGCGAACATGGGCAACTACCGCGAAGCCATCAACGAGTATCTGGCCGGCGACAAGACGTCCCCGCCCGACATCACCGCGACGCGACGCCAGGGCCGCCATAAATATGGCTTTGGATTGAACTTCGAGCAGGAAATCGTGCCCGACATGGGCGTCTTCGGACGCCTCGGCTGGAGCGACGGCCGCAACGAATCCTTCGCTTACACGGAAGTGGATCGCACGCTCGAGCTCGGCGGTTTCACGAAAGGAACCCTCTGGCATCGCCGAAACGACCGCGCGGGCGTCGCATTCGTGGCCAACGGGATCGTGGCGGCGCATCAACAGTATCTGGCTCTCGGCGGGCTCGGTTTTCTGCTAGGCGACGGCGGCCTGACCTACGGTCCGGAGAAAATTTTCGAGGGTTTTTACACGGCGCACGTTTGGCGCGGCGTTTTCGCATCCTTCGACATCCAGCACCTGAATAATCCCGGCTACAACCAGAACCGCGGGCCGGTTACCGTCCCCGCCCTGCGCCTCCACGTGGATTTCTGACAATCCGACCAGCCCGTCGCGCGATTAGAAAAAGGTTTTCGTAGGGGCGTAGCACCGCTACGCCCGGCAATCGTGCTTGAGAACCCGTCGTCCATTTGAGAGCTGTCGTCCCAAGTCCGCCGCGACGGACGAGGGATCTCCCTTGGTGCCAAGTACAGCTAACTATCTAAAGTATAGTGGCTTACTGCTTCGGTTTGACCTGGCCCGGCGCGGAGCTTGCCGCCGGATTTGCGGCTCCAGCCGTAATAAGGATCACCGGTGGCGCGGGCTTCAGCGCGTCGAGCACTTCAGGTGGAAGCTTGTCGGCGCGAGCGACCAGCGCCGTCACCTGCCACAGCTGCTGATCCTCGAGCGACGCCTGAAAGCCGGGCATGCCCGTCAGCCGTATGCCGTTTTTCACCTTCCAGTAGGTGACGCCGGCTGGATCGTCGCTCACCCGCCCGTCCACGGTGAATAGCTGGGGCGGCGGCGGAAACTCTCCCTTTGCCACGGGCGGCACCGGTTGTCCCGGCAGTCCGTGGCACACCGCGCAGTCTTTCTGATAAACATCTGCGCCGCTGACGAGTTCGGCTGTCGCCACGCCGGAGACGTCGCGCTTCGGAGCCTCACGCTTGATCCGCGCATGCAGCGCTGCCCCGGCAAGCACCGCCTCAAACGGGATCGGCGGATCCGATGTTGCCGCGGGCATGCGCCCGCTCGCCACATACGCTGCGAAAGCCAGCGGCAGGATCAACAGCCCCACAATTAGGCCAATCACAAATGATTTCATCACTCATCCTCCGATGCGCCCGGCGTGTAGCGACCATCCTCAATAGCACGGGAGAGCACCGCGCGTCATGTGATTTCGGACGCAAGGCCGCTCGTTGGACCCACGAAATTTGCCGCTTGCGGTGCGGCCACCGATGCGCGAACAATACCGCACATTTTCTGGGAGGATTTCACTCATGTTCCAGACCGACTTGCTCGAGGGTCGCACGATTCTAATCACGGGCGGCGGCACCGGGCTGGGCCGCGCGATGGCGCTGCGTTTTGCCGAGCTCGGCGCCGGGCTTTTTCTCGTCGGCCGTCGCGAAGATCCGCTCGAGCAAACCGCCAACGACATTCGCGCCAAGGGAGCGCGCGCGGCTTGGTTCTCGGCCGACATCCGCGACTTCGCTGCGGTCGAGCAGGCGCTCGCCGCGGCGGAAAGGGAATTCGGCCGGCCGTTCGGCGGAATCGACACGCTGGTGAACAACGCGGCGGGAAATTTCATCGCGCGCACGGAAAAGCTCTCGCCGAACGCGTTCAATTCCATCGTGGAGATCGTGCTCCACGGAACATTTCACTGCACGCTCGCGCTCGGCCGGCGCTGGATCGAAGCGAAGCAGCCGGGCACGGTTCTCAGCATCGTCACCACGTATGCCGCCGCGAACTGCGGCTCGGGCTTCGTCGTGCCCTCGGCGTGCGCGAAGTCCGGAGTTCTGGCGATGACGCGGTCGCTCGCCATCGAATGGGCGCCGCATCAAATCCGGCTCAACGCGATCGCCCCCGGGCCATTTCCCACCGAAGGCGCGTTCTCGCGCCTGGTGCCCTCCAAGGAACTGGAAGAGCGCGCGAGGAATCATCATCCGATGAAGCGCTTCGGCCGGCCCGAGGAACTCGCCAACCTCGCCGCCTATCTGGTGAGCGAGCAGGCGGGGTACGTCAACGGCGAGTGCGTCGTAATCGACGGCGGCGAGTGGCTGCGCGGCGCCGGCGAGTTCAATCATTTCCTCGATTTGCCCGGCTCCGCGTGGGACGCGATGGAAGCGACGCGCCAGAAATAGAATCGCGCGGGAATTTCGGCGTGCGTGAAACTGGTTTCCCCGCTCTTCAATCAGCGCCGAAGGCGCGGCAGACGGTAGCCCAGCCCGTCAGGGCTGGGAAACAAATCCCCCTTGATCCCAAGCGCCGTAGGTGCGACACATCTTGCGCCCGGCTCGCATTGCGCGATGTAAACCGCCCTGTTCCGGCTTTGCGGCGGAAATTTTTCGGCGCGCATGAAAATATTTTCCGCGCAAATTGCGATGTCGACGCGCCGACAGAAAGCAATCTGTCGGGCAATTTTTCTGAATTCTACTCTCATCGAATTCGTTTCCCTTCTCGTGCGCGCCGCCCTTAACACTCTTGCTTTGAATCCGATACTGGAAGGCGCGTCCACTGCGGTATGACGAGAGGCCTATCGATCATCATGTTGACATACGATGTGCCGATCGATACCATGCCTGGGGGTTTTACCTCATGGAGAAAGCAAAGGTTCGCGTCTCTCCGAAGTTTCAAGTCGTGATCCCCAAAGCTCTCCGCGAAGAGCTCAAGATCGAGCCGGGACAGGAACTCCTGATGTATTCGCTCGACGGGTCACTGCGCCTCGTGCCCCGCCGCTCGATCAAGGAGCTCCGCGGCATCGCCAAAGGTCTGCGGTGGAAAGACGAATATCGTGACCACACGGAGCGGTTCTGAAGTCTACCTCGTTGACTCCACAGGCTGGCTCGAATACCTGACCGAAGACTCGAAGGCAGCCGCGTTCGGCCATTACCTCGAAGGCGAAGCCTCGGTTCTGGTTCCGTCCGTGGTCATCTATGAGGTCTATCGGCACCTCGCCAAGCACCGCGGTCGCGCGCTCGCGGATCGCTTCGCCTCGCAGGCGCTCCTCCGCAAAGTCGTTCCGCTCGATGAGACGGTCGCTCTCGCGGCGGCCAACGTCAGCCTCGACCATCGCCTCGGTGGCACCGACGCCATCGTCTACGCCACCGCGCGCGTCTGCCAGGCCCAGCTCGTCACCGCCAACACCCACTTCCGCGGATTACCGGGCGTCATTATTCCGTAGGTGGCATGACCTACGAGGGGGGCGTTACGCTAGCGCCTTCTTCAGCCGCTTCGTGGTCTTCACCAACTGCTTCTTCAGGGCATCAACCTGTTTCGAAATATTCTCGAGTTCACCCTTGGCCATCACTCCGGCCTTCGCCACTTTGTGCGCCGTGCGGTCCGCCCTGCCGATTGCCGCGCCAATCTTCTTTGCCGCGTTTGTGAGCCTGCTCTTTTTCGCCATTTTTCGTTTTCTCCCTTCGACAGCACCGGCAGTATCGCACGCAGCCGCGGCAATTGGCGCCGATTTTTTCAGTGGAGTGCTGAATTCAAGAGCGATGGAACAACTGGCAGGCAGCCACTAGATTGGGTCGAAAGCTACCCTCTAAGCTATATCCTTGAACGCGGCATCTGCCTTGAGACCCTCTTCTTTGTTCAACCCCTCAACGAACTCCTTCCTCATCTTAACGAGGTCGGGATGGTAGAGGGTCTCCAAAATCTTTTTCGCGGGCACCACTATCGAAACGCCCATGTTCACAGCCTCTCTCTGTTCCAAAGGAGAAAACGAGACGGGCAGATCCCAGTGACCATGCATTAGTCCCAGCAAATGGAACGTCCCCAGTCCTGACATGTAGGCAGGGCCCCCGTCCGCTGTCTGCATTGGCGTCTTTACAGTGTTCCTTACAAATACGGGCGAGCCGCTCAAACCGCCAATAGATCGCCCCTCGGCAAGATATACTTCCATGTCGCCAAAACCTTGAGTCGGGAGCTTCTCTTTTGACATCATCGCGATATTCCCGCTGCGGACGAGTGGCACCAACTGTTTCCTACCGAAGAAACGTGTAAACAGACCGATAATCACAAGCTCATCGCCCAGCCCGATGTCAAATTTCTCGATCCTCTGATCTGTCGCGAATATTTCTTCCGGAATCCAAGAGATATCGTATTCCCGAAAGCGAGGCGAGCCGAACGGTAGAACTGCCACGTCAACTGAATCAGCTTCTGTCGGATGATAGAACCATCTTTGGCTACCCGATCGTAAGTACAGTGGAAGTCCGTCCTTCGCATTCATTGCGATCACAGCTTCCGCGGGTTCGATGGCCTCGGCAACGTGCTTGGCTGTCACGATATGAGCCAGCCCGGATCGCTCATCCGTGTGCACGCCGACGATGAACGCCGTGCCGCCAAATTGAATTCGCGCACCATCTTCCTCGGGCTCAAAGCGCGATACAAATCCGACCGACTTAAGAAGGACGTTGGGAATTCTCATACCACGACGCTAAGGGCCTCAGCAATTAATAGCAAGGGACATCTGTCCACCTCCCAATCCGTGGGTGCCACGACCTTTTTTTCCTCCCTCGAAGAAAGTCCACAGGGATAACCGGATGAATTCGCCCACGGATCGTGCTACGGTAATTGGCGCTTATGATGATGAGACGAAATAGAGAATTTGACGGCGCGGTGGAGCGAGCCCGCGGCTCCGCTCCGAAATCTGCGCCAGTTCTAATCGACACTGCGGCGATTAGAAATGAAGCTAACTTATTGAAAATAAAGAGGCGGACCCGGTTCTAATCGACACAGATTAGGCCCCAAAACTAACGCCAACAAAAGAAAAATGGAAAACATTCAAATCACGCTGCCGGATGGCTCGACGCGCGAAGTTCCACGTGGAACCACCGCTGCGCAGGTCGCCGGGCAAATCGGACCGCGCCTCGCGAAGGGCGCGCTGGTCGCGCGCGCTGATGGCGAGCTCGTCGATCTTTCCAAGCCGCTCGACCACAGCGTCAAGCTTTCGATACTGACCGCGAAAGATCCCGAC
>Ga0209415_10012257_pt1 | contig 14312 bp, 12 predicted proteins | sample PeaSoiSIISIP2007_FD_187696 | JGI IMG/M metagenome (GOLD analysis project Ga0209415, IMG submission 187696) | Peat soil microbial communities from Weissenstadt, Germany - SII-SIP-2007 (SPAdes) (version 2) | ecosystem: Environmental > Terrestrial > Soil > Wetlands > Peat | place: Germany... | reverse complement strand
ATTTCCGGGGACTGGTCTCAAGCTAATATATAAACTTGGCTCGGCTTAATTCCATGGGATCAGGAGGTCAGAGACTCGTCTCGACACCTTCTCGCAGTTGTGACACAGTGTCAAAGGCAGGCGTCGGCATGAGTGCCGACGCGGCAGGCACGAGTGCCTGCGCCACGTCACCGCAGCCGAACAGTTGTGAGAAATGGAGGCTAATAATGCTGCGCCAACAGAAAGTCCCGCAGCCGCAAATACCATTCGGACCCGAACACCCGCGGCACCAGCGCGTAGTTGGTCCGCAGCAGTTCCAGGGTGCGCCGCTCGATCGCCTGCTTTCCGCCGATCCCGCTATCCAGCATGCCGGCCAGCGCCATATCCTGAACGGCGTTCCGCAGAATGATCCCGCGCACGGTCGATGGATGCGCATCGATTCGCGGAGGCACGCCCGACTGGTATTCCCGCAGCGCATCAATCGCCGCCGCGTCGGCCCCCTGCTCGACAGCCGGCAGCAACGGAGGCCGGTTGGCCGGCGGGATGTCCGGAACCCGCGCCTCCATCACGCGCAACTCCATCGGCCGCACCGTCCAATCCCCGACCTTCAATTGCACCTCGAGGCGAAAGCGCGCCACGTCGGCATTGGGCGGGAGCCACAGGTCCAGCAGGTACAGCCGCGTGTTCTGCCCTTCGATGCCGTCGTCGGGGTCGGGCACGACTCCGAAATCCGGGAGACGAGTGACTTCCGTCAGCGCATCGGGTATCCAGCCCTGGCTGGTCTTCGTGAAGTGCTCCCGGTACAAGGCGACGCGGCAGGCGGTCAGCGGATTGGTCGCGACGTACAGCAGGTAGGATTCCTTGGGAGGAACGGACACCACGATATGAAACGATGCGAACGCATTGCGGGCCAGCGCCGGCGAGAGGATCTCGCGCGGATCGAGCGCGCGGTCGGCGGCCACCACCGCGCCGAACGGATCGACGCGGCGAAACTCCGGATAGATGTCCACCGATTGGGCGCGAGCCAGCACCACGGCAAACGCCGCGAGGAGGAACTTACGGCCCGTCAGGAAATAACTGTGCCCACCGCTCCCTGACGGTCGCGGCTCCGATGCGCTTTCAGAGCCGCGACCGTTAGGGAGCGGTTGCGGCCGATTGAACTGGTTATTTCCCGACGGTGACTTACTCATACCGCAGAGCCTCGGTGGGACTCAGGTGGGCGGCGCGATTCGCCGGCAGGATTCCGAAGATCAGCCCCACCATGCAGGAAACGCCGAACGCCACCACGATCGCCACCGGGGAAATCGGAATCCGGATGTCCGCGAAGAGTTGCACGCTCAACGGAATCGCCACGCCCACCAGGATACCCAAGATGCCGCCCGAGAGGCTGACCATCATCGCCTCCACCAGGAACTGCAGCAGAATCTCGGTGGCCGATGCCCCCACCGCCAGGCGCACCCCGATCTCCCGGGTGCGCTCCGTCACCGTCACCAGCATGATGTTCATGATCCCTATCCCGGAGATCAGCAGCGTGATGGCGGAAACCAGGATCAGCACGAAGGAAAGGATCAGCGAGATGTTCTTGGCGGCGTTCAAAATGGCGGTGAGCGTCTCCACCCGGTAGCTGGCGCCGGCCCGATGCCGCGCGGCGACGATCTCCTGCACCCGCGCCGCCACGCGCTCCACTTCCTGCGCGGAGCGCACCTGCACGTAAAGCGGGTCGATGCGCTCCACCGGCGTGAAGTATCGCAGCACCGTGGCCGGGACCAGGATCGTGTCGCGCTCCACTTCGGACTGGCCGAAGGTCTCCACCTTTTCGTGGAAGGTGCCGATTACGGTGAACTGCAATCCGAAGAGCCGGATCGCCTGGTTCAGGGCCGCGCTCTGGCTGCCGAACATGCGCTGCGCCAGGCGGTCGGTGAGGAGCCCGACCTTGGTCCGCAGGGTCATGTCTCCCTCGTCCAGGAACCTTCCGGAGCTGATCACGATGTTGCGCACCGATCGGTACGCCTGGTCGGTGCCGATCACTTTGACGTCCTGTTCCTTGCCGCCGATCAGCACGCGGTCGAAGTTGGACATGACTCCGGTAGCGGCCACGATGTCGCTCCGCAGATCCTGCCGGATGGCCTCGACATCCGTCATCTTTATATAATCGGCGTCCGCGATAGCCACGGCCGGACCGGCGGAAACGTAGTAGGCGAAGATGATGTTGGAGCCGATGCCTTCAACCTGCTCCAGGATGTAGTCGCGGCTGGTGAGCGAGATGGTCACCACCAGGATCACGGACGCGGTCCCGATGACCATCCCGAGCCCGGTCAGAAGCGAACGGATGGGATTGGCGCGGAGGGCCTGTGCGCTGAAGCGGACGGCTTCGCCGAGGAACATGCCTCGAGGCTTACGTGCCCCGCACCTGGCGAAGGAGCTTCTCGGCCTGGGATCGCGGCGGATCGTCAGGCGAGAGCGCCAGGGTCAAGTAGCGCTTGAGCAAATCCTTCGCAAGATCCAGATTCCGGCCGTGTTTGATGTACAGGTCGGCTTGCGCGAACATCAGCCTGGGGCTGTTGGGGGCAATCTTTTCGGCGCGTGCCAGGCTCTGGTCGGACTCCTGGAAGCGGCCCTGTTTGGCGAGGAAACGGGCAAGTTCAATGAAGCGCCCCACCCTGGGGGAAACGTCGATGGCGCGGCGTAATTGCTCCTCCGCGCTCTTGTACTCCTTGCGCTTTTCCGCCAGCTTGGCCTGCGACCAATGACCCTCCCCCGGGTCGATCATGGCGATTTGTTTCGCCACGGCTTGAGCCTTTTCCTGGCCTCCGCCGAGGAAACCGGGAGCTTCCAAGTAGTACTCGAAGAGGTCGGACAGGGCCTCGAGATTGCGGGGGTTCAGTTGCGCCGCCTTTTCGAAGTACTGCCGGGCCTTGGAAGCGAAGCCGGGGGCGGTGAACGGGCTGGAGGTCTCCGCGCGGCGCCCCAGCGCCCGGGCCAGCCACAGGGCGTACTCGGAATTTCCCGGGTCCGCCGCCACGGCCTTTTCCAGGGCTTCCGAGGCTTTCTTGTAATCGGCCTGCAAGTAATAGTTGCGGCCCATGAGGTCGTACACCGGCCCGTCCTTGTCGGGAATCGCGTGTAACACTTTAAGAGATTGCTCGAACTCCGTGAGATTATAGAGCTTACGGGCCTGCGCCATGTCTGGACTGCCGGCCCAAACAAGGGAGACAGCGCACACCAGCATCGCTACTGCGCGAACCTGAATCATTGGCTTCTCAACCACATAGATGAGTACGGGAAGCCGCCGGTTTCAGATTCAATTCCCGCCGAACTTCATCATGACGATGAAAATGCCGGCAAAGACGGTAACCCCCAGGGCGGTGGCGATGAGCACCTGCGCGGGGCTCAATCTGCGAGCCGCGGCGGATTGCGCGACGGATTGTGCGGCGACGGCGGCGGACTCGGCCGCGGCTCGCGCGGCGGGATCGTGGATCTCGCCCGGCAGCATGTCGACTTTCTGGATCTTCACCGAAGCGGGCATGTAGCCGAAAGTCTGGTCCGGGGTGAGCACCTGGCGGAACCTGCCGGGGTCGTCGAACACCACCAGCAAGCCTCCGGCGGGGACGCGGGCAACGATGAACGACCGCACGTCGGGCCGGTCGTACAGCGAGGTGGCGGACAACACGCGGTAGACTCGCCCCATGGGATTTCCCGCGGTCAGAACCGAGATCTCGTCCTGCTTGATGGGCTCCAGCGTTTCGATCGCTACCGGGGGGTGAAAGCGGGTGAATTCCTTTCCTTCGTGCACCGCCTGTTCGATGGCCGCACCGGGGACGCCGCCGTTGAATTCCATCAGGCGGGCAATGCGCTTTTCGATGGGAGGATGGGTGGCCAGCAGGCTGCCGCGGAAGAGGCCCATGGCGATGCCGGGCGCCTGGGGATCGGCGAAGTAGAGGTGCGCGATCACGGGATTCGAGACGGCCACCACCGAACCGGCGCCGGCGATCTTGGCCAGGGCACGCACCAGTCCCTCGGGATTGCGCGAGAGCAGGGCGGCATCGGCGTCGGCCAGGAATTCACGGCTGCGGGATATGGCCGAGCGGATGAGCGTCGCGAGAATCGGCGCCACGACGAACACATAGACGATGGCCGGGAGCATCACCACGGTAAACATCAACCGGAACCACCCGCGGCGGCGGACGGGGACATAGTGGTACTGGTTCTGAGTGTGTTCGTCGATACGGCGCTTAACCAGAAGGTAGGGGAGCCGCAGAAACAGGGCCAGGGCGGCGACCACCGTGTTGAGGCGCGTATCGTGGTTGCCGATATGGGAAAGCTCGTGCGCCAGAACGCCTTCCAACTCGCGGTACTCGAGCAGGGTGAGCAGACCTTGGGTCACCGCCACCACGGAGTGCGACGGATCGGTGCCCGCGGCAAACGCGTTGGGTGTGGGCGAATTGATGACGTAGAGCTTGGGCGTGGGGAGTCCCGCGCCGATCGAGAGATTCTCCAGGATCCGCCGGGCCTCGTTCTCCGACGCGCCCGCGGGACGCGCGCCGCACATGGTCAGCACTTTCGAGGTGGATGACGAAGCGACGGTCCAGAACAAAAGCCCCAGCAGCGCTGTGAATCCCCCGGCCACCACCGTCATCATCTGCATGCGGAATCTGGCGATGGCCTCTTCGTCTTTCTCGCGCTGAACGCGCATCTTCCAGGTCTCGGCCTCCAACTGGTTATCCAGCTCGCGAGTGAATTCCGTATCCGGGCGCCCCGACTCGCGCCGTCTGGAGAGGGCCCTCCGCATGGCATTCTCGCGGGTGCGGCCGATGTCCGTGCGCGGGCCGAACTGCGCTACCAGGAATTCGGAAACTCCGAAGCTCACGGCGCCGATGAACGGAACGGTCAAGGCAATCGCGAGCGCGACCAGGATAACCGTCTTGCGGCGGTTTTGGGCGATCCGGTCGTAGACCAGTACGGGTTGCGACACGGAAGGTGGCGACATGGCTTTTCTCTATCGAAACTTAAACGGCCTTGGCGAAACTTACTTGCACATCCTCGAAAACGCCGGGCTCCGCGGTGAAGAACGTAACCGGCTCGAAGTGAAACCAGGCGGCGAACTGGTTGCCCGGAAAGCTCTGGATGCGCGCGTTGCAGTCGAGCGCGTTCACATTGTAAAACTGGCGCGCGTAAGCGATCTTTTCCTCGGTATCGGCCAAATCCCCCTGGAGGTGGGTGAAGCTGGCGGCGGCTTGAAGCTGCGGGTAGTTTTCCGCGACGGCCATCAGGCGGCCCAGCGCCTGTGTGAGGAACTGGTCGGCGGCGGCCGAGGCGGCGGGTCCGGACGCTTTGGCGAGGGCTCCGCGGGCCTGGGCGACTTCGGCGAAGACCTCGTGCTCGTGGGCCGCGTAGCCGCGCACGGTTTCCACCAGGTTGGGAATCAGGCTGGCGCGGCGCTTGAGCTGCACCTCGATTCCGGACCAGGCTTCCCGCGTACGCATGCGGGCGCGAACCAGGCCGTTGTACAGAGAGATGGCGAACATCGCCATGAAGAAGGCCATCAGCACGGCGAAGAGGGTCGCGGCCACCGCTGGCGTTATGACGGCCGCGGCGGTTTGAAACAGGAGGGCCGACAGCATAAGAGGTCCCAAGAGCGGTATAGCGTGAATCGGGGCAGGAGTCATTATTGACCTTGGTGAGTACGGATTTAATAAGGAGCGGGAGGGTAAAATCGTTCTCATTCCGCGGCTTGCGACGCCAGGCGATCGACCACCGTGCCAATGCAGGCCTGGACCAATTCCTGAGGCAAACGGTGCCTCGCTTGAAGGTAAGCAGGCGCATTGTATGAGGTCCGGACTTTGCCATCTGCGTCCTCCCAAACCAGGGCTTTCAGGGGAAGATCGAGACTCCCAGCGGCTGCCATCCCGAGTTGGTGCCTGGCGAAAACCCCCGCCACCCACACCGGTTATAATGGGACTTTCCAATCTGAAAGGCACCCTCGCTACTAAGGAGCAATCATGAGCGTGAAGCGTATCGGTATCCTCACGGGCGGCGGCGATGTCCCCGGACTGAATTCCGTGATCAAGTCGGTGGTTTACCGTGGAAGCGAACTCGGCTGCGAGGTGATCGGCATTCGCCGCGGCTGGGAAGGCCTGACGCACGTCGACCTGCAAGATCCGGCCAGCCGCGAGCGCTACATCCGGCCGCTGAACCGCGAGAACACCCGCACCATCGACCGCACCGGCGGCACCTACCTCCACAGCTCCCGCACCAACCCCTCGAAGATGAAGAAGCTGCCGCCCGTGCTCGAAGGCCAGGACTTCCCCAAGAGCGAAACCACCAAGAAGGGCGTCACCAGCACGGTGTACGACATCACCGCCGCGGTGAAGAAGAACATCCGGACGCTGGACCTGGATTACATGATCGCCATCGGCGGCGACGATACGCTGAGCTACGCGGCCGAGCTGGACCGGCAGGGCATGAAGGTCATCGCCGTCCCGAAAACCATGGACAACGACGTGCGGAACACCGAGTACTGCATCGGGTTTTCGACCGCTATCACGCGCGCCATGGACGCCATCGAGCGCCAGCGCACCACCGTCGGCTCGCACGAACGCATCGGCATCTTCCGCGTGTTCGGCCGCGATGCCGGTTACACCGCGCTCTACACGGCCTATGTCACTTCCATTCGCTGCTGCATCCCGGAATACAAGGTGAATCTGAAGAAGCTCATCGAGCTGCTCATGATCGACAAGAAGAACAATCCGAGCAACTACTCGCTGGCGATCCTGTCCGAGGGCGCCGAGTGGGAAGGCTACACCGTGAAGGAATACGGCGAAGCGGATGCCTTCGGCCACCGCAAGAAGATGAGCGTGGCCGAGGACCTGAGCACCGAGATCAAGGCCTCCACCGGCGAGGAGACCATCGTCAGCGACCTGACCTACGACCTGCGGTCGGGCAGTCCCGATTTCGTGGACCGCATGGTGGCCACCACCTTCGCGGGCATGGCCATGGATGCCATCGAGGATGGCAAGCACGGCCTGATGACGGCCATCAGCAACGGCTGTTTCACCATGGCCGCCATCCCCGATCCCAAGCTCGGTCCGCGCCACGTGGAAGTGGCGACCATGTACAACACCGAGCGCTACCGCCCCACCTACGATCAGAAGCTGGGGCTTCCCATCTTCCTCACGCGGGCATAGTGGCGCAGACTCTCAGTCTGCGGCGTCCCGACCCTTCGGGACGCTCTTCGAAGCACGACCGGCAGGCGTCCCGATGAGCGAAAAACCGTCGACCTGGAAACGGCTCTTTACACGATCGCAGCGCGCGCGGCTCACTCCCGAATTGCGCGCCCGCATCCAGTCGTCCTTCGACGAAGCGTCCCGCGACGAAGAGCACTTCCCCTCCACCATCGATCCGCGCATCTACCACGTGAAGCTGATCCGCGAGCACCTGGGCGATTTGCGCGGCAAGCGCGTGCTGGACGCAGGATGCGGCAAGGGGCGTTTCGCGCGCGTGCTTCAGGAACAGGAGCCGTTGGCGGAGATCTGGGGGCTCGACATCTCCGAAGAGATGCTGCGGTTCGTCCCCGAGGGCATCCACACGCGCGCCGGCTCCATGACCGAGCTGCCCTTCGAGAGCGGCTTTTTCGACGCCGCCTACGCCACCGAATCCCTGGAGCACGCCGTGGAAATCGAAAAGGCAGTGAGCGAGATCTGCCGCGTGGTGAAGCCCGGAGGACGCATCGCCATCATCGACAAGAATGCCGCGAAGTGGGGACGCCTGGAGACTCCCGAGTGGGAGCGCTGGTTCACGCGCCGCGAACTGGAGCGGCTGCTGCGCCGCGATTGCCGCCAGGTATCCAGCCGCCCCATCTCTTACTGGGAAGACGTGAAGCCCGACGGGCTGTTTCTCGCCTGGCTGGCCGTAAAATAGGCCAACCCCGCGCGCGTCCTTACTGAAGCGAAGATGCGAGCGCGGCGAGCCACCTTCCCCAATCCCCTGGGCGTTAGAATAACGCTCTTGCAAGAACAACCCCCAGAGGCGAGCGGCGCAGTGCCGGCCCCGGTTTGGTTGTAACTTCCCAGAAGGCGTATTGCGAACTCAGGACGTGGATCGAAGCCGCAGAAACCCGTTCGGACCCAGCCGCGCGTTTTGGGCCGAATTTGTTCCCAACGACCAACTTGTCGAAGTCCTTGCGTCCTACGCCCAGCGGGAGAACGTCGCCGCAACTTCCGGCGGGCCTGTGATTGCGCAACCATGTACCGCACCTGGTAACGGTCCTTCCAGCCTACCTCGGGATTGCCGGCAAACCGCCGGCCCAGTCCGCGGGCCTGCGCGGCGAGGATAGCTCACTTGGCCGGTGCGGCCAGTGGTATGATACTGGTATGACCAGGGCGAAGATCGCCATTAGCTTGCCGAAGCATCAACTTGCCAGAGTCCACCGTGAAGTCCGCGCCGGAAGAGCAGATTCGGTTTCGGGTTATATTGCCAGCGTCCTGGCGGAACAGGAAAACCGTGACTCCCTGCGGACGCTTCTTCGCGATCTGATCGAACAACATGGCGAGCCAGCGCCGGAGGACATCAAATGGGCAGAACGCATGCTGCCGCGGCGCGGGCGGGGATAACACTGGACGCTGGCGCTTTGATCGCCTTGGATCGTGGCGACAAGCGACTGATCGCTTTGCTCGATAGCGCCTTGGCACAGCGCCTCAAATTACGAGTGCCTTCGGGTGTGGTGGGGCAGGCTTGGCGGGATGGCCGTATTCAGGTCACATTGGCGCGGTTTTTGCGGATCGACGAAGTCGAGATTATCCCTCTCGATGAACAACTCGCCCGTGCCTGCGGAGAACTCTGCGGCGCCACAGAAACCGCCGACATTATCGATGCCTCGGTCGTGATTCTCGCCAGGCAGCGCGGCGACCACATCGTCACAAGCGATCCGCGCGACCTCAGGCGGTTGGACCCGAACTGCCCGATCATCCCTATCTAAACTTACGTGCGGTTTGGGCCAAACGGCAAGTTCCAAGGTCTACATCAGGCGAGATAAAGCAAACGCCGCAGCGTCTTAACACCCTGTTTGGCGTGTAGTCCCTCTCGCTGAGTTGAACGTCTCGCGCCTCCTCCGAGCGGATCACGCGCCTCTCGGAAAGAGCCAACGTGGATGGGAACTCCCAGGCCGGAATCTGGACGGTCGTCCTGATGGCGCCGGGTTCCTGGCGACAAATCCCCTTCCCATCAGCGGATGCCCGCGAAGTCACATGCGGGAAGTTGCAGCCAAGCCGGATCGCGTCGACAGGGGCCATTTGGGAAAGGACTTATTTTGACGCCTATGCCCCCAACCCCCAACCCAATCCCTTTTTGCTACTTCCCGCCCTTCAGCAGCTTGCCCAACTCCGCCCGGATACTCGCGTCCAGAGTCCTCATGAACTCGCTTTCTCCGGCAAAGTCGCCCTGGATCGTCCCGCGGCGGTCCAGGAACACCAGGTGCGGCACGAAGAACGGGGTCGTGTCGAGAATGCTGCGGCCCAGGTACCCCATCACCGTGTTGTTATCGGTCCAGCCCACCGGAAACGGCGGCTGGAACTCCTGCACGAATGCCGGCACCAGTTGGTCCGCATTCACATTGAACGCACACTCCACCACCTGCACGCCGCGCGCTTCGTACTCGCGAGCGATCGGAATCAGCTCCCGGGTCAGCTCCTGGCAGTGCGGGCAAGTCGTGTGGATGAACGCCAGCAGCACGATCTTGCCGCGATACTGGCTGAGCTGGATGGCCGGGCTCCCCGCGCGATTGATGGTGAGGGCCGGAGAAGGTTTCGGCGCTGTTTGGGCAGCGGCCGTGAAGGCGGCAACGCCCAACATGACGGCAACGGCAGTACGCATAAGCATCGACTATACTACAGGTTCCACTGTCTCCATGGAGCCCTTCGACCCGCTGTTCCGCAATCCGCACCTGCAGACCATCGCCGGCCACTATTGGAAGCGCCCGCGCGAGCTGGCCCGCTTCCCGATCGAGCGCCGCCTCTACCGCACCGAGCCCGGCGTACAGGTGATGCTCCTTTCGCAGCGCCCCGCGGGCGAAGCCATCGGCGAAATCGTCATGGTCCACGGCCTCGAGGGCTCCGCCGACGCCGTCTACATTCAGAGCCTCAGCCTGGCGGCCCTCCAGGCAGGCTTCGCCGCGCACCGCTTCAACATGCGCACCTGCGGCGGCACCGAACACCTCTGCCCCACCCTCTACCATGCCGGTCTCACCGGCGACCTCCTGCACATCCTCCGCGAATTCCACCGCGAAGGCCGCCCGCCCGCCTTCCTGGTGGGATTCTCGCTGGGCGGCAACGTGGTCCTCAAGCTGGCCGGAGAAATGGGCGAAAATGCGTGGCCCCTCTTCCGCGGCGTCTCGACCGTCTCCACCCCGCTCGATCTGGATGCCTGTGCCACCCAGATCGCCGAACCCGAAAACCGCATCTACCACCGCCGCTTCGTGCGCCGCATGACCGAGCGCCTGTGCGCCACCGGCCGATACCAGAAGCGCCACTTCGCCGCTCTCCGTTCCGTCCGCGCGATCGACGACCAGATCACCGCCCCGTCGTTCGGTTTCGGCGACGCCGCGAACTATTACCGCACCCAGTCCGCGCTCCGCTTCCTGGATGCCATCCGCGTGCCGGCCCTGCTCATCCAGGCGCAAGACGATACCTTCATTCCCTTCCGGGTCTATCGGTCCGAAGCGGTGCGCTCCAATCCCCGGATCGAGCTGCTGGTCACCCGGCATGGCGGCCACCTGGGATTTATCGGCCGCAAGCCCCACCGCTTCTGGGTCGATCAAGCGATAATGGAATGGGTAGCCGGGCAGAACGCTAAGAGTCCGCCGCTCATTTCGTCCAGGTCTTAACAAGAAAAGTCTTAACATGAAAACTACACACGCATCGTTCTGGGAAGCGGTGACCGGCGCCGTCCAGTCGTTGCGTGGGAGCAAGCTGCGCAGCTTTCTGACCCTGCTGGGCATCATCCTCGCCACCACCACCCTCATCGCCGTGATGTCCGTGATCTCCGGGATGGACCGCGTGATCGCCGACAACGTCAGCAGCATGGGCGCCGACGGCTACACCGTGACCCGCATCTTTATGACCCAGCGGGATCCCAAGAAGTTCCTAGAGATGCTGCGCCGCAATCCCAACCTGACCAAGGAGGAGTTCGACTTCCTGCGGACCCACGTCACGCTCACCCGCGAGATCGGCATGACTGCCGTCCGCAGCGTCACCGTGCACGGCGGCAGAGAGGTCTCCGAGGGCGTGAACCTCACCGGCGCCAGTCCCAACATGGCCGTCATCGCCAACTACGAGACCGTGGAAGGCCATTTCATTTCCGAGATCGAGAACACCCGCCACATGGACGTCGCCTTCATCGGCAACGATGTCCGCACGAAGTTCTTCGGTACCGGCACGGCCATCGGCCGAAGCATCAACGTCGAAGGCATTCCCTTGGAAGTCGTAGGCGTCGCCAAAATCAAGGGCTCCATCTTCGGCCAGTCGCAGGACAACTACATCGTCATCCCCATCGAGACCTACTTCCGCATCTGGGGCGCCCGCAACGGGATGAACTACGCCGGCACCGCCCTCGATCACGATCACCTCATTCAGGCGCAGGATGAGGCGCGCACCCTGATCCGCGTCTACCGCCACCTGGGGCCTAAGGATGACGACAGCTTCTCGCTCCTCACATCCGATGCTCTGGTGGACTTTTGGAATCAGTTGACCGGCGCCATCGCCGCCACCGCCGTGGCGGTGGTTTCGGTATTTATGGTGGTGGGAGGCGTGGTCATCATGAACATCATGCTGGCGGTGGTCACCGAGCGCACGCACGAAATCGGCATCCGCAAGTCTGTGGGGGCGCGCCGCCGCGACATCCTCAACCAGTTCCTGGTGGAGTCGTCCATGCTCTCGGGCATCGGAGGCCTCATGGGGGTAACGCTGGCATGGATGCTTGCCGTGCTGGTGCGGAACCTTACGCCCGTGCCTATGTCCGTGCCTGCCACCGCGGTGGTCATCGGAGTGACGCTCTCCGCCGCGGTAGGCCTCTTCTTCGGCATTTACCCCGCCCAGCGGGCCGCCCGGCTCGATCCGATCGAAGCCCTGAGGGTTGAGAAATGACGCAGTCCGGTGGCCAATGTGGCGCGGGCACTCGTGCCTGCTGTGTCGAGACTCGTCTCGACACCTTTTCGCAGTTGTGCCACTGTGTCGGATCCGGGCGTCGGCATGATTGCCGACGCAGCAGGCACGAGTGCCTGCGCCACGATGAGGAGAAATAGATGACCATCGGCGCCGTGAATTCCGGGATCCGCCTCGCTCTCACCACCGTGGTGGAGCACAAGATGCGCTCCTTCCTCACCGTCCTGGGGGTGATCATCGGCACCGGCGCCGTCATCGGAGTCGGCTCCATCATCGCCGGCCTGGATGGCGCCATCACCGGACTGTTCCGCAGTTGGGGCCCCAACACCGTCATCGTCATGAAGACCATGGCCATGGGCCATGCCACCCGCGAAGAGCGCAGCCGCCGGCCCCTCACGCTGGAAAACGCCCGCGCCGTCGCGGACCGCTGCCCTTCGGTGGAACACGTGAGCCCCTACCTCTTGCCCTCCGACGGCATGCGCCGCGCCCGCTACAAAGGCAACGACTATTACGGCGTCCAGATGGGCGGCACCGAGGAGGGCTACGCCTTTGGCGGCGCCACCATGAAATACGGCCGCTTCTTCACCGATACCGAGAATTCCCATCACATGCCCGTGGTGGTGATCGGCGAGGATATCCAGAAACGCCTTCTGCCCACGGAGGACCCGGTCGGCAAGTGGATCGACGTGGACGGCCACGAGTTCGAAGTCGTGGGCGTGATGGACCGGCCGCCCACCCAGATCCCCGGAACCGATGACGCCCGCATCCTGATTCCGTACTTCACCATGCGCAAGCTGTTCCCCAACGCGCAGGAGCACATCATCATCGCCATCGCCTATACCGGCAAGGTGGACCAGGCGGAAGACGAAGTCCGTTCCGTGCTCCGTCTCGAGCGCCGCGTGCCCTTCAGTGCGCCCGACAACTTCACCATCACCACCGCCGAGCAGATGATCGAGCAGTTCCACAGCGTCACCGCCACCGTGGCGCTGGTCATGGTGATCCTCAGCTCCATCGGCCTGCTGGTGGGCGGCATCGGGGTCATGAACATTATGCTGGTCAGCGTCACTGAGCGCACCCGCGAAATCGGCATTCGCAAGGCCGTCGGCGCGCGCAAGAGCGACATCATTCTCCAGTTCCTCACCGAGGCCGTGGTGCTCACCGCCATGGGCGGCCTCATCGGGCTCGCGCTCGGCTGGATCATTTCGCTTGCCGCCGGGCTGGTCTTCCCCAACCTGCCGACCGCTGTGCCCCTGTGGGCCGCGGCCGCCGGAGTCGGCGTGTCCGTGGGGGTCGGCCTGTTCTTCGGCATCTGGCCGGCCGGCCGCGCCGCGCGCCTGGACCCGGTCGAGGCGCTACGCTACGAATAACTCATGAAGCCCCCCGGAACGGCTCAATTTAAAGGCACGTTTTTCGTCCGCGCCGCCCGCTGGCTGGCGTTTGCATCCGCCATTTCCATCATCTTCTCCATCTTCGCTTTCAATCTCCTGCTGGCCCTCGCGTTGATCGCCCTGCTGCTTTCCGGCGAACCCCTGCGTTGGCCGCGCATCAAGCTGCCGCTGGCGCTGTTCGTGCTCGGCACCCTGATCTCGCTGGCCTTCTCCGGCCACGTCAACGACGGGCTCCCGCAGGTCCGCAAGTTCTGGGTGTTCCTCGAACTGCTGGTCGTATTCTCCGCCCTGCGGAGCGCCTCGATCGTCCGCTGGCTGTTTCTCACCTGGGCCGGATTCGCCGCCATCGACGCCATGCGCGGCGTGGTCCAGTTCGTCGAGAAAGTCCAGCAGGCGCGGGCCGCCCACACCGGCGACTACACCTACTATGTGGGCGAGCGCATCACCGGCTTCTCCAGCCACTGGAACACTTTCTCGGCGCAGTTGATGTACTCCCTCATCATGCTCGCCGCGTTCCTGTTTTTCGCACCCGAGTACCGCAAACGCATGTGGGTGTGGATCTCGTGCGCGGCGCTGCTGGCGCTGGCCATCCTGCTGGCCGAGACGCGCGCCGTGTGGGTGGCAATGGCGGTGGCCAGCATCTATCTCATCTGGTTCTGGCGGCGCTGGCTGGTGACGCTCGTCCCGGTGGCGATTGCGCTCGCGTTCCTGGTTTCGCCTCCCGTCATCCGCGCCCGCTTCACCTCTTTCATCCATCCGCAGGGAGTCGATTCCAACGCCTTCCACAAGGTCA
>Ga0209415_10012255_pt1 | contig 14313 bp, 8 predicted proteins | sample PeaSoiSIISIP2007_FD_187696 | JGI IMG/M metagenome (GOLD analysis project Ga0209415, IMG submission 187696) | Peat soil microbial communities from Weissenstadt, Germany - SII-SIP-2007 (SPAdes) (version 2) | ecosystem: Environmental > Terrestrial > Soil > Wetlands > Peat | place: Germany... | reverse complement strand
ATCAGCGTGCTGCGCGCGTACGGCGCCGAGGTGGTGGTGTGTCCCGGCACGGTCGCGCCCGACCACCCGGACTCCTATTACAGCGTCGCACGCCGGATGGCGGCCGAGACACCCGGCGGCTGGCAGCCCGACCAGTACGCGAACCCGGACAACCCCGCCTCGCACTACGCCACCACCGGCCCGGAGATCTGGTCGCAGACGGACGGGACGGTGACGCACTTCGTCGCCGGGATCGGCACGGGGGGCACGATCACCGGCACCGGGCGGTACCTGAAGGAGGTGTCGGACGGCGTGGTGAAGGTCATCGGCGCGGATCCGGAAGGCTCGGTCTACTCCGGCGGGTCCGGCCGGCCCTACCTGGTCGAGGGCGTCGGCGAGGACATCTGGCCGGCCACCTACGACCCGTCGGTGTGCGACCAGATCGTCGCGGTCAGCGACGCCGATTCGTTCAACATGACCCGGCGGCTGGCCCGCGAGGAGGCGTTGCTGACCGGCGGCTCTTCCGGCCTGGCCGTGGCCGCCGCGCTGCGGGTCGCGGCGGCGGCCGGGCCCGGCGCCGTGGTCGTGGTGCTGCTGCCGGACGGCGGCCGCGGCTACCTGTCCAAGATCTTCAACGACGAGTGGATGGCCGACTACGGCTTCCTGCGCGCGCAGACTTCCGAGCCGCTGGTCGCCGACGTGCTGGCCAGGAAGGAACGCGGCCTGCCCGAGCTGGTCCACGTCCACCCGGAGGAGAACGTCGGGGCGGCCATCGCCCTGTTGCGCGAGTACGACGTGTCGCAGCTGCCGGTGGTGAAGGAGGAACCGCCGGTGATGGCCGCCGAGGTGGTCGGGTCGGTGGTGGAGCGCGATCTGCTCGACGCCCTGGTGGCCGGGCGGGCCAGGCCGTCGGATCCGGTCGGCGGGCACATGTCGCCGCCCCTGCCGACCATCGGCTCCGGCGAGCCGGTCTCCCGCGCGGTCCTGGCCCTGGAGAAGGCGGGCGCGGCCGTGGTGCACGTGAACGGGAAGCCGTCCGGCCTGCTCACCCGCCAGGACGTGCTGACCTTCCTGGCCGCGAACAGCTAACGCCCGAGAGCGTTATGCAAAACCGACTCGCGAGTGCAGGCCTTTGGGGCCTGCGCGAGCGATCGGTGCCGGTGAACGGCGAGCAACCACGGCGGGTTTTGCATAACGCGAACTTTTGCTTGAAATACAGATAAGGCGGTGCCCCCATGAGCAGTAACCACGATGCGTTCGAGACACTGGCTATTCACGCGGGCCAGGAACCCGATCCGCTGACCGGGGCTGTCGTGCCCCCGATCTACCAGGTCTCCACGTTCAAGCAGGACGGGGTGGGCGGGCTGCGCGGCGGCTATGAGTACTCCCGCTCCGCGAACCCGACCAGGACCGCGCTCGAGCAGTGCCTGGCCGCGCTCGAAGGAGGTCCGGCCGCGCTGGCCTTCGCGTCCGGGCTGGCCGCGGAGGATGCCCTGCTGCGGACGGTGTGCTCACCGGGTGATCACGTGCTCATCCCCGACGACGCCTACGGCGGGACGTACCGGCTGTTCGCCCGGGTGCTGGCCGGCTGGGGGCTCAGCCACGGCGTGGTGGCCATGTCCGACGTCACGGCCGTGCGCGAACAGCTCGCGGCCCGGCCGGTGAAGCTGATCTGGGCCGAGACGCCGACCAACCCGCTGCTCAACATCGCCGACATCCGGGCCCTGGCCCGGGCCGCCCGCGAGGCGGGCGCGATGCTCGTGGTGGACAACACGTTCGCCTCGCCCTACCTGCAGCAGCCGCTCGCCCTCGGCGCCGATGCCGTGGTGCATTCGACGACCAAGTACCTGGGCGGGCATTCCGACGTCATCGGCGGTGCGGTGGTGGTGGCGGACCCCGGGCTGGCCGAGCGGATCGCGTTCACCCAGAACGCGACCGGCGGCGTCCCCGGGCCGTTCGACGCCTGGCTGACGCTGCGCGGCATCAAGACGCTCGCGGTGCGGATGGACCGGCATTCCCGCAACGCCATGCGGGTCGCGCAGATGCTGGCCGAGCATTCCGCGGTCGCGGAGGTGCTCTACCCGGGCCTGCCCACGCATCCCGGGCACAAGACGGCGCAGGAGCAGATGCGGGCCTTCGGCGGGATGGTGTCGTTCCGGCTGCTGGCCGGCGAAGAGGCGGCGGTACGGGCGTGCGGCCGGACCCGCCTGTTCACCCTGGGTGAGTCGCTGGGCGGGGTCGAGTCGCTGATCGAGCATCCCGCCCGGATGACGCACGCCTCGGCGGCCGGCTCCGCGCTCGAGGTCCCGGCCGACCTGATCAGGCTGTCGGTGGGCATCGAAGACTGCGACGACCTGCTCGACGACCTGCGCCGGGCGCTGCGGTAAACCGGGGCCGGTAAGACCAAACGCCCGCGTCCCGCCGAGCGGGACGCGGGCGATAAGCGCGGGGTCGCGGCGATCAGCTCCTCCCGGCGGGCGAGCTTTCCCGGTCATTGGCGGCCGGAGCCTGCGGCTTGGGCTTGTAGGCCAGCGTAAACCAGGCGGCGGCCGCGCAGATGATGCCGGCCACGAACGATCCGGTGGCCTTCAGCGGGTGGTGCCCGGTCGAACCGGCAATGTGCCCCGGGATAAAGCTGGGCAGCGACTTGGCGGGCTCGGCCAGGTAGATGATGGCGACCACGATGAACACGACGGCGATGATGCCGAGGAGCACGGCAAGTCCCGTCCTGCCCGCCGACCTCTGGCTCGATCCACTCGTAGAACTCACGATTCCTCCTTGTGCGGGGCATGCGGTAAAGCGGTAAAGCTGTCTCAGTGCCGGCCGGTCGCGGCCTGCGGGTCCGCCCGGATCCGTCGGCCACGACGGGTCAGGGTCCGCAGCCAACTAGCAAAATCTACCGTCGGCTGGCTCTCCGGGTACGCAAGAAGTCGCGGATGACGTATTCTCCGAGACGTTCGGGTGCCGCCTGCAATACCCGTCCTCCGTTTCTTCTCGCCACATTGTCGACGAACGCGCTGAGCCGCGCATCGTCCGCAAGCATGAAAATGTTCAGCGCGGCGTGCCGCCGCGTCATCTTATCCACCTCGGCCAGGGTAAGTTCGAGGGTTTCCGGCGAAGGCGGCCAGTCGAACCAGGATCGCCCGTCCCGCTGCAGGTGAGCGGTCGGCTCGCCGTCGGTCACGATCAGGACGACCGGCTCGTGCTCCGGGTGCCGGTCGATGTGGCGCCCGGCGATCATCAGCGCATGATGCAGGTTCGTGCCCTGGACCATGTCCCAGCCCAGTCCGGCCAGGTCGGTCTCGCGCAGCTCCCGCGCGTAGTTGGAGAAGCCCACCACCTGGATGGCGTCCTGCGGGAACCTGCTGCGCAGCAGCGCGTGCAGCGCCAGGGCCGTCTGCTTGGCCGCCGCCCAGGTCCCGCGCAACTGCATCGAATACGAGAGGTCGACCAGCAGGGACACCACCGCCGCGGTGCGCCGCTCGGTCTCCGCGACCTCGAAGTCCCGGGATGCTAGTGACACTCGGGGGGGACGACCCCCCCCAGACCCCCCCTGATCACGGGGGGGCTGCCCGCCCCCCCGTTCCCCCCTGGCCGGGGCCAGGGCCCCGGAACCGGCGGTGCGCAGGAGGGCGTTGCGGACCGTGGCGGGGACGTCGAGGGGCTGCTCGTCCCCGAACTCCCAGGGCCGGGTGGTGCCGGTGAGCTCCCCGACCTGGCCGGCATCGCGCTGGTCGTGGTCGCCGCCCCGTCCGCCGAAGCTCATGTCCGTGAAGATCCGGCGCAGGGCCGTATCGCCCAGCCGGCGCACCGCCTTGGGCGTGAGCTCGAGGCGCCCGCCGTTGCGGGCGAGGTACCCCTGCCGCTCGAGCTCGCGCTCGATGCGGCGCAGGGCCTCGACGTCGTCCACCGCCTGCCGGCCGAAGGCCCGCCGGACCGCGTCCTCGTCGATGTCGTCCAGGCTCGCGCCCGGGTACTCCTGCCCGAACGCGTTCTCCAGCTCGGCCAGGTCGGCGAGCTCGGCCAGGGCGGTGGTCGCGTCGCCGAGGCCGAGCGGTTCCTCCCCGGACATCTGGACCCCGCCCATCATGGCCGCCCGGTCCAGGTCGGGCCGCCTGGCCCGCAGCGCGTCGGCCAGCCGGGCCATCTCGCTCTCGAGCCCGGCGTCGTTCAGCGCATTCGACATCAGCTCGGCCAGCTCCTGACGCTGCTCCTCGCTCAGCGAGCGCAGCAGCCGCTCCGCGGCGGCCATCCGGCTGATGAGCGAGTCGACCAGCTCCTCGAGGTTCTGCGGGTGGTCCGGGAACAGGTCACCGTAGCGTTCCATGAACCGGTCGAAATCGGCCTGGGTGTGGGTCCCGCGCGCGTCGGCCGCCAGCATCTCGTTCAGGTCGCCGAGCATGTCCTTGATCCGCTGCATGGCCTGCGGGTCGGGGGATTGCAGGACCTGGCGCACGCCGCGGAACTGGCTGTCGAGCACCTCGCTGCGCAGCAGCTGCCGCAGCCGCTCGAAGGTCTGGCGGGCAGTCGGCGACCGCCAGTCGTAGTCGGCCAGCCGCCGGATCGCCTGGGCCGTATCGGCGGGCAGCGCGTCGAGGTCCGCCTCGCGCAGCCGGGCCTCGTCGCCCGGGTCAGGGAACAGCTCGGCCCGTTCCTGCCCGACGGCGGTGTCGAGCAGGGCCCTGGCCTGCTCGAGGATGCCGTCGAGCCGGCCGCTGCCACGGATCTCGCGCTGCCGGTCGCGGACCCGGCGGAGCAGGTCGTCCAGGCCGCGCCGCCCTTCGGAACCCTTCCTGAGCAGGTCCCGCAGGGCGTCGGCCGGGGAGGCGCCCGCGAGGATCGCGTCGCCCATCTCATCCACGGCGCCCCGCACGTCGTAGGAGTCCGCCAGCGGGTCCGGGCCGTATACGTACCGGCCGTACCGGTAATTCGTCATGGCTACGTCCGGTACACGCTCGTGCCGTCGGTACTGTCCTTGGACAGCCGGCGCATCAGGTACAGCCCTTCCAGGGTGAACTCCAGGGCCGCCGCCGCGTGCCCGAAGGATTCACCGCCGTCCATGCCCAGCCTGGACATGATCTTGGCCAGCCCGGGCACGTCACCGATCCGCCGCAGCAGGTCCACGGCCGGGACCAGCTCGCCCGACTCCACCGTTCCGCCCTCGTCGAACTTGGCCAGCAGGCCGGACAGATCCACGCTGCCCAGCCGCGAGCGGAAGGTGTCCGCGATCGCGCGGCGCAGCATCGCGCCGAGCACCTCGTCCTCCCGGCCCTCCTCGCTCACCTCGAATTCGACCTTGCCCCGCAGCGTGCTGACCACGGCGGGCAAGTCGCAGACGCGGGCCACCGGCGGCTCCGAACCCGGCCCGGCCAGCGCCGACCGGCGCACCGCGGAGGCCGCCGCGCTTTCCGCCGCGGCGATGGCGAACCGGGCGGAAACGCCGGAGCGCGCGTCGACGGCGGGCGAGTCACGTACTCCGCGGGTGAACCGCGCGATCACCTCGACGAGATGGTCGGGAAGCTCCGCGCTGGCCGAGACCTCGGCTTCCTGCCTGATCAGGGTGAGCTCGTCGGACAGGGACAGCGGGTAGTGGGTCCGGATCTCCGCGCCGAACCGGTCCTTCAGCGGCGTGATGATCCGCCCCCGGTTGGTGTAGTCTTCGGGGTTCGCGCTGGCCACCAGGAGCAGGTCCAGCGGGAGCCGCAGCGCGTAGCCGCGGATGCCGATGTCGCGCTCCTCCATCACGTTGAGCAGTGATACCTGGATCCGCTCGGCGAGGTCGGGCAGCTCGTTCAGCGAGAAGATGCCCCGGTTGGTCCGCGGCACCAGCCCGAAGTGGATGGTCTCCGGGTCGCCCAGGGTACGCCCCTCCGCCACCTTGACCGGGTCGATATCGCCGATCAGGTCGCCCACGCTGGTGTCCGGGGTAGCGAGCTTCTCGCCGTATCGCTCGCTGGCGTTCCGCCACATGACGGGCAGGTCGCCGCCGAGGTCGGCCGCCAGCCGCCGGCACCGCGCACAGGCGGGACGGTACGGATGGTCGTTGATCTCACAGCCCGCGATGACCGGGGTCCACTCGTCGAGCAGCCCGACCAGGGTACGGATCAGGCGGGTCTTACCCTGGCCGCGTTCCCCGAGCAGGATGATGTCGTGGCCCGCGATCAGGGCCCGCTCGAGGTGCGGCAGCACGGTCTGCCCGAACCCGACGATGCCGGGGAACGGATCGTGCCCGGCGCGCATCATGGCCAGCAGGTTCTGTCTGATCTCGGCCTTGACCCCACGGTATTCGTGGCCGCTCGCGCGCAGTTCGGCGAGAGTGGCGGCGGCGGGGGATGGGCTGGCGGGGCGCTGCTGGCTGTCTTGGTGCACCATTCGAGGCTATGTCGTCATCGCGGATCTTCGCATATGGCCCAGGTCACACGCCGGGCGCCGAGCAAGGGGAAGGGGAGGTGCGCAAGCTATGTGCGGAGGGCACGCGTGGCACACTTACCTCCCGTGACCATGACACCTGGCGTGCCCCATGGCGTCCGCTCCGACGATGTGGTGGCAGCGCGCAAGCTGCTCCGCGACGTGATCTCGGAAACCCCGGTGGTGCACTCGCGGGTGCTGTCCGAGACCATCGACGGGCCGGTCTACCTGAAGTGCGAGAACCTGCAGCGGACCGGATCGTTCAAGGTGCGCGGCGCCTACGTCAGGATCGCTCGCCTGTCTGATGCCGAACGGGCCCGCGGCGTCGTCGCGGCCAGCGCGGGCAACCACGCCCAGGGCGTGGCGTTCGCGGCCGGCCTGCTCGGCTGCGAGGCTACCGTGATCATGCCCGAGGGTGCCCCGCTGCCCAAGGTGGAGGCCACCCGCGGCTACGGAGCGCAGGTCGTGCTGCACGGCACCTGCGTGGAAGACACCCTCGGCGAGGCCCTCGCCTACGCGGACCGGACCGGCGCCGTCTTCATCCATCCCTATGACCACGCGGACGTCGTGGCCGGGCAGGGAACACTCGGCTTCGAGGTCGTCGAACAGTGCCCGCAGGTGCGTACCGTGGTCGTCCCGGTCGGCGGCGGCGGCCTCGCCGCCGGGGTGGCGGTGGCGGTCAAGGATCTCGACCCGGCGATCAGCGTCGTCGGCGTCCAGGCCGAGGCCGTGGCGCCCTATCCGGCCTCGCTGGCTGCGGGGCATCCGCTCCCCGTCCAGGCCCAGCCGACCATGGCCGACGGCATCGCGGTTAGCCGGCCGGGGGACATTCCCTTCGCCATCCTGTCCGAGCTGGCCGAACGGGTGGTCACGGTCTCCGAGGAGAGCCTGGCCCGCGGCCTGCTGCTCTGCCTGGAGCGCGCCAAGCAGGTGGTGGAGCCCGCCGGGGCGGCGGGGGTCGCCGCTCTGCTCGAGCATTCGCGTGATTTCGTCCCGCCGGTGGTGGTCGTGCTGTCCGGCGGCAACATCGACCCGCTGCTGCTGTCCAAGCTGCTCCGGCACGGCCTGGCGGCCGCAGGCCGCTACCTGGCCTTCCGCTGCCGGCTTCCCGATCACCCGGGATCGCTGGCCAAGCTGCTCGGCGACCTCGCCGATCTGGGCGCCAACGTGCTCGAGGTGGGGCATGAGCGGCTGGGCCCGCGGCTGCACGTGGACGAGGCCGAGGTGGTCCTGGTGGTCGAGACCCGCGGTCCCGCGCACTGCGAGGAGGTGATCGGCACGCTGCGCGCCGTCGGCTACACGCTGGCCTTCGGCTGAGCCGCCGGCCTGCCCGCGATCTGGACACCGACCCTCTACCTATGTAGAGTTCCCTGCGTGAGGTTCACGCTATGAGTTCGGTGCAAATGCGTATCTTTCCTGACCGCTCCGTGCTCCTGTGATCGGGACGACCCGTCTACCTATGTCTATCCGACTGGATCCGGCTCGCAGCTGAATTCGGATTCTGGACCAATAGCGGCCTGACTGGACGGAGGCCTCGCATGCAAAGAGACCAGAAGTTGCATGTGCAGACCAACGAAGATAGAAGTACCGGCCTGGCCGAGGTCGCGGAGCCGCCCTCGCGGCTGGCCGAGGGAATCACCCGCGGTGCCCTCGTCGTGGCCAGCCTCACCATCCTGTCCCGGATTCTGGGGCTGGTCCGCACGCTGGTGTTCTCGCAGACCGTCGGCGCGACCTGCCTGGGCACGGCGTACGTCACCGCGAACCAGGTACCCAACCTGCTGTATGAGCTGATCCTGGGCGGCGCGCTGACCAGCGCGATGGTCCCGATTCTGGCCAGGTCCGCCGAGCGGGCCGGACGAGAGCCGGCCGAGAAGGCGCGGGTCGGCGCCATCACCTCGGCGCTGCTGACCTGGACCATCATCATCGTGGTCCCGCTGACGGTGGCCATTATCGCGGCGGCCGGGCCGATCGCCTCGTTGCTGAACCCCAGCAACCCGAACGCGCACTGCGTGCGTGCCGACATGGTCGGCGTCACCGGGGACATGCTGCGCGTGTTCGCTCCGCAGGCCCTGCTGTACGGGGTGTCGGTCGTCCTGTACGGGCTGCTGCAGTCCTACCGGCGGTTCGTCGGACCCTCCATCGGCCCGGGGATCTCCAGCCTGGTGCTCATCGCCTGCTACCTGGCCTTCGTGCCGTTGAACAAGCGGCTTCCGCTGGCCCAGCTGCCTGCTTCGGCCGAGCTCGTGCTGTCGGTGGGAACGACGCTCGGCATCGCCGCCCTGGTCGTCGTGGCTATACCGCCGACGTGGCGGCTGCACCTGAGGTTCCGGCCGGTGCTGCGGTTCCCGCCGGGGGTGGCGCGTCGGGCGGGCGGCCTGGCGCTGGTCGGCGTCGCCGAACTGGTCGCCATCGACGTGGCCAACGTGGTGGCCATCGAACTGGCCAACGGGCGCGGCAAGACGGGCGCGATCGTTCTGTTCAATTACGGCTCGCAGGTGTTCAATTCCATCGCCGCGATCCTGGCCCTGTCCATCGTGATCAGCGCGTTCCCCGTCCTGTCCGCGCGTGAAGGGCCGGCCTTCGACCGGACCAGCGCCGGATCGACCCGGGCGATCCTGCTCATGTCGTGGCTGGGCACGGCGGTGATCGCGGCGATCGCCATTCCCGCCGCGCACGTGCTGGCCAAGCAGCCTGATCAGGTCTCGCAGCTGATCTGGGCCTTCCTCCTGTTCGCACCGGGTATCGCGGGTGTCGCGGTGATCGCGAACCTGTCGCGGGTGATGTTCGTCATCGGCCGGCTCAAGGTCGCCGCCGCGGCGCTGGCCGGCAGCTGGCTGGTGGTCATCGTGGCCGACGTGGTACTGGTGCAACTGGTCCCGCCCCGCCTGGTGGTGCCCGTGCTCGCCCTGGGGACCACCATCGGCCAGACCGTGGTGGCCATCCCGCTGGTGTTCGTCACCCGCAGGATCTGCGGCCAGGACGCGGTACAGGGGGCCGGGCGCGCGGCCCTGGTCGGGCTGGCCGCCTGCGGGGCAGGCGCCGTGGTGGGCCTGGCCGTCAGCCTGGCGGTGCCCCTGCATCACAAGCTGGTCGCCGTCGCCCTCGCGGTGCCCGCGGCCTGCTTCGCGATCCTCGCCTTCGGCATTGTCGCGTACTTCCTCGACGCTGGTGACCTCAGGGCCGTCCTGGCGTGGGTGCGGCGGGCCGTCAGGCCGCGGTCATAACGGCGCAGGCCGAGTGTTCCCCGGTTTATGGCCATGATGCCCGGTGGGTGTTCCCGATGCCGCCGCCCAGGCGCGCTGCCCGTTCAGCCTGGGGCTTTCGCCTGCGTTGCTGGCTGACGGTGCGGGCGAGTCAGCCGGCTCGCGGGAGTACTTTTGATGTCAGGCACGCCGCCCCGCCCGCACGCCCCGGTGAGAAGGCAGGGTAGGCCTGAAACGGACGGTAGGTACTTCTCCGTAACCTATTTCACAGCGGTAACCTGGGCAGGGTCTGGAATCCATGTGCGGGGCGGGAGCAGGCTGTGAATGGGGCGGGTACGACGACGGAGGTGACCGGGCTGCCGGACTCGGATAAGGCCAGGGAGCCAGGGGTCGCCAAGGTCACGCCCCTGCGCTCGTCGCTGCTGCGCGGACCGTCACCTAACCAGGTGGTGGCGGGTAACATCCCGCGGGAACCGGCTGGTTTCCAGCCACGGGCAGACCTGCTCGCCGAGCTGGACCGGGTTAGTGCGGGCGTGTCGGTCGTGCACGCGGCGGCGGAGCAGCGGGGGGCAGGCACGACACAGCTGGCCGCCGCGTACGCCCGGGCGAAGCTGGCGGAGGGCTGGCGGCTCGTGGGCTGGGTCAACGCCGAGGGCACCGGGAGCCTCCTGGCCGGCCTGGCCGCGGTGGCCGACGCCGCTGGGCTGTCCGATGACGGTTCCGGGCCGGACGCGGCCGATGCGGGACAGGTACTGCGGCATTATCTGGAGACCGACGGGGACCGCTGCCTGCTCGTGTTCGATGACGTGGAAGATCCAGACGCGCTCCAGCCGTTCATTCCCGTCGGCGGCGAGGCCCGGGTGCTGATCACCAGTGCCCGGCAGTCGGCGGCCAGCCTGGGGGCGGCCGTCCCGGTGGATGTCTTCAGTCCCGATGAGGCGCTGGCCTTCTTGACCAAGCTGACTGGCCTGGACGATGACGCGGGAGCCGCTGCCGTGGCCGCCGAACTGGGGCACCTCCCGCTGCCATTGGCGCACGCCGCGGCGGTGATCGGTGCGGAACACCTGGGGTACGGCGCATACCTGGATCGGCTGCGGGCGCTGCCGGTCAGGGAGTACCTGAGCCGGGAGGACAGGCAGGCGTACCCGCCCAATGTGGCGGAGGCCGTGCTGCTGTCCCTGGAATCTGTCCTCGCGACCGACCGGTCGGGCATGTGCACCCGGATGATGCAGATCATCGCGGTGCTGTCGGCGGCCGGAATCCACCGGGATCTTCTGCATGCCGCCGGGCAGACGGGGGTGCTGGCCAGCGGCAGGCACCGAGTGGCGGCCGCCCTGGTGGACCGGACGCTGGCGCAGCTGGCCGAACGGTCGCTGCTGACCTTCAGCCTGGACGGCCAGACCATCATCGCCCACCGCCTGGTGACGCGGGTCCTCCGTGATGGGCTGGCCCGCCAGAAGTGGCTGACGGCCGTGTGCCGGGCCGCCGCCTCGGTGCTGGAAGCGCATTCGCGGGCGCTCGCCGCAATGCAGAATCGCCCGGCCGTCAGGGCGATTCCCGAGCAGGTGATGGCGCTGCTGAATAGCACGGCCGAAGCCACGGGTGAGGCCGATAAGGAGCTAGCCAGAGTCTTGCTGCGGCTCCGGTTCCTGGCCCTGTATCACCTGATTGAGCTGGGAGACAGCGCCCCACAGGCCGTATCGGTGGGCGAACCGCTGACCGCGGACCTGGAGTGGGTGCTGGGCCCCGATCACCCTGACACCCTGAACGGCCGGAACAGCCTGGCCGCCGCCTATCAGGCCGCGGGCCGGGTCGCCGAGGCGATCCCGCTGTTCGAGCAGACCCTGATCGGCCGGGAGCGCCTGCTGGGTGCCGACCATCCCGACACGCTGACCTCGCGGAACAACCTCGCCAACGCCTATCAGGACGCGGGCCGGGTCGCCGAGGCGATCCCGCTCCACGAGCAGACCCTCGCCGCCTGCGAGCGGCTGCTGGGCGCCGACGACCCCGGCACCTTGACCTCGCAAGGTAATCTCGCCGCCGCCTACCGGGACGGGGGCCGGGTCGCCGAGGCGATCTTGTTGTTCGAGCAGACGCTGGCCGCCCGGTCCCGGGTACTCGGTACAGACCACGTAGACACCCGGACGTCCCGGAGCAACCTCGCCAACGCCTACCGCGAGGCGGGCCGGGCCGCCGAGGCGATCCCGCTATACGAGCAGATCCTGGCCGGGCGGGAGCGCCGGCTGGGTGCCGATCACCCCAGGACCTTGGCTGCTCGCAACGATCTCGCCGCGGCCTACCGGGACGCGGGCCGGGCCGCCGAGGCGATCTTGTTGTTCGAGCAGATCCTGGCCGGGCGGGAACGCCTGCTGGGCGCCGACCATCCCAGCACCCTGGCCTCGCAGAACAGCCTCGCCGCGGCCTATCAGGACGCGGGCCGGGTCGCCGAGGCGATCCCGCTCCATGAGGAAGCCCTCGCGGCTTGCGAGCGCCGCCTGGGTGCTGATCATCCCAGGACTGTGGCCGCGCGGAACAACCTCGCCACTGCTTATCAGGAGGCGGGCCGGGCCGCCGAGGCGATCCCGTTGCTGGAGCAGACCTTGGCCGCCCGGGAGCGGCTGCTGGGCTCCGACCATCCCAGCACCGTCGCCACGCGGAACCTCCTCACTCTGGCCTGCCAGGATGTGGACGAGAGCAAGGTGGGCGGGTCGCCCTTAAGCGATCGCCGGTCAGGCTGATTTTGAAGCCGAGGGCGAGGGGGATGACGAGGGCGTGGGCGACGGCGTGGGCGACGAAGACGTCGATGGCGATGGCGACGGTGTCGGCGTCGCTGACGCCGACGGCGTGGGCGACGAAGACTTCGACGGCTTGGGTGACGGGGACTTCGACGCCCGCGACTGCGCGGCGCTGCCGGGCGGCGGTGCCGATCGCCCGGCGGCAAGCCCCGGATCGGCCGAGCGCAGACTAGCGGTAGGGGACGGTCGCGCGGAGGCGGACGCGCGGGTGGCCGCCGGGACCGGTGCCTGGGTGGTCGCGGCCGCCGGACTGGTCGCGGGGGTACTGACGCTGGGCTCCGCGGGCAGGGCCTGGGCCGAGTGGGGGCCGGTCAGGGTGAGGAGCAGGACGCTCACGACCGCCACGAGCCACAGCACGACGGCCATGGCGGCTATCGCCGTGCCGGGGTTGCTCCGGATACTGCCCCACCTCATCGCCGTCATCGCTTCTGAGAAGCTCGTGGGCCGCACGTGTTCCGCGCTGCGCCGGTACATGGGTGTTTCCGGAGTGGTGGGGGAACAGAGCTTCATGACCTCGTCCCGCAGTCCTGCGGGGGGTACGGCCAGCGGCTGCAGGTCGGCCAGCAGGCCGGACAGCGCGGCCGGGCGCACCGCGCTCCGCCGGTGACCGGCGCAGGTCCCGCACTGCTCGATGTGCTCGCTGACCAGCTCGCGGGTCTGCCCGGTGAGCTGACCATCCCAGTCGGCCAGCAGCGCACCGAGCGCCGGACAGTCCTTCCGCCCGGTGTGCGCGATGAGCAGCACCCCGAGGTCCTTCTCCAGGTGGCCGCGAGCGCGTGACGTCAGGGCGTACGCCTGGCTCCACGACACGCCCAGCGCGGTGGCCAGATCGCTGTCGTAAAGGTCATGCCTGAGGCTCAGCTCGATGACCTCGCGCTCATCGGGCTCCAACTCGGCGAGAACGGCCTGGACCTGCCGCTGCAGCTCGGCTTGCTCCGGGTCGCTCACCTCGGCCGGCTGGCCGGCCTCGTCCGCTGGCTGCCCGGCCGGAATCGCCGCGTGATCCGGCACGTCAGCCTGCTCACCGGGGGCACCGGGGGTACCGGGCCGGCGCAGGCATTCGTTGCGGGCCACCGCATACAGCCACGGGCGCAGCTTAGGAGCCTCGGGAAGGTCGCCGAGCGTGGCGGCGACGACAAAGGTCTCCCGCACGGCTTCGGCAGCGTCCGCTGGCTGGGGCAGCATCCAATGGCAGTAGCCGTAAAGACCAGCCGCGTACCTGTCATACGCCACGGCAATGCCCGCCGGGTCCCCGGCCGCGATCGCTGCCACCACCTCGCGGTCATCCATGGCCCTCACGGTAGTTCAATTGCCAGCGGCGGCCCAATCCGCTGGGCGGCCGGGACGGGTCACAGATTTCCGCGCCTGGCCTGTTCCCGCTCGATCGCCTCGAACAGCGCCTTGAAGTTACCCTTGCCGAAGCCCTGTGATCCGTGCCGCTCGATGAGCTCGAAGAACACCGTCGGCCGGTCCTGCACCGGCTGGGTGAAGATCTGCAGCAGGTAGCCATCCTCGTCCCGGTCGGCCAAGATGCCGAGCTCACGCAGGTCTTCCAGCGGCACCCGGGTCTCGCCGACCCAGGAGCCGAGCTCGTCGTAGTAGCTGCCCGGGGTGGCCAGGAACTCCACGCCCGCCGCGGTCATGGTCCGCACGCTGGCCACGATGTCGTCGGTGACCAGCGCGATGTGCTGCACCCCGGGGCCGCCGTAGAACTCCAGGTACTCGTCGATCTGCGACTTCCGCTTGCCCGCCGCGGGCTCGTTCAGCGGGAACTTCACCCTCCGGGACCCGTCCGCGACCACCTTGCTCATCAGCGCGGAGTACTCGGTGGCGATGTCGTCGCCGACGAATTCCTTCATGTTGGTGAAGCCCATGACCCGGTGGTAGAAGTCCACCCACTCGTCCATCTTGCCGAGCTCGACGTTGCC
>Ga0209415_10012254_pt1 | contig 14314 bp, 13 predicted proteins | sample PeaSoiSIISIP2007_FD_187696 | JGI IMG/M metagenome (GOLD analysis project Ga0209415, IMG submission 187696) | Peat soil microbial communities from Weissenstadt, Germany - SII-SIP-2007 (SPAdes) (version 2) | ecosystem: Environmental > Terrestrial > Soil > Wetlands > Peat | place: Germany... | reverse complement strand
GACGTCGAACTGGTTTCCGTTGACGTCGACGAGTTCGATCGAACCCTCGGGCGCCTCGACGCGGTAGGGGCCATTGGGACGGACTGTGATCTTTACCTGAGCCATGACTTCGATTCCTCCAACCTTACGGGTTTCTAGTAAGGCTAAGAAGATACCACTAAGCGGGGGTGGGTGTCGCGGGCATTGGAAACGTGCGGCGAATGAACGCTGGGTCGGGGCTCGTGGTCCCTTCCGTCGAAAACCGCGACGGGTGGGGCAGCCACTTTTGAAAAGTGGGCGGGCCGGCCCCCCGGGTCAAGAAGGCTAGAACGTCAGAAGGCGTAGCGTAGGGACTCGGTGAGCGAGTTGGCGTGAAAATAGCGTGGCGCCGTGGGCCCGACGAACGAACCTTCGCTGTACTGGTAATAATTCCATCCGCTGTTCCAGGCCAGTTTGTGGCCTAAATCGACGCTCAGGTTGACCACAGGTTGGAAGTACTCGTACTGCGCGGAGCCCTGGGGCTGCAGAATGTTGAATTGCGGTACGATGCCGTCCACGTTCGTGACACTTCCGCCCGCGTTGACCGTGGTTCGCTTGTCGAACCTAAACCGGATCGTGGCCATGCCGAAATTGGTGTGGTTGGTGTAGTACGAGTTGGCGAGCAAAGGGTTGGCGGGATCGTTGGCCGCACAAAATGAAGTGGTGCCGTTGGCATTGGCGACGAAGGGAAGGCTCACGCCTGCGGGCGGCGTGTCGTCGAAGCAGATCAGGGCATTCTGGATCACGCTGTTGAAGTTGTAGGCCAGATCCATTCCGAAGCGTTCACGCGGCGCGAGCGACGCGGTCAGGCCGTAGTTTTGGTTGTGGCCCACGAACTGGGTCTGAGCGTCGGCGTTGGATTGTTGCAGAATGTTGATCGATCCGCTTAGGGTCGCCCATGGGCGCGGTGTGTAGGTCGTCTGGAAGCGGTAGCGCGCTTCCTTGCGTGGGGACAGGCGGACGAACACGCTGTTGTAGTTCGTGTGCTCCAGATCGAAGTTTAAGCGCAAAGCATGGGTGGGCCGTGCCCAGAGCCCGAGGAGCGCAGTCTTCTCCAGGCCCACGAAATGGTCTTCGTCTCCCGGCAGAAAATCGTTGAAGTGGTTGAATTCCCGACCGCCCCAGCGGTAACCGATGCGAGCCCCGGCTTTTTTCGAAATGTCCCAGGCCAGTTCGGTCTGATTTCTCATCCAGGTCTGGTTGAAGGACGACGTGGTTACGGTGGGTGTCCCCCCGGGACTTCCGGGGTGGTGAGCGGCGGACTCAGCAGGGTGCACGGTGGCACTGCGCAAGAGTAGTCGAGCTCGTTGAAATTTCCATTCTGCGGAATGCGGTAAGCCCAGAAATAAAACTTCTCGATCAGGCGTACATGCCTGGTCAGGTGCACGGTGGCACCGAGATCGAGGGTGTCTGAAATTCGGCTGGCCTCGGCTGTCCCAGTGCCGGTGAAGGCGAGGAGGTTGTTACGGCCCAGGCCGTTGAAGGCCTCGTTCAAAGGCGTATTGGTCTCGGCGTCACTGTAGGCAAAAGAGGCGACCAGGTCTACGCGCTGGAAGAAATTGCTGCGCAGGCTGATGCGCTCGGTGGGCGTGGAGGTGCGAACGCGCTGGTTCCGTGAGTAGCTGAAGTAGGCGCTGCAGGTCGTGTTGGTCAGGGTTCCGGCACCAATCAGACTGGTTGCTGGCGGCATTACGGCACAGGGTTCCTTGTTTGCAGTGTCGATGGACAAGCCCAACTCAACAGGGGCGCCTGTAGGCAGGAGTGCAGGCGCGAAGGAAGCCAATTGGGTATCTGTGTCTCCCTTGTAGTAATCGAGGAATTGGTCGTAACTGAGGACGGTTCGCGGCAGGATCCGCCAATCCACGCCCATGCGATAGGAGTTCATGGTCGTGTTCGAGGGTTGAAGGAGCAGGGCGTCCGTACCCTCGTGGATGCTGCTGTAGGACGGCCCGGTCATGTTGTTGTGCGAATACCCCAAGCGGAAGCTGACGCGGGACTGCGGCAGGAGCGTGAGGTCGACGTCGCTCATGCGTCGAGTCGTGTCAAATTCGTGGGGAGAATTCAGTACTGGAATTGACGGAGTGGAGGTTGGAGGATTCAAGGGATTTGCCAGCAAGTCGAAATCGGAGAAACTCTGATCGCGACGGAAACTGCTTTGCAGGTTGTACCACTTGCTTTTGTCGGCTCGAAGGCGCATGGCATTGTTGGGATCGCCTCCCCATCCGAAACTGTTGAGGTAAAGATCGTCGAACAGAAAGCCCTGGTGGTCCAGTGACTGCATGGATAGGGTTTGATCGAGAAAGCGCGGGCCGGTTCGCAGATTCACGAGCGTGTCATACATATCGTTACTGCCGGTCACGTCGTTGGACCGGTAGCCAAGCTCGACCGACGAGTGAATCTGATAACCGCCGCTGGCAACGCCGTCTGGTTGAGCGGGCGGGGCCGGGTTCGCGCTGGAGGATTGGGCGAAGAGAATTCCAGATAGCGAAGCGACCAACACAGAAGCCACCGCTGCGAGCATTAAACTGAGGCTGAACGTTTTCACCGCCATCGGTTCCCCTTCACTTGAAAAAGACATTGCTGAAGTTGGAGCCATGAATCTGGTTGTGGCACATGGTGCATGCCTGATACTTCGCGGATTGATTGTGCGTTGGCCCGCTTGGGCCCCCGGCCGTCAACGTGGTCGAGAAAGTGTGGCACTGCAGGCAGAGCATGTTTACGAGGCTCACCTTGAGGAGCCGAGGATTGGTGGAACCGTGAGGCGTGTGGCAACTGATGCAGCCTTCGGTCTTGACCGGCACATGCTCGTAGACGAAAGGCCCCTGCTTGTCGACGTGGCACTTGTAGCAGACGGCATCTCCGCTGGGCAGGGTTCGTAGCTGTCGCACGGTTGCCGTTCCATGAGGGTTATGGCAGTCATTGCATTGCACCAGACCCTCGTTGACGCGGTGGTGATAGGGCTTCGCGAAATCCGCCTTCGCCGAAGTGTGGCATCCGTAGCAGAGCTGAGGCTGATCCTGCACTAAGAGGTGCTGGCTTTCCTTGGCGTGATGGGGAGAGTGGCAGTCGAGACAACCGACATCGCTACTGGCGTGGGCGGATTCGGCGAAATGGGATTGCTGATGACTCTCGCCGTGACAGCTCAGGCAGCGGGCGCTAGTCTCCTGCCGCGATTTCCCCTCGAACACGAATATTTTGGTTTTGTCCCCGCCACCGGCCACGTGGTCGGCACCGGGACCATGGCAACCCTCGCAACCTTGCTTCGAGGGGCAACCCTCTTTATTCAGCGTGGTCTTCCAGTGCGGCGTTTTCTCCCAGGCGCTGTAGATTTCCTCGTGACAGGTCTTGCAAGTCTCCGCTCCCACGTACTTGGAAGCTTCGGAGGGAGGAGCACTGGCTGCGGGTGGGCCCGAAGATTGAACGTTCTTAGCGGGAACCGGAGGGCTGGCTTGTCCGGCAGCAAAAGCGATGGCGACGACAAGATACGAAAACGAGAGAGGAATTCGAGAGGACCTGGAATTTGCTGCCACTAGCACGCTCCCTCGACATCTGGCTTGGGCGATACTAGGGCGATTCACCGCATTGCGGCTGAGCAATACAGCACACTTCCCGATTTAGGACGGATCGATTCTCAGCACGGGACTGGTTGTGATCGTGCAGCCAATGGGAGGCTATAGTCAGCGATGCCAACTTCAACTAATAAATTGTTGCGCTTTAGGATTTGCTGGACTTTCTGGCTTCCCTGGCCAGCTCTTCGGCGAGCTTGAGGGCGTTCATGGAGTGTTCGTGGGCCTGTTGGCTGAGTTCGTGAGCGGTCAGATGATCTCCTTTGCCGTGCGCAACGGCAGCGGCGGTGTGGGCGTGGGCCGCCAGGTTGTGGAGCTCTGCGATTCGGTTGTGCGCGCTCTGTGACATTTCTTCTCCTAGCTCTGCAAAAACATTTGGCGCTCCAGAAACGTCAAACCACGATCTTCAAGCTTCGATTCTTCGAGTTCAGGCGGCCAGGGTATTGACGGAGACCAGGCTGCGGTAGAGGTCGAGGTAGTCGTCGATCATGCGCTTTGTGGTGAAGCGTTCGCGGGCGCGGGCGTAGGCGCGGTCGGCGTAGGCATGGCGCAAGGCGCGGTCGGCATCGAGCTGGCGAAGAGTCTCGGCCAGGCTGCTGGCGTCGTTAGTGCGGAAGTAGAGGGCAGCATCGCCCCAGACTTCGCGGAAGCTGGGAATATCGTTGGCCACGATGGCGCAGCGGGAGAAAGCAGCTTCGAGAGGCGCGATGCCGAGCGGCTCATAGCGTGCTGTGGCGGCGTAAACGGCGGCACGGCTGTAGAGTGCGCGCAGTTGAGCCTCAGTCTGGGGGCCGCGAACGGCAACGGAATTCTGGTCGGTCGCAACCTTCACATCGGCGCGGATGGGAATGCGGGGCATGGGCACGGTTTGTTCCGCGCCCACGATGCATACCGAGAACGGCTGCGCGTGCTGCGTGAGCAGATAGACCTGCTTGCCGGCATCAAGCAGGCGGCCCACAGAGAGCACGGAATCTTCCTTGCTGACGTAGGGATTGAAGAAGATGGGATTGCGGCCGGGATAGATGACAACTCCGCGGCGTGGGCGGGTGTAGGTGGCGCGAAGAGTGTCAAGCATCCAGGCCGAAGGTGCGACTACGGCGTCGGCGGCGGCGATGCCGCGGACTACGGTAGCGCGATACCACTTGAGCGCGCGCGTGGGGCGCGGGCTGCAACCTTGCACGGCTTCGCTCCAACTGATGAGGTCGCCGTGGGCCATCACTACGCGTGGAATACTTACGGGGAGATCGCCGTGGCAGAACTGGTGGAGGTGAAGCAGGTCGGGCCGAACTTCGCGCACCAGACTGGCAAGGAAATCCGAGGATTCGTGCAGATCCTGCGGCGCTTCGTCCATCCACTCCAGGCGGAAAGCTGTGGGGCGATATTCGAGGCCGTGGAGAAGGTCCATCCACGCGGTTTGCTCGGGCAGAGGAATCTCGCCGAAGCTGACCAGCGTGACCCGCGCGCCGCGTGTGACCAGCCCTGTGACCAGTTCGCGGGTGTAGCTCCAGGAGCCAGATATGGTATCGGCTGTGACCAGAATGTGCACAGAGCCTCCGGGAGTGTGCCGGGCACCCCCGCGGTGGATGCGGGACTCCGGCATCGTGCGTTGCCTATTCTAGTGCCAATGGGGGTGGGGCGTCGAAGGTTTTCTGCGGCTGAAGGGACGGTGCAAAATCTTGCATAGACCTGTGAGGCGAATCAGTTCGCGCCCAGCCTCAGCCGCATGTCGCGGGCGAGATTGTCGATGAGGCGGATTTTCTCCGCGGCGGAGGCGGGGACTTCGGGCACGGCCATGGCCAGTTCGCAGGAGAGCAGCATGGCAGTGAGCGATTCGCATACCTCGCTGCGAATCTGTTGCTCGACCGAACGGCGGGCCTGGGTTTCCTCACGCTTGCGGCGATGCAGCGCAGAGCGGACCTCGCGCACCAGGCGCTCCATGCCGCTGACCGCGAAGTTGAGGTAGACAGGGAAGGCCGTTCCCAGATGCTCGATCACCTGGTCGCTCTCGCTGGGCTCGTTCTCCAGGAGGAATTGATCAATCACGACGGCTGAGTAAGTCTGTTCGCGCAGCCGGGCTACCGCTTGCGGCAGATTCTCCGCCCAATGAGTCTCCTCGGCGGTGGCGTCTTTTACAGTGGCAGCGCACTGTTGGCCGCGTGCCGAAGGGGTTATGAGTAGAATCATGCTGTTTCTGTAGCACGCGGCGCACCACTGTCGCTCGCACTGAAAAGGCTAGGTTTAGGGAACGATACCGGATGCGCTGTTCCCGTTGCGGAACGGCAAAGCAGTTCTCAGTTCCCAGTTCTCAGTTCTCAGCAAAAGCTGTGGGCGCTGAAACTGGGAACTGAGAACTGAGAACTGTCTTTAGGTTTGCGCGGCGTAGTCCTTCAGCTTGCGGTACAGAGTTGTTTTGCCGATGCCGAGCAGGCGTGCGGCTTGTAGCTTGTCGCCGTTGAGTTCCGCGATGGCGTTGAGGATGGTCTGCCTTTCGAGTTCCGCCATGGGAACGATTTTGTTTTGGTTGTGTCCGTTGCCATTGGAGGGAACGGCAACGTGCGCGCCGGCAATTGCCGGAGGCAAGTCGGGTACATGGATCAACGGTCCGCTGGTAAAGGCGCAGGTGCGCTCCAGGCAGTTTTCCAGTTCGCGGACGTTGCCCGGCCAATCATAGGCGAGCATGGCCTTGACGGCGTCGTCGGTAAGGATTTTTTCCTGCCCTGAGGCGCGCGAGGTGCGCTCCATGAAATGAGCGATCAGCAGCGGGATATCTTCGCGACGCTCGCGCAGCGGGGGGATTCGCAGGCTGAGCACATTGAGGCGGAAATACAGGTCGCGGCGGAAAGTGCCTTCGGTCACGGCCTGCTCCAGGATGCGGTTGGTGGCGGCAAGGATGCGGACGTTGATGGGAATGCGGCGGGTGCTGCCGACGGGGCGAATCTCCTTTTCCTGAATCGCGCGCAGAAGTTTGGCCTGGAGATCGACGGGGAGTTCGCCGACTTCATCGAGAAATACGGTGCCACCTTCGGCGATGGCGAGTAGTCCGTCCTTGGCCTGGTTGGCGCCAGTGAATGCGCCTTTGACGTAACCAAAGAGTTCGCTCTCGATCAGCGTGGGAACGAGGGAGCCGCAGTCTACGGGGATGAACGGCTTGTCATGGAAGGGTCCGGAATAATGAATGGAGCGCGCGACCATCTCTTTGCCGGTGCCGCTCTCGCCGAGAATCAGCACCGGGTGAGAACTGTTGGCGGCTTTGGCAATGATGCGATAGAGCTTCTCCATCTCCGGAGCGCGGCCGACGATGCCGCCGTAGCCCTGCTTGGACTTGAGCTTCTCGCGAAGCATGCGATTTTCAGTTTTCAGCTTGAGGTGGTTGGAGACGCGCTGCAACAAGAGCTTGAGTTCCTCGACGCTGAAAGGTTTGGTCACGTACTCGTAAGCGCCGTGCTTCATCGCCTGCACCGCTGATTGCACCGTGCCGTACCCCGTCACCACGATCACCAGAGCTTCGGGGCGGTGGGCTTTGATCTGGCGGAGAGCTTCGAGCCCGCCCGCGCCGGGCAAGCGAAGATCAAGCAGAACGGCGTCAATGCTTTGAGTTTGCAGCAGGCGATAGGCATGCTCGGCGGAATCGGCCACATGGGCGATGAAACCCAAGGACAGCGCGACCTCGCGGCAAGCATCGCGGATGGAGCGTTCGTCATCCACGATGAGGAGGTTTAGGAAATTTGCAGCCATCATCTGAGGAGCAGCGAGGGTGTGGGTTACTGCGACTGACGTCATAAGAGTGATTCCTTTTTGATTTCCTGAATTGGTGTTGGTGACTGGGCCCCTGAATCTGGATTGGCCTTGTCCAGAAGATCGGAAACGGCAGGCTGAGACGCGCGGGGGAGCAGGATCAGTACGCGAGTGCCGCGGCCGGGTTCGCTTTCGAAGTGGATGAGCCCGCGATTGGTGGTGACGATGCTGCGGACCGTAGTCAATCCCAAGCCCGTGCCTTGGCCGGCGTTCTTGGTGGTGAAAAATGGCTCGAAGAGGCGCTGGCGGGTTGCGGCATCCATGCCGTGACCGTTGTCGCCCACGACGAGGAGGACACAGGGAAAAGGGGGGAGATCAGTTGGCGCCTTGGTCCCGGCGATGGGTTGGAATTGGCAGTTGCTGGTCTCGACCGTGATCCGGCCGCCGTTGGGCAGAGCGTCGCGCGCGTTGAGGATCAAGTTGAGCAGTATCTGCTGGGCCTGGGCCTGATCGGCGCTGACTTCTCCCAATTCCGGATCGAGACGCAGCTCCAGGGCGATGTTTTCGCCAATCAGACGGGCCAGCAGATCCTGCATCCCTCGGGCAATTTCGTTGAAGCACAAGGTCCGGAGCGGTGTGGCTTGTGGCCGGGCGAAAACCAGCAACTGCTTCACCAAGCCGGTGGATTGCACGGTGGCGGACCGGATCTCCTCAACGTAACGCCGGCGGCGGTCGCGTGCATCGAGGCTCGAGAGTAGAAGGTCGCAATACAGCATGACGCCGGTGAGCAGGTTGTTGAAGTCATGCACCACGCCCCCTGCGAGGCGGCCGACCACCTCCCATCTCTGAACCTGGAGTTGGCTCTCCTCGACGGGAACCGCATCTCTCGCGGGCTCGGCGATCGTGTGCTCCGCAAGCTCGGACCACGGAAATGGGGTGGCGGCGTTCATGCTGTTACTGTGGCGCGGGACGGTTCCCGAAAGAAACCCTACGATGGGTTCTCTAATACCTCGGTGCTCCCAAAACGGGAGCGTCGACGGTGGCAAACCGCCCCGCTAGTTCGATCTCAATATAGGAGGGTGAATCTGACGCTGCGAAGGGCACACGTCACTCAAATCAGGAAAAGTCTGTGGAAAACTCGGCAAGAGCCTTGGTTTCTGCCAGATAGCAGAAATAATAAGCACTGGAAAACGTTTAAATAAAGGAAGGAACCGATCTATCACGCCAAGTTTTATTCAGGGAGGGGGCTAGGGGATTGACGATCGGCCATTGACTTCGGATCGCCGAGCGTGACCGGAGCCGTCAGCCGGAAGGTCAGACGGCGTCCCTTTGGGACTTGGATACCGTCTGAGCGCAGGTCTGATGGGTTGCCGGGGGACAAGATCTCCGACGGTTGGGAGGTTCCACGGGTAAACAGGCTGGAGGTCTGAAGTACAAGCTGCCTGCCCTCGACGGTGATCGCATTCAAAGTCAGCCGGAAGTAGCCCGGAACCGGACCGGGATGGTCTGCCAGCGATTCCGCAGACTCAACGCGTCCGGTCACCGCAGTGCCACGTTCAATGAGAGTGTCCCCATCGACGGTGAGGGGCGCCGCGACGGATGCTGTGAAGGAGTCACCGGTATGAACCTTGGCGGTAGAAAGCGAGTCGTCCAATTGCACGGTCATGAGGGTACCAGAGGGCAGAATACGCGGGTGCGATGCCGCCCGAAAAGGCATACCGCTGGCCAGTTTCGCATCGGGCGGGACTGCGGGATGCGCGGCGTCGCTGGCCGAGGCTGAATCATCTTCAGGACGGAACGGAAGCTTTTGTTCGCCGACCGAACCGGCGTTCGCCGGATTCGACGGCTCGGAGCGAGCACAGCCTTGGCTCAAGCTCAGGACCAGGCAGAAGATCCCGAAAGTGGAGCGGGATCGGAGAGCCCTCTGAGATGTTGTCATCGCATACATGGTCGCGCGGCTCCCTGGTTCCAGAATAGTGGCAAATGGAGTACCAGATCAGGGTTTGGGGAATCAAGCACATACGGAGATGGGGCAGACCATTCGTGTAGAAGTTGCTGGACTGGCGCGATTTGGCGTGTGTTTCCAGGAGGACTTATTTCTGGCTCAGAAGGTAGAGGTCGGCGTGGCCGCCAGGACGCGCGTAGACGATGGTGGAGAGGTCCTTGGAAAGATCGTAGGCATTGCCGTTGCCCTGGTATGCCAGGGGAAAGACGAACGGGACCGTCAGCGCGACCTGGGGCGTTCCGACGGTTTTACCGTTTTTCCAGGGCTGACGGTAAATCTTGACATCACCGCCAGAGGCAACTGCATACATGAATGACTTGCCATCGCGGGCAAAGGTCGCAGCGAAGGTTGGGATGCCGGGAAGCAATGGGAAGCACTTCCTATCAGAAACGGAGACCTCGTAGATTCCGATTCTTTCTCCCTGCAATACATTGCCCAGCAGGTACCGTCCGCTGGGGTCGACGTCGGAAACTTGGCCACAATCGTCCACGAATTTTTCCAGTTTCGAATCGCCCACACTCCATTTCCAAACGGTTGCCATCGAACCCACCTTTTCCACGACACTCAAGTAGACGGATTTCTGGTCAGGGCTCCATACCGCTGTGTTGGTTTCACCTCCCGTTGGGGGTAGCTGATCGAGACCGGTGCCATCAGCCCCGACGATATAGGCTCTGGACGCGGCTCCAACCCCCGCCTCAATGAAAGACAGGTGGAAATTGTCTGACGCCCAGATCCCTGTCTGTAGCGATACTCCGGTCGCGACTCTTACCTTCTTGCCACCTTCGATGTCAGACACCCAGAGTTCTGTCTTATCAGACACCCAGGGATCTGTCTTATAGGGTGCTGGGAGCGTGATATACATCAACCGTTTTCCATCCGGCGAGATCGCGGGTTGAGTTGCGTCCTCGGCCACGATGTCCACCGACTCCTTTGAATGAACGTGGTAAGCAGTCAAGTACCCGGTGGACTTGCCGTTTACATAGTAGATCCCTTCTCCGCCTGGGTCTCGCATGGGGAAGAAGTCCGGCCCGGTTCCGAAGGTAATCTGCGTCAGACTCCGGTCCAGCATGGCGTACTTCCAGATGTTCGTCAGCCCGTTGACAGTACGACTGAAGAGCAGTGTTTTTCCGGGTTCGGCCCATGCCGCGTCACCATTCCTGACTACCTGGCCTAGATCAACCGCCTCATGAGTGGTCAAGTTGATTCTAAAAAAGTTGCGGACGTTCGGCGAATCCCTTGGGAAAGCAACCGCGAGCAGGTCGTTGCCACCGGGAAACAAAAGCGCCGGGAAGAAGCGCAGCGCGGGATCGTGGGAGCTATATATTAATTCTTCGTTCAGTCCGGATTTGTCCGCACGAAAAATCCCGGGCCTATCGGACTTATCGTAATAAACGGATGCGCCATCCGCAGAGGGAAGCGCGTACCACGCCGCTGCCACACGGCGGGGAATTCCACCGAGCGTAGGCACCGCCCAGACCTCGTCGCGGCCGAGAGACCTTCCGTAATAGATTTCCTTTCCATCGGGCGAGAAAGCATCCACAGTCTTGTCGCCTTCGTCACTTGTGAGTTGAAGGGTCTCACCACCCGATGTGAGCATCAGAAACACCTGGGCGATGCCGCCCACGGGTGAATCGAATGCTACGGCGCGGCCGTCGGGTGAAATGAACGTGTCGTTCATCGGTTTGTTCCAATGGCTAATTTGGGTAATCCTTGCGGGGCCGCTCGAGGCGTTCGACTGAGACCAAAAGTGATACGCCACAAGGATTGCCGCCACGAGTACGGCGCAAGCGGCCAAAACAGCGTATCGCTTCCGTGCAACGCCATCCCCGCCAGGCCTCTCAACCATGCCGTAAAACGGAATAGTCCGGCTGGCCGCGGCCGCCAGCTCGATAACCGAGCCGCCAGATGGGTGCACCGGCTGCGTTTGCGCCGTGGGCGATGCGGCTGTTGCTGAAGCGCCGGGCGCTTCCGGGGCCATGGTCGGGAGCTGAGTTGCGGGCGGGGCCGATGGCACGGCGGGTGCGATGAAACGGTATCCTCGCCGCGGAATTGTCTCAATGAACCGAGGGTTGTCGGCCGAGTCGCCGAAGACAATGCGTAGTTTCCGGATGGCCGTGTTGATGCCTTCGTCGAAGCCGACGAAAGTGTCAGCCGGCCAGAGGCTGGCTTGCAACTCTTCGCGCGTAATTATTTCGCCGGGACGTTCCAGGAGCACCGCCAGGACTCGAAAAGGCTGCTCCTGCAGCGGAACTTTTCTCCCACTCTTGTGTACTTCGCCGGAGACGAGATCCACTTCGAACAGTCCTGCCCGAATACGCCGGCCGAAACTGGTGGGCGCTTCCATAACCGTTCCTCGAACGGGAGATGATTTTACCCTAGGAATCCAGTTCAGGGAAACCAATAACTCCTTCGCACACTTTGTTTTAGCAAGTTAGGAACGATTCAGGGCGGGTCAATTGACCGCGCCCGAGCCACGCGTTAAGAAGAAGCCCACGCGCCAAGGGAGAGAAGTATGAAACGCATCTTGATCTTCATCCTGCTCGTTTTCGCTGCGGGCTGTAGCTCCACCAAGAACGCAGGAAGCGGAGCGACGACGTCCATGCCGGGGGCATGGGCTGTAACTGGGAATCTCGGTTCGCAGGGTGGATCGGGTACTTACCAGGTGTCGCTGGTTTCGAGTCCTTGCAGCGTAACCACCCCGGTGGGCATGTTCTCAGTGCAAGGCCCCGTCTGCTTTATCGCCAGCAATAACACAGGGCAGGGCTCTATCTCCGGAACAGGGCTGCCCAGCACCTCGAAAAATACTGGGCAAGGAGTTCTGATAGGCGTGGCTGCCAACCCCGTTCCCGCTAATGGGACATTCAACCTGCTTTTCGTTGCCGGCGACGCGAGTGGCAACTTCGTTGAGTTCACGGGCGGCGGCACGGTTTCGAATGGCACGATGACAGGCACTGGATCCTGCAGCTCAAGCACGCCCCTGTGCCAGGGCATGAGTGGTACATTCTCAGGAACTTTCCAGCAGTAGTTGCGACTTATCGAAGACATCGTCGACCTTGGAGGCTTTTTCATGACTTCGCGGCTCTGCCTGGTTCTTGTGTTTGTCGTCGGGCTCCCTGCAGCGCTCTGTGCTCAGAAGCAGCAAGGCTCGTGGTCGGACCTGCGCGGCCTGAGGGTTGGCCAAGGCATTGTGGTAATCGAAGCCAGCATGAAGCGCCACGACGGAGAATTCGTCAGCGTAACCGATGAGGGGCTCACACTGCAGGAAAAAGGTTCCGACGTCTCGGTCAAACGCGAAGACGTCGTGCGCGTCTCGACCGCTTCCGGAGCGAGGCGCGGCGAGCATGCCGTGATCGGCCTGGTAGTCGGCGGACTCGCCGGAGCGGGCATTGGCGCTGCCGTTGGTTCCCGATCGAAAGGCTGGTTCGGAGCCTCGGAGGGGGTTGGTGCCCTGGTTGGCGTCGCAATTGGTGCCACGGGTGGAGCGATAGTGGGCGCTGTGATCCCCGCCCACACCACCATTTACCGCGCCGCCCCTGCTGCCGCCGCGCGCTAGACGATATCGACTTAATGGAGGAATTCTATGCGAGCAACCGGTTTGCGAGCCGCAGTTCTTGGTTTGTTGGCCGGGTTGGGCTCTGGCGGAGGAAGTTTTGTTGCGAAGTCAGAAAGATCAATGTCCTCACCAAAACCGTTGAGCTTTCTCGTGACGCTTGCGTCCTTGCTGGGCTTGGCCGGGTGTGCGGGGTCACAAAAGGGGTGCCAGGTGCTAGTTCCGCCTCCTTGTTCTGTTAATTGCTCGCAGGCTTCCCCTCCCGAGTTTCTCTACGCCACCGGCATCAACCAGATTCTGGCCTTCACCATTGATCCATCCTCGGGAGCCTTGAGTGCACCGCAGATGACGACGGGACCGAATCAAAGTAGCGGGATCGTCGCATCGATGAACGGACAGTTGTATGTTTCCGATTTCTTAAACGATGAAGTGGATGGTTTCTCGATCAACTCGAGTTCGGGCGCACTCACCGCGATCACAAACTCGCCGTTTTCGTTGGGGGATACGCCTCCGGGCGCAGGCGGATTGAGTGCGTTTGTCGCAGGTGGCACCTATTTGTACGCTGCGGACCTCAATGCCGGGAAAGTGGCGGGGTTTCTTTATGACTCAACCAGCGGAATGCTTACACCCGTTCCCGGATCACCTTTTCCTGCGGGCAACACTCCGGTGCAGGCAGTGCAAGTGGCACCCCAGGCCGGCAGCCCGCTGTTTCTGTATGTAAGCAATCTGAATGACTCAGTCGGCGGGATTTCAGCCTACGCGATCAACCAACAGAATGGAGCGTTGTCTCCAATCAACGGTTCTCCATTCCCCACCGGAGCGCCCGGCTCTTACCCCGGACCGTCGGCGATGGTGGTAAGCGTCAACAGCAACTTTCTTTATGTCGCTTTGGCTGGGACAGCCAATGCTAATAATCAGATCGCAGCGTTCTCGATCAATCCAACTACCGGCAGCCTTACCGCCTTGCCCCAGTCGCCATTCACTACCGGCAATGACCCGCTGCAGATTGCGTACGTGCCATTTACGCAGGGTGCGGGAGGCTTCCTTTACACGGCCAATATTCAGGACGATACGATTTCCGCGTTCACCGTTGACAATACTACGGGAGTCTTAACACCGATAAAGGGTTCTCCCTACGCGGCCGGGACGTCTGTCATGGGATTGAGTCAGATATCGACGTCCTCCGGAAATTATTTTCTGTATGCGGCCGATCCTGAAGCTGAAACCGTCGTAGGCTACACGATTAACGGCAGCACTGGAGCGCTCACTCCCCTGCAGGGCTCGCCGTTCGCCGCGGGGGGCGCACCCTCGCTGCTCACAATCACAACTCAGTAGCGGAGTCTCCGTCGAACTTTAAGATTCTGGCAATCGGCATAGGGGGAGTGGTCGCCCACTCTCCCCTGCCACACCACCGTACATGCGGGTCCGCATACGGCGGTT
>Ga0209415_10012253_pt1 | contig 14317 bp, 15 predicted proteins | sample PeaSoiSIISIP2007_FD_187696 | JGI IMG/M metagenome (GOLD analysis project Ga0209415, IMG submission 187696) | Peat soil microbial communities from Weissenstadt, Germany - SII-SIP-2007 (SPAdes) (version 2) | ecosystem: Environmental > Terrestrial > Soil > Wetlands > Peat | place: Germany... | reverse complement strand
CCGCTCGTAGAGCCATGGATGGCCGCGGCCGATACCGATCATCACGCGTCCGCCGCCGCTGAGCACGTCGGCGGCGGCGAAGTCCGAAAGCGCGATCGCGGGATGATGGAACGGGGCGATCGTAATTGCGGTCAGAATCTTGATCCGCTCGGTACGCGGCACCTGGGCGAGAAACAACGCCAGCGGATCGGGCACCACCGAGAAGGTCGAGTCAGGATGGTCGAGGCCGTAGCTCTGGGTGGTCGAGAAAAAGTCATAGCCCAGCCGATCGCCAATCACGATCTGCTCGCCGAGCTCGCGATAGTAGGCGTGCGGGGTGCGGCCGGGCGTGAGCGAGCCCTCAGTGAAGAGTCCTATCATCGAAAATCGATCCTGATGCGTAGTTGGATTGTCTCAACATGCAACGGGCGCCCGCGTAGGACGCCCGTCGCTCGCTGATTTTTTGCTTACGATCAGAAAATCGGCATTCGCTTATCGAGCTCCGCCCAGCGCTGGCCCGAGATGCGCGCGCCTTCGCGGATGTCTTCGGGCATCACGTGATACGGCGGCCGGCACGGTCCGACCTTCATCCAGCCCGCGGCCTGCATCCGCTCCTTCTCGATGCCGATGTTGTACATCGAGAATTCCTTGAAGCTGCCGTGCGGGAAGAGCGTCTGGACGGTCTTGCCCATCTCGTCGTTGACCTTCTTGGCGCGGCTCCAGTCGCCGGTCTGGCGTGCCTTGGTCACTTCGTCGCGCAGCGCGATGGTCGGCTTGGGTCCGCAGACCGCGCCGCTGCTCCAGAAGGCGGTAACGAAGTCGTCGACCCGCGCGCCGGCATAATAGTCGAGCTCGATCGGCATCAGGCGGACTTTGCGCTTGGAGAGGTCGATATTCTGCAGCAGGCCGGCGACCCCGATGTACTTGCACGAGATGACCTGCGGAATTTCCCCGACCTGCGCCCAGAAGGCGTGCGGGAAATCGAACTTGAAGGCCTCGGGATTGGCATAGACGCAGATCGCCATGTTGGGGCAGGCCTCGGCCACGTCCTTGTAGAAGCGCACCGCCGTCGCGACGCTCGGCGCGCACCACATCGGAATGCCCAGCATCGTGCCGTCCGCACCCAAATCGGCGGCATAGCGGGTGAGCGCGATGGTATCGCGGGTGTTGAGCGTGGTGGTGCCGACGAAGCATGGGATGCGCCCGCGCACCGACTCGACCAAGGTCGCCATGAAGCGCTGTTTCTCATCCAGCGTCAGCGTCGCACCCTCGCCGAAGGTGCCCATCGAGAGCATTCCGTCGATTCCCGACCGGACCAGGCCCTCGATCGCCCGGGCGGTTTCATCGAGGTCGAGGGTGTCGGTCATCCGCCAGTCCTCGGCGCCTTCCTTGGCCGTGGTCGGCAGGATTACCCACGCCCCGTTCACATCCTTGGCAGTCAGCAACTCGCGCTTGGTTGGCATCGCAATGCCTCCTGTTTGATTGTTTCGCCCCGTAATCTAAGCGCTCACGCCTTTCGACGGATCGCGCAGCAGCTCCTCGACCATCTCGAGCCGGTCGTTGCCCCAGAACAGCTCGCCATTGACGACAAAGGTCGGCACGCCGAAGACGTCGCGCTCGGAGGCCTCCGCGATCTCGCGCTCGGCCTCGCGGCGGATTTCCTCGGAATCGACCGCCTTGATGAAAGCGTCTGCGGAAAGGCCGGCGTGTGACGCCAACTCGCGCAGCATCGCCTCGTTCATCTCGACGCCTTCCCCCCAGATCTTCTGGAAAGCGGCGCGCAGGTACGTAAGCTCGTTGTCGCGGCGCCGGGCGACCATAAAGCCGCGGCCGATGCGCGGCGGGATGGTAGGGTCCATGTGCGCGACGCTCTCGGGCGAGACCAGCGGTACCCTATAGCGGCGCGCCCAGCGGGCGAGGTCAGCGCGCAGGTAGCGATACTTGGGCGGCAGCGCATGGTTGGGGCGGCCGGTGGTCCCGGCATTGGCCTTGATAACCTGGTTGTCGACCACGTGGTAGACGACATTGGCACGGTTGCGCGCGGCGAGCGGAGCAATCAGGACGCTGGCCAGGTAGGAGTAGGGGCTGAAGAAATCAAAGTAGAAATCAATCTCCGTCATAATCGTCCCCGTTGCGGCCGGGCGCTGATGCGCGGTCAGGGATGTACCCCGGCCTTCGGATCGCGCAGGTACTCTTCCAGGAAGTCGATCCGATCGTTGCCCCAGAAGAGCTGATCGCCGGCAACGAAGGTCGGCACGCCGAACACCCCGCGCGCCTGTGCCGCCTGATTGTCGCGCGCATACTCGGCGATCGTCTCGGGAGCGTCGGCGGCCGCGGCCAGCTCCGCGGGATCGAGTCCCGCCTTTGCGGCCACGTCCTTGAGCGTCGCCTCGCCGGGCTCGCGCCCAGCGACCCAGAGCGCCCCGAAGGCGGCATTGAGATACGGCTCGGCAACGCCGCGGCGGGCGGCGTATAGAAATCCCCGGTTAAGCCGCGCTGCCGCCTTGAGGTCGACATGGGCGAGCCTTTCCGGGAAGGCCAACGGCGCCCGGTAGCGCGTGGCCCATCGCGCGAGGTCCGCCTTCAGGTAGCGCAGCTTCTTGGGCAGCAGATGGGCGGCGGGACGGGTGTTGCCGATCGCCTCCTTGGCTGCCTCCAGATCGATGACGTGGAAGACCAACTCGGCCCCGCATTCGTCGCGAAGGCGCGGAAGCCTGAACGTGGCCAGATAGCTGTAGGGACTCAGGAAATCGAAGTAGAAATCGACCTTGGCCATCGTGTTCGCCAGTCCCTCTCCGCTTACGCAGCAGAGGCTAGCACGAATCGAGCGCGATCAGGCAGCCGGCGATTTTCCATCGCGCCCTGAGCTCTCGGCGCGCAAGACCCGGCCCACGATGACCTCGTCGATCAGCCCATACTCGACGGCCAGCGGCGGCGTCATGAAGGTATCGCGGTCGGTATCCCGCTCGACCCGCTTGACATTCTGGCCGGTATGACGCGCCAGGATCTCGTTCAGAAGCTCGCGCAGCCTGAGCGCCTCGCGCGCCTGGATATCGATATCCGCGGCCTGGCCTTCGAAGCCGCCCGAAAGCTGATGGATCATCATGCGCGCGTGGGGCAGGGCGTAACGGCGCCCCTTGGCGCCGGCGGTCAACAGCACCGCGCCCATGCTTGCCGCCTGCCCGACGCACAGGGTCGAGACCGGCGGCTTGATGAACTGCATCGTGTCGTAGATCGCCAGGCCAGCGGTGACCGAACCGCCCGGCGAGTTGACGTACATGCTGATCTCTTTTTCCGGGTCCTCGGATTCCAGGAACAGAAGCTGCGCAGTCACCAGGTTGGCGAGGTCGTCGCCAATCGGACCGCCGACGAAGATGATCCGGTCCTTCAGCAGCCGTGAATAGATATCGTAGGAACGCTCGCCGCGCCCCGTCTGTTCGACGACGTAGGGAATCAAGACGCTCATGTGAATAAGGTACTACAGCCCGCCGGCATCGTCGAGGTGGATGTTTCCAGCCCGCAAAAAGCCTCGGTTTAATTTCAATTTGGCCACTTGGTAACATTTTCGTAACAAAACTTTCTTAATTTCGATTTGCCCGTCGATTACTATGAAATCCGCCGGATTACCTATCAACCCGGCATACTGAGGGCGGGGCGTTTGGCAGAATTCTTTGAAGCGACGGCGGGGACCGCGGCGGTGGAGCGGCGCGACGCGCGCCGGCGGCTTGGCTTCGGAGTGCGAGGGTTCGCGGATCGGCTGTTCGCGCTGGCGACCCTCGGGCTGGGGCTGTTAATCCTTTCGATCCTCTTTGGACTCGCGCTGGCACTGCTCTTCGGGTCAGCCGACTCGATCCAGAAGTTCGGGCTCCGCTTCGTCGTCAGCACCGATTGGGATCCGGCCAACGACCAATACGGGGCGTTGCCGTTCATCTACGGGACCATCGTTTCGTCGCTGATTGCGCTCCTGATCGCGGTGCCGTTGAGCCTCGGCACGGCGCTCTATCTGAGCGAGACGGCGCCGGAGTGGCTCAGCCGTCGGCTGGGCTTCCTGGTCGAGTTGCTGGCCGCGATTCCGAGTGTGGTCTACGGTCTGTGGGGAATTTTCGTGCTCGGGCCATGGCTGCGCGATCACGTTGAGCCGGTGCTGGGCGCGACGCTCGGCTTCACGCCGTTGTTCAGAGGGCCGCGCATCTCGGTCAGCATGCTATGCGCGGGCGTGCTGCTCGCGATCATGGTGCTGCCGTACATCGCCTCGGTCTGCACCGATGTCTTCAGAGCCGTGCCGCGCACTCAGCGCGAGGCGGCGCTGGCGCTCGGCGCGACGCGCTGGGAGATGGTGCGCACGGCGGTGCTGCCCTACGGACGTTCGGGCATCATTGGCGCGATCATTCTGGGCCTGGGGCGCGCGCTCGGCGAGACCATCGCGGTCGCGATGGTGATCGGCAACCGGCCCGAGATCTCGGCCTCGCTGTTCGCGCCCTCGGCGACGCTCGCGAGCGTCATCGCGAATGAATTCGCCGAGGCGACCTCGACCCTCTACCTGTCCTCGCTGATGGAACTCGGGCTGGTGCTGCTCGCGGTCGGCCTGCTGCTGAACGTCGCGGCGCGCGTCCTGGTACTGAGCGCGAAGCGCGGCGAAGGGGAGGGGAGATGATAAGTCCGGCGGTCGCCGTCTCCCGCGAGTTCCGGCGCAAGCTCAAGAGCGACTTGATGATCGCGGTGACCGCACTCGCGACGCTGCTCGCCCTGGTGCCGCTCTTTTTGGTGCTTGGCTACCTGATCAGCAAGGGCGCCAGCAGTCTCAATCTCGACTTCTTCATCCGCACCCCACGGCCGGTCGGCGAGCCGGGCGGCGGGATGGCCAATGCGATTGTCGGCACTTTCGAGCTGGTCGGGATGGCCTGTCTGGCCGGCGTACCGATCGGGATTGGCGCGGGCCTCTACCTGGCCGAGCATCCACTGAGCACGCTGGGGCGGGCGATCCGTTTCGCCGCGGATATCACGATGGGCATGCCTTCGATCGTGATCGGAATCTTCGCCTATGCCGTCGTGGTCCGGCCGATGCACGAGTTTTCGGCGCTAGCCGGAGCCTTCGCCCTCGCGGTCATCATGATCCCGCTGGTCACGCGCACGACCGAGGAGATGGTCAAGCTGGTGCCGCGCGAGTTGCGCGAGGCGGCGCTGGCGCTCGGCGTGCCGCGCTGGCGCACCAGCCTCTCGATCGTGGTGCGGACGGCGCTGACCGGCATCGCGACCGGCGTGATCCTGGCGATCGCACGCATCGCCGGCGAGACCGCTCCGCTGCTGTTCACCGCCTTCGGCAATCAGTTCTGGTCGACTTCGGTGACGCATCCGATCGCGGCCCTGACGGTGCAGGTCTATGCCTTCGCGATCTCGCCCTTTGCCGACTGGCAGCGGCAGGCGTGGGCCGGCGCCCTGGTGCTGACTTGTATCGTGCTGGCGCTGGAAATCGGCGTAAGATGGATGACCAGCGGCGCCGCGCGGGTGCCGCGATAGCCCATGGCTGACAAGCTCATCTGCCGCCGTCTCAACGCCTTCTACAACCATGGTCAAATCCAGGCTTTGCGCAACGTCGATCTGGCGGTCGGCGCCAACCTGGTGACGGCGATCATCGGGCCGTCGGGATGCGGCAAATCGACGCTAGTGCGATGCCTCAATCGCATGCACGAAGAAGTACCGGGCGCGAGCGCGCAGGGAGAGGTGTTGCTCGACGGCGAAGACATTTATGACCCGGGCCTCGATCCGGCGCGGGTCCGCCGCCGCATCGGGATGGTGTTCCAGAAGCCCGCGCCGTTTCCAACCATGACCATCGCCGAGAACGTCGCGGCCGGACTCAGGCTCAACAGCGCGCGGATGAGCCGCGCGGAGCTCGATGAGATTGTCGAGCGCAGCCTCCACCATGCGGCGCTGTGGGACGAGGTGAAGGATCGCCTCGCCGAGCCGGGCGTCAGTCTCTCCGGCGGGCAGCAGCAGCGGCTGTGCGTGGCGCGCGCGCTCGCGGTCGAGCCCGAGGTGCTGTTGATGGACGAGCCGTGCTCGGCGCTCGATCCGATCTCCACCGCGCGCATCGAGGAGCTGCTGCTCGAGCTCAAGGACAGCTACACGATCGTAATCGTCACGCACAACATGCAGCAGGCGGCGCGTACCTCGGATTACACCGCCTTCATGTACAACGGCGAGCTGGTCGAGTTCGGCGACACCAAGCAGATCTTCACCAACCCGTCGCGGCCTGAGACCGAGGATTATATTACCGGGCGCTTCGGTTAGAGCGTCGGGAGGGCGGCATGAACATCACGCAAGCGCAGCATACCAATCGCCAGTACGAGGAAGAGCTGCGCGGCCTGCGCGCCGGACTGATCAAGATGGGCGGGCTGGTCGAGAGCCAGATCGCGGAAGCGATCGAGGCGCTGGTCGAGCGCGACTCGGTCCACGCCCACACCGTGATCGCGCGCGATGCCGAGGTCAACCGGATGGATATCGAGACCGACGGCCGCTGCATCAACCTGCTGGCGCTGCATCAACCGGCGGCGAGCGACCTGCGCTTCATCACCACCGGTCTCAAGATCACGACCGACCTCGAGCGCATCGGCGACAACGCGGTCAACATCTGCGAGCGCGCCCTGGAGCTCAACGAAGAGCCGCAGCTCAAGCCGTATATCGATATCCCGCGGATGGCCTCGATCGCGCAATCGATGGTCAAGGACAGCCTCGACGCCTTCATGCGCAACGACACCGCGCTCGCCGAGCAGGTGATCGCGCGCGATGACGAGGTCGACCTGCTCAACTACCAAATCTATCGCGAGCTCTTGAGCTTCATGGCCGAAGACCCCCATACGATCGGCGTCGCCACCCGGGTCTTGTTCGTTTCGAAGTACCTGGAGCGGATTGCGGACCACGCGACCAATATTGCGGAGATGGTGGTGTTCATGGTCGAGGGCAAGAACATCAAACACATGGACCTCAAACACGAACAGTGATGAGTTTAGAGATGAATCAACCGCAGCAACAGGAAACGCGGGCCCCGGCGCATCATCGGATTTTGGTGGTCGAGGACGAGGGCGAAATCCGCGAGCTGATCCGCTACAACCTCGAACGCGAGGGCTTCACCGTCGAGGAGGAGGGCGACGGCGCCTCGGGGCTCGCCCGCATCCGCCGCCGCGCGCCCGACCTCATCGTGCTCGACCTGATGCTGCCCGGGATGCCCGGGCTCGAGCTCTGCCGCCAGGTCCGCGCCGATCCGGAGCTCGCGAGCCTGCCGATCCTGGTGGTGACCGCGCGCGGTGCCGAGGTCGATCGCGTCATCGGCCTGGAGATGGGCGCGGACGATTACGTGGTCAAGCCGTTTTCGCCGCGCGAGCTGGTGGCGCGGGTGCGGGCGCTGCTGCGCCGCGCGGGCCAGACGATCGAACCTACCAGCGACGGCCTCTACGAGCGCGGCCGGCTCAAGATCGACTTCGACACCTACCAGGTCTGGGTCGAAAGCGAACGCAAGACCCTGGCGCTGCGCGAGTTCGAACTGCTGCGCTTCTTCGTGCAGCATCCGATGCGCGTCTACACGCGCGAGCAGTTACTCGACATGGTGTGGGGCCGCGACACGTTCGTCGAGCCGCGCACCGTTGATGTTCACGTCCGGCGCTTGCGCCAGCATATCGAACGCGATGACGCCAATCCCCGCCTGATCCTGACCGTGCGCAGCGTCGGCTACCGCTTCGACCCCAGCACGCTTGACTAGAAGCCTAAAGCTCCGCCTCGCCGCCGTCATCCTGCTCGCGATCGTCCCGCCGGGCGTCGTGCTGATAGTGGTGGCGGCGACCCACGCGGGCTACTGGCCGTGGGTGACGATTGCGCTGGGCGCGGGGGCGCTCGGCGCGATTCTCGCCGCCATCGGGATTCTCGGCCTGTGGCGCCAGAGTACCCAGCGGGTAAGCGCGATCGCCTCGGCGCTCTCCGCCCGCCGCGCGCCCGCCCACTTCAGCTCGGACGCGCGCGATGCGATGGGCCGCGCGGAGCATTTGTTGCTCGAAGCCGCCGGCTCGGTGATCGCCGATTTGGGCCGGCTCTCGGAGGAGGCCGGCGAATTCGACGCGATCCTGCGCGGCATGAGCGAGGCGGTGGTGGTGACCAACGCCAACGGCGCCGTGGTGCTGCTTAATGGCGCGGCGCTCAAGATGTTCGAGCTGGCCGATGCCACCGACTACCGGGGCCGCGATTTCGTCGAACTGTGCCGCGATCCGCGCCTGCAGGAATTCGTCGCGCGCTCGATGGCGGCGGCGTCCGGACCGTCCGGGACCAACGGGCAGCGGATGCCGGGTGCGGAAATCACCATCCAGACCCCCGCGCCGCGTCATCTGAGTGCCAGCGCGGCGCCGCTGCGGCCCGTGCGCGGCGCGGCCGCGGCCTGGGTGTTCGTCTTCTATGACATCACGCAGCTCAAGACCTACGAGACCGTGCGCGCCGACTTCATCGCCAATCTGACCCACGAATTGCGCACCCCGCTGAGCGCCTTGTGCGGCTATGCGGAGACGCTGATGACCGGCGTGGAGGAGCTCGATACGCGCCAGCGCTTCCTGGGAATCATCGAACGCCAGGCGCGCCGCCTCTCGCGCCTGCTCGACGACCTGATCTCGCTCTCGGACCTCGAGCGCGGCTTCGCGGCGCTCAAGCTGGAAGCGATCGAGCCGCGCCGCGCGCTCGCCGAAGCGGTCGACGTGATGCAGGAGCAGGCGCATCGCCAGGGCGTCACGCTCGGCGTGAAATGCCCGGACGGATTACCCGAGATTCTCGCCGACCGCGACCGCGTGCAGCAGGTGATGCTCAATCTGATCGACAACGCTATCAAGTACACGCCGCGCGGCGGCAGTGTGACCGTCGAGTCGCGCGCCATCACGGAGAACGCCAATGGCGATACGCATCCGGGCGTCGAGCTGAAGGTGGCGGACACCGGCGACGGCATCCCGGCGGCTGACATCCCGCGGCTCACCGAGCGCTTCTATCGCGTCGACCGCGCGCGCTCGCGCGAGCTGGGGGGCACCGGGCTGGGACTCGCGATCGTCAAGCACATCGTGCAGCTTCATCGCGGCCGTCTGAAGATCGAAAGCCGCCTGCGCGAGGGCACCACCGTTACGGTCTGGCTCCCCGCCATCGAAGCGCAGGCCACTGCCTGACGCCGCGCGCATCCGATTCGACGTCGCCGCGTCGAGCGTTCTTGAAACGCCGGCGCGGTTGTGAAAAATCATTTAGTTCGGGTGCGCGCCGTTAGCTCAGCGGATTAGAGCGGCAGACTACGGATCTGTAGGTCGGGGGTTCAAATCCCTCACGGCGCGCCATGAACGGCCCATCTGGCACTCAGCGCTACTGGACCTTCGTCATCTCGACGCCGAACTTGCGCATCATGTCGACCAGTCCGGGCGCATCGGGCGCGAACTCCAGCTTGTCCATCCCCAGTACCAGCTCGGGATTCTCCGCGACGTCAGCGATCGAGCACGGCTGATCGCAGTAAATCTCCACCGTGTAGCCGTCGGGATCGGTCAGATAGACGCTATGCGTCAGGCCGTGATCGACGGTGCATTCGACCGGAACCTTTGCTGCACGCAGGCGCTGGTATGCGTCGATCAGTTCCCGCTCGGACGCCATCCGGAAGGCGACGTGATTGAGCCCGACTTGACCGGGCCGCATCGGCTCGGCGTTCTCGCCCAGCTCCAGGCATCCAATCTCATGATGGTCGCGCGAGGCGCTCGCGAACAGCGCCATCCGCGGCTCCTGAAGCTCGACGGTCACGTCAAGTCCGAGCACGCCATGGTAAAAAGCTTTGGCACGTTCCAGGTTGCGGACCCCGATTATCAAATGACCGAGTCGCTGCGGCTTAACCACGATAATCTCCTTGCATACGTTCTGACTGGGAATCTGGTGCGAAAGCTCGGACCCGCCTCCATACACCGCTCAAAGCTATAGCATAAAGCGCTGCGCTTTTGACTGCGGCGCCGCGCGCGGATGCTATGCTGATCGCGATGCGGCTGGATGACCTCGATTACGAGTTGCCGCCGGCGCGGGTCGCACAGCATCCGGCCGCCGACCGCGACGACGCGCGCCTGATGGTGGTGAATCGGCGCCCCGCGGCGCTCGAGCATTCGCGCTTTCGCAAGCTCGGGCGCCATCTGCGCGACGGCGACCTGCTGGTGCTGAATGATACGCGGGTTTTTCCCGCGCGCCTGTTCGCGCGCAAAGATTCGGGCGGGCGCCTCGAGCTGCTGATGGTGCGCCCGGTGAGCGACCCGCCGGGCGGATGGGTCGCGCTGATGCGCGCTCATCACGCGCCCAAAGCCGGCGCGCAGCTCACCCTCGAGGCCGGCGCGACGCTGCGCATCGTTCGCTACGACCGGCCGGGGCGTCCGGTGCTGGCGAGCGAGAACGGGAGATCGATCGACGAGTTGATAGCGGCGCATGGGCGCCTCGCGCTGCCGCACTATATCGAGCGCGAGCCGGAACCCGACGACCTCAGCGCCTACCAAACCGTCTACGCGGCTCAGACCGGCGCCGTGGCCGCGCCGACCGCAGGGCTCCATTTCACCGCCGGCCTGATCGATGAGCTGCAAGCGGCAGGCATCCGGATCGCCCGCCTGACGCTGCATATCGGTCCGGGGACGTTCGTGCCGATCCGCAGCGCCGAGGTCGAGGCGCATACGATGGAGGCGGAGTGGTACACGATTCCCGCCGCCGCCCGCGACGCGATCGAGCTTGCACGGCGCACCGGCGGGCGCGTGATCGCGGTCGGCACCAGCAGCGTGCGCGCGCTCGAATCCTTCGCCATCACCGGCGACGTCGAAGGCGCCACCGGGCTGTTCATCGCGCCGGGCTTTCGTTTCAAGCTGGTCGACGGGATGGTGACGAACTTCCATATGCCGCGCAGCACGGTGCTCGCGATGGTGATGGCGTTTGCGGGCCGCGAGCCGATCCTCAAGGCCTACGCCGAGGCGCTTCGCCATCGCTACCGCTTTCTGAGCTACGGCGACGCGATGCTGATTCTCTGATGGACGGCGCGGTCAGTATCACGATCGCGGCGCGCGACGGGGCGGCGCGCACCGCGCATCTGATGACGCCGCACGGCGCGGTGCCGACTCCCGCCTTCATGCCGGTCGGCACGCGCGCGGTGGTCAAGGCGATGGGCCCCGATGAGCTCTGGTCGATCGGTTACCGGCTGGTGCTCGCCAACGCCTATCATCTGGCGGTCCGTCCGGGCCCCGAGCTGGTGCACGAGATGGGCGGGGTCGGACGCTTCATGGGCTTCGCCGGGGCGGTGCTGACCGATTCGGGCGGCTTCCAGGCGATGAGCCTCGCGAAGATCAACTCGATCGGCGAGGATGGGATCCGCTTCCGGTCCCATCTCGACGGCGCGCCGGTTGAGCTCACGCCCGAGAGCGCGATCGCGCTCCAGGAGCGGCTCGGAGCTGACCTGATGATGGCGCTCGACGAATGCACGCCCTATCCGATCGAACATCAGCGCGCCCGCGCCTCGGCCGAGATGACGGCGCGATGGGCGGAGCGTGGCCTGCGGGCCCATCGGAGCCCCAGCCAGGCGCTGTTCGGAATCGTGCAGGGCAGCGTCTATCCCGATCTCCGCAGAATGAGCGCGCGCCAGATAACCGCCCTGGGCTTCGACGGCTTCGCGACCGGCGGGCTCTCGGTGGGCGAGCCCAAGGCGGCGATGGTCGAGATGGCGGCGCTGGTGGCGTCGATGTTGCCCGAGGCGCAGCCGCGTTATCTGATGGGCGTCGGCACGCCGGAAGACCTGCTTGCGGCGATCGCGATGGGCTACGATCTGTTCGACTGCGTGCTGCCGACCCGCAACGCGCGCAACGGCGGCGCGTTCACCAGCCGCGGACGCATCTCGATCAAGCGCGCCGCCCACGCTCGCGACCCGCGTCCGCTCGACCCGGACTGCGGATGCCGCTGCTGCGCGACCCTGACGCGCGCCTATCTGCGCCATCTCTACCTGAGCGGCGAGATTCTGGCGGCTCGCGCCCTAACCGAGCATAATCTATTTTTCTACGCCCGATTGATGAACAAGGCGCAAGCTGCTATCGCATCGGGCGCTTACGAGGGCTTCCAGCGAGCGATGATCGACCGGATTTCGGCCGGCGACGGCGAAACCGGCGGAGCAAAAAGCGATGTGGTTTGAGGGCATAGCGTGGGCCGCTGAGGCCCCGGCGCAGGGCGGCATGGATCAGATCGTATGGACGATGATCATCCCGTTCGCGATGATCTTCGGAATCGCCTACTTCCTGCTGATCCGGCCGCAGACGCAAAAGGCCAGCGAGCATCAGAAGATGCTGGGCAGTCTCAAGCGCAACGACGAGGTGGTGACCTCGGGCGGCATTTTGGGCAAAATCGTGGAGCTCGGCGACCGCCTGGTGACGCTCGAGATCGCGCCCAACGTGCGGATTAGAATCGAGCGGGCGCAGATCGGATCGATCTCGGCCCACAGCAAGGCCTCGGCTTCAAAGAAAGAGCAGAGCGGGTAAGCGCCCGCTGTGCGATTAGGATATAGGGACTAACTTCGTGGCGTCACAGAATCAAAACCTGGCACCGATTCTAATCCTGCTCGCGATTGCGATCGCGATCCTCTATCTCCATCTGACCGGCGGCAGTGGCAAGACGCGGCTCTACCTCGCCGCCGGCCTGACGGCGATCGGCGTCCTGCTGCTCCTGCCGAGCCTCGGGATCGCGCTGCCCTCGTGGTACACGACCTGGTTCCCGACCCCGAAGATTCAGCTCGGTCTCGATCTCCAGGGCGGGAGCCATCTGCTGCTGGAAGTGAAGCTCGATGATGCGGTCAAGAACACGCTCAAGCGGCGCGGCGACGACTTCAAGCGCGAGCTCGCCACCAACAAAATTGCGGCCGACGTTACGCAGGACGCTTCGGGCGCGGTGCTGATCAAACTCAAGGATCCGAGCCAGCGCTCGCAGTTTCTCGATCTAGCCGACCGGCTCTACAACGATCTCACCATCAGCCAGCAGGGCGGCGAAGGCGGCGCGGTCTACGCGATCAGCTTCAAGTCGCACGAGCTCACGCAGGTGCGCGCCTCTGCGATGGAGCAGGCGCTGGAGACCATCCGCAACCGTATCGACCAGCTCGGCGTGCGCGAGACCACTGTCCAGCGCGAGGGTGAGGATCGCATCCTGGTGCAGCTCCCGGGCATCCAGGACCCCGAGCGCGCCAAGGAGCTGATCGGCAAGACCGCGGTGCTCGAATTCAAGATCGTCGATGACTCGCACAGCGTCGCCGACGCCGCGCGCAACGGTCCGCCGCCGGGCGATCAGATCCTGTATGGACGGCCCGAGGAGGGCGGCCGCCAGCCCTTCCTGGTCGAATCGCCCGTGCTGATGACCGGCGAATTGGTGACCGACGCGCGCGTGCGTCCGGGCGGGCGCCTGGAGGGACCATACGTGTCGGTCGATCTGGATCGGCGTGGCGCGGAAATTTTCGATGCGCTCACCTCGGCCAACGTCGGCCGGCGGATGGCGATAATCCTCGACAACACGGTTTACATGGCGCCGCTAATCAAGGAGCGAATTCCCGAGGGGCGGGTGCAGATCACGGGCAGCTTCACGATCGATGAGGCCCACGACCTCGCGATCGTGCTGCGTTCGGGCGCGCTGCCCGCGCCGGTCAATATCATCGAGGAGCGCACGGTCGGCCCCTCGCTCGGACGCGATTCGATCCGCGACGGCGAGCTGTCGTTCGTGGTCGGCGCGTTGGCGGTGCTGATCTTCATGGCGGTCTATTACAACGGCGCCGGCTTGCTCGCTGACTTCGGGCTCTCGCTCAACATCCTGCTGCTGGTCTGCGTGATGGCGGCGCTCGAGGCGACGCTGACCCTGCCCGGCATCGCCGGAATCGTGCTGACGCTCGGGATGTCGGTCGATGCCAACGTGCTGATCAACGAACGGATGCGCGAGGAGTTGCGCGCGGGCAAGAGTCCGCGCGAAGCAGTCAAGCTCGGCTATGAGCGGGCCTGGTCGGCGGTGCGCGATTCGAATATCTCGACCTTCGCCGCCGGCCTGATCCTGTTCGAGTTCGGCACCGGCCCGGTCAAGGGCTTCGCGGTCACGCTCTGCGTCGGTATCCTGACGGGACTTTTCTCCTGCATCGTGGTGACCCGGGCATGGTACGACTACCTCATAAGCCAGCGCCGGCTGAACGCGATAAGCGTCTGATTTGTAAGGATTTCCTTGGCATCGGCGGCGTCATACACTAGGCTTGAAAGCACTCGGCTTGACTTGCCGGATGATGCCGTACTACAAAACCTCGTTCATATCC
>Ga0209415_10012252_pt1 | contig 14317 bp, 7 predicted proteins | sample PeaSoiSIISIP2007_FD_187696 | JGI IMG/M metagenome (GOLD analysis project Ga0209415, IMG submission 187696) | Peat soil microbial communities from Weissenstadt, Germany - SII-SIP-2007 (SPAdes) (version 2) | ecosystem: Environmental > Terrestrial > Soil > Wetlands > Peat | place: Germany... | reverse complement strand
ACATCTCGCGCAGCCCAGGCCTTCCGCGCGGCGTCCTCGGCCGCATCGGCGTCACCGTTTCACCCGCCAATCCCGACCGCGTGTGGGCCATCGTCGAAGCCGCCGATGGCGGCGTCTTCCGCTCCGACAATGGCGGCCGCACCTGGACCAAAACCAACGAGCAGAGCATCCTCCGCCAGCGCGCCTGGTATTACTCCCACATCTTTGCCGACCCGCGTAGCGCCGACACGCTCTACGCGCTCAACGTCGGCATGTACAAGTCCATCGATGCCGGCCGCACCTGGTCTCCCATCAGCCCGCCGCACGGCGACAATCACGCCCTCTGGGTCGCGCCCGATAACCCGCTGCGCATGATCCAGGGCAATGACGGCGGCGCCAATATCTCGAACGACGGCGGCCGCACCTGGTCCTCCATCATGAACCAGCCCACCGCGCAGTTCTATCGCGTGGCCCTCGACAACGATTTCCCCTACAACCTGTACGGCGCGCAGCAGGACAACACCACCGTGCGGATTGCCAGCCGCGCCCCGGGCTTCGGGATCACCGAACAAAACTGGTACGACGTGGGCGGTGGCGAAAGCGGCTGGATCGCGCCCGACCCGCGCGACTCGCAGATCGTCTACGCCGGCTCCTACGACGGCCTCATCACCCGCCAGGATCACCGCACCGGCCAAAGCCGCAACATCAACGCCTGGCCCGACAACACCATGGGCTACGGCGTCGACGCCATGAAATACCGCTTCCAGTGGAGCTACCCCATCGCCTTCTCGCCCCACGATCCCAAGACCCTCTACATCGGCGCCAACGTGCTCCTCAAGACCACCAACGAAGGCCAGAGCTGGGAACCCATCAGCGGCGATTTAACGCGCAACGACAAGTCTAAGATGGGAACCTCCGGCGGGCCCATCACCCAGGACAACACCAGCATCGAGTATTACTGCACCATCTTCACGTTCGTGGAATCGCCCGTCACCAAGGGTCTCATTTGGGTCGGGTCCGACGACGGACTGCTCCACGTGACGCGCGATGGCGGGAAGAAGTGGGACAACGTGACGCCCCCCGCCAGTGCCCTGCCCGAGTGGAGCCAGATCAACGCCATCGACGCGTCCGCGCACGATCCCGGCACGGCCTACGTGGCCGCCACCATGTACAAGTCCGACGACTTCCGCCCCTACCTCTACAAGACCAGCGACTACGGAAAGACCTGGAAGAAAATCGTCAATGGCATTCCCGATACGCACTTCACCCGAGTCGTGCGGGAAGATCCCAACCACAAGGGTCTGCTGGTGGCCGGCACCGAATTCGGCCTCTACATTTCCTATGACGATGGCGAAAACTGGAAGCCGTTCCAGCTCAACATGCCGGTGACGCCCATCACCGACGTGGCATTCCACAAGCGCGAGCGCGACCTGGTGATCGCCACGCAGGGCCGCTCCTTCTACATTCTGGATGACGTGCCGCTCCTGTACCAGTTGAACGACAGCGTCAAAACCGAAGAGGCCCACCTGTTCAAGCCGAAGGACACCTACCGTTTCGGCGCCGGCGGACGCGGGGGCGGCGGCGGAGGGCGCGGTGGGCCTGCCGTGGGAGAAAATCCCCCGGGCGGCGCGGCGGTCTACTACTGGCTCAAGAGCCGGCCGCAGGGCGATGTCACGCTGGAGTTCCTGGATGCCTCCGGCAAGCTCGTGAAGAAATTCTCCAGTAAGGCGGAGCCGCCGCCGGCGCCGCCTTCCGATGAGGGCGAAGGATTCTTCGCGCCGCCCCCCACGCCCGTACCTTCGCAGGCCGGCATGAACCGTTTCGTGTGGAACCTCCGCTATCCCGACGCCACTACTTTCCCCGGCCTCATCATGTGGGCCGGCAGCGTCACCGGCCCGCGTGTCTCGCCGGGAACTTGCCAGGTGCGGCTCACGGTCGATGGCAAATCGCAGACCCAGGCCTTCGAGGTGAAGAAGGACCCGCGCCTCCAGACCACGCCCGAGGATTACGCCAAACAGTTGTCGCTCTCGCTGCAGCTTCGCGACAAGCTCTCCGAGACCAACGAGGGTGTGATCAAGGTTCGCGAGGCGCGCAAGCAGCTTGAGGATTACGCCAGGCGCAGCGACAAGCGGGTTTCCGATTCCGCCAAGGAATTGATCAAGAAGCTGACCGCAGTGGAGGAGGATCTCTACCAGACCAAAAACCGCGCCAGCGAAGATCCGCTGAACTTCCCCATCAAGCTGAACAACAAGCTGGCGCACGTGCTGGGCGTCGTGCAGAGCTCCGATGACCAGCCCACCGCCCAATCCTACATGGTTTACGAGGACCTGGCCACCCGCGTTAACGGCGAATTGAAAACCCTGAACGGCCTGCTGACCACGGAACTGGCCGCCTTCAACAAGCTCGTCCGGGACGCCAACGTCCCCGCCGTCGAAGTCCGGTAGGGTAGGACAGACGATCGGTTTTTGTCGTCTGTCACCCTGCCGAACCTTTGCATTCCGCTGTTGAATTACGTACTATCTCCATTACGGAGGGTGACCTATGCTGTCGATTCCCTGGGAAACGCGACAAAGCACTTACGAATTTGCCGTAATCGGTTCCGGTTACGGCGGAGCAATTACCGCGGCGCGAATTAGTGCCGCCCTAAACCAACCACACGCACTTTGTATTCTCGAACGCGGCAAGGAATGGGTCCCGGGCACTTTCCCCAACGACGTGCCCGGAGTCCTGAGCCAGACGCGCAGCGACGCCAACCCACTCGGACTTTACGAGCTTCTCAACTACCAGGACATCTCCATCCTCAAAGGCTCCGGCCTCGGCGGCACCTCGCTCGTGAACGCCAATGTGGCTATCGTGCCCGACCCAGACGTGTTCCAACTGGTCGGCTGGCCCCGAACCATCCGCTACGAAGACATGCAGACCTGGTACGACGAGGCTCGCGGAATTCTGGCCGCGAAACCTGTGCCCGGAGCCACCGACCTCTTGAAGGTCAAGGCGCTTGAGCGGCGCGCCGTGCAGCTCGGCACGCATGCCCAGGCCCTCAATATCGCCGTGAACTTCGATATCGATGGCAACAATCCCCACGGCGTCGAGCAGCATCCCTGCGTGAAGTGCGGCGATTGCGTCACCGGGTGTAACTTCCGCGCCAAGAACACCCTCTACATGAACTATCTGCCCATGGCCGCCGCCAACGGCTCTGATATCTTCACGCAGATCAAAGTCGAGTGGATCGAAAAGCTCCCCAACGGCGGCTGGCGCATCCACGGCCAGCAGTACACCGACGCTGGCCATCACAGCTCCTTTACGCTCGATTGCCGCAACGTGGTGCTCTCCGCCGGGTCTGTCAACTCCACCGAGATCCTGCTCCGCTCCGAGATGCACGGCCTCAAAGTGTCCCCGGCACTCGGCACTTCATTCAGCGGCAACGGCGACTTCTTTGGCCTCGCGTACGATGGCTTTTACGAAACCGACGTGCTCGGTTACGGCAGCCGCGTCCCCGCCCCTGGCGCCGCCGGCGAACCGGGCCCTTCCATCGTAGGTGTGATTAAGTACAACGGCACCGCGCCCGTTCAACAGCGCATCACGGTCGAAGACTTTTCCTTCCCCAGCATCTCCGTCCTGGCCGCCAAAGCCGCGTTTGGCGCCATCCGCGGCGAGCCCACCACCGTCGTGGGCGCGGACGCGCGAAACCAGCGCATCCTCACCGATCTCGACCCCGCCAAGGAATACGTCCCCGATGGCGCGCTCGACCACACCATGCTCTACCTGGTGATGGGCCAGGATAACGCCCGCGGCACCATGAATTTCGATGCCCCGTGGTATGAGCCCGATGGACGCATGTCGATCTCCTGGGACCAGGCCGGGCAGCAGATCATCTTCACCCGCATGAACGAGGAACTGCGCCGCCACGCCCGGGCGCTCGGCGCCAACTACATCTCCAACCCCACGTGGAGCCTCTTCAAGCTCGGTCACCTGATCACCGCGCATCCCCTCGGCGGCTGCCCCATGGGCGAAGACTACCTGCACGGCGCGGTCGACGAATTCGGCAGGGTTTTCTCAGGCGACGGCAGCGTCCACGACGGTCTCTACGTGGCCGATGGCTCCGTGATTCCGTCCGCCCTCGGAGTCAATCCCTTCCTCACCATCTCCGCACTCACCGAACGGAACGCGGCCCGCAAAGTCCAGCACCTGGGCGGCGTTCCCTATCCCCAGCCTCCCCTCGCCGTGAGCATGTCCGGAGTGCTCGATCCTCTCGAAGTCATCACCTACACCCAGCCCGAGTTGGAAACGCTCTTCCGCCGCTCGGCCCCTTTACCCATCGACAAGATCGTCAATCAGCCTGGGCCGCCCACCATCGATGTCGCCGCCCGGACCATCCAGGACAACTCTTACTGGAAAGGATTCTTCCCCAAGGGCCATATCCTCAACACCCTGTCTTCGGCGATCTTCACCGGCTTCAAAAAGACCTTCCAGAAACAGGGCGATCAGTATGTCGGAGTTACCAGCGACACCGACGGCCGCATACAGGCCCATAACGGTCTCAAGGAGATTACCGTCGATCGCCAGACCGGGGCGCTCGCCCCGGGAAAGTATATCCTGCTCAACTATCTCGATCCGCAGTGGGCCGGTTTCTACGACGTGCTCAAGGTAGTCAGCGAAGACCTGGTAATCGGCTGGGCCTGCGCCGGGTCTTACCCCAACGGCGCACACATCATGACCTTCGCCATGTCGCGCCGTTATGGATTCTCCCAGATGACGGTGGATGACCACGACCAGTTGTTCGACGCCGGCTCCGTTCCAACAGCGCAGGAACTGAACGGCGTCTGGCAAATGGACATTATTTCCAATAACAATCAACTGACTCAGGCCGCATACCTCCAATTCGATCTGAAACCCGACGGCACGTTGCAGAGTAACTACCAGTTCTTCGGCCTCATGGAGGGATTGGTGGTGCCATCGTTCACCCGCGACCACTTTCAGTTGAATGACTTCACCATGTTCCACGATGAGATCCGCAAAGTCAGTGATGACATCTTTGTGGGCCGCTACATCACTGACTCCCTGCCCGATCTCACGTCGCTCTTCAACGGTCAAAATCTCGGCATCTTCCACATCGTCCCCGGCTCTAACCAGTTCGGCTTCTACTACACGCTCTCGCGCACCGGCAAGAGCGCTCTCCCCACCGACAGCCTGCTGCAGCCATTCCTGGATGTGCAGATGCCCGACGGCCTCTCCATGACCTTCGACGAGACCATGGTCGGCTACTACTTCGAAGGCGTGTCGACCCCCGCTCCCGGCCGGGCCGGCGACCTCACCATCGCCGCGTGCATACCGGCATCCGGCGATCCCGCCGGCGCAACACCCTGCAGCTTCCAGGCCCACATGACCATCCGCGACGTCAACGAATTCATAGATGGCCTGGCGCACGAGGCGGAAATGCAGGGCGCCATCACGCTAAATAACCAGACCGTCGCGATGAACCCTGAAACCAGCCTCTTCAACTACCTGATCGTGAACCCGGCCACCCGCGAGGCCGAGATGCGCTACCACATCGAGTACACCTCCGCGGATGGCACCCAGTATGTCTTCGAAGGCCGCAAGTACATGCAGAAGGACGGAGGCAACGCCATAGCGGACTTACTCGGTGACTATACCACCCTCTATTGCCATGTCTACCGCCGGCAAGATGACGATACCCTGGTGGAGACCGGCGTGGCGGACCTGAAGTTCAAGACCTTTGAAGACCTCGCCGCGGTGGGGAGCCTGGCCGGTTTCCTGTCATCGTTCCAGGTGACCGGCACCAGCGACCCCACCCTGCAATTGCAGGCCCGGCTGCGCTTCCTCGCGTTCACCGCGCAATTCGTCCAGCGCGAGTACGACCCGCTCTCGCTGCCGATTGTCAGCGGGGCCGCCGGCTCATAGCGGCCCCTGGTCGCCCGCGGCGACTCCGGGATCGGGGATGTCCAGCATGGTGACACTTTCCTGCTCGTTGGGATCGGTGCGCGCGATCAGGCCCACGCAGGGCGCCGTGTCGCTGGCGTTGTAGGGGAGGTGCGGCATGTTCGCCGGAATATAAATGAAGTCCCCCGCGTGCGCCCACAGGTGCTCGCGCAAGCCCTCGCCATACCACATGCCGGCAACGCCCGACACCACGTAGACCGCGCTTTCATGGTTTTGATGAAGGTGCGGCCTGGCACGGCCGCCAGGCGGGATCGTGACCAGGTGCATGCACAGAGCCTTCGTTCCTGCCGTCTCGGCGGAGAGGCCCGCGAAATATTCCAGGCCTTGTTTGCCGTGGTAGGTTCCGCCTCCTGCGATTACCGTGCAAGTGGATTCGACGTCGTTCTGCATGCATCCCCCCCCTTGCGAACTACAGTAACATGGGCCATGTGAACCTCGCGGCCATCCTGCTCGCGCTGGCGCCCCTGGCGGCGAGCGGCGCCGACTATTTCGTGTATGCCGGCACGTACACCCGCGGCGCCAGCAAGGGCATCTACGCGTATCGCTTTCAGAGCGCTACCGGGAAACTGAGGCCGCTCGGAGTGGCGGTGGAGATGTCCAGCCCTTCGTTCCTCGCGCTCCACCCCAACCGCCGGTTCTTGTATGCGGTGGGCGAGGATGCCAACACCGTCGACTCATTCGCGATCGATCCGAAAACCGGCAAGCTGACTTTCCTGAACCAGGTCTCGTCTCACGGTGAAGGGCCGTGCCACTTGGCGCTCGATGCCACCGGCCGATGGTTGGCCGTGGCCAATTACGGGAGCGGCAGCATGGCACTGTTTCCGGTCGAAAGCAGCGGCCGCCTGGGCGAGGCGAAGCTGGTCGAGCGGCATGGCAGCTCACACGCCCATCACGTGCTGTTTTCGCCCGACAACCGCTTTCTGCTTCTGGCGGATCTGGGGCTCGACAGGATCTTCGTCTACCGCTTCGATGCCGCCACGGGCTCGATTGCCCCCAACGACCCGCCATTCGCCGCCGTCCCTCCGGGATCCGGTGTCCGGCACCTGGCGTTTCACCCCAATGGCAAAGTACTTTACGCGATCGGCGAAATGGCTTCCACAGTCACGGCTCTTCGGTACGACCCGGCCAAGGGTACGCTGGAGCGTTTTCAGAACGTCTCGACCCTGCCGCCCACGTATAAAGGCGCGAGCACGACTGCCGAGATCGCGGTCAATGCGGCGGGCACGGTGCTCTATGGCTCGAATCGCGGGCACGACAGCCTCGCGCTCTTTTCCATCGACCCCGAACGCTTCACCCTGACGCCCATGGAATACGCGCCCACCCTGGGCAAGACCCCGCGCCACTTCGCACTCGATCCGACAGGTGGATATCTGCTCGCGGCCAACCAGGACTCCAACGAAATCGTGGTCTTTCGCGTCCACCCGAAGACCGGGCAACTGACGCCAGTTGGGCGGCCCGTTACGGACGCCCCAATGCCCGTGTGCATCCTGTTCGTGCCGTGACCCGGCTTCAGCTTGCCGGCACAACGTAGCCCGTCCGTGCCCGGACGCGCGACTTCGGAAACCGCCTGGCGGCCTCCGGGCTCAGTTCGGCGTGAATCGTTCGGGTGGTGCCGGGTTTGGCTTTGGGTAGCTCGTAGTACAGCCCGTAGCGGCTGCGGATGCGGTGGATCGCATCCTGGAAGGCCGTCTCCGGGGCGTCCGCGCGGATGGCGTCTCCGCCCGTCTTCTGCGCGATCCCTTTCATGCCGGCTTGCATCAACAGGTTCTGCGGCCCCAGAATAATCCCCACGGTCCGCATGGTCTGGTACGCGGTATTGGGCACGATCAGCCCGCTCAGCAGCGCGTCGGCCTCCCAGAAGTCCCGTACCACCGTCTCTTCCCGCCGCGTGCGCTGGCCCATATTGTCGGTGACGATCAGGACCGCCCGCCGGCGCTGGCTCCGTTTTTCGTGCAGGAACCGCAAAGCGGCATCGTCGACCGCCTGCTGAATCAGCGTGCCGCCGCCGAACCCTCCTTCGAGCACGTCCTCGCGAATGGTGCGGTCCACCGCGTCCAGGTCTTCGGTGAACGGCGCCACCACGCGGCTTCGCGAATTGAAGACCATGACTGAAACACGATCGCCCGGCCGGAGTTCCCGGAAGGCCTGGCGCGCCGAGGCGGCCACGCGCTCCACCACCGCGCGCATGCTGCCGCTCACGTCGAACAACAGAATCAGATCGAGCGGCTGTTCCTCGGCCGCGAAGTTCACGATGGCCTGCTCCTTGCCTTCGTCGAACACGCGGAAATCGTCCTTCGTGAAGCCGGTAAGGATGCGGCCGTCCTGGCCGGTCACTTCGGCATCCACGTGCACCAAGGCGACACCGGCGCGAAATACCGGGTCGTCCTGAGCCGGCACGATCGCGCCCGTCAACAAGAGAGCAAGGATCAGGAGCATTTGAAGCCTTAGACTGCCGGCGGGAGGATTGCGTTGCTTCAGTTCTTTCGCAGCTCCTTTTCGAGATCTTCCAGCACTTCCTCGCGGCGCTCGCCCTCCAGGTCCTTCTGAAGCCTGCGCAAGGCCACCCCCACAACGTCGCGATGATGCAGGCGGGAGCCGAAGAAATCGGTAAGCTTGAGCCAGAGCTCGTGCGCGCGGTCCAGGTCCTCGGGCCACAGCCGGGGCGGATGCGGTCCCAGGTTGACATATACCGACGGCCGGTCCGGCGTGATGATTTCGAGCGAAAAGGCGTGCCGCGGCTCGGGCAGCTTTTCCCAGGCAAGGCCTATGCGGCGGGCCAATTCTTCCGAATCCATCTTGGCCGAGACTCCCGTCACCAGGCGCGACGCCCTCAATTTCGCGGCGGTCTGCACCATGGCGTCGAATGGATCGACCCCCGGCACTACCAGCAGGTCCACCGTCTTGCCCTCCTTCTCGGCCATCGAAACCACGGCCGAGAGCAGTTCCTTTTCGTAGTCGGAAAAAAGCTGCTTGTCGGAGAGCTCGTACTCGCCCGCTCCGCTCGACACCGGGCGCACGGTCATCACCACAATATCGTGGCGCTTCAGATTGGTCTTGGTCAGCACGCTCTGCAGGTGGACCATATGGTGGTAGTCTCGGACCGCCACCAGCACGCAGCCGGGCCGGGCGTGCACCGACGCGGCGGTAACATCCGCCCGCATGTCGAGGTTGAACTCTTCCAGGCCGGCCTTTTTGTTCGCCAGCTTTCTCAAGTTGACCCGCTCGGAAATCGTGAAGATCACGAAGAAAATAGCGGTGAAGCTCACGCCGTAGATCGTGGCGATCTGCTTGGTGAACAGGTTCGCGATGGCCACCAGGAGCAGGACCAGCGTGGTCAGGACCAGGCCGACCGGGATCTCCTTGCCGCCGATCCGCAGATTAAGCGGCACCTTGTACTCTTGGTCGTGCCGGTGGTAACGCAGCACCAGCACTCCGAGCGATTTCAAGCAGAAACTCCACACCACGCCGAATGCATACGCCTCACCCAGCAGGTAGACGTTCCCGCGGCTCAGCATGATGGTGGCGATCTGCAAGAGGGCGATCAGGTTGATGATGCGATAGGTGGTGCCGAAGCGCCTCTGCGGCTTGCGGAACCAATCCAGCAGTACGCCGTCCTCGGCGATACGGTTCATCACGCCATTGGCGCCGATCATGGAGGTGTTGACGGCGCCCGAGAGGATCAGCACGCCCACGATCACGACGAAGACGTGGAAGACCAGGCGCAGCAGGGCCCGGCCCCGCCAGGTGCATCGCCAGACCGCCGAGCAGGTTGTCCACATACTGGCTGCGCATGTTGTCCGGGATGATCATTCCCGCGAACAGCGTGATGATGCCCGTGCAAACCACGGCATAGATGCAAACCAGGTTGCCGGTATAGCGCAGGTTCTTCAGCTTGGGATAGGCGATTTCGCGATAGACCTGGGCCAGGGTTTCAAAACCGCTCATGGAGAGCAGCGAGTGTCCGAAGGCGATGACGATCACGATGAAGCCGATCTGCGGCCAGACGGTGCCGCGGAACCAGCCCAAAGCCTCGGGCGCGAACCGCAGGTTGCGCGGAACCGGAGCGGGCGGGAGTGTCACCTTGGGCGCCAGCAACAGGGTGATGGGGCACCAGATCAGGAAGGCCACCACCATGACCGTGGTGATCTGCATGATGCGCAGCGCCTTGCCGCTGGATTCGTGAATGCCCTTGGTGTTGCTCCACCAGAAGTAGATGGTCACCAGCACGGCGAAACCCGCGGCGAACAGGTCGGGGGGCACGTGCGGGCCGAGATGGTTCAGATCGGAGATCTCGTTGAGAAGATGCGCCAGGTACTGGCCGGCGCTTACCACGCTGATGGGTCCGGTGAGGATGTAGTCGAAGATCAGCGAGGAGACCGAAAGCCGCGCGACGAAGGGACCCATGGAATCGCGCACCACCACGTAAACGCCGCCGCGCACGAACATGCTGCTCGATTCCATGTAGATCGAGCGCACGGCAAAGCTGAACAGCATTACCCCCAGGATGAACCAAGGGGCGCTTTTTCCGATGGCGTGCTCGGCGATGCCACCCGCGTAGAATGCGGATGAGGCGAGGTCGCTCAGCACTTACCGCTGCCGCCCGCCAAAAAGAGATAAACGAAAGGGCTACGGTTGTCGCCACGACCACTTTGGCGGTCGTGGACCGATCCATATCCGAGGGCATACCGTTCCCGGGTTACGATTTCAACACAGCCTGTATCTTATCGTAGACCGGATCGGGCATTTGGCGCGCTCCTGCCGCCGGCAAGACCGGCGGCGTTACCGTGCTTCGGATCGGCGCATTCAGCGGTTTCCGTCCGCCGGCAAGACCGGCAGCTCTTCTGTTTTTTCCGGAGGATGGCCGTTGGAAACTTCGCGGAGGATATCGTCCACCACCTCGCTCGCGCGACCCGAATGTAACTCCTCGCTCATGCGGCGCAAAGCCACGCTGATGATGTCGCGGTGATGCAGTTTCGCGCCGGGGCCCCGGGCGCTCAGCTCCAGCCAAAGGCGGTGGGCCAGGTCGATGTCCTCCGGCCAAAGACGCGGAGGATGCGGCCCCAAGTTGAAGAAGACCGTGTCCCTCTGATTTTCGAGCACGATCTCGAGCGAGAGCGAAGGCCGCGGCTCCGGAAGCTGCTCCCAGTAGTAGCCCACCTGCGCGCCCTGCTCGGAAGGCGTGAGCTTGGGCGAAAGCCCCATGACGATGCGCGACGACTGCAGGCGCGCGGCCGTCTGCACCACGGCTTCGTACGGGTCCGTGCCGGGCACCACCATCAACTCGACGTGCTTGCCGGCCTTCTCGCCGAGCGTTACGACTCGCGAGAACACCACGGTCTCGTCTTCGGAGAAGATCTGCGCGGTTTCGAGACCGTGCTCCCCCGACGCGGCCGGCGTGACCTGCCGCACCGAAAGCACCACGATGTCCTGCCGGCGCGTATCGGTCTTGCGGAGGATGCGCTCCAGGTGCTGCAGCCGGTGGGGATTGCGGACCGCCACCAGCACATTGCCCGGCCGCACGCTGACGCTCGCCGCGGAAAGGTCGGCCCGCGCGTCCAGACGGAACTTCTCCATCTCCTGCGCGTGCGTCGCCCTGCGTTTCCGGTTGTAGATGTCCGAAAGCTCGAACACGATGAAGAAGACGATCGTAAAGGTCACACCAGAGATGGTCGCGACCTTCTTGGTGAGCACGTTGATGACGGCCAGGGCGAGGAGCGCCACCGTGATCATGATGAGCCCCAATGGAATCTCGGTTCTCCCGATTCGGAAATTCAGCGGCACCTTCCATTCGCGCCCTTCCGGCTGCTTGTAGCGCAGCACCAGAACCGAAAGCGCCTTCATGGCGAAGCTCCACACCACGCCGAAGGCATACGCCTCACCCAGCATTTCCATATTGCCGCGGCTGATGAGGATGGTGAGGAGCTGTAACCCGACGATCAGGTTGATGAGGCGTGAGGTGGTGCCGTATTTGTGGTGCGGATGCCGAAACCAATCCGGCAGTACCCCGTCCTCCGCCACTCGGTTGAGCACGCCGTTGGACCCGATAATCGCGGTGTTCACGGCGCCGGCCAGAATCAAGGTCCCCACCAGCACCACGAATCCATGAAATAGCAGGCGAATCCCGATTGGTCCGACCAGAAACATGGAAAGCCCGCCGATGAGGTTGTCCAGGTACTGCTGGCGGTCGGCATCGGGGATGATCATGACCGCGAAGAAGGAGACCAGCGACGTGAATAGCATGCTGTAAATGAAGATCACGAAGCCGGCGCGCTCCAGGTTTTTCAGCTTGGGGTGGGCGATCTCACGATTCACCTGGGCCAGGCTCTCCTCGCCGCTCATGGCGAGCAGGGAGTGGCCGAGGCCCACGAGAATGACGACCGCCGTGATGGATTGCAAGAACGTGCCCTTGAGCCAGCCCATGGCATCGGGGTTGAAATGGAGGTTCGCCGGCACGGGGAGAGGCACCGGCTGGTAGCCGTTCTTCAGGATCGTAGTGAGGCACCAGGCGATCAGGATCACCACCATCACGGTGGTGATCTGCATGATGCGCAGCGCCTTTTCGCTGGATTCGTGAATCCCGATGATGTTCTTCCGCCAGAAGTACATCGTGACCACCGCGGCGAACGCCGCCGCGAAGTACGGCGGATATACGTGCATGCCGGCGAACTGGAGCCGCTCTCCCATCTCGTTGATCAGACCGCCCAGATACAGGCCCGCGCTGACTGAGCTGATCGGCCCCGTGAGCACGTAATCGAACATCAAGGCGGAAACGGAGAACTTGGCCAGCGTGCCGCCCATGGCTTCGTGCACCACTTTGTACACGCCGCCGCGCACGAACATCGAGCAGCTCTCGATGTAGATGGCGCGCACCGCGTACGAGAACAGCATGATGGACAGGATGAACCAGGGCGCGGCCTTCCCGATGGCGTGCTCCGCGATGCCGCCCACGTAGTAGGCGGACGAAGCCAGATCGCTGAGGACGATGGCCGCCGCCCGCCAGAACGAAATGAACGACAGCATGACGGTCGTGGCCACCACCACCTTGACCGCCGCCGGCCGTTGCTCGAATGTCACGAAAATCTCTCCTTGCAACTTCGTGACGAGCCCTTGAGAAATATTTCTTTGATCGCCATGCGGTGCTTTTCAATGCGCTTTCGAGGTTGGAATTTGGCAAACACATCTTAGCATAGGACGGCACGGTACGATGGGGTATGGAGCCGGAGGCGCTCGCGAAAACCGTCATCGCCAGGCTGCGAGGCGCCGGCCACCAGGCGTACCTGGTGGGCGGGTGCGTGCGCGATCTGCTCCTCGGCGCCACGCCCAAGGATTTCGACATTTCCACCGATGCGCGCCCCGACCGCATCATGGCCCTCTTCCCCAACTCCGGGCAGGTGGGTGCTCACTTCGGCGTGGTGCTGGTGCGCGATGCCTTCTCCCAGGTGGAAGTCGCCACCTTTCGCAGCGACCACCAGTACACCGACGGCCGCCGTCCCGCCAGCGTGCACTTCGAGAGCGATCCGCGCGGCGACGTGCTGCGGCGGGACTTCACCATCAACGGCCTCATGTTGGACCCGGATACCGGGATTGTGCTGGACTACATCGATGGCCGTGCCGATCTCGATCGGCGCGTGGTCCGTGCCATCGGCGATCCCGGCACGCGCTTCGAGGAGGACCACCTGCGTTTGTTGCGGGCCATCCGCTTCGCCGCGCGCCTGGGGTTCGAGATCGATTCCGCCACCTTCGACGCCATCCGGCGGCATCACGCGCTGATCCTCCAGGTCTCGGCCGAGCGCGTGCGCGACGAACTCGTGCGCATCTTAACCGAAGGTGGCGCGCGCCGCGGCTTCGAAATGTTGGATTCGAGCGGCATGCTGGCGGACCTCCTGCCCGAAGTGTCCGCCATGAAGGGCGTGGAGCAGCCGCCGGAGTATCATCCCGAAGGCGACGTGTGGACCCATGCGCTGCTCCTGCTCGAGAAACTCGATCACGCCACTCCGGTGCTGGCGCTGGGCGCGCTGCTACACGACGTGGGCAAGCCGCCCACCTTTCGCGTGGCCGGGCGCATCCGTTTCGACGGCCACGTGGAAGAAGGGGTGAGGCTGGCGCACGGCATCCTGAATCGCCTACGCTTCTCGCGCGACGAGATGGAACAGGTGGAGGCCCTGGTGGCGAACCACATGCGCTTCAAAGACGTGCACCATATGAAGCAAAGCTCGCTCAAGCGCTTCCTGCGGCTCCCCCGGTTCGACGAGCATTTGGAATTGCACCGGCTGGACTGCCTGTCGAGCAACGGAAATCTGGAGAATTACCACCTGGTGAAGCGCAAGCTGGAGGAGTTTCCGGAAGAGTCTCTCAAGCCCGAGCGCCTGTTGACGGG
>Ga0209415_10012251_pt1 | contig 14318 bp, 11 predicted proteins | sample PeaSoiSIISIP2007_FD_187696 | JGI IMG/M metagenome (GOLD analysis project Ga0209415, IMG submission 187696) | Peat soil microbial communities from Weissenstadt, Germany - SII-SIP-2007 (SPAdes) (version 2) | ecosystem: Environmental > Terrestrial > Soil > Wetlands > Peat | place: Germany... | reverse complement strand
GCCACGATCTCGAGGAGCCGGGCGACCTGCGCTTCGTCGAGCGCGACCCGCTCCTTCGAGAAGAGGAGGCGGATCTCCTCCGGGTACTGGGGGAGAACATCGGCGATCTTCACGGCGACCGTGGCATCCACGAACGGCAAGGTCCGCAGTTCGGCGAGGAGCTTCGCGGTCTGTTCGCTCGAGAGGCGGGCGAACAGCTCGGCGTGCTGGTGGGCGAGCCCAGCCTCGCGGGGGAGCGTCCGCCGGGCGGCCTCCTCCACGAGGAGGTCCTTCACCTTCGAGAGCGGGACCGGTTCAGGCACGGTTCTGCCCCACGTCGGCCGGCATGAGATGGATCGGCGTCGCGATGAGCTCCTTGCGCTTGCCGCCGTCCAGGAAGGCGATGCGGTAGGCGCGTCCGCTCTTTGCCACCACCGTGCAGGTCCGTCCCTGGTAGCGGGGGTGGGGTTGGCCGTGCGGGTCGGATGCCTCAATCTTGACGACCACGCGGTCGCCGATGGCGAACTCGCGCAGGAACCGGGTCACGGGCGGGAGCCCGCTCTCGCGGGAATCCTTCGTGAACGTCCCGCGGGAGCGCGAGCGGAACCCTTTGGAGCTCTTGACCATCGTTCAACCCTCCGTATCGTGGACCTCTAGAACGTCGAGGAACTCGACCTTGAGCGGGACTCCGAGGAGGGAAGAAAGGCTCGGTTCGGTGCGTCCGCCATCTCCTTCCACCCACTCCTTGACGTACGTACCGGCTTCGGTCCTGATGTCGAGCGTGAACCGCCCGTCGGCCGCCTCCACGACGCGCGCCGAGACGACCCGCCGCGTGCGAACGCGGTCGGACCGACGGTGCGCGACGCGCGTCGGCGTGCGCTGGGCGATCGCTTGGCGGAGCGCGAGCTCGAGGCCCTCATTAACCTTTGCCACCGGCACGACCCCTACCACCCCGACTCGGTAGCTTTTCTCCGGTGTCGCCTCCTTCACCCGAACCACCTCCGGTGCTTCCGAGGGGCGGAGTTCGAGCACCTCCACCCTACCGGCCGCCTCCGCCGCGAGCTCGGTCTGCATTCGGGCGAGGTCGATCGTCCGAACTCGGGGTCGCACGAGCTCGAGGACGAACGGCCGGCCCCGCCCGAGCATCCGGGCGTCGATGTCCTCTCGACCCATCCCATGAAAGCGAGTTCCCTCCGCCCCGGTCGCCCGAAGGAACGGGCCGGCGATGATCTCCTCGACGCTGGTCGGGTAGGTCTTTCCGGTGCCTCCGCAGGTATCGCACCCGCGGCCCTGGCAACGGCGGCAAGGCCACCGGGTCTGGGGAAGGGTCCGGTCGAGCTTGCGGTATCGCCCCCGCACATAGACCGGCAGGACCGTGAGCTCGACGCGGCCGACGGGCAGGTCGGCGAGGAAGACGACATCCGGGCGGTCCGTCACGCCCGCCGCCCCCGTGACGGCTTCGACCTTCTTGCCGAGCTCCCGGTTGAAGGCGGAGCGCGCGCTCTCCCCCCACTCGGTGCCGAACTCGATCCAGAGGGATTCCTCCCGGGCGAGGCGTTCGGGGTCCCAACGCGAACCGCAGGTGAACCGATGCCATTCGACCCCTTCGGCGGCGCGGACCACTCGGTCGACCCAGGGGGTGGAGAGCCGCGCGAACAGACCGCTGCAGACCGGGCACTCGGGAGCCTCACCGAGCGGAGCGTGTCCCAGGAGGTCGGTGACCCGCCGGGCCCGTTCGGGGTTGGTGAGGCCGTGGCCCAGGCGGCCGAACAACCGTCCGAAGCACTCGCTGCAGAGGCCCCGGTCCACCGCCCGCTGCCCGGTGGCCCGGGCGGCTTCGGGGATGTCGAACGTGATAGGTTCAGTCACCCCCGCGAGACCGGTCGATGCCACAAAAGTTCGCCGGCGACCGATTCCCGTGCCCGGAGAACTTTATCCTCGCCGGTTCCGTGGCGGGCTTAGCACCCATGCCCTCGATCACCGAGAGCGAGCTCGTCCGGGCGATCGAAAGGACCCTCGTGGCCCGCGGAAAGATGCCGGCGCCCGAGGCGCGCCCCGTAGCGCGTATGGTGCTCGGCTATTTCGGCGCGGACGACACCGTCCTCGACAACAAGCTCTCGAGCGAGGACCGGGACCGGTTCTACCAGCTCGAGGAAGAAGGTCTCCTCACGAGCGAAGAGGAGGACGCCACGGTCTCGCGGGGCAAGACCTGGCGGATCCACTACTGGCTGCTGAAGAAGGCCCGGATCCGCGACGTGGGGCAGGCGGGAGACGCACCTCCCTCCGACGAGTCCGAGGCCGTCTACCGATCCATCGGAGAAGCGGCCTGGGACCGGCGGGGAGACCCCCACCCTCCGCCGAAGCCCTGAGCCGAGATCGGCCGATCGCCCTCCGGACTATTTCCGCCGGGCCGGGGGGCGGGACGGGGGTCCGAGCAACGCAGGGTAGTCGGTGGACTGGATGATCGTCCGGACATGCTCGATAGCCCAGAACGCGAAGAAGACTGCCGCGAGGAGCGCGATCACGCCCGCCGCGTCGTCCGCGATCCCACCGACGCCCACGATCGCGAGCAGGGCGGCGAGCGACGCGAGGGCGTTGAAGCTCGCGTGCATCCCGACCGCGACCAGGTAGTACGAGCCCGTCCCCGCTCCGGGCTGCTTGAACACCGACCGGGCGTAGCCGTACCCGAACATCCCGGTCGAGCTCCCGTGCAGGAGCACGCTCGAGACCGAACGAACGAGGATGAGGGCGAGACCGGCCTCGAGTCCCCCCACGATGTACGCGCCGACTCCGTAGAGGAATGTTTCGAAGAATCCGAACCCGAGTCCGACGGAGGCTCCGAAGACCGGGCCGTCCGCAAGCTGCTTGAACGAGGACCGGTAGGAGGTGACCCCCGAGGCCTTGAGCCCCTCTTCCACGAGCGGCGCAATGACGATGACGAGGAACAGGGTACCGAGCGTCGAGTTCCCGTTCAGGAAGACGAACTCGGGCGCCGGGTAGTTCTGGCTGATGGCCGTCCCGGCCGAGACGATGATCGTCTCGAGGACGGCGGCCGTGATCGTGGCGAAGATCGCGCCGTATACGAACGCCCGCAGGAGCGGGCCCCACGACTCGGTGCCGTACCGTTCGGTCCGACGGATCCACGAGAGGTAGATCATCGCTGGAACGAACGAGACGATGACGAGGATGACGAGGTCGCCTCCGGCGCCGAAGTCGGTCACGGCACTTTGGCCCCTTTGGCGGGGTACGAGTAGAACCCCTCGCCGGTCTTGCGGCCGAGCTTCTTCGCCGAGACCATCGTGCGAAGGAGAGGGCACGCGCGGTAGCGGCTATCCCGGAACCCGTCCCACAGGACGTCGAGGATGGCGACGGCGGTATCGATCCCGACGAGGTCCACGAGCTCGAACGGCCCCATCGGATGGTGGAAGCCGAGCTTGTAGGCGACATCGATGTCTTCCTTGGTGGCCACGCCCTCGTAGAGCATCCAGGCCGCCTCGTTCACGAGGACCGCGAGCGCGCGCGTAGTGACAAAACCCGGCGTGTCGCGGGAGGTCACCACCGTCTTTCCGAGGCTCTCGGCGAACGAAGTCGCCTGTTCCACGAACTCCGAGCGCGTCGTGTGGCCCGGGATCACCTCCACGAGCATCATCTGAAGGACCGGATTGAAGAAGTGGACTCCGACCAGGCGGCCGGGGTCCTTCAGTTCTTGGCCGATCGCGGTGATCGGAAGGGAGGAGGTGTTCGACGCAAGGAGCGCCGTCGGGTGGGTCGCCGGCTCGAGTTCCGCGAAGATCTTCCGCTTCAGGGCGAGGTCCTCCGGGGCGGCCTCGATGACGATCTGGGCGGCGTCGGCCCTCCGGAGCCCGATGGCCATGTCGATGCGGCCGAGCGCTGCCTGGCGCTCGCCCGGGCCGAGCTTGCCCCGCTCCACCGCGTGGTCGAGCGCGCGGGTCGCATTGGCGATCCCCCGGCGGGCGAACTCCTCGTTCACGTCCTCGAGCGTGACGGAGTAGCCCGCGACCGCGCATTGGGCGGCGATGCCGCTGCCCATGATCCCGGCGCCGACCACGAAGACCCGCTTCTGGATCGAGGCGCGCGGGTCGCTTCCCTCCGCGGTCGCTGGTCCGGGTTCGCTCACGACGGCTCCGGCATGGAGGGGATGCTCCTCGCGATCTCTAGGTATTCGCATGCCCGGCAGAGCTCCGTGGTCGCCGGCTCGCCGCAGGCCCGGCAGCGGGCGGGAGCGGCCTCGGATGCCTCTTCCTTGAGGAATCGCGTGACCAGGCGCTCGTGGGTGCGCAGTAAGGATTGGCGGGTGCCGGGTTGGGCCTCCTCGAGCTGCCAGACCACTTCCCGGAAGAGGTTACGGGCGGCGCGGCCGGCGTGGGGGCACTCGCCGTGGTCGAACGGGATCCCCTTCAACCGGGCGTAGAGGTACACCTCTCGTTCCGGGATCAGGGCGAGGGGCGCCACCCGGGGAACGAGCCCGGGCTGGCGGATGCGATGCGGCGCCATCCGCACGAGGCGGTCGAGGTCGCCGCGGACGAGGTTCATCAGGACCGTTTGTGAGAGGTCATCGAGGTTGAAGCCCAGGACGAGCGCGTCCGCGCTGACGTCGCGGGCCGCTCGGTTCAGCAGCTGTCGCCGCCAGACGCCGCAGAACGAGCACGGGACCGTGCCGGGGAGCTCCGCGGCGGTTCGGTCGGTCGTCGTGCCGATCGCCTCCTGGGACGTGACGACGCGGTGCTCCACCCCCAGCGATTCGGTCAACGCGCGAGCGGCCTCCAGCGTCGCCGCCCGATACCCCGCGATCCCCTCGTCGACGCTGAGCGCGACGATCCGCACGGTGGGGCGCCGTCGGAAGTATCGGTGGGCCAAGGTGAGGGCGACCCCGCTGTCCTTTCCGCCCGAGAGGGCGACGGCCACCGTTCCCGACCCGAACCGAGGCAATTGGCGGTGCATCTCCCGTCGCACGCGCTCCTCGACGGACTGGCGAAAGTGGGGGCCGCAGAGGTGGGCGCCCCGATACGGCTGGTCGATGATCGCGTCGGTCGCGCAGGCGGAGCAGCGCACGAGAGAACGGAACGGTCCGGTCTATTTGAGCGACGGGCGGCCGGCGCCGTTCCAGTGCGCGCATACGATTATTAGGCGAAATCCGGCCAACCACGCCCGATGGCATCTCCCGCGTCGGCTCCCCGGTCCCCGACTCCGACCCGGCGCGGACCCTCCGACGGTCGACCGGCCGGGCCGGCCGAGTTCAATGTCCTCGACATGGTCGGCCGGTTCCAGCGGATGCTCCAGGCGCAGGAGCGCAGTCCGTGCACGGTCAAGCAGTACGGGCACATCGCTCGCATGTTCCTCAACTTCGCCCAGAAACCGCTCGATGAGGTCACGCTTCAGGACCTGGAGGCGTTCCGCGAGCATCTGGTCCTCCAGCGTCATTATTCGAAGAACTCGCTCTACACCACGGTCCGAGGACTGACCTGCCTCTTCCGCAGCTACGGCTTCGCGATCGCCGACCAGCTCGAAGCGCCCCGACGCCCGGAGCGACTGCCCCGGTACTTGACCGAGGAGGAGATGCACCGGCTTCTCGACGCCGTGAAGGATTCGCCGCGTGACAGCGCGATGATCCACGTGCTCGCCTTCTGTGGCCTGCGCGTCGGCGAGCTGAGCCACTTGTTGATCGAGGACCTTGAGTTCGAGCGAAACGTGCTCCACGTCCGCTCGGGGAAGGGGGACAAGGACCGGGAGGTCGTTCTCGAGGACCGGACCCGAGCCGCGATCGACCGCTACCTTACCGACCGGACCCTAGCCGGCGAGTCAACGCCTCGCCTTTTCCCGGTAGGGCCGGTGACGGTCGAACGGATCGTCCGACGGGCCGCTCAGGGGGCCGCCATCCCCCGCCGGGTGACTCCGCACATGCTTCGCCACACCCTGGCGACCGCCCTGCTCTCTCGAGGCTGCGACATTCGCTACATCCAGAAGCTGCTCGGTCACGCGTCGGTCGCGACGACCCAGATCTACACCCACGTCGACACCACCGCGTTGCGAGAAGCGTACACCCGGGCGAAGCCGCAGTATTAACCGTCGAGAGCGCTCGGGGCGGTCGTGGCCGACGAGCCCGCGGACGTCATCATCCTGGGGGCCGGCATTGCGGGCTGCGCGCTCGCCCACCACTTGGCGAAGCGCTCGGTCGGTCCCGTCGTCGTCTACGACCCGCAGACTCCCGGGGCGGGCGCTACGGGCCGCGCCGCGGGAATCGTCACCGAGCAGCTCTGGGACCCCTGGGACGTCGCGGTCGCTCGGGAGTCGAAGGCCGAGTACGCGGAACTCGCGAATCGATGGGACCCTTCGGCGTTCTCCGTGAATGGGTTCGCACGGTGGACCAAGAATCGGGAGGCCCTCCCGATTCTCGATGCGGCGGTGGAGCGCCTCCGAAGCTGGTCGGTCCCTGTCTCGGCGTTGGACCTCTCCTCCCTGTCCCAGAAGGTCCCCTGGGGGCGGTTCGAGGACGTGCTCGGAGCGATCTGGAGCCCGGACGACGCGGTGGTCACTCCCAGCACGATGGGGGAGATCTATGCCGAGAGCGCCCGAAAGGCCGGTGTAGAGTTCCTGTTCGGCTCTCCGCTCACTCGCTTCTCTCGTGCGGGCGACCGCTGGGAGCTCGTTGCCGGCGGCCGGACGGTGCGTTCCCGGATCGCGGTCGTGGCCGCGGGAGCCTGGTCGAAGCGCCTCCTCGCGTCGGCAGGCCATCCTCTACCGCTCTCTCCATACCGGACCCAGGCCGCCGTGCTACGTCCCGCCTCCCCGAAGGCCGAGCTGTTCCCCTCCGTCCACGATATCGACCTCGACGTGTACGTCCGACCCGAGGCGAACGGACGTATCCTCGCCGGGGATGGTACAGAACTCATCGAAGTAGACCCGGAACGATTCGCGACGGGGGGCGACGAGAAGTTTGTGACCCATCTCGCGGAGAGCTTCGGGAGCCGATTCCCCGGGTGGGCCGACGCCGAGCTGGTCCGGGCCTGGGCGGGCGTGTGCGTCTCCACTCCAGACCGCCGGGCCATTGTAGGTCCGGTGCCGAAGGCCGACGGCCTGTTCGCCATCACCGGGTTCAACGGCTTCGGGATCATGCGCGCGGGGGGCGCGGCCGCTCGTCTCGCCCAGGTCATCGCTGCGGGGGCGGGTTCCGAGCGCGAGCTGGACCGGATTCGGTCGGTGCTCCCAGGGCGGTTCACTGGGCCGGTCACGGATTTCAGTCCGAGGCCCGGGTTCACCCTCGAAGGCGGCGATGACCCTCGCTTCTGACGCGAAGAAGATCTTCCGGGCCGGGGTGTCGGCGGTAGAACCGTCGCGTGCAGTTCAATCACACCTTCGCCGACAGGGAGCGAAGGTCATCGTGGGAACTCGTCCCTTTCGTCTCGAGCCCCCAGGGAGCGTACGCCTGGTGGCCATCGGGAAAGCGGCGGGCGCCATGGTCGACGCCGCGGCCAAAGTGGTCGGTCCACGGTTCGAGGGTCTCGCGTTGACGCCCGTGGGATTCCCCGGTTCCCGAGCCGGTGTGCGGGTCCGGTTCGGCGACCACCCGGTGCCCGGACCCAACAGCTTCCGCGCTGGCGCCGCCCTCCTCGAGTTTGTGAAGGAGGCCGCTCCCGAGGATCTCACGCTGTTCCTTGTCTCCGGAGGTGGTTCGGCCGTAGTCGAGACACCCGCCGAGGGTCTCCGATCGAGTGAGATCTCGCGAACGACGAGGGTGCTCCTAAGTTCGGGAGCTCCGATCCAGGCCATGAACGTGGTTCGCCGACACATTTCCCAGCTCAAGGGAGGTCGACTCGCGATCGCCTCCGGCTCTGCGCGGTTCGCGACGTTGGCCCTCTCCGACGTGGTGGGGGACGCCCCCGAGGACATCGCGTCCGGTCCAACGGCCCCCGACCCGACCACCTTCCACGACGCGGTCGGGGTGGTCCTACGATTCGGGCTGGCACGCCTCCTTCCCACGCAAGTCCTCCGGCATCTCGAGGACGGGGCGCGAGGGCGGGTCGGGGACACTCCAAAGCCGGGCGATTCCCGGTTTCGAAGGGCTCCCTTCGTGCTGGTCGGCTCGAACCGATGGGCGATCCAAGGGGCGGTCCGAGCGGCGAGGGCGGCGGGATACCGGGTTGCAGTTGCGGAGAGGCCGATCGTGGGAGAGACCCGCTCGGCCGCCGCGCGATTCGCCCGCCGCCTCCTGCAGGGTCCGTCCGGCTTAGCGGGCGCCTTGATCGGGGGAGGCGAGACGACCGTGGTGTTGGGAGCGCACCCGGGGCGGGGAGGGCGAAACCAAGAGTTCGTGCTAGCCGCCGCGCACCCGCTCTCCGGGCGGAACGCGCTGGTACTCTCCGCCGGAACGGACGGGATCGATGGGCCTACGGATGCCGCGGGAGGATGGGTCGACGGCGAAAGTTGGGCTCGCGGCCAGAATCTCGGGGTCGAGATCTCCCGGGCGCTCGCTCGCCACGCCAGCTACGACGCCCTCGCCCGTCTCGGTTCTCTCCTGAGGACCGGACCGACCGGGACGAACGTGATGGACCTGCACGTCGGACTCGTCGCCCGGTCCGTTAATCGGAGTAGGGCAGGAAATACGACGCCCGGTGCGGCTCCTTCCAATCGACGTAGATCGTCTTGAGCTGCAGGTAGTCGCGATACCCCCACGAGCTTCCCTCGCCGCCGAGTCCGCTCTGACGAAACCCTGCGTGATACCCCTGGGGGGTCTCCGGGCCGACACGGTTGACGTAGGTCTCGCCGAACTTGAGTTCATGAATGGCTTTCTCGGCGAGCGCGAGGTCCCGCGTGAACACATAGCTCGAGAGCCCGTAGCGGCTCGCGTTCGCGCGGGCGATCGCCTCGTCCCAATCGCGGTACGTGAGCAGTGGAAGCACCGGCCCGAAGACTTCCTCCCGAGCCACCACATTCTCCTCGGTGACCTCCGATAGAACCGTCGGGAGGTAGAACGCGCCGTTCGCGAGCGACGGATCCGTCGGGCAGGCCCCGCCGGTGAGAACCTTCGCTCCTTGCTCGACGGCGTGCTCGACGTCCTTCGCGACCCCGTCCCGCGCCCCACGGGAGTACAGCGGGCCCATGTCCACTCCTGGACGAGCTCCCGGGCCGACGCGCAGTGCGCTTGCGAGACGCGCGACCTTCTGGGCGAAATCTTCGGCGATGCTCCTCTGGACGTAGCACCGTTCCGCGGCGATGCAGGCTTGCCCGGCGTTCCAGTAACGCGCCCACACGGTCGCCCGAGCGGCCCAGTCGAGGTCGGCGTCCCGATGCACGAGCACGGGCGCTTTCCCGCCGAGCTCGAGGAGGCATTTGACCACCCCGGGAGCCGCGAGCTTGAGGACTTCGATCCCGCTCTGGGTTGAGCCCGTGAGCGTGACGGTGGAACAGCGCGGGTGCTGTATGAGGGGCGGTCCGAGCTCGCCTCCTGGTCCGCACACCACGTTGAGCACACCAGGGGGAAGGCCGGCGTCGCGCAGGGTCTCGGCAATCAGGAGGGAGGAAAGGGGTGTTGCGCTGGACGGTTTCAAGACCATCGTGTTTCCCCCGAGCAGCGCGGGCGCGATCTTTCGGGTCACCGTGGCGGCCGGAAAGTTCCACGGAGTGATCGCGACGACGACTCCACGGGGCACCCAGATGAGGCGCAGGGACTCACCGGCCGGAAGCCCCGCGACCTCATCGCCGGAGAATGTCCGGGCGAACGCGGGATAGTACTCGAAATTATCGATGGCGCCAGCCACTTCCGAGCGACTTTCGTAGAGCACCTTTCCCATTTCGTGGGTTACGAGAGCGGCGAGCTCCTCGGCGCGCGCTCGAAGGCGTTCGGCCGCCCGGATCAGGATCTTGCCACGAGCCCCGGCACCGATGGCTTCCCACGCCGGTTGGGCGTTCGCGGCGGAATCGAGCGCTGCCCGCGCATCCTCGACCGTGGCGCGGGCGACGCGGCCGACCAACGAGCCATCGGCTGGGTCCGTGACGTCGAACCCCTGCCGATTCCCGATGGCCTGGAACTCGTTGTCGAGAAAGACGCCCTTGGGCTCGGCGGTCGCCATGCCGACTCGAATGCCGTGAGCCGTATACCCTTGACCGCGGTCACGCGGGGGAGCGCAGCTGGGCAAGCTTTTCCAGGAATTCGACCCCTTCCCCGCTGCTCATCGGTTTGCCATCCTCTCGAGTGAGTTGGAGTCCGGCTTGGGCGCAGGCAGCTTCTGGGGTCTTTCCTTCGAGCAATGCTCGGACGGCAACTTGCTCCCGCCGGCTCAAAGAGAGCGAGGAGAGGGTGAATTCCTCGAACGCTTCGTAGGCCGCAGGCGCGACAAGGCGAGCGATCTTCGCCATTTCGGCCGCATAGAGGCGGATCTCTTCCTGAGCGTGAGGGTCAAGCCGTAACGAGAGGAAATGGAACAAGTTCCAGAGGTCGCACTTCCAGTACCACTGAGTGTAGTACGCGACCGGCAGGAGGAGTCGCGCCGTCTCGCGAGCGACACCCGCGTCAAGCGCGCGAGCGTACGCCGAATACGAGTCCTTCGAGATTCGTTCCAGGTCCGTTCGGAACTGGTCGACCACTTCGGGCGGAAGCGGATCGCCCCTGCCTTGTCGGTTTCGGGAGGATTGGTGCCGAACTTCCTCCGCTACCGGAACCTCGTACTCATCCGGAACGACGGAGTATCTCGCGGAGTATTCATTCACTGAATTGTGGGTCACGATTCCGTTCGCGACGAAGTTGTGCGACGGGCCTTCCACCTCGAGATCGTAGGTCATCCGATTCCCGAGGAATTCGAACTTCTCTATCTTCGCCAGCCGGGGGACGGTGAGACGATTCCATGCGAGCCGGGGTCGTTTCACCCAGACCCCGCTAACTGGAGTCCCCCCGAGCATTCCTACGTACGCTTGTTCGTCCTTGTGGACTTCCCGGTGGCATTCATCACAGAGGGTCGTGAGGTTCGAGGGATCACGGGCCCGCGACAAGTCTGCCCACACCGGGACGATGTGGTGCGCGTGGAACGGGGACTTGCGGCGATGGCAGAGCTGGCAAGTCCAATGGTTCCGCTCGTGCACCGAACGGGCGATCTGCGTCGTCCATCGACCGATTCCTTCCCGGTCGCTCGACACGCCCCCCTTCCAAAAGTTCGATGCAGGCCCCGCCCGAGCGGCCCGAATGGTGGCGAGACCGACCGGGGTCATGGGTCGCGCTCCGAGGCGGTATTTCTTGCCCCGGTTCCACGGGACATTCCCCTTTGGAAAGGCGACGTCGGAGTTGGGAGCGGGATGGTTGGTGAGGCCGTGGATTCGGAGCCACTTTCGAATGGTGGACAGGCTCGCACCGCATTCGTTAGCGATCCGACTCGCGGGCAGCCCCTCATTCACCCATTTATGTTCAAGCCAGGCGCGAGAAGCGTACGGCTCCTCCCCGGTGCCGCGGACAGCCCGAACCAGAGGAATGCCGCGGGTGCTCGAGCGGAGCGAGGAGAAGCTGTTTCCTTTCTGAAATCGGTGAATTGGGCTCGCACGTCGGGGCAAGTCGAGCCTGCGGATCCAGAGTTCGATAGTTTCGGGCACCACACCGCACGCCTCAGCGATGTCGCGAACCGAACGTTGACTCTGCACATACTCCCGCTCCAACCAAGATCGATCTTGATAGAGTGCGGGGCGAGCGAGTTCGGCCCCGTTGACGCAGAGAAGGTGTTCCCGGGCGTCCCACACTGCCCGGCCGTTCGATTCGTGTAAACCGGTCTTTCCGGCCAGTGTGTTCCAGCCGTCGTCGAACAGGAAGCGGTGGTCCGCCGTGCAATCAATCCACTTTCCATCGCCCAAGGTTAGTCGGAATACCGGCTTGGGGCCGTTCTGCGTGACATTCAGGACGTGCGTGTGCCGGAATTGTCGCGTCTCCTCGTCCAGCTGGCGAAGAAGCATCTTGCGCACGCGATCCCTTCGGAAGAACGGATTGCGTTGCAAGCGCTCCATCTTGTTTCGCGTCGGCTGAAATCTCCTCCAGATGTCTTCGATCTTCAACTGATAGGGTCCCCGGCCGCCTCTGGCGACTCTGCCGGGGAGGTCAAAGTTGACTTCGGTCCCCTCCGCAAGACAGGCCGTTCGGTGACGAATCCACTGACGGGCGACATAGATCGGAAGGCGAACGAGAAACTTGTATTCCACCATCTCGAACGGCGTTGTGTGACGATGTCGCATCAGGTATCGAATCAAGCCTCGGTCGTCACGGACAGACTTCGTACCCTGTCCGTAGGAGACGCGAGCAGCTTGGACGATCGCCGCATCGTTTCCCATGTAGTCGACCAGGGTCACGAAACCGTGCGAAAGCACGGGGTGACGCACCCCGATCTCTCGATCGGCTTCGGGCACGGTCGCACGCGCCATAGGGGCGGAACCGTCAGCCACGCAGCGGGGACAGAACTTAGCAAGATAAAGGCCGCCAAGGAGGTGATGAAACAGCGCGGCAAAACCTAAGTCTGCCCACCGGCTCGATGAGCCCGCAGGTGATCCACGTGGCTCGAATCTTCATCGGGGTCGCCTGGCCGTACTCAAATGGCCCCTTCCACATCGGACATCTCGCGGGCGCCTATCTCCCCGGAGACATCTTCGCCCGTTTCCACCGGCTCCGTGGCGACGAGGTTCTCATGGTGTCGGGGTCCGACATGCACGGGACTCCGACGCTTGTGCGGGCCGAGAAGGAAGGCACTACCCCGGCCGTGATCGCCGAGCGGTACCACGCCATCAACAAAGATGCGTTCGAGCGGCTCGGTTTCTCCTTCGACCTCTACACGAACACCCACACCATCGTTCACGAGAAGACCGTCCAGGAGCTGTTCCTGAAGCTTCTTGAGGCCGGGTACATCGCGCGTCGGACGGCGGAGGGGGCGTACTGTCCCCAGCACCGCCGCTTCCTGCCGGACCGATATCTCATCGGCACGTGTCCGCACTGCGGCTTCGAGAGCGCCCGAGGCGACGAATGCGACAACTGCGGGCGCCCGCTCGAGCCGGGTCAGCTCGGGAGCCCGAAATGTGCGCTCTGCGGCACTCCTGCGGAGTTCCGTCCCTCGGAGCACTTCTACCTCGAACTCGACCGGCTCCAGGGCAAGCTGGGGGAGTACATTGCCGGTCAGACCCACTGGCGGCCGGGCACACTGCGCGTCGCGGAGAATTTCCTGAAGGAAGGGCTTCACCCCACGCCGATCACGCGCGACCTCGATTGGGGTGTCCCGATCCCGCTCGACGGGTACGATGCAAAGCGGTTCTACGTCTGGTTCGACGCCGTCACGGGATACCTGTCCGCCTCGAAGGAGTGGGCGATCCGCGCCGGCCGCCCGGACGCCTGGCAGGCCTACTGGGATGTGCGCGAGCCCGTGCGACAGTACTACTTCGTCGGGAAGGACAACAAGTTCCACCACACCATCATCTGGCCGGGGATGCTCCTCGGAGCCGGCGGCTTTCGGTTGCCGTACGACGTACCCGCGAACGAGTGGTTGCTGGTCGAAGGGCAGAAGGTATCGAAGACTCGCACCGGGGAGACCGATGCGTTCATCCCATCGCTCCTCGCGCACTATCCACCCGATGTGATTCGGTTCTACGCGGCCCTCCTGGCCCCGCAGAACCACGATACGGAGCTCGATTGGGACGAGTTCCGCAAGCTGCGGGAGGACGTCCTCGCGAACCAGTACGGGAACCTAGTCCAGCGCACCCTCGTGCTCACGCGCGATCGGTACGGGGGGAAAGTGCCGTCGCCGACCGACGGGAGCGCCGAATCCGCCACCAGCGCCCGCTTGAAGAACGCCCACGCGAAGATCACCGAAGAATACGAGCAGGTCCACCTGAAGGAGGCCCTCGACCTCGCGCTCGAGGAGGTCCGAGAGGCGAACCGAAGGTTCCACGAGGCCCGACCGTGGCAGGCGTCGGAGCCCGAGCGGTCCCGGATTCTTTTCGAGACCCTCTGGCGCGTCAAGGCCCTCGCGACGTGGCTCGCCCCGGTGCTGCCGTTCTCCAGCGCCGAGGTGTTCCGGATGCTCGGCTACGACGGACCGCCGGGACCTGGAGAGTGGGACGTCGCGCTCACCCCGGTCCCCGCCGGGCAGTCCTTGAGGGAGATCCGACCGCTGTTTCCCCGATCGGACGTGGAGCCGACCCCCGCGCCGACGGCGGCCCCCCCGGAGGAGAAAGGGTGGCCACCGTTCGCCGCCTGCTCCGGGGTGATCCGAAGCGTCACCGAACACCCTTCGGCCGACAAGCTCTACGTCCTCGAGGTAGACGTCGGCGGACCATCTCCGCGAACCGTCGTCGCCGGGTTGCGA
>Ga0209415_10012250_pt1 | contig 14318 bp, 14 predicted proteins | sample PeaSoiSIISIP2007_FD_187696 | JGI IMG/M metagenome (GOLD analysis project Ga0209415, IMG submission 187696) | Peat soil microbial communities from Weissenstadt, Germany - SII-SIP-2007 (SPAdes) (version 2) | ecosystem: Environmental > Terrestrial > Soil > Wetlands > Peat | place: Germany... | reverse complement strand
GCTATGACAAGATCGTGCGCGCGGTGCAAGCCGCCGCCGCCGAGATGAGAAAGGGCTGATCCCATGCCGCTCGATGCAAACCTCGATCCCCGTACGCACGAGTTCAAGGTCGTCGGCACCCGGCCGCTGCGGCCGGACGGCGTCGACAAGGTGACGGGCCGCGCGAAATTCGGCGCCGACGCCAACGCGCCGGGCATGCTGGTGGGCAAGATCCTGCGCAGCCCGCATCCGCACGCGCGGGTCCGCAGCATCAATACCGCGAAGGCCGCCAAGCTTCCGGGCGTCAAGGCGATCGTCACCCGCGACGACTTCCCGGCGAGCGTCGATCCGAGCCTGCGCGACGTGCTCTACAACGTGATGGCGCGGGAGAAAGCGCTCTACGACGGACACGCGGTCGCGGCGGTCGCCGCCACCAGCGCCGCCGTCGCGCGCAAGGCGCTGAAGCTGATCCAGGTCGACTACGAGATCCTGCCGCACGTCACGGACGTCGACGCGGCCATGAAGCCGGGCGCGCCGATCCTGCACAAGGACATGATCACGGAGAACGTCGAGCCCGCGCCGAAGAAGGCCTCGAACATCGCGGGCCGGCACGAGTTCGGCCATGGCGATCCCGAGGTAGGATTCAAGCAGGCCAACCACGTCGTCGAGCGCGTCTTCAAGACCGAGGCGACGCACCAGGGCTACATCGAGCCCCATGCCTGCCTCGCCAGCGTCGGAACCGACGGCACGGGCGAGCTCTGGGTCTGCACCCAGGGCCACTTCATGGTGCGCGACACCTGTGCCGCGCTCGTCGGCATGGACGTCTCGAAGCTGCGCGTGACGGCCTCGGAGATCGGTGGCGGCTTCGGAGGCAAGACGACCGTGTTCATCGAGCCGGTGGCGCTCGCGCTTTCGCGCAAGGCGGGCAAGCCGGTGAAGCTGGTGATGTCCCGCGAGGAAGTGTTCCGCGCCTCGGGGCCGACCTCGAGCACCAGCATGACTGTCAAGGTCGGCGTCACCAACGCCGGCCGCATTACCGGCGGATATGCCGAGCTTCGCTTCCAAGGCGGCGCCTTCACGGGGTCGCCGGTGGTGCTGGGCGCCATGTCCGCGTTCGCTTGCTACGACCTCGAGCACGTCAAGGTGGTCGGCTACGACGTCGTGACCAACCGCCCGAAGCAGGCCGCCTATCGCGCGCCGGGCGCGCCGATGGCGGCCTTCGCGGTCGAGAGCGTGATCGACGAGCTCGCCAAGAAGATCGGCATGGACCCGATCGAGCTGCGCCTCAAGAACGCGGCCAAGGAAGGCACCAAGTCCTCTTATGGCCCGAAGTACAACAGCATCGGCCTCATCGACTGCCTCGAGGCCGCGCGCAAGCACCCGCACTACAGCGCGCCGCTCGGACCCAACCAGGGACGTGGCGTCGCCGCGGGCTTCTGGTTCAACTTCGGCGGGCAGACCTGCGTCTCCCTCAACGTCAACATCGACGGCACCGTGGCGCTGGTGGTCGGCACGCCCGACATCGGCGGCTCTCGCGCCTCGATGTGCCTGATGGCGGCGGAGGAGCTCGGCATCCCCTACGACAAGGTGCGCGCGATCGTCGCCGACACCAGCTCGCTCGGCTACAACGACATCTCCGAAGGAAGCCGAGTCACCTTCTCGACGGGCCTGGCGACGATCAACGCCGCCCGCGACGCCGTCACCAAACTGTGCGCGCGCGCCGCGAAGATCTGGGGCATCCCGGCCGATGCCGTGGTCTGGGAGAACGGCCACGCCAAGCCGTCGGGTCCGAACGCCGGCAACTTCGAGCCGCTGTCGCTGGAGGACCTCGCCAAGAAGGCCGCCAAGACCGGCGGTCCGATCGCCGGCCACTGCGAGGTGAATGCCGATGGTGCCGGCGTCAGCTTCGCCGTCCACATGGCCGACGCCGAGGTCGACCGCGAGACCGGCCGTGTCCAGATCAAGCGCTACACGGTCGTGCAGGACGCCGGGAAGGCGATCCACCCGAGCTACGTGGAGGGTCAGTTTCAAGGCGGCGCGGCACAGGGCATCGGCTGGGCGATCAACGAGGAATACATCTACGGCAAAGATGGGCGACTGCAGAATCCGGGCTTCCTCGACTACCGGATCCCCGTGGCCTCGGACCTGCCGATGATCGACACGGTGATCGTCGAGGTACCGAACCCCGGCCATCCCTACGGCGTGCGCGGCGTCGGCGAGACCTCGATCGTGCCGCCGCTCGCGGCGATCGCCAACGCGGTCTCCGCGGCGGCGGGCGTGCGCATGACGCAGCTGCCGATGTCGGCGCCCCACGTGCTCAAGGCGATGGACGGCGCCAAAGGCGGGGGCGCGCGCCGCTGATGGTCCAGGTCATGCTGTCGGGTCCGCTCAAGGCGGCGGCCGGCGGCCGGGCCGAAGTCGAGGTCGAGGCGGCGACCATCCACCAGCTGCTGTCTCGCTTGGAGAAGGATCATCCGAAGCTGAAGCCGCTCATCGAGCGTGGCGTCGCCGTGGCGATCGATGGCCAGATCTACCGCGACGACTGGCTCCGCCCGATTCCGCCGGGCAGTGAGGTGGTCCTGCTGCCGAGGATGGCCGGCGGGTGAGAGGCCCGCATCACCCGATCCCCTCACGGGTCTTCTTTAGCAACTTCGCCATGCCGCCGATCCAGCGGTCGTAGTTCTCGATTTTCCGCCGCATGTAGGTCTCGACCTCGGCGTGCGGCAGGATCAGGAAAGTCTCGCGCTCCAGGCCCGCACTCGCGGCGGCTGCGACCTCCCCGGCGGTGAGCACGCCGTCGAAAGACTGCGGTCCGCGCGGCAGCGAGCGGAGCATCGCGGTGTCGACGCCCTGCGGGCACAGGATCGAGACCCGGATGCCGTCGGCGCGGTGCGCGATCGCAAGGCTCTCGGCAAACCCTACCGCGGCGTGCTTGGTGGTCGAATAGGTCGCGCTGCCGATCTGCGAGAGCAATCCGGCCGCGGAAACCGTGATCAGGAAATAGCCGCCGCCGCGCGCCTTCATGCGCGGGACGAGCGTGCGCGCGGCATAGACGTGGGACATCACGTTGACGGTCCACATGCGCGCCCAATCGTCGTTCGAAGCACTGGCGACATCGGCGTCGAGGTCGAAGCCCGCGGCGATGCCGGCATTCGAGCAGAAGAGACCGATCGGGCCGAAGCGGCGCTCGGTCTCGTCCACCAGAGCAGCGACCTCGGCTTCGTTGCCGACGTCGCAGCGGAAGGCCGCGCCGCCGATGGCTTTCGCGACGGCCTCCGCGCCCGCATGATCGAGATCGGCGACCACGACCGTCTTGGCACCGTCGCCGTGAAATCGCTCGGCGAGCGCCCGACCGATGCCGCCGGCGCCGCCCGTGACCACCACGACCTCGCCGACGGCTTTCATCCGTCGCTTACCGGGCCTCGGTCCAGCTCTCGGAGAAGGCGAGCGCGCAGGTGCTGAACGGCCGGCCTTCGCGCTGCCGCGGCCAGGGCTGGCCCGCCGCGCCGACGCCGTTTCGCGTGAGCCGTGCGGCCAGGGCCGGTACCAGAACGGTGCACACGCCGTACGGCCGGTCGGGCGCCGCATTGGGTTGCGTGTGGATCAGCAGCGGTTCGCCGATCCGGTACCAAGTGAGAGCGATCTCCTCGTTCTGCGCCGCCACGCGCTCGGTCCAGAAGTCGCGGAAATCGCCCGACTTGCTGAAACCCGCGTCGGTCACGGGAATCGCGGGGTCTTTGAGCTCGGCGTTGAGCATCCCCTGCACGGTCGATTGCAGCCAGCGCGCCATCGCGATGTTGTCGGAATAAATGCGCCAGCGGTTCTCCGTGAGCTCGCTCTTCATGTAGAGCACGTGCCCCGACCCAGCGGGGCAAAAAACGATGCGCCAGAAGCTCGCATCGGTCTTGTTGGGGTCGCCGTCGCGCTCGCTCAATCGGATGAACGGGTTCTCGCCCGTCAAGATCACGCGGTTCGGGTCCGCAGCGGCCATGGCACCACCTCCGTCTCGAGAAGGAAGAGGCAGACCCTATGCCAACCGTCCGTCGAAGCGCAAATAGACGGACGCGCGGATGTCGTCCGAGCTGCCGCCGTCATCCGCCCCGTGGAACGCGCCCAGCGCCACGATCTCGGCATCCCGGCGGAAGAGCCTGAGGCGCAGGGCGTAGCGTTGCCCGACGAAGGACGGTCGCCGAAAGATGACGCGCGCCCGCGTCGCGAGATACGTGTCCAAGGGGAGTTTCGCGTCGGCCATCGAAAGCGCGATGCCGTTCTCCATGGCGACCGTGTACTCGCGCGCGTGGACATGCTGGAACACGTCGGAGTTGGCGATGCCCCAGACGCCCGCGAAACGCGCGGTGGTGCCGATCTGCGTGAATCCGTCCTCAAGCTCGGCGAGCCGCGGAATGGTCGGGAACGGATCGTCGAACGGGTGCAGCTTGAGAAATGCGATTTCCTCCGGGACCTCGCTGACCCAACGGTGGCCGGGCGGATTTTGCGGGCGCGTGAGCACGTGGAGCACGCGGCCGGTACCGGCGACCGCCGGCGTGCCGACGGGGGGCTCGAAGCCCAGGGATGCCGGCGCGCCGGTCGCGGGCCGTCCCGTCAGCGTAGTGCGCGTTTCCAGAATGAGCCGCTCGACGCGCTGCTCGTCGCCACCGGGTGCTCGACGCTCGTGGGAGACCGAGCGGCAGAGCCGGACTTCGTAGCGGCCTTCGAAATGATCGCCATATCCGTGGGCTGCCGGGTAGTTCCGGAAATCCTGGAAATACTGCATCGGGGTGATGCCGCGCCGGCCCATCTCCACGTATTTGAGCCGCGGCTGCAGGTCGCGAAACACCGGAGCGAGCACGAGCTCAAGGAAGGCGCGGATCTTCAGGTTCCGCTTGAAGTCGAGATCGCCGATATCGACGAGGCGATCACGGACCTCCGCCACGCAGTCGAGCTTCTCTTGTTGCATTGGGACCCGTTTTATCTGAGCGCTCACTCATATTCGGGCCGTATTCCGCCGTCAATCCTGGGATTAAGAGACTCCGTTGACCTTTTGGCTACGCTTATGGAATGATCGCTCACTCGAAATTCGGTGAGCGCGTGGATCCCGCTACTTTTCTCGATCTGCACCAGACCGGTGTCGGCAAGGTGCTCGGCATCACCTTTCCCGTCGCCGCGCCGCATCGGGTGATCGCGAGGCTCGATATCGAGCCGGAATACCTTGCGGCCCAGGGTGCCGTGAGCGGCAGCGTGGTCATGGCGCTCGCCGATTGCGCCAATACCTATGGCGCGGTTCTGAACCTCCCACCGGGGCGCGAGAGCGCCACCATCGAATCGAAGACGAATTTCTTGGCCCCGGGCCACGGCAAGACGCTGCGCGCCGAGGCGCGGCCGATCCATGTCGGGCGCAGCGTCTCGGTTTGGCGCGCCGCCGTGTTCCGCGACGAGGAGCAGATCGCCGACGTGACGCAGACGCAGATGGCGATCGAGTCGAGCCGTGCGGTAGGGCTGCCAGCGGTCGAGGACGACGCGGGCGAGCAGCGAGCGAGCATCGGCCAAGGCGCCGTTGCCAACGGCTATTCCAAAGCGGTGGTCGAGGAGCGCTGGCGTCACATCGTCGAGGGTGCCTCGCAGGTGATCGCGGCGAAGGGCTTCGCGAAAGCGACAATCCGCGAGATCGCCGCCGCCGCGGATATGCCGGTCGCGACCATGTACCAATACCTCGAGCGCAAGGAGGACATTCTCTACAACGTCTACAAGTTCTTCATGACCGACATCGTCGCGACCCTGAAGCGCTGGCAGGCGAGCGACATGCCGCCGAAGGAGCGGCTCGCCGGCGCGATCCGCACCATGGTCGACGTGTTCGACAAGAACCATCGCTTCATCAAGCTGATGTTCCAGGAGACCCGGGCGCTAACGCCTGAGGCGCGCCGGCAGGTCTACGAGCTCGATGCTCAGTACATCGCGGTTTTCCGCGAGCTGCTATCGGAGGCCATGCGCAACGGCCATTTCCGCATCCGCAACGTCGAGCTCGCCGCGAACTTCGCTTATTTCCTCTGCACGATCTGGCCGCTGCGCTACTGGTCGATCGGCAAATACGGCGAAGAAGCCGTGACGAACGAGATCGTGGATTTCGTGCTGAACGGCCTGGGCGCCGGAAACGCGCCCTGACACAGCCACCGTCCGTCTGCATCGCCACAAGGAGAGCCCGATGAAATTCATGTTCTTCTCGGAGGCCGAGACGCTGCCCGGCGCCTCCTACCAGACGCGCTATTGGGAGCTCGTCGAGCAGGTCATCCACGCGGAGAAATGGGGCTTCGACTGCTTCGGCGTATCCGAGCAGCAATACGCGATCGGCGGCATATCCACCTCCTGCCCGGAGGTGCTGTTCGGCTATCTGTTTCCGCTCACCAAGACGCTCCGCTTCGCGCACGCGATCACGCTCTTGCCCAAGAGGATGAACCACGCGCTCCGCATCGCCTCGCGCACCGCTGTGCAGGACATCCTCTCGAATGGGCGGATCGAGCTCGGCGTCGGCCGCGGGAATACCACGTTGGCGCTGCGCGCCTTCGAGGTCGACCTGGAGAAGAACCGCGACGAGGTGAACGAGGGGATCCAGGTCCTGAAGAAGGCGTTTACCGAGGATCCCTTCATGTTCTACGGCGAGCACTACAAGATCCCGCCGCGCTCGCTGGTGCCGAAGCCGCTGCAGACTCCGCATCCGCCGATCTACATGGCCGCGACCAGCCCGGAATCGCACCGCTTGGCGGGGGGACTCGGCATCGGCGTCTACAGCTGGTCCAATTTCATGGGTTGGGACGCATTGGCGGAGTCAGTCTCCGAATTCAGAAAAGCGATCGGCGAGACCAAGGCCCGTGGCGAGCACGTCAACGAGAGCGCTGGCGCGCTCCTGCAAGCCTATTGCGCCGAGACCGACGAGATCGCCGAGGCGGAGGCGGGCGATGGCAACCTCAAATGGCTCCGCATCGCGATCGACGGCTATCCGCGGCTCGCGAAGGCGGCGAAAAGCTACGCTTACATGAACAAGATCGCCGAGGTTGCGAAGAAGACCGAGGACTTCGAGTATTTCAAGGAGGGGTCGGGCGGCGCCATCTTCGGCTCGCCCGAAAGCTGCATCCGCGCCATCGAGCGCTTCCGGGCCTGCGGCATCGACCAGCTGGTGATGCGCATCGACAGCGTGTCGCATCAGAAGATCATGAAATCCATCGAGATGTTCGGCCGCCACGTCATCCCGCACTTCAAGGGTCCGCGTAATTTCATGCGGCCCGCGGAGGACGTGATGGCCGACATCCGCGAGATGCGCAATCAAGCGCGGGCGATGGGCATCTATCCCGAGGGCGAGGACGGCCGGAAGGCACCGCCCGCCGCATCCGCCGCATCCGCCGCGAGATAATGCCATGGGCAAGATTCTCGAATTCCTCACCGTCAACGTCGCAACCCCGGACCTCGAGGGTGCGCTCTCGAAATGGCGCAAGCTGGGCCTGACGACGTTGCCGCCCGCGCATATGCCGCAGGCGCCGATCGAGATCACAGACGTGACGATGCCGCTCGGTCCCTTGGGCGCGATCTCCGTCATCGCCGCAACCGGGCCGGGCTCGGCGGTCAACCGCTTCCTCGCGAAACGGGGGCCGGGCGCCTATTCGATCGCAGTCCGCGTCGATAGCCTCGCCGAGGCCATGAACGAGTGGGCAGCGGCCGGGATCGAGTGGGTTCTGCCGTCGCCGCAGGAGCTGCCGCCCAACACGCCGGCCGGCCGGTACATGCCGGAGCGGCTCCGGGTCAACTGGGTGAAACCCGCGAGCCTCGGCGGTATCATGCTCGAGGTGTTCGAGTTCGGCGGGCGCGTCGAGCATCATTGATCCCTGAAGGCGCCGCGATGGAGGGCGGCTCAATGAATTTCGGCACCATCTTCGATCTCCCGCTGGCGATGTGGCCCGGGAAAGAGGCTCTGATCTACGGGCCGCACCGGATCACCTATGCGGAGCTCGAGAACCGCACCAACCGCGTCGCCAACGGCCTCGCGGCCCTCAGGATCGGCGCCGGCGACCACGTGGCCGTGCTGGTCAAGAACGACCATCGCTTCGTCGAGACCATGCTCGGCGCTCTGCGCGCGGGAGCTACGGTGACGCCCGCCACGACGCGCGCCCATTTGAGCACGCTCACGCACATCATGCGCGATTCCACGGCGAAGATCCTGTTCGCCTCTGCCGACTTCGCCGAGGAGGCGCGGAAGCTCGCCGAGACGATGCCGGGCTTGCGGCGGGTCTTCGTCATGGATCAGGCGCCCGCCGGAACCGCGCTCTACGACGATTGGCTCGCCGGCCAGAGCGCCGCTCGCCGCGTCGTGGAGAGGGCGCCCGGCGACATCGCGCTCCTCTCCTACACCTCGGGCTCGACCGGCCAGCCCAAGGGCGTGCTCCTGACCCATCAGGCGATGGACTGGGCGACGCGCAATCTGCGCCGCGCCCTGCTCTACGGACCGGACGAGCGCTGCCTGCTGGCGGTGCCGATGTTCCATGCCAACGGCATGCTCGCGGGCGTCTTCTCGATGCTCGAATGCGGGGGATCGCTGGTCATCCTGCACGACGTGCATCCCGTGGAGATGATCCGCGCGATCGAGCGCGAGCGCTGCACCTACACCACCGGCGTCCCCGCCATGTACAAGATGATGCTGCGCGAGGAGGCGCTGCTGCGCGAGAGCGACTGCTCGTCGCTGCGCTTTGTGATCTGTGGCTCCTCCGAGGTGCCCGAGGATCTGCTGGAGGAATTCACCCGCAAGCTCGCGCCGATGCTCGAGGCTTACGGCCTCACCGAGTGCGGTTTTGTCTGCAACAATCCGCGCTGGGGCATCACCAAGCAGGGCACCACCGGATTGCCCTACCCCGGCGTCGATCTACGCATCGTCGATCCCGAAGACGTCGCGCGCGATGTGCCGGTCGGAGAGCTCGGCGAGCTGCTGGTGCGCTCGCCCGCCAATCTCATCGCCTACCACAACCTGCCGCAGGTAACGGCGGAGCGGTTGCTGTCCGACGGTTGGTTCCGCACCCGCGACATCGTGCGCGCCGACGAGCAGGGCTATGTCGAGATCGTCGGTCGCCTCGACGACCGCATCAGCTGCGCCGGCGAGAGCATCTATCCGAAGGAGGTCGAGAACGTGTTGCTCGGCCACCCGGACCTCATCGACGTCGCGGTGGTACCGATGGCCGACGACGTCAAGGGTGAGGTTCCCGTCGCTTTCGTCGTCGAGCGTACCCACGGTGCCGCGCGCGAGCAGGAGATCAAGGAGTTCTTCATCAACCACGGTGCGGCCTATATGCATCCGCGCCGCGTCTTCGTGCTGCCGGAAATGCCGCTGACGCCCGTAAAAAAAGTGGACCGCAGCGCGCTCAAGAAGCTGGCGGAGGAACGGCGGCAGGGCGCGCACTGAAGCGCCCTCGCGGAGCACTTGCCGCAAACGGAGGCAAGCATGAACGAAATCGAATGGTGGCGGCTCAAGGCCGCGGATATCAATGCCCTCGCCGCCCGCGACGCGGTGGTGATCGTCCCCGTGGGATCGACGGAGCAACACGGGCCGCACTTGCCGACGCAGGTCGATTCGTTGTTGATCGGCGAGATCGCCCGGCGTGCCGCGCAGCAGGCGACCATGAGCACGCCGATCGTGGTGGCGCCCACCGTGTGGAGCGGGCGCGCCGAGCATCACATGAGTCTCGGCGGTACGCTGTCGCTGGATTTCCCGACCTTCCTGGCGCTGTTGCGCTGTATCTGCCGCTCGCTGGTGCGCCAGGGCTTTCGCCGGATCCTGCTGCTCAACGGCCACGGCGGCAATATCGCGGCGCTGACCGTGGTGGTGAACGAGCTCGCCGTGGAGCTCGAGGCGCCGATCGCCACCACCTCTTACTGGCCGCTGGCAAGCGCGGCATTCGGGCGGATCCTCGAGCGCCAGAAGAACGTACGCCATGCCTGCGAGGCGGAGACATCGATGCTGCTGGCGCTGGTCCCCGATCTCGTCGACATGGACCGCGCGGCCGAGGCCGTCGGGCCGACGAGCCCGGAGCTTGCCGAGGTGGTCGGGAGCGAGGCCGTCCATCGCTGGCGCTCGTTCAAGTCGCGCACGCACCATGGCGCCATCGGCGACCCGCGCACCGCGAGCGCCGAGAAGGGCGAGCGCCTCCTTGCCGCCGCGGCTGACGCGGTGGCAAAGGTGGTGAGCAACCGCGACTTCTGGGCGCTCCCCGCCTGAAGACTCCGCGGAGCCGCGGGCGATCTTCCCGTGCGGCAAGCGAAGCTGGAGACTACGGCATGACGTCCGAGCGGCCCTCCCTTGCGGAGCCTTTTTATCGTCTCGTGGCCGATCGGCGCTCGATCCGGCGCTACGACTCCGCCGAAGTGCCCGCCGAAACTCTCGAGCGCGTCCTGACGGCAGCGCGCTGGGCACCCTCGGCGCACAACCGGCAGCCGTGGCGGTTCGCCATCCTGACGCCGCCCCGCTGGAAGGATCAGCTCGCGCGCGCGATGGGCGACCGGCTCCGGAGGGATCGGCTGGCGGACGGCGATCCCACAGGCATCATCGAGCAGGACGTCGCGCGCTCCTACGCGCGCATCACGGGGGCACCGGTGGTCATCGTCGTCGCGCTCGATATGTCCGACATGGACCGCTATCGGGACGGCACTCGGCAGAGCGCGGAGCACACCATGGCCGTGCAGAGCACAGCGATGGCGACGCAAAACCTGCTGCTGGCGGCGCATGCCGAGGGCCTCGGCGCCTGCTGGATGTGCGCGCCACTCTTCTGTCCCGAGGTCGTCGCCGAGGCCTTGGCGCTGCCCAAGAGATGGGAGCCGCAGGCGATCGTCACGCTCGGCCGGCCCGCCGCGCCCGGCAAGCCCGCGACGCGCAGGCCGCTCGCGGAAATCGCGTGGACGCCGCGCGATGCGGGTGCATAAGCGGACGGGTCAGTGTTTCGGTGCGCGTGCCCGCTGGGACTCGTTGTCGTTCAACAAGGTGGTCTCGAGCCGGATGCAGTCGCCGCGATAAGTGATATCGGCGACATAAATGGCGATACCGCGCCGGTCCACCACGACGCATCGGGCCTCGGCGGTCGGCGCGTTGAGGGGGACGCCGAGCAATCCCGCGAGCTCGGGCTCGGCGCTGCCGATGACCAGGGTCTGCCGCGCGGTCGCGATTTTTACCCCTTTCATCTCCGCGACAATGGGCAAAGCCGCATGGCAGCGAAAGGCTTGGGGGTCGCGCTCGTAGATGTCCTTCGCCAATTGCACATTCACGACCGAATAGGCGCGGTCGCCCCGATATTGCACGCTGCGCAGGAAGACGTACTCGGGCGCCGCGCGCCCCTCCTCGGGCCCAAGCCGGGGCGCCGGCATGGGTGCGCTCACCGGCATGAATTTGGGCACGTTGTGCTTGAGCGTCTCGATGAGCGAGGACCAGCTGGTGTCGAGCTTGAGCCAGCGGGTGTCCTCGACGTCCGCCGCGACGAAAGTGCCCCTACCCTGCTGACGACGCACCAGCCCGTCTTTCTCCAAGAGCTCGACCGCCTGGCGCACCGTGACGCGCGCCACACCGAACTCCTCCTGCAGATCCTCGATGGTCGAGATCTTCTGGCCGGATGCCCAGCGGCCGATCTCGATGCGCCGCCGGAGCTCGGCCGCCACTTGGATGTAGAGCGGCACCGCGCTCAGTCGCAGCGTCTTCGCAAGCTCGCTCATGGTGCGTCTCTGTCCTCCCTGGGCGTCAGATTTCGTCGAACACGACGCCGCTGATGAGATTGGCCTCGAGGAGCCGCGAGGCATCCGGCTCGCCCGCGGGCTTGAGCGGCGCCAAGCGCGCGACCAAAGCTTCAAAAACCCCCTCTTCCTCCCGCCGCAGCCGTTCCGCCTCCGCGACATCGACCGCCGTGAAGCGGATGGCATCGCCGGGCTTGCGGCGGCCGACGACGGGGATGTCCGTTGAGATCACCGTCGCAATCTTCGGATATCCACCAGTGGTCTGGTGGTCGGCGAGCAGCAGGATCGGCTGGCCGGAACCAGGTACCTGGATGGCACCGGTCGCGATCCCGTCCGAGACGATGTTGTAGCCGTCGCGATGTGCGAGAGCCGGCCCATCGAGGCGCATGCCCATGCGATCCGAGTGCTTCGAGACGATGAATTCCTCGCTGACGAGGCGCTGAAGCGCCGCGTCAGTGAAGTGGTCTTGCTGCGGCCCGAGCACGAGCCGGATCGGCCGCTCGCGGCCGGATGGCGGCGGCTCGGCAAGCCCGACCTCGGTCCGGTCCGAGGCCCGCTCTCGCGACAGCGGCACCAGATCGCCCGCCTGCAGCGCGCGGCCCCCCAGCCCGCCGAAGCGGCCGCGCGCATACGTCGATGCGCTGCCGAGACAGCGCTCGACCGAGAAGCCGCCCTCTACGGCGAGATAACCGCAGGCGGCCTCGCCGAGCCGGCTCACGCGAAATATCTGGCTGCGGCGCAGCCGGACGCTGCGCCAGAGGCCGAGGCTGTGCGGGCGATCGCCCAACAGCTCGATCTCCGCACCCGCGCCGGCGATTCCGATGCGCACCGACTCCGCCATCACCTCCAGCGTCGGTCCCTGAAAGAGGATTTCGAGCGTGGGCGCATCGTCGGCATTGCCCACGATCCGATTGGCGAGGCGATGGCTTGCGATGTCGAGCGCGCCGGAGACCGGCACGCCGAAGGCCTGATAGCCGTAGCGGCCGAGATCCTGGATGGTCGTATGCATCCCGGGCGCGACGACCTTGAGCGACGCGGTCATGCCGCGAGCTCTGTCGATGCCGGCTGGTAGTCACGCCGCTCGGCCGCAGCGCGAATTCTCTCGAAGCTGCTCCGGTCGATCGCCTCGAACTCGACGGCATCGCCGGGCGCGAACAGCGCCGGCGGCGAGGCGAAGGCATCGAAGATCCGGATCGGCGTGGTCCCGATGAGGTGCCATCCTCCGGGACTCTCCAGCGGATAGATCGCCGTCAGGGTGGTCGCGATCGCGACCGAGCCCGGCGGCACGCGGACGCGCGGATCGGCGCGCCGCGGCAGGACAAGGGCTTCCGGCAGGTCGCCCATATAGGGATAGCCCGGCACGAAGCCGATCATGTAGACGTGGTATCGGGTCCCCGCATGGAGCGCCACGACCTCCTCGGGCGGAAGATTCGTCTGCCGCGCAACGCCCGCGAGATCGGGAGCGAAGTCGCTCTCGTAGCAGACCGGCACGCGCCAGAGACGCCGCTTGCGCTCGATCGTGGTGCCGCTGGTCAATACTCGCTCGATGGCACCGACGAGGTTGGCCGCGCTCGTCAGCAGAGGGTCGTACTGCACCATGAGCGAGCGAAAGGTCGGCACGATGTCGACGACGCCCGTGATGGCCGCCGGACGCATCCTCGCGGCGAGGCCCAGCACCTGATCGCTGATGGAGCGATCGACCCGGTCGCCGAACTCGACGATGACGGCGCTGTCGGCGCTGTGGAGGAACCTGACCGACACCCTGGAACACCCGCTGCCGGATCCGGTCCGGGCTCGACGCCGACCGCGGATCCGAGCACGCTAACCCATTGAACTGATGCGCTCTGAGAGACTATCTTATCATCGTCCGGAACTTGATACCATACGTCCGGGCACGCATACGACGAGGAGGGGGCGATGGCCAACCAGGTCAATCTGAATGCCGATATGGGCGAGTGCTTCGGCGTGTTTAAGATCGGCAACGACGATGCGTTGCTCGACATCATCAAGTCCGCGAGCATTGCCTGCGGATTTCACGCGGGCGATGCCAACACCATGCATAACGTGGTGACGCGCGCGAAGGAGAAGGGCGTCAGCATCGGCGCGCATCCCGGCTTCAACGACCTCTGGGGCTTCGGCCGCCGGCGCATCGACATGAACCCGCGCGACCTCGAGTACATGATCGCCTATCAGATCGGCGCGCTTCAGGGCATGGCGGCCTATGCCGGTACCAAGGTCACCCACCTGAAGCCCCACGGCTCCCTCAACAACATGGCGGCCGAGGATCTCGAGATCGGCCTCGCCATCGGGCGCGCGATCAAGACCGTCGACCGCAACATCATCTATGTGGCGCTCGCGGGATCGCAGATGGAATCCGCGGCCTTGAAGCTCGAGCTGCCGCTGGCGCGCGAGGGCTTCTGCGACCGCCTCTACGACGATGACGGCAATCTCACCTCGCGCAAGCTTCCTGGTGCCGTCCTCCACGACGCCGAGGAGATCAAGAACCGCGTGATCCGCATGGTGCTCGACGAGGAGATCGTCTCGCGCAACGGCAAGCACTTGCCGCGCAAGATCGACAGCCTCTGCGTCCA
>Ga0209415_10012249_pt1 | contig 14319 bp, 11 predicted proteins | sample PeaSoiSIISIP2007_FD_187696 | JGI IMG/M metagenome (GOLD analysis project Ga0209415, IMG submission 187696) | Peat soil microbial communities from Weissenstadt, Germany - SII-SIP-2007 (SPAdes) (version 2) | ecosystem: Environmental > Terrestrial > Soil > Wetlands > Peat | place: Germany... | reverse complement strand
CGGCGGTCAGGAACGGAGGATCCTCGAGGACGAGCTGCGCGACCGCGGCGCCCGCGTCGACGGCCACCGTCGCCACGCCGGCGCCCCAGGAGTGCCCGAGCAGGGCGGGCGCGCCATCGAGCGCCGAGGCGCGCGGCCCCGTAGCGGGCAGGTGCAGGTCGTCCGCCGCGGCGGCCAGCGCGTGCGTCGCGGCGGAGGGCAGCGCGTGCATCGCGGCGGCGACCAGCTCGCCAACGTGCCTCAGGTCGTAGGCGGACCGGCCGACGGACTCCTGATCCGGCAGCGACTCTCCACTCTCGTCCGTCCACCGCGTGCCCCCATGGCCGGGCAGGTCGAGTGCGTCCACCGTTCGGCCGTCGGCGGCAAGGGCGCGCGCCACGCCCGCAAACGCCAGCGCGCTCGACGTGACCCCGTGCAGGATCACGATGCGCCGGCCGCCGCCTGGCAGGTCGCCGACCGGCGACCAGCGCCAGGCGTTGAACCGGATACCGGGCAGCGCAACCTGGTAGCTGGACGTCTCGACCGCCTGGACCATGCGTTGCTCCTGTGTCAAGCCGCGGCCGCTGTCAAGCGAGCCGATGCTACCGCCTGGGCACCCGTCCGTCAGTGGCGCGCCAGGCGCTCCGCGAGGCTGTGGCCCGTTGGAGCCTTCCCGTGCCGGTCGGCGAGCCGGTCGAGCCGCATCATCGAGAGTTGCACGAAGCGCGTGCCGAGCCACCGGAGCGGCTCCGGCTCCCAGTTCCGGGACCTGTGGTTCACGAAGGGAACCTCCGTGATCTCGGTGCGGCGACCTGTCACGAGGTCCGCAAGCGTGCGGCCGGCGAGGTTGGCGGTCGCGACGCCGTGCCCAGTGTATCCGCGCGCCGACGCGATCCCCGTCGTCTCGTCGTACGAGAACGTCGGCATCCAGTCGCGCGGCATCCCGAGCGGCCCACCCCAGGCGTGCGTGAAGCGGACGCCGCGAAGCGGCGGGAACCAGCGGCCGAGCGTCCGTCGCAGCATCGCATGGGTCGCCTCGTCCCGATCGAACGCCGGTCCGATCCGCGACCCGTAGTGGTACGGGGCCCCGCGCCCGCCAACGAGGATCCGCCCGTCCGGCGTGCGCGAGAGGTAGTCGATCGTAAGCCGGAACGACGCCACGCACTCGTGTCCCTGCCAGCCGATGGACGCCCACTGCTCGTCGGAGAGCGGCTCGGTGAGGACGATCATCGAGTAGATCGGCAGCACCTGGCGGTGGAGCGAGGGGAGCGCCGTGAGGTAGGCTTCCCCGGCCAGGACCACTATCCCGGCTCGTACGTCGCCGCGCGTCGTGTGCAGCACCGCCGCACGACCTCCGCCCGCGCTCCTGCCGGCCTGGCGCGGCTCGAAGCTCGTCACGCCGGTCTGCTCGTAGATCACACCTCCGCGCGTCTCGACCGCGTGCGCCAGCCCGCGGACCAGCCGGCCGGGGTGGACCGCCGCGCAGTCGGGCATGAACGCCGCGCCGACCGCGCCCGCGACCCGGACGCGCTCCCCGAGCGCCGCCGCGTCAAGCGCCCGACAGTGTTCGCCGAAACCGTACCGCTCGTACTCATCGACGGCCGCGCGCAGCGCAGGCTCCTCCGCCGGGCTCCTCGCCACCACGAGCGCGCCACCCTTGCGGACGCATGCCTCGATCCCTTCTGCGCTCGTGGCCCGCGCCACCTCGTCGACCGTCTCGTGCATCGCCCTGCGGACCGCCTTCGCGGCCTCCACGCCGTGCCGCTCGGCCAGCACGTCAAGGCTGATGTTCAGCTCGCCAGAGCACCAGGCGCCGTTGCGACCGGATGCGCCGAACCCGGCGATCTCACGCTCGAGGACGGCGACGCGGAGCGACGGCTCGCGCTTCAGCAGTTCGAGCGCCGTCCAGAGTCCTGTGAGCCCGGCGCCCAGTACCGCGACGTCCACGTCGGTCGTGCCGTCGAGCGACGGGCGCGGGGTCAGATCGTCGCCGCTGTCCTCGAGCCAGAAACTCACCGCGCTGTACGCGTCGGCCGCGGTACCGTCGCGCTGCACGCCGCCGCCGAGCCCTCGCCCGGGCATGTCCCCTCCGCACTACGGGCTGGGCGAGTAGACCCACGCGTCCGCCGACGATCGAGACACGCGAACGCCCGAAGGAACCTCGGATCGGAGTCCGCGCCATCGACCGAAGCCGTGGCCCATTCAACCGAACCCTGGATCGGATCGCGGTACGCCTGGCAAGCCGGACGCCCTGTCGCCGAACCGTGGTCCCGATCGCCGACCCGGTGGTTTCCCACCGGTCCTGCGGCTCGGGTCCTGGCCCCTCCGGGCTGCACCGACTGTACCCGTCCCATGGAAGCGTGGTCAACGCCACTTGTCCACCACTTTGCCGGTGCCGGGGCGACTTGTCCCACTGCCATCCACACCGGTTGTCCACGCGCGGGACAACCGGCCGTCTCCCGAACCTGTCGCCTGGCGCGCGCCCGCGCACAGGCCCGCTAAATAGGCTCGCGCGCCCCGCTCGCGCGCCCGGGTCGCGCGCCCACACGCCGGCACACGCGCGAGCCCGGCGCGCTCGCCGCAGCCCCGGCACCGACAGGCCGTCGACGGCGCGATGCGTCCGGCCCGTCCGGCCGCGCTACCATCGGTCGATGCTGTTCGACTACGCCGCTGTCTCGCCGGCGACCGTCCGGGGCGACACCGACGCTGGGCTCGCGGCCGCGAACGATCTCGTCGAGCGGGTGGCGCATGGATCGAGCGCCACGTTCGACGAGACGATGATCCCACTCGACCGGGCCCTCGACCGCGCGCAGGTCACATACGCGAAGGGTGCGTTCATGGCCCGGGTTCATCCCGACCCCGCGGTTCGCGACGCCGCGCAGGTCGCCGAGGAGCGGCTGGCCAAGTGGCGCGTCGCCCTTTCGTTCCGCGACGATCTGTACCGGGCCGCCCGCGACTTCGCTGCCACCGACGAGGCCGCACGACTGCGGGGCGAGCGTCGCCGGCTCCTCGACCACTGGCTGCGTGATTTCCGACGTGCCGGCCACGAGCTCCCCGTGGCCGCGCGTGCCGAGCTCGAGCAACTCCGCAACCGGCTGGTGGAGCTCGAGGTCGTCTTCCAGCGGAATGTCGACGACGTCCACGACGGGCTCGAGCTGACGCGCGACGAACTGGCCGGTCTGCCAGACGCGTATGTCAGCCGGCTCCCGCCCGGGTCCAGGCCGGGCACATACAAGGTCGGCCTGGATTACCCGAGCGTCTTTCCGTTCCTCGACCAGGCGGAGCGGCGCGACCTGCGCCGGGATCTCGAAGCCAAGCTCTTCAACCGTGGCGCGGAGCCCAACCGCCCGGTCATCGAGGAGGCCCTGCGGACCCGGAAGCGGATCGCGGAGCTGTTCGGGCTGCCATCCTGGGCCCACTTCGCCCTCGAGGTGAAGATGGCCGGCCACCCCGAAGCCGTGGATCGCTTCTACCGCGAGATCGTGCCGCCGCTGCAGGCGAAGGCGCGCGCCGAGTTCAGACACCTCTCGGGCCTGCTCGAGGCCGACACGGGCGACGCGCACCTGCGCTCCTGGGACTGGCTCTACTACGAGAACCAGGTGCGCCGGCGGGAGTTCGGTCTCGAGCAGCACCGCGTCGCCGAGTACTTCCCCGTGAACGCCGTGATGGACGGGATGCTCGCGCTGACCGGCGACGTCTTCGGGCTCACCTACAGCCGCGTCGAGCCGACGGGCGCATGGCATCCCGACGTATCGCTCTACGAGGTCCGCGATCGCGCCTCGGGTACACCGATGGCATGGTTCTACACCGACCTCTTCCCGCGCGACGGGAAGTTCGGACACGCCGCGGCGTTTCCGCTCGTCGCCTCGCACCGAGGCCCGGACGGCGTGCGCGTCCCGCCCGTCTCGGCCATCGTTGCGAACCTCACCGCACCCTCGGGCGACGTGCCGTCGCTGCTGCGCCACGACGAGGTGGTGACGCTGTTCCATGAGTTCGGGCACGTCCTCCACCAGTCCCTCAGCCGAACCGAGTTCGTGCGCTTCTCCGGCGGGGAGACGGAGCCCGACTTCGCCGAGGCGCCCAGCCAGATCATGGAGCACTGGGCCTGGGATCCGACGGTGCTGCGGAGGTTCGCGCGGCACTACCGCACGGACGAGCCCATCCCGGAGGGCCTGGTGTCGCAGCTCGTGCGCTCGCGTGACCTGAACGTCGGTGTGCGGACGTTGCGACAGGTCTCGCTCGGGCTGCTCGACATGGGCCTGCACGACGCATCCGAGGATCGCGACCTGGACGCCATCAACCGGCGCTCCTGGGAGGTCACCGGCCTGCCGTTCCACGAGGGGACGTTCTACCCGGGCGGTTTCAACCACCTGTTCGGCGGCTATGACGCCGGGTACTACGGCTACCTGTGGTCCAAAGTCTACGGTGACGACATGTTCGGCCGGTTCCGCGCCGCCGGCGTCACGAACGCCGACGTTGGGGCCGATTACCGCCGCGAGATCCTCGAAGCCGGTGGGTCGCGTGACGCCGCCGAGATGTTGCGCGCGTTCCTCGGTCGCGAGCCGTCGAACGAGACGTTCCTGGACTTGCTAGGGATCGGCGAGCTGCCGGGGATCGGCCCGGCAACGCCGGCCGGGAGCGCCGCCGTCAGCGCCAGGGCGTCGAGATCCATGCTGTCTGACACAGGGGCGGGCGCCCCGGGTCCGAAGTCGTGATCGCCCGGGTCGGCCTCGTCCAGCTCGACGCCGGCGACGACGTCCACGAGAACACCGCGCGCGCTCTCGAGCTGGCCGGCCGGGCCCTCGACGCAGGCGCGCGGCTGGTCGCGCTTCCGGAAGCGTTCCTGTACAGGGGGAAGACCGCCGGCTACCGGGCGGCCCAGGCTGGCGTTCCCGGCCCGCTGGTGGAGCCGTTCGCGGCGCTCGCGCGTGAGCGCGCCGCCTGGATGCTGCTGGGAAGCGTCGCCGAGCGAAGCGGCGACCCGGACCGGCCGTACATCACCAGCGTCCTGCTCGCACCAGACGGCTCGGTCGCGACCACCTACCGGAAGATCCACCTGTTCGACGTTTCGATCGACGCGGGACCGGCGGCCAGGGAATCGGCGCGGGCGACGCCCGGGGATCGAGCCGTTGTTGCCGACATCCCGGTGGCCGACCTCCAGCCTCGGCCGTCGTCTCGCCACGACACCGGGTCGCTTCGCCTCGGCCTGACGATCTGCTACGACCTCCGCTTCCCGGAGCTGTACCGCGTGCTGGCCCTGGCCGGCACGCAGGTCCTGTGCGTCCCGTCCGACTTCACCGAGCGCACGGGGCGCGACCACTGGGAGCCACTCCTGCGCGCTCGGGCGATCGAGAACGGGGCGTATGTGATCGCCCCAGCTCAGTGCGGCGTGCCGCCCGCCGGCAACGCAGCGTACGGGCACAGCCTGGTCGTCGATCCCTGGGGGATCGTCGTCGCGCAGGCGTCCGACGGCCCGGGCGTCGTCCTGGCCGACCTCGACCCCGACCGTGTCACGGCCGCGCGTCGGCAGATCCCCGCCCTGGTGAACCGCCGTCCAGACGCGTACGGGGAGGTCTGACGGTCGCCGCCGGCGCTGTGCGAAGATATCGTCCGCTTCGAGCTGAGCCTGCTGGCATTCGGCATGTCGGCGCTCGCTCCGTGGCAGAGGTTCTTCCACGTGAGCCGTCAGCGTGTCGTGATCATGGGCGCCGCCGGGCGCGACTTCCACGATTTCAACGTCGTCTACCGCGACGACCCCGATGTCGAAGTGGTGGCGTTCACCGCCACCCAGATTCCCGGCATCGCGGACCGCTGCTACCCGCCGGAGCTGGCCGGCAGCCTCTACCCGGACGGGATCCCGATCGTCGCGGAGGACGAGCTCGAGCGGGTGATCCGGGACCAGCACGCCGACACGGTCGTCTTCGCGTACAGCGACGTGTCACACGAGCACGTCATGCACAGCGCCTCGCGTGCGCTGGCGCAAGGGGCGGACTTCGCGATTCTCGGCCCGGCTCGGACGATGATCGATAGCGTCAAGCCGGTCGTCGCCGTGTGCGCGGTTCGCACCGGGTCGGGCAAGAGCCAGACTACCCGGCGCGTGGCCGCGATCATGGACGGACTGGGGCTTCGGCCGGTGGTGGTGCGGCATCCCATGCCGTACGGCGACCTGGTCGCCCAGCGCGTGCAGCGCTTCGCCGAGTACGCCGACCTCGATCGGTACGAAACCACCATCGAGGAGCGCGAGGAATACGAGCCGCACCTCGACGCCGGGCACGTGGTCTACGCCGGCGTCGACTACGGTGCGATCCTGCGCCGGGCCGAGCAGGAGGCGGACGTCGTCCTGTGGGACGGCGGGAACAACGACTTCAGCTTCTACCGGCCGGACCTCGCCATCGTCGTGGCGGACCCGCTTCGGGTCGGCGACGAGCTCCGCTACCACCCGGGCGAGACCAACCTGCGGATGGCGGACGTCGTGGTGATCAACAAGATCGACTCGGCGACCGCCGAACAGCTGGCGACGCTGCGGGAGCACATCGCCCAGGTCAATCCGCGCGCGTCGGTCGTGGAGGCACGTTCACGGCTCGCGCTGGAGGGCGGTGACATCGCCGGAAAGCGCGTGGTGGTCGTCGAGGATGGGCCCACGCTGACCCACGGCGGCATGACGTACGGGGCGGGGATCGTGGCCGCACGCCGGTTCGGTGCCGAGCTCGCCGACCCTGCGCCCTACGCGATCGGCAGCATCCGTGCGATCCTCGACCGTTACCCGGCGCTCGAGCCGCTGTTGCCGGCGATGGGCTACGGCGACCAGCAGATTCGCGAGCTCGAGGCGACACTGAACGCCGTGCCCGCCGACCTCGTGCTGGCGGCGACGCCGATCGACCTGCGACGCGTGCTCACCCTGAACAAGCCAATCGTCCGCGTCCGTTACGAGCTCGACGAGGCAACCGGCCCCTCGCTGCAAAGTCTGCTCGAGCCAGTCCTGCGGCGGCAGCCCGCGAGGGCCTGAGCCCGCCGGCGCCCGGCCGTGTCATCCCGCCCGGCGGTGTGGACGCCGCCCGAGCCTACCCTGGAGTTCGATCGATGCCCGGTCCCACCGATTCCCTGGCGTCCGACCGCCCGGTTCCTGCGATCGACCCACCCCGCCACTACCTGGCGGTCTCCTCGCTGACGCCCGACGAGTTCGCGCGCCTCGTCTCGCTCGCCCGGCGGATGAAGGCGGAGCCCGCGGCGTGGCGCGAGGCGATCCCGGCCGGGAAGCTCGCCATGCTGTTCGACAAGCCCTCGACCCGGACGCGCGTCAGCTTCGAGGCGGCGGCCGTGAACCTTGGCATGCACCCGCTGATGCTGCGGCCCGACGAGCTGCAGATCGGCCGCGGCGAGCCGCCGCAGGACACGGCCCGCGTGCTCTCGCGGATGGTGGACGCTATCGCATGGCGCACGTTCTCGCAGGCGAAGCTGGAGGCGTTCGCCTCGTTCGCGACTATCCCCGTGATCAACGCGCTGACCGACGAGCATCACCCGTGCCAGGCCCTCGCGGACCTCATGACCATCGAGGAGTCGATTGGCTCGCTCGCCGGCCGGCGGCTCGCCTACGTGGGCGACGGCAACAACGTCGCACACTCGCTGATCGAGGCCGGCGCGCTGGCGGGCATGCAGGTCGTGCTCGCCACGCCGGAGGGATACCAGCCCGACGAGGCCATCGTCGCGGGCGCGCGCGCCCGGGCGCGTGAGACCGGCGCGAGCATCGAGATCGTGCGCGATCCCGCGGCCGCGGTGCTCGGCGCCGACGCCGTCTACACGGACGTCTGGACGTCCATGGGGGAGGAGAAGGAGCGCGAGGACCGGGTGCGGGCGTTCGCGGGCTATGTCGTGACGTCAGCGCTGATGCGGCTGGCGGCTCCCGGCGCGATCTTCCTCCACTGCCTTCCTGCACATCGCGGGGAGGAGGTCGAGGACGCAGTCATCGAGGGTCCGTGGTCCCGGGTCTGGGATGAGGCGGAGAACCGGCTGTGGACAGAGCAGGCCGTGCTCTATGCGCTGATCACCGGCGACTGGCGCGGAGGTCGGGTGCGGTAGCGTCTGCCACGTGGGTCACCGGCGGGCGCGTGCTGCCGCCATCAGGGACCTTGCGCGGCGGGCGACGTGGCCGAGGGCCGGAGCGAGATCCACGCCCGCGACGCGGCGCGGATCCGGGCGCGTGCTGGTGCGTCACTCCTCCTCGGAGTGTGCCTCCAGGCCGTTCTCGGCATCGAGGAGCGGCAGGATCACCCGCTCCTCCTGCTCCAGGTGGGAGCCCATCAGCGCGTGCAGCCCGTACAGCCGGGCGCGGAGGTCGACGAGCTGGCGATGCGAGGGCTCGCGGCGGAGGGCAAGCCAGTCCGCCTCGAGCCGCTCCACGGATTGGCGGATCTGCTGGTGCTGCAGCCGCAACAGCCGGGTGGCCCAGGCGGTCTCCGCCAGCCGGTCCATCTCAGGGAAGCAGAAGTGGTCCTCCCAGTCGAGATGGGGGAGCAGGATCTTCTCGATCGTGTCGAGCAGGGTGCGGAGCGCGCTCGCCAGGTCCCGAGCCGCGAGGTTCCCGGCCATCTCCGCCGTGGCCTCGATCCGTCCGACGATGTGCTCGATGTCTCTGTGCTCGTGGTCCAGGATGCGGCGCTCGACGGCCACCCCGTGGCCCGGTGCTGTGGTCATCCCCGCCTCCTTGGGACGCTGTCGCTCGTCCGGCGTCGAGTCTCCGCGCCGGCAGCGGGGCGTACCAGTGCCCTCTGTCATCCTTTGGGGGGTGCGATGCCCCATGCCAGCGCGCCGCCTGCGCGGATCGGGCCGCCGTGCAGTCTCGCCGGCCGGCGCCGGAAGGACCGCCCACGGATCGGGGGCCACAATGCACTGGCCCTGGGGACCTGTGTCATGGTGTGCTTCGTGGGAGTCATGGCCCCCTATCTCCCGGCAGTGCGCATCAGCCCGGCTCGGAGCAGCGTGATGCACGAGGCGGGCATCGCGCGCCCGGATGACGCATGTCCCCAATGTTGCAGCGCGAGCCTCCCCCTGCCGGAGCGCGAGCAGGTCGACATCGGGCCGGTGGGCTGACCCCATGGTCGGCGTACGCGAGAGCGCCCGGGTGGGTCGCCTCCTGCGGGTCACGGGGATCGTGCAGGCGGTCGGCTTCCGGCCCTTCGTCTACCGCCTGGGGCGCGAGATGCGGCTCGACGGGCGGGTCAGGAACGCGGCCGGACGCGTCGAGATCGAAGTGGCAGGGTCGCCGTCAGAGCTGGATCGCTTCGCCGAGCGCCTCCGCCTGGAGGCTCCGCCCCGCGCGCGTGTGGAATCGGTCGTGGCGGCGCCGCTGGACGCCGGCCTGGCGCCCGAGCTGGGTAGCGGTTTCCGCATCCTCGAGAGCGTGGCAGGGGAGTCGGCCGAGCGGCTGTTCCCGCCGGACATCGCCACGTGCGATGACTGCCTGCGCGAGCTCTTCGACCCGGCCGATCGGCGTCACCGCTACCCGTTCATCAACTGCACCAACTGCGGGCCGCGCGCGACGATCATCGAGGATCTGCCCTACGACCGCTCGAGAACGTCGATGCGCGACTTCCCGCTTTGCGCTGCCTGCGACGCGGAGTACCGCGACCCGGTGGACCGCCGGTTCCACGCGGAGCCGGTCGCCTGCCCGGCCTGCGGTCCGCAGCTCTCGTACCGGCGGCCCGGGGACGCGGCACCGCGCGCGGCCGCCGAGGGCGCCCTGCGTGCCGCGATCGCCGACATCGCCGCCGGCCACATCGTCGCAGTCAAGGGCCTGGGCGGATACCACCTCGCGTGCGACGCGACCGACGACGCGGCGGTGCGGCGCCTCCGTGACCGCAAGCGCCGCTGGGCGAAGCCGTTCGCGGTGATGGTCCGCGACCTGCCGGCCGCCCGCGAGCTCGCCACGGTCGACGACGACGAGGCCGAGCTGCTGACGTCCCCGGCGCGGCCCATCGTGCTCGTCGAGCGGCGGGACGCCGCCACCGGCACGAGCCCCGGGGTGGACGGCCTCGCGCCGGCCGTGGTCAACGGCGACCGGCGCGTAGGGCTCTTCCTGCCGTACAGCCCGCTGCACCACCTGCTGCTGGAGGACCTCGGCCGGCCCATCGTGCTCACCAGCGGGAACCTGTCGGACGAACCGCTCGCGACCGACGACGACGAGGCGCTCGGTCGCCTCGGCGGGATTGCCGACGCGTTCCTGCAGCACGACCGGAGGATCCGCGCCCGGTACGACGACTCCGTGACGCGTGTCGTGGCGGGACGCGAGTCGGTCATCCGCCGCGGCCGCGGGTATGCCCCCGACCCGGTCGACCTTCCCGTCGCGCTGCGCGAGCCCCTGCTGGCCGTCGGGGCCGAGTTGAAGCACACCTTCACGCTGGCGTCCGGCGGGCGAGCCTACGTGGCGCCGCACACGGGTGACCTCGAGGACCTCCGGACGTTTCGTGCGTTCGAGGGCAACCTTGCGCACCTGCGGCGGCTGCTCGACCTCGACCCGCAGCTGGCGGTTCACGATCTCCACCCGGCATACCTGTCCACGCAGTTCGCGGAGCGGCACTTCCCGGCCGAGCGGCGAATCGCGGTGCAGCACCATCACGCGCACGTCGCATCCTGCGCGGCGGAGGCCGGGATCACCGGGCCCTGCATCGGCGTCGCGTACGACGGCCTGGGCATGGGTGACGACGGCACGTTCTGGGGCGGCGAGATCCTGGTGGCCGACCTGGCCGGATATCGACGATTCGGCCGTTTCGCCCTCGCTCCGATGCCCGGGGGCGCGATGGCCGTGCAGAAGCCGTACCGGATGGCCCTCGGCTACCTGTTCGGGCTGGAGGATGATGGCGGCGCCATGCGTCCCCTCACCAGCCGTCCCGTTGCAGCCGACACCACCGCGGCGGCCGCCACGTTCCTGGATCGCCTGGACCCGCGCGAGGTCGACGTGGTGCGGACGCAGGTGGATCGCCGGCTGAACGCGCCGCTCGCTTCGAGCGCGGGCCGGCTGTTCGACGCCGTCAGCAGCCTGCTGGGCATCCGGGACGTGGCCGAATACGAGGCGCAGGCGGCGATCGAGCTCGAAATGCGCGCCGTCCCGACCGACCCGGAGGCTCCCTGCACTTCCCCCGGCGCGCTGGTCGTGGAGGAAGCCGCCCGGGCCGCCGCGCCGGCCGATCCAACCGCGCCGGCCGATCCAACCGCGCCACTGCCGTACCGCCTGACGCGGCGCTCCGACCTCCTGGTCTACGACCCGGCGCCGACCATCGCCGCGCTCCTGGCGGCGCAGGCCTCGGCCACTTCGGCCCCCGTCCTCGCGGCACGGTTCCAGGAGACGATCGCGGAAGTCACCCGCGAGCTCTGCGCCGCCGCCCGGCAGGCCACCGGCATCCGTCGAGTCTGCCTCTCCGGAGGCGTGTTCCAGAACCGCTGGCTCGCCACTGCCCTGCTCGCGCGGCTCACCGGCGACGGCTTCGACGTGTTCACCAACCGCCGCATGCCCGTGAACGACGGCGGCATCAGCTATGGGCAGGCGGCCGTCGCCGCCGCGCGCCTGGCGGGCGGCCTCGCCTCGAGCCCGGCGCACCACGCGATCTAGGAAGGCGGGCGATCGGCCATGTGTCTCGGCATCCCGGGGAAAGTCATCGAGGTCCGCGACGAGGGCGGGCTGGCCATGGGTCGCGTCGACTTCGGCGGGGTGCGCAAGGACGCGTGCCTCGCATACGTGCCCGAAGTCAAGGTCGGCGACTACGTCATCGTCCACGTCGGCTTCGCGATCAGCATGGTCGACGAGGATGAGGCGCTGCGTACCCTCGAACTGCTCGACCAGATGGGCGACCTCCTGCAGCAGGAGCTGGCCACGATGGGACCCGGGATGACGGAGCCCGCGGTGGTCGACCTCGGCCCGGCCGCGGCGGGGGCTCCATCGTGAAGTACGTCGACGAGTACCGGGACGCCGCGAGGGCGAAGGCGCTGGTCCGCGAGATCCGCCGGATCGCCACGCGGCCGTGGACGATGATGGAGGTCTGCGGCGGCCAGACGCACACGATCGTGAAGCAGGGGATCGACGAGATGCTTCCCGACGGCGTGCGGATGATCCACGGGCCCGGCTGCCCCGTGTGCGTGACGCCGCTCGAGCAGGTCGACAAGGCGCTGGCGATCGCGGCCGACCCGGCCGTCATCTTCACGAGCTACGGGGACATGCTGCGGGTGCCCGGCTCCACCACAGACCTGCTCTCCCTCAAGGCGCGCGGCGCGGACGTCCGCATCGTCTACTCGCCGCTCGACGCCCTCCGCATCGCGCGCGAACACCCCGATCGGCAGGTCGTGTTCTTCGCGATCGGGTTCGAGACCACCGCTCCGGCCAACGCGATGGCGGTCTGGCGGGCCGCCGAGCAGGGGATCGACAACTTCAGTGTGCTCGTCAGCCACGTCCTCGTGCCGCCCGCCATGGAGGCCATCCTCTCGTCGCCGTCCAACCAGGTCCAGTCGTTCCTGGCGGCCGGACACGTCTGCGCGGTGATGGGATGGACCGAGTACGAGCCGCTCGCCGCGAGGTACCACGTCCCGATCGTGGTGACGGGCTTCGAGCCGCTCGACCTGCTGGAGGGGATCCTGATGGCGATCCGCCAGCTGGAGGAGGGTCGCGCCGAGGTCGAGAACCAGTACGTCCGGGCCGTTCGCCGCGAGGGGAACCGGATGGCACAGGAGACTATCTTCCGGGTCTTCGACGTCGGCGACCGGACATGGCGCGGGATCGGCCAGATCCCGGCCTCCGGGTATCACCTGAAGGAGCGCTTCCAGCGGTTCGACGCCGAGCACAGGTTCCGCGTCGGCGACATCGCGACCAGGGAGCACCCGGCCTGCATCGCCGGCGAGATCCTGCAGGGGACGAAGACGCCGCTCGACTGCACCGCCTACGGCGTCCTGTGCAACCCACAGCGCCCGCTCGGGGCCCCGATGGTCTCCGCCGAGGGCACGTGCGCCGCGTTTCATGCCGCCGGTCGGGGGCTGGGACCGGTCGCGCGGCCGCTGACTGTCCTCGCCCCGGTGGGCACCCCGGGAGCCGGGCGATGACCGGCGCGCCCACCGACCGCACCGCGCTGGATCCGTTGGCGGCGACCTGTCCGGCACCCCTCGCCGAGCAGGAACGCGTTCTGCTCGGTCACGGCTCGGGTGGCCAGCTCTCGGCGGCGCTGATGCGCGACGTGATCGCCCCGGCGCTCGGCGCAGCCTCCCCGGGCGGGCCCCTGAACGACGCCGCACTGGTCGAGATCGGCGGCCAGCGCCTCGCCTTCACGACCGACTCGTTCGTCGTCAGCCCGCTCGTCTTCCCGGGTGGGGACATCGGCGAGCTCGCGGTCAACGGCACGATCAACGACTTGGCGATGATGGGTGCCCACCCCGTCGCGATCTCTCTCGCCTACGTGATCGAGGAAGGTCTGCCGTTCGACGAGCTCTGCGCGGTGACGGAGTCCGTCGCGAGGGCGGCGACGGCCGCCGGCGTGCGCGTGGTCACGGGGGACACCAAGGTCGTCGGGCGCGGCGCCGCAGACCGCCTCTTTGTGAACACGTCCGGCATCGGGGTCGTGCCGGAGGGCGTGGACCTGGGCGCCGACCGGGCCAGCCCGGGCGACGCGGTCCTGCTGTCGGGGCCGATCGGCCTCCATGGGGTCGCGATCATGAGCGTCCGGGAGGGGCTCGAGTTCGAGGTGGAGATCGCCTCCGACACGCAGCCGCTGCACCGGCTGGCGGCCGCGGTCCTGGCCGCGGCCCCGGACGCGCACGTGCTGCGCGATCCCACGCGCGGTGGCCTGGCGTCGGCGGTCAACGAGATCGCGGTAGCGTCCGGGGTGGGCATCGAGCTCGACGAGGACGCGATCCCGGTGCCGGGCCCGGTGCGCGCCGCCTGCGAGATGCTCGGCCTCGATCCGCTGCACGTGGCGAACGAGGGCAAGTGCGTGGCCTTCGTGCCGGCCGACCACGCCGCAGGCGCCCTGGCCGCCATGCGCGCCCTGCCGGAAGGGGAGGGCGCGGCGCTCGTCGGGCGGGTCGTCGCCGACCACCCCGGCATGGTCACCGTCCGCACCCTCGTCGGTTCCGAGCGGATCGTCGACATGCTGGTCGGCGAGCAGCTGCCCCGCATCTGCTGACCGGCCGCGCGGACGAGAGACCCGCAACCCGGCGAACCCGCGCACCTCCGGCGCGCAGGTGGCAGGTTGACAGTCGCGGCGCGGGAGCGTGAACTGCCGCCATGGCGACGACCGAGAGCCGGCAGGCCCGCGAGGGCGATCAACGCGAGCTGGAGGAGCTGAAGTTCCTCCACGGTGTCGCGCA
>Ga0209415_10012248_pt1 | contig 14320 bp, 8 predicted proteins | sample PeaSoiSIISIP2007_FD_187696 | JGI IMG/M metagenome (GOLD analysis project Ga0209415, IMG submission 187696) | Peat soil microbial communities from Weissenstadt, Germany - SII-SIP-2007 (SPAdes) (version 2) | ecosystem: Environmental > Terrestrial > Soil > Wetlands > Peat | place: Germany... | reverse complement strand
CGGTTGGCGCCGGAGATCCGGGACCGGATCTTCGACCCGTTCTTCACCACCAAGTTCACCGGGCGGGGGCTGGGGCTTTCCGCCGTGCACGGCATCCTGCGCGGGCACCGGGGCGGCATCCGGGTGGAGAGCGAGAAGGGCCGGGGCACCCTCTTCCAGCTGGTGCTGCCCGCGGAGCCCGAGCCCCTGCGTCACGTCCCGGCGCGGCGCGGGGATGCGGCGGACGTGCCGGCCCCCGGCGCCCTGGCCGGGGCGGGGATGGCCCTGGTGGTGGACGACGAGCCTGAACTTCGTTCCGCGGCCGCGGCCGCCCTGCGCCGCATGGGGCTGGAACCGCTGGAGGCGGCCGACGGCCCGGAGGCGCTCCGCCTGTTCAAGGCGGACCGGGACCGGATCGAGCTGGTCCTGATGGACCTGGTCATGCCTGGGCTGGATGGCGTGGAAACCTACCGGCGACTGCGCCGCGCCGGCGCCACGATGCCCATCATCCTCACCAGCGGCCTGGGCCAGGAGGAGGCCCTGCGCCGGTTCCGGCCCAGGGGGCTGGCCGGCTTCCTGCCCAAGCCCTACGGCCTCCAAGACCTCACCGCCGCGGTCGGCAAGGCCCTGGAGGCCCGGGACGGCCGGCGGTCGCCGCCCCTGCCCTCCCAGCCCCTGCCCTGGCTTCCGGAGTGGAACACCGGCCACGCCCTCCTGGACACCCAGCACCGGGCCATCGTCCAGGCCCTGAACCGGGTGGCCGACGCCGTCGGCGCCGCCCCGGGGCGGGAGGACCCGTCCAGCGCCCTGGCCCATCTGGTCGACATCACCCGGTCCCATTGCTTCGTGGAGGAGCGGATCATGGCCGAGGTGGGCTGCCCCGGCCAGGACCGGCACCGCGCCAGCCACGTGGACCTGCTCGCCCAGTTCCAGGACCTGCTGTCCTGCGCGACCCGGGGGGACCTCACGCCCGCGAGGTTCGATCTCCTGGAGGAGAGGCTGGTCGCCCACTTCGAGGAATGGGATGCGGGCCTGGCGGGCCAACTGCACCGCGTCGTCACACCCCGAAATTGAGGGGATCCCGGTCCAGGGTCACCGGTCCGCCCGGGTCCAGTGGCGCCCGGCGCATGGCCTCCCCCAGCGTCCCGCGGCCGGCGGCCTTCAGGATGAGCTGCATGCGGTAGCGGTCCTTGACCCGGGCGATGGGCGCCTCCAGGGGCCCCAGGATGCGCAGCCCCGGCACGGCCTCCAGGCGCTGGCGCAGCCGGCGCAGGGGCTCCAGGGCGGCAAGCGGGGTCTCGCCCTCGCTGCGGTACAGGGACATGGCGGCGTACGGGGGATAGCCCAGGGCCTCCCGGTAGGGCAGCTCCGCCCCGGCGAAACCCTCGAAGTTCTGGGCCACCGCGTGGACGACAGCCGGGTGGTCGGGTCTGTAGGTCTGCAGCAGCACCCGCCCCGGGATCCCGGCCCGCCCGGCCCGCCCCGCCACCTGGGTGAGCAGCTGGAAGGTCCGCTCCGCGGCCCGGAAGTCGGCCAGCTTCAGCCCCAGGTCGGCGTTGAGGATGCCCACCAGGGTCAGCAGGGGGAAGTTGTGCCCCTTGGCCAGCATCTGGGTTCCCACCAGGATGTCCACCTCGCCCAGCTCCGCCGCCAGCAGCCCCGCCTCCAGGGAGCCCCGGCGCACGGTGGTGTCCCGGTCCAGGCGCAGGATCCGCGCCGCCGGGAACTGCGCCCGCAGCAGGTCCTCGATCTGCTCGGTGCCCTCCCCCACCCCGCGCAGGTGCTCGGCCCCGCAGTGGACGCAGACCTCCGGGGGCACCGCCTCGAACCCGCACAGGTGGCAGCGCAGGCGGTAGGCGCCCTTGTGGTAGGTGAGGGTCAGGGAACAGTGGGGGCAGTCGAAGGTCCTGCCGCAGGCCCGGCACATCCAGAAGTTCTCGAAGCCCCGGCGGTTGAGCAGGAGCATGCTCTGCTCGCCCCGCTCCAGGGTCTCCTGGATGGCCTTGACCAGCAGGGGCGAGAACACCACCCGCTTGCGCTCGGCCTTGTAGCATTCCCGCAGGTCCACCACTTTCACCGCCGGGAGCGTGGTCCCCGCCGGGCGCCCGGTGAGCCGCAGCATCCGGTAGCGGCCCTCCCGGGCGGCAAACCAGCTCTCCAGGGACGGGGTGGCGCTGCCCAGCACCACCGGGCAGCCCTCCAGCTGGGCCCGCTTCACCGCCAGGTCCCGGGCGTGGATCCGGGGGTGCTCCTCGCTCTTGTACGACCCCTCCTGCTCCTCGTCCACCACGATCAGGCCGATGTCCCGCAGGGGCGCCAGCACCGCGTTGCGCACCCCCACGAACAGGGGGGCGTCGTCCTGGAGCAGGCGCAGCACGTCGGCCTGCTTCTCGGTGGCGTTGAGCCCGGCGTGGCCCACCGCCACCTTGCCTGGGAAGCGCGCCTCCAGCCGGGACAGCAGCCTCGGGGTGAGGCCGATCTCCGGCACCAGCCACAGCACCCGCCGCCCCGCGGCCAGGGTGCGCTCGGCCAGCTCCAGGTAGACCTCGGTCTTGCCGCTGCCGGTGATGCCGTACAGCAGGTAGGCTCCGAACTGGCCGGGCGCCACCGCGGCCACCGCCGCGGCCTGCTCGGCGTTCAGCCGCACCCGCTTGTCCGCGGCGCCGTCGTCCCGCTGCTGGGACAGCAGATCCAGCCGGCGCACCCGCTCCAGCAGGCCCTGGCGCTCCAGCAGGCCCAGCACCGAGCCGCTCACCCGGGCCGTATCCAGCAGCTGGTCCTCCAGCAGGGCGCCCCCGGCCGCGTCCAGGGCGGCCAGCACCCGGGCCTGGGCGGGGGTCACCCGCGGGGGGTTGGGCAGGGCGGTGCGGCGCACTTCGGTGACCCCGGCGCCCCGCAGTCCGCGCCGGTGGAACAGGGAGGGCATGACCACCTCGCCCCGGTGCCAGGCCTCGCCCAGGGCCACCAGGGCCGGCCAGTCGCCGGCCTCCCGCAGCTCCTCCAGCCGCGGCCCTCCGGGCGTGACCATCTCCCAGTCGGCCCGCACCGCCTGGGGCAGGCATAGCGGCAGCAGATGGGCCAGGCCGCAGCCGTAGTAGCGGGCGGCGAAGCCCAGCAGGCCCATGAGCCCGGGCGGCAGCAGGGGAAAGGGGTCCAGCACCGCCTCCACCGGCCGCAGCTTCACCTCCGGCGGGGCCGGATCGGGCCCCAGCACCACGCCCACCGCGGCGCCGTTGCGCACCCGCACCTGCACCCGGGTCCCGCACGCCAGTCCGGCCGGGGCCAGGTAGGTGAGCGGCGGCACCGGCCGGGCCAGTTCGATGCGGGTGGGGACGAGACAATCCATCCTGGGCATGATACCCCGGGCAGAGAGGCTACAGGCCGGCTCCCAGGCTTTCGGTGATCTTCACGGTCAGGTCCTCGGGGGTGAAGGGCTTGCAGATGTAGTTCACCGCGCCGGCCTGGATCGCCTGGATGATCTTGCCCCGCTCGGACTCGGTGGTGAGCATCATCACCGGAATGGCCTGGAACTGCGGGCTGGCCTTGACCCGGGCCAGGAACTCGAAGCCGTCCATCTCCGGCATGTTCACGTCCAGGATGATGAGCGCGATGTCGGCGTGGTGCTTGGCCAGCACCCCCAGCCCCTCCACGCCGTTGCTGGCCTCCAGGAAGCCGTAGCCCAGCACGTCCACGGTGCGGCCGATGATCCTGCGCATGACCCCGGAATCGTCAACGGATAGCACCTTGCTCATGGCAGTCCTCTCGTCAGGAAGGCAGGCAGCGGTAGTAGCTGCCGCCGGCGTGGCTCAACTGGGTGTAGGCGTCGGAGATGCCGCGCAGGGACTCCACGGCGCTGATGATCAGGTGGCCCGAGGGCGCGAGCAGGTTGGCGATCCCGGCGTAGATCTGCTGCTTGAGGGGCTCGCTGAAGTAGATGCTCACGTAGCGCAGGAACACGATATCGAAGTGGCCCAGGGGCTCCAGCGGGTCCTGGAGGTTGAACTTGCGGAAGGTGGCCAGCTGCTTCACCTCGTCGTTGGCCACCCAGACCCGGCCCTCCGGGTGGAAGAACCGGTTCCGGCGCTCCACGCCCAGGCCCCGGGCCAGGGCCGCCTCGTCGTAGCGGGCGTTGCGGGCCAGGAACAGGGCCGAAGGGGAGATGTCCGTGCCCAGGATCTCGAACTGGTCCGGCCGCAGACCCGGGTTGGCCCGGCAGTACTCCAGGATGGTCATGGCGATGGAATACGCCTCCTGCCCGGTGGAACTGGCCCCGGACCAGATGCGGATCCGGAACCGGTTGCCGGCCACCAGCTCCCGGGCCAGGTCGGGCAGCAGCTTGTCCTTGAGGATCTCGAACGGATGGCCGTCCCGGAACCAGAGGGTCTCGTTGGTGGTCATGGCGTCCACGATCTTGTCGCGCAGCAGCGGGCTGGCGTCCCGAGAGGCCAGCCGGTAGAAGGAACCGTAGTCGGCGCAGCCGTGCTCCGCCATCAGGCCCATGAGCCGGGTCTCGATGAGGTAGGCCTTTTCGTTGCCCAGGGCGATCCCGCACCACTTCTCGATGAGGTCCCGGAGCAGCTTGAACTCGTTGGCGGTGATGGCCTCGGGCATCATCCCCCCCTCTTCTTGCGGACCAGGTAGTCGATGCGCGCCGCCAGGCGCTCCAGGGGCACCCGCTCGTCGGACAGGTGGGCCTCGTCCACCGCCAGCGGCATGCCGTAGACGACGCAGGAGGCCTCGGTCTGGGTCAGGCACAGGCAGCCCCGGCGCTTCATGGCCCGGACCCCTTCGCAGCCGTCGCTGCCCATGCCGGTCATGACCACCGCCAGCAGGTTGCCGTCGTACTGGCTCGCCAGGGAGCGGAACAGCACATCCACCGAAGGCCGGCAGCTGTTCACGGGCGGCTGGTCGTTGATCCCGACGATGGCACAGGCCGGCCCGCCCGCCGGATCGGGGCCGCGCCGCACCACCATGTGCCGGCCGCCCGGGGCGATGAGCACGGTGCCCGGCAGGACCGGCTCCCCGTCCCGGGCCTCGCGCACCCGCAGCCGGCTCCGCTGGTCCAGATGCTCGGCCAGGGAGGCGGTGAACACCGGCGGCATGTGCTGCACCAGCAGGACCGGCACCGGGAAGTCCGCCGGCAGCCGGGGGATGACCTCGCCCAGGGCGTTGGGCCCGCCGGTGCTGACGCCGATGGCGACGATATCGATGCGCTCCGGCGGCGGCGGCAGGCGCGCGGGCCGGGGTGGCGGAGCCGGGGCCGGGGCCGGGGCCGGAGCCAAGGTCGGGGCCGCATCGGCCGGACGGGCCGGTTCAAGGTCGGCTGGCGTGCTGGCGGGCAGCCCGGAGCCGCGGAACAGATTGACCCGGGTCCGCACGTGCCGGAACAGCGGACGCAGCATGGCCAGCAGCGCCTCCCGGCTGTCGGCGGCCGAGGCCCCTTCGGGCTTGTGCACGAAGTCCAGCGCCCCCTGCTCCAGGCACTGCAGGGTGATCTCGGCCGAGCTCAGGTTGGTGCCGCTCACCATGATCACACTGGTCCCCGGAAAGGCCCGGCGGATCTCCCTGAGGGTTTCCAGGCCGTCCATTTCGGGCATGGCCACGTCCAGCAGCACCAGATCGGCCGGCGTCTGCTCCAGCCGGGACAAGGCCAGCCGGCCGTGCGGCGCCGTGCCCACCAGGACCGCGTCGGGCAGGGCTTCCACCACCTCGCTCAGGATCCGCCGGTAGACGAGGGTGTCGTCCACGATGAGCACACGCAGGCTCGGGTCAGCCATGAAGGGTCCAATCGATCGGAATCAGGCGGGAAGACGGGGACGGGAAAGAACCCTCCCAGCATAGCCCAAGCGGGACCGGTTGCGGCCACTGGAAAAAATCGGTCTCGGACGTTGTTCAGACGTGCATGGGCGGGGGATCCAGTTCGAAGATCATGGTCAGGGCGCTGCCGCGCATGCTCACGGCCTGGGCGTGGTGGCGGATCAGGGGGATGCCCCGGCCCCGCTCGGACAGGGGGTCCTCGGGCGGGCGGTGGGCCTCCAGGTCGAACCCCGGGCCTTCATCGGTCACCGACACCACCAGGCTCCGGCCGTCCGGGCCGGGCCGGCAGCGCAGACCCACCGCGGCCGCCAGGCGGCTCTGGTTGCCGTGCAGCACCGCGTTGGTGAGCGCCTCCCGCACCGCGATGAGGATATCGAAGCGCCGCTCCGCCGCCACCGCCCCCCAGGCGGCGTCCGGCGAACCCGGCGCGCCCGGCGCCACGTAGGCCTTGAGGGCGTCGCCCAGGCGGTCGCAGGCCAGATCGATGGCCCGCGGGGTGGACGGCAGGCGCAGCACCAGTTCGTCCCGGGCCCGGGTGGTGGAGGCCTGCTCGAAGCCCATCACCAGCAGGTCGTCGGCGATCACGCCGGCGCCGTGGCCCCGGGCGGCCTGGCAGATGGCGTTCAGGCTCCAGTCCAGGGGCGAGGCCGCCAGGGCCTCCCAGTGGCCCGGCGCCACCTCCTGGAAGGGGCGCCGATCCGGCGCCTGCACCTCGAAGAAGCCGTCCGTGCCGAACAGCATCCGGTCCCCGGGCTCCAGCTGCAGGGTGGCGCCGTCCAGCGCCGCCTCGGGGAACACCCCCAGGGGCGTGCCGTTGAGCCGGATCGGCTCGGCCACCCCGACGCCATGCCGGTAGTGCAGCGCGTGCGGGATGCCGGCGTTGAGCAGCTGCAGCCAGCCGGTGGCCGGGTTCCACAGCCCCAGCAGGGTGCAGACCGGCACCTCGGAAAAGGGCCCGCTCTGGATGCCGTGGTTCAGCTTCAGGGCCAGGTGCGGCAGCGGGTCGCAGGGCCGGTGGCCGTACCATCCGCAGCCCTGGCGGCTGCAGGCCAGCTCCACGTCCTCCTGCTCGCCCTGTCCGGGGAGGGCCAGGAGCCCGAAGCACTCGCCCACATAGTTGGACAGCATGCCCAGGAAGGAGGCCACCGCGTACGAACTGAGCACCGAATGCCCGGCCACGTCGGCCAGCACGAACAGGATCGAGCCGTCGGCGCAGCGGAAGCAGCGGAACACGTCGCCGCCGGCGTCGGTGAGCGGTTCGAACAGGGTGAACAGCGGCACCCCCTGTTCCGGGGCGGCCGCCATGGACCGCTGGGCCAGCCGAACCGCCTGGGCGGTCTCCAGGGAACGCCGGGCGTCCAGCCGGGTGGAGCGCTCGGCCAGCAGGGTCTCCACGCAGTCGAGGAGGTCGGCCCGCTCGAACGGCTTGTTCAGGAAGCCGCCCACCCCCAGGCGCAGGGCCGACTTCACCGTCTCCTTGTCCTCGTTGGAGGTGAACACCCCGATGGGCAGGGCGGGATCCGCCTTGCGCACCAGCTGGATCAGCTCCAGGCCGTCCATGCGCGGCATCACCACGTCGGTGAGCAGCAGATCGAAGCGCCGGTGGTGCGGCGCCTGGGTGAACAGCTCCCAGGCCTCCAGCCCGTCCCGGGCCTCCTGGATCTCGTAGCCGGCCCGCTCCAGCCCGGACCGGATCATGGAGCGGGTGGTGCGGCTGTCCTCGGCCAGCAGGATCAACGGCCGGCCGACCTTCGCCGCTGCCCGGGCGCCGGTTCCCTGGAGCGCCCCCGGCCCCGCGGCCGGGGCCGCGGCGGGCCGGGCCTGCAGCACCTTGCGCAGGGCGTTGCCCAGATCCTGGGGGGTGAACGGCTTGGCCACGATGCCCTGGAAGGTCACATGGGCGTTGGCCGGCAGGGTCCAGGCGGAGTTCTGCCCGGTCACCAGGATGATCGGCAGCCCGGGGCGCAGGGCCTGGATCCGTTCGGCCAGGGCCATGCCGTCCAGTTCGGGCATGCTCAGATCCATGAACACCAGATCGAACGCGTCCGGCTGGCGGGTGAAGGCCTCCAGGGCGTCGCCCGCGCGGGTGAGGCTGGCGACCCGGTAGCCCAGGCTTTGCAGCCCGCGCCGGGCCAGGGTGGCGGTCATCGGGTCGTCGTCCACGAACAGCACCGATTCGGAACCATGGGCATCCGCGGCCAGCGCCCCTTCGCCGGCGCGTTCGTCAGCCGGCGGGAGCGGGCGCCCCGAGGCCAGGGGCAGGTGCACCAGGAAGGTGCTGCCCTGGCCGGGGACGCTGCGCACCTGGATGCGGCCGCCCGCCTTGCGCACCGTGTTGTGCACCATGGCCAGGCCCAGCCCGGTGCCGCTGCCCGGCGCCTTGGTGGTGAAAAAGGGTTCGAACATCCGCTCCTGCACCTCCGGGCCCATGCCGCAGCCGGTGTCCCGCACCGTCAGCAGCGCAGCCCGGCCGGCGCCGGGCATCCCGGAGCGCGGCTCGGCCAGCTCCTCGGTAAGCGCCACCTGCAGGCTCCCGCCCTTGGGCTGCATGGCCTGGAGCGCGTTGATGGCCAGGTTCAGCACCACCTGCTGGACCATGGCCGGGTCCCCCTCCACCCACACCCCGCTCATGAGGTCCACCTGCAGTTCGACGTTGTCCGGGATGCTGCCGTGCAGGGTGTGCAGGGCGTCGCGGACGATGACCGTCAGGTCCAGGGGCAGGCGCTGCTCTTCGTCCTTGCGGCTGAAGCCGAGGATCTGCCGGGTCAGTCCGGAGGCGCACATGCCGGCGTGCAGGATCGCGTCCACCTTGGGCAGGAGCGGACTGTCCCCGGGCACCTGGCACTTGATGAGCTCGGCCGAGGCCAGGATGGTGGTGAGCACGTTGTTGAAGTCGTGGGCGATGCCGGCGGCGAGCATGCCCAGGGCATCCATCTTCTGGGCCTGATGGAGCTGCCGCTCCAGCTCGGTCTCCCGGGTCACGTCCCGGAGCACCGCCACCACCTGCTGCACCTGGGTCCCGGAGGTCCGCATGGGCGACAGGCTGGCGTCCACCGCCTGGGGTTCCCGCCCGGCCAGGGTCAGGGACAGCCGCCCTTCCCAGCTGCGGCCCTGGGCCGCCTGGGCCAGGGCGGCGGCCAGGCCCGGCTGGCCCAGCAGCCCGTCCAGGGGCTGCCGCCGGCCCTGGTCCGCGGCCACCCCGGTGAGCCGCTCGAAGGCGCCGTTGAGGTAGGCCACCCGGCCCTCCGGGTCGGTGATGGCGATGGCCTCCACCACCTGCTCCACCGCCAGGGCCAGGAACCCGCTGCGGGTTTCGCTGGCCTCCAGCCGGGAGGCGATCTGCTGGCGGTCCCGGCGCAGGGCCGCCTCCCGCAGCTCCCGCTGCACCGCCGGCACCAGCCGCACCAGGTTGCCCTTGGAGATGAAGTCCCGGGCGCCCTGGCGCATGGCCGCGGTCACCAGGTCCTCGGGCGCCACCCCCGACACGATGATGACGGGCAGGTCCAGGCCGTGCTTGCGCAGCACGTCCAGGGCCCCGGCGGAACTGAAGCTGGGCATCCGGTGATCGCTGATCAGCAGGTCCCAGGGCCGCGCGGCCAGTTCCCGCTCCAGCTCCGGCCGGGTGTCCACCCGGGCCGACTCGGTCTGGAACCCGCCCTTGCGCAGTTCCAGCAGGGTCAGCAGCGCGTCGTCCTCGCTGTCCTCCACCAGCAGCACCCGCAGCGGCACGGTCATGGCTGTCCCCCCTCCTGCCCGGCTTCCGCTTCCAGCCTGCGCACCCGCGCCCGGAGCCGGGCGCGCTCCTCCAGCAGGGCCTGCTGCTCCCGGCTGACCTCCTCCAGCAGCTGCAGGAAATAGCGCCATTCGTCGAGCCGCGGCCCGGACGGGTCGTACTGGACCATGACCATGTGCCTCCATCCCTCCCGCGGCCTTGCCCCGATCCAAACCGCCCGACACCAGGAAGGCGCTGCCGGCCGTTCCCCGTGGGGAAGAGCGGTAGCGCCTTCAACTTGCAGGTCCTGGTCCTGCCCGCCAAGGTGATCCAGGGTTGAGCCGAGGATCCATGTTGAACTTCGCTAACAAGATGGACTGAAAAACCCCCCTGTCAAGATGTGGAATTTTTCATGCTTCCCGCCCGGCCACGGGCGCTCTACAGCTTGAACTTGTGCACCGCGCTCTGCAGTTTCTCGGCCAGCCGGGCCAGTTCCTTGGCGGCGGCGTGGGTGTCGCCGGCGCCCCGGGTGGTGTCCCGGGCCTGCTGGCTCACGGCGCTCACGTTCCGGGCCACGTCGTTCATGCCCTTGGCCGCCTCCCCGGCGTTCCGGGCCACATCGTTGGCTCCGCTGGCCAGCTGGCTGATGTTCCGGGCGATCTCGTTGACCCCGTGCACCGCCTCCTGGACATTGCGGGACACATCGTTGGCGCCCTGGGCCGCCTGCTGGACGTTCCGGGACACTTCGCCCGCGCCCCGGGCCGCATCACCCACGTTGCGCGAGATCTCGTTGGTGGTGGCGGTCTGCTCCTCCACCGCCGCGGCGATGTTGCCGGAAATGCTGTTGATCTCGTTGATGATGTGCACGATCTCGGCGATCGCCTGGACCGCCTGCTGGGTGTTGCCCTGCATGCCGGCCACCTGGGCCCGGATATCCTCGGTGGCGGAAGCGGTCTGCTTGGCCAGTTCCTTCACCTCGTTGGCCACCACCGCGAAGCCCTTGCCCGCCTCCCCGGCACTGGCCGCCTCGATGGTGGCGTTCAGGGCCAGCAGGTTGGTCTGGGCGGCGATCCCCTTGATCATGTCCACCACCTTGCCGATCTCCTGGGCGCTGGCGCCCAGCTTGTCCACGATCGCCGCGGTGCTGTTGGCGCTCTGGGCGGCCTTGCTGGCCACCGAGGCCGCCTGGCCGGAACTCTTGGACACCTCGTTCAGGGACACCGACATCTGCTCGATGGCCGCGGCCACCGAATTGACCGCGCCGGTCATCTGCTCGCTGGTCCGGGCCACCACCTTCATGTTGGACGACATCTGCTCCACCGCCGCCCCCACCGTGTTCAGGTTGGCCGACACCTCCTCCGAGGCGCTGGCCACGGTGGTGGCGTTGGCGCTGATCTGCTCCACCCCGGCGGCCATGTTCTTGACGTTGGCCGAAGCCTGCTCGGTGGCCGCGGCCGCGGTGTTGGACTGCTGGGTCATCTGCTCGGCCCCGGCCGCCATGCTGGTGGACACCGAGGTCAGCTCCTCGCTGGCGCTGGCCAGGGTGCCGGCGTTGGCGCCGATGTCGGCCACGGTGGCGCCCAGCTTGGCGGCGGTGTTGTTCACGGCGCTGCACAGCTTCTGCAGATCGCCCCGGTACTGGGCGGTGACCCGGGCGGTGAGGTCGCCCTGCTCCAGGGTGGCCATCACCCGCTGCACTTCGTTGACCGGGCCGATCACCGCGTCCAGGGTCTTGTTCACCCCGTCCACCAGCTGGAACCAGCCGCCCACGAACCGCCCGGCCTCAGCCCGGGTGTTCAGCTCGCCGGCCGCCCCGGCCTTGTTGATCTTGTCGGTCTCGACCAGCAATTCACTCATCATGGTGACCAGGTTGTTCAGATTGGCTTTGATGGCGCCGTATTCGCCCTTGGCATCATGGGTGATGACCGGGGGGATGATCCCCTTGGCCACATGGTCCACGTATTCGCCGGTGGTCCTGAGGCGGCTGACCAGTTCGGCGACCGCGGCATTGAAGCCGACCAGCAGCTTGTTCCAGCCGCCCACGAACTTGCCGGCATCGGCCCGGGCCTCCAGCTGGCCATCGAGCGCGCCCCTGGCGATCTTGTCGGACTCGCCCAGCAGGTCGCTCATCATGGCGACCAGACTGTTCAGGTTGATCTTGATGGCGTTGTACTGGCCCATGTATTCGGTGGTGATGGCAGGCGGAATGATGCCCTTGGCCACCTTGTCCACGTAGTCGGCGGTGACGTTCAGGGGGCCGATCACCGCGTCCAGGGTGTCGTTGAAACCCTTGATGATCGTCCCCCAACCGCCGGGATAGCGGCCCACATCGGCCCGGATCTTGAGCTCACCCTCGGCGCCGGCCTTGGCCAGCCGCTGGACTTCGGTGATGAGGCCGTAGAGCACGTCGATCATGGTGTTGATGTTTTGCTTGATGACGTTGAAATCGCCGTTGTAGTTGTCGGTGATCTTGCTGAGCTCGGCGCCGGTGGACACTTTGGCGATGTACCCCGCGGCCACGTTGAGCGGGCCGATCACCGCGTCCAGGGTGTCGTTGACCCCCTTCAGGATCTGCCGGTACTCGCCCTGGTAGTGGTCCAGGTCGGCCCGCACCGCCAGCCGGCCTTCCACCGCCGCCCTGGCCAGGGTCTGGGCCTCGGCGGACATGGCGCGCAGCACGTCCATCACCTGGATGAAGGCCGGCGTGACCTCGTCCTGGGCGTCCTGGACCTTCAGGGCCACGCTCAGATCGCCCGCGGCCAGGCGCTTCAGGGCGGCCACCGAGCCCTGCTGCTGGTGCTCGCTGTAGGCGTCCAGGGCCGTGCCCAGTTCGCCGATCTCGTCCCGCCGGTCCAGCTTCAGGCGCACGCTCAGGTGGCCCATGGACAGTCCGGCCATGGTGGCCACCACCTGGTTCAGCGGGCCGGTGATGCTGCGGGCGATGAGCACGCCCAGGCCCAGCGCGGCCAGGGCGGCCAGCACGATGACCACCCACACCGCCTCCACGGCCGAGGCGGCCTCGCTGGTGTTCGCGGCGGAGGCGTCCTTGGCCAGCTTCAGTTTCTGGTCCATGAGGCCCTGCAGGGCGGTGTTGACCTCGCCGGCCTGGGGCGTGGCGTTCCGGCGCAGCAGGGCCTCGGCCTCCGCCCGCTTGTTGCCGGCCACCAGGGCCTGGATCTCCGCCTCGGTCCGCCGGTAGCGGTTCAGGGCGTCCGTGTAGATCTTGAACTGGGCCTTGCCATCATCGGTCAGGATCAGCCGCTCGAACTCGCCGTTGGCCTTGTCGTTGTCGGCCTTCAACTCCTCGGTGCGCGCTCCGTAGGTGGCGCCGTCACCGGTCATGATCGCGTCCCGCAGGTTCACCCGGGTGCGCTGGAAGCTGTCGCGCATGGTCGCCATCTGCCCCAGGGGCACCGCCATCCGCTCGTAGAGCCGCAGATCGGCGTCGGAGGCGGTGCGCATCTTGAGGATGGCGAACAGGCCGACGAACACGGTGAACAGCGTGGTCAGCAGGAAGGCGGCAATGAGCTTGGGGCCCATCTTGGTGTTGTCGAGGATGCGCATGGGAACCTCTGCGAGGCAGGAACGGGGGGAAAAGGAAAGCGGACAAGGGCGAAGGGAGCCGTGATCAGAAGGGGGTCAGCCGCCGTGCAGGACTTCGTGGATATCCAGGAGCACCAGCAGCCCCACGTCGGTCTTGATCACGCCGGACAGGAAGCCGCCCTCGGTTTCGCTGACGTTGGCCGAGGGCGGCTCGATGGTGCCGGCGTCGGCCTCCACCACGTCGCCGATGGCGTCCACCAGGAAGCCCACCAGATCGGTGGCGGTGCTGGGCTGGCTGGCATCGGCCGCGCGCGCCCCGGCCAGTTCGGCGTTGGTCTTAAGGATGATGTTGTGACTGGTCTCGGCCAGCTCCTGGCGGGCCAGGCCCAGCCGGACCCCCAGATCCAGGATGGTGACGATCTGCCCGCGCAGGTTGATGAGCCCGCGGATGAACGGCTTGGCATGGGGCACCGGGGTGATGTCCAGGATCCGGTTGATCTCCCGGATCATCATCAGGTCCAGCCCGAACAGACGGTCGCCCAGACGAAAGGTCGCGTACTGGTTCATGCCCCCACCCCCGACAGCAGACCGCCGGCCCGGAGCAGCTCGAGCGGCTCCAGGAACAGGGTGAAATGGTGCTGGAGGATGGCGGCCCCCAGGATCCCGGCCCCCTGCACCTTCACCGGCTCCAGCTCCACCTCCACGTCCAGCGCGTCGATGATGTCGGAGATCACGATCCCGGCCACGGCCTGGGTGACCACCCCGTGCTCCAGCACCTTGGGGATCACCACGAACACCTCCTTGAGCTCGCCCGGCACCGGCTTCACCTGCAGCAGCTGGTCCAGCCGGATCAGCGGCAGCCCGTGGCCCCGGTAGTCCATGAACTCCCGGTCGCCCACCAGCTGGATGTCCGCGGTGCTGAGCTTTTCCAGCCGCATGATCCGGTCCTGGGGGATGGCGAAGAACTCGTCCCGGGCCCCGGTGCACACGATCACCGAATGCCGCCGGGCGGCGGCCGCGGCGGCCCGGCGCTTCTCCTCCTCCTGGCGCAGCTTCTCTTCCGCCTGCAGATCGGTGAAGTGCAGATGGGCCCCGGACATCAGCCCGCCGGCGTCCAGGATCATGATCACCCGGCCGTCGCCCATGATGGTGGCTCCGGAAAAGCATTTGCAGGTCTGCACGAACTCCGGCAGCGGCTTGACCACGATCTCCTCGATGTCGAACAGCTCGTCCACCACCATCCCGAACTGGTTGGAGCCCAGGCGCAGC
>Ga0209415_10012247_pt1 | contig 14322 bp, 15 predicted proteins | sample PeaSoiSIISIP2007_FD_187696 | JGI IMG/M metagenome (GOLD analysis project Ga0209415, IMG submission 187696) | Peat soil microbial communities from Weissenstadt, Germany - SII-SIP-2007 (SPAdes) (version 2) | ecosystem: Environmental > Terrestrial > Soil > Wetlands > Peat | place: Germany... | reverse complement strand
CACCACGCAAGCCGGTCCTTTGCTGTGCACCTTGATCTTTGTTTCGATGCCCTTGGGCGTGTGCTTTTTCACAAATGCTGAATATTTCTTGAAGACTTCGTCCGCGTCCTGATTGGGCACCAGCCGCATGGACACTTTGGCTTTCGCCTTCGCCGGGATTACTGTCTTGGCGCCATCGGCAACGAACCCGCCGGGCATGCCGTGCACTTCGAGCGTCGGCCGCGCCCAGGTGCGGTAGAGCACAGAATATCCAGGCTCTCCCGTGAGAACTTTCGATCCCACTTCGGTCTTCCGGTAATGCTCCTCATTGAAAGGCAGTCGCTTCCAGGTCTTGAGTTCATCTTTGCTGGGAGCCTTCACTCCTTTGTAGAAGCCGGGGATCAGGATTTTTCCCTTTGCGTCTTTCATCTTGCTGATGATCTCGATCAGCGCGAAGAAAGGATTGGGCGCAGCACCGCCGTAAACACCGGAGTGCAAGTCAGTCTTGGCGCCGACCGCTTCGATCTCGGTGTAAACCAGGCCGCGCAGTCCCACGCACAACGTAGGCAGATTGGGCGCGAACAACTCGGTGTCGCAGACCAGCGCGAAATCGGCCTTCAACTTCGCTTTCTGCTGGCGGACATATTCGGCGATGGCTTCGCCGCCAACTTCTTCTTCGCCTTCGAAGATGACCTTCACATTGATCGGAAGCGAGCCGTTGCGGGACTTCATCAGCGATTCGAGGGCCTTCACTTCCATCCAGAGCTGGCCTTTGTCATCGACCGCCCCACGCGCGTAGAGGTTGCTGTTGCGCTCGGTGGGCTCGAAGGGCGGAGTATGCCACTCGTCGAGCGGCTCGGCGGGCTGCACATCGTAATGCGCGTAGCAAAGCGCGGTGGGCTTGCCGGCGGCGTGCAGCCAGTCGGCATAGATCAGAGGATGGCCCTGCGTGGGAATGATCTCGACGTTCTCCATGCCGATGCGCCGCAATTCAGTGGCGATGTAGTCCGCGGCTTTTTGAATGTCAGGTTTGTGTTCGTCGAGCGTGCTGACGCTGGGAATACGGAGAAGATCTTTCAGTTCGCTCAGAAATCGTTGCTGATTATTGCGTGCAAAATCGATTGAAGCAGAGGACATGAATAAATCCTTTCCGATAGGAGCGCTGCACTACTGCGGATTTTCGCGTTATAGAAACGAATCAGTATACCGCGAAGCGAAGTGCAGCGCGGAGGGGTGGCCTACTAACCGGGAGTTAGCAAAAACTAGTTACCTTTCTTCAGAGCAACAATTGAATCTTGTCAAACTGCTGAGCCCAACCAATCTTCGACAGGGGGTACACGATGACAGGAATGCCTACTTCTGCAACAGTCACTCGGGCCTTCCCCTCAGATTCGCTGAATTCAACGATAACGGTGATCTCGTCAGGCCACTGCCCAGGAACCGATACTTGCGAGCCGGGAATTGTTTTCCCGTTCTCGTCAGAGAAAGACATCGTGGACACGATCTTCTTGTTTGCGACGACTTCCTTGTAGGTTCCGGTGCTCCAAAACATTCTTCCTTGTGCAGATTTCATCGCCCAAAGATAGCTGCCACCCTCTCGCACGTCGTTCCGGACGACGAGTGCGGTGTAGCCCTTGGGCCCCCACCACTTCTTAATAGAGTCCGCATCGTTCCAAACCCTCCATACGTCCGCTACGGAGGCGTTGAAGGTACGTTCCGTGCGGACGGTCGTGTGGAAGTTCCATGCACCGAGGACCAACAGGGCCAACATCAATGTGATACTGCCCGATATTTTGTAAATCATGCTGAACCTCCCTGTATTGGGCCTTGTTGTTCTTTCCTGCCCGGCGAAGCCTAGAGCATTCCTTCCAGCCGAACGTAGCTCGCTTCCATTCCACGTTCCATACCTGTGGCCAGCATCGCCGCGCGCGTTTTACCATCGGGCAGCGTCATTCGCATGGTCATCAGGGTTCCTGCGCCGTCGGCTTCAAATAGCGTTTCAATATGGTTGTCGGGCGTGGGATCCGGCAGGTGCATGCGTTCGACATGTACGATCCTGTTATAAGGCTCCAGTTCCAGGAATTCGCCGGTAATGTGAAATCCAGCGCCTTTGCCATTCTTCCATTCGTAGCGGAACTTGCCGCCGGCCTTCGCGTCGTTGATGCAGACCGGCATCGTCCAACCTTCCGGACCCAGCAACCATTTTTGGATTAACTTCGGTTCGGTATGGGCGCGGTAGACGGCTTCCGGAGGCGCAGCGAAGCGCCTGGTCACAATCACGTGAGTATCTCCTTCGGTCTTCAGCGTCAGTTTGCTCATCGCTTTTTTCCTTTCTTTTTTCCTTCCTTGTTTTTTTCCATCCCAGCCAGAACTTCGTCCAAGCGGTCGTAGTTTGTCTCCAGGGCCTTTCGCAGCATGGCGAGCCATTGATCCATCGCCTCAATACCCGCTTTTGCGAGACGGCGAGGGCGCTTCGTGCCCTCGACTCGGCGAACGATCAGTCCCGCATCTTCAAGCACCTTCAGGTGCTGGGAGATTGCGGGTTGCGTCATCTCGAACGGCTCTGCCAATTCATTGACGGTGGCTTCTCCGTTGGCCAGACGCGCGAGAATCGCCCGCCGCGTTGGGTCGGCCAAAGCAGAGAAAGCAGCATCGAGATCATCCATAATTTACAACTTATATAAGTAACTTGTTATTGTCAAGTAAAATTTCATCCCATCCCCTGCTAGCACCGTGCCGCCACCTGGGCCCGAGTGGAGCCCCGGACGCCCTCGTCCGGGAGCAGCGGTGCCGCTGCCTGGGCGGACGGGGGCGTCCGCCGCTCCACGGGCTGTTTTTGGCTGGGGAAGGTTCCGTGGCTATGCTATGAACGTGGCGTCTCTGCCAAGAACCTCGCGGGAGAGAACGGAACGAGATCAAATGCCGGTGCAACGCCGGTGATGACATCGGCCATGACCTGCGCGGTGATGGGAGCGAGAAGAATTCCGTCGCGAAAATGTCCCGTCGCGACGTAGTAGCCGGGTGTCGATGTGGCGCCGAGAATGGGCAGCGCATCGGGGGTGCCCGGACGCAGGCCGGCCCAGTCTTCCAGGATTTTCGCGTTGCGTAGTTCCGGCACCAGCGCGATCGCGGCACGGTGGAAGCGCCGCATGGTCGCAGGATCGGTGCGCTTGTCAAATCCGGCTTCTTCCACGCTGGCGCCGGCGAGGATGCGTCCGTCGCTGCGCGGGATGAGATAGATCTCGGGCGATCGGATGACATGTTTCAGAAGTTCGCGCGAGGGCGCGGCCAGGCACAGCATTTGTCCCTTCACCGGACGCGTCGGAAAACGATGCAGCCCGATCTGTCCGGACCATGCGCCTGCGCAGTTGACGACTTTGGGTGCGAGAAAGGATGTCTTGGTCGTCGTAACTCCGGTGACTTGGCCATCCGAAAGATTCACGGCCGTGACTTCATCGCCGGAGGAAAAATCCACCCCGCGGCGCTTCGCGGTCGTCCACGCCGCCGCTGTGACAGCTCGCGGATCGACGCTGCGCTCTTTGAGGTAGAACGCAGGGCGATCTGATTCCACGAGGGCGGGCTCCAACTGAGCCAGCTTTGGAGGCAGGAGCGCGCTTGCGGAGGAGCAGTTCGCCCACTCGTCGTTGTGCTCCCGAGCTGGAAAAGAGATCGTCCCATGGTCGCGCAGGTCGACTTTCATGCCCGATTCCACTTCCAACTCGTAAGCGAATTCCGGATACATACGCGCGCTCGCTGTGGCCAGTGGCTGCAAGGCGGCATGCGTTTCGAGGGGGCAGTCGACCAGCATCCCGCCGGCGGCGTGAGAAGCTTCCCGGCCCGGCTCTCCGCGCTCGACCAGCAGAACGGTAGCTCCGCGCTTGCGCAGCGCAATCGACAACGACAGCCCGATGATGCCGCCACCGATGACGATCACGTCCCAGGTCTTCACGCCAGCCAGTCCTCACTGTCAACTCTCGCATTGTAGAAGAAGCTCACGGAGGGGCGGACGCCCCTTCGGCAAGCTCAGGGCAGGGCTCTCGTCCGCCCGGCAGCGGCACAGTGCCTACAGGGGATGGATTCGTGGCGCTGCCCGCCGGACGAGGGCGTCCGGGGCTCCACTTCTCGTTTTCGTAGAAGAGGTCGAACATGTCTCGTCGAACTGCACCACCGCCGCAATTGACACGTCTTGTCATCCTGCTAAACAATAGCTCTGCAAGCCGCTGCACCGTAACTGGCATACTTGCAATCACATCTTGAGCTTTTCTGGAGGGAAAGGTCTATGGCCGAGGAAGGCGAACACATTCACGTCGAGGAGCATTCCAACGCAGGCAAATGGCTGCTGACTCTGCTGGCGGTTCTATTTGTGGCCGTCTCCGCCTATGCGCACTACGCCGCGTATCGCCAGGTGGAGAAGCTCAACAAAGACGTGGCGGTAAGCCAGAATCAGGTGGCGGAGTTGCAGAACCGCATGCAGGGAGCGGAAGCCACCGAAGAGACGCTCGCGCATCAGGTGGGCCTGACCAAGAAAGAACTGGCCGATCGCACCGCTCAACTGTTGAACGAACAGAAAGCGGCGATGGGCCGCCTGGAAAAACAAGAGCAGGAGCAGAAGGCCCAACTCAGCGCGGTGGCCGGGGACGTCACCGGAGTGAAGACGGATGTGGGCGGAGTCAAGACCGACGTCGCCTCCACCAAAGCTGATCTCGAAGCTACCAAGGCGAAGCTCGAGAGCACGCGCGGCGACCTCGGCCTGCAGAGCGGGCTGATCGCGAAGACCCAGGGCGACCTGGAGATTCTCAAGCACAAGGGCGACCGCAACTATTACGAGTTCACGCTGGTCCGGGGCGCGAAACAGCAGATGGTCTCAACCGTGGGGCTGCAACTCAAGAAGTCCGACCCGAAGAAGGGCAAGTTCACCCTGGACGTAACCGCCGACGACAAAACCATCGAGAAAAAAGATCGCAACATCGCCGAACCTATGCAGTTCTATTCCGGACGCGAGCATCTGCTGTTTGAGCTGGTGGTCTGGAACGTCGACAAGAACAAGGCCACGGGCTACCTGAGCACGCCCAAAAACGCTCCCCTGCCGGTGACCGCGAATTGAATGGAGTGCTTTTCCCGGACGCGTGGCACGTTCTGCTGCAGATCGTGCTGCGCACCGGTGTAATCTATCTGGTCGTGCTGATCGGCGTGCGCCTGAGCGGCAAACGCGAAGTCGGCCAGATGACGCCGTTCGATCTCACCCTGCTGCTTCTTCTCTCGAACTCCGTGCAAAACGCGATGACCGGCCCGGACACGTCGTTGCTGGGTGGCGTGGCGGCGGCGTGCACGCTGCTGGTGCTGAACTATCTGGTCGCCAATCTCTCTGGCGTGAACCGCCGTTTCCGCAAAATCGTAGAAGGACAACCCAGCCTGCTGGTGCACGACGGTAAAGTGATCGAGTCGCACATGGCGCGGGAGCACGTCAGCATGGACGAACTGCACCGCGCGTTGCGCGAGCACGGCATTGGCGGATGCCACGACGTGGCGCTGGCCGTGCTCGAAGTGGATGGATCTATCAGCTGCCTGAAGTACGACGAGATCAAGCCGGACGCCAATAACCACCTGGTCCGGCGCAAGGGCATCCAAAGGAAACAATAGTCGCGGGCAACGTTTCAGAAGGCTGCACCAATAATGGTGCAAGCACCTTGAACAGGCTGTTGCGGGCGGGCAAGCGGGGAAGCCGCTGGCTAGTTTAGCTCAGTCTAACGTCACGAACTTCACGCACACCGGCGTGGGCACGTCGAGCACTTTTCCTGCAGGCGTAAGCTTCCCCGTCTTCTGATCAATCTTGAAGATGACGATGTTGTCTGACTTCTGGTTGGCGGCGAACAGCAGTGTCCCCGTTGGATCGATCTCGAAGCTGCGCGGCTCTTTCCCCTTGGTGGAAGCAATCTCGACTGTGGTGAGCGTGCCTTTGCTCTCGTCGATGGCGAACACTGCGATGCTCTCGTGCCCGCGATTCGAGGCGTAGACGAATTTTCCCGAAGGATGCACTTCGATCTCGGCGTCGTCGTTGCGCCCCTTGAAATCTGCGGGGATGGTCGTGATGGTTTGCAATGCCTGCATCGTGCCAGCGCCGCCGTAGGCAAAAGCTGTAACCGTGTCGTGCATTTCGCTGACCACGTAGGCGAATTTGCCGTCGGGGCGAAGCGCGAAATGCCTCGGGCCCGCTCCGGGATCGAGCTTGGCGAAAGGCGGATCGTTGGGCGTGAGCGATCCTTTGGCGGGGTCAAACTTGTAGACCAGCAACTCGTCCAGCCCGAGATCATCGACGAAGGCAAAGCGGTTGTCGGGTGAGAGATCGATGGAGTGCGCGTGCGGTCCTTCCTGGCGCTCGGGATTCGTGCCGTGGCCGGTGTGCTGCACAAACGCGGAGGCCTCGCCCAGGCGGCCGTCTTCGAGAATGGGATACACGATTACGCTGCCGCCCGTGTAGTTGGCAACCAGCACGTACTTGCCGGTTCTGTCGATCGTGATGTAACAGGGATCAGCGCCGCGGGAGGGCAGTTCGTTCAGGAACGTCAGCTTGCCCGTAGCGCGATCGATGGCGAAGGCGCTGACGCCGCCGCTGTTCGGGCCTTTGTAGTTGCCCACTTCATTGACCGCATAAAGAAACTTTCCGTTCGGATGCAAAGCTACGAACGAAGGATTCGTCGTCTCAGCAGCCAGTCCCAGGGGCGTGAGTTGCGCGCTAGCGGCGTCGTAGCGGTAGGCGTAGATGCCTTTGCTCTTGCTGCCTTCGTCGGCGGTGTAGGTTCCGACGTAGACCAGATACTTGCCGGGGTGCGGTGGCGCCGCGCTGGCCAGGAAAATGGTGCACAGCAGAAGAACGACGAGCAGGAAAAAAGAGCGGACAGATTTGCTAGTTCGGTTCATGGCATCAGTTTGCTTGATTGTGGTGTAGAAGCGCAATCGTGGGTAAATTCGGCAGTGGTGCAGTTCCCGGAGGAGCAATTTGCGCCGCCTGCCACTGTCCGTTCCGCCCTCGCAACAACCGTTCTGTCATCCTGAGGCCCGCGCCCTTTGCGGGCCGAAGGACCTATGCAACCTTGCCGCAATCGAGGCGCTGCAGGCAAATTGCACAGGTCCTTCGCTTCGCTCAGGATGACAAGCCGTATTTAGGGAACCTGCACCACTACCTCAAAATCAACGTTTACCAAGGTCGCCCTTCGACTTCGCCCAGGGGAGATCCCTCTCTCCGCCTGAAGAACGGCTCCGTTCGGGATGACGCAGATTACGTTGATGTTTAGGGAGAATCCGTTACTTCGTCAGGGTTACCGGTACCTGCTGGTCGTAGGGTTGAATGACCACGCTCACGCTCTGCCGCCGGTAGAAGGCCTGCAGGTCCACGGGGAAGGCCACGATGATGGTTCGCTTCACTTCTTCGCCGGGCTGCAACTTGGCTTCGGGGACGAGCGCCGGTTGCGATCCGTCTTTGAGCGTAGGGAAGAATTGGTAGTAGCGGTCGAAATCTATGGCGGACACCGCCTCGGCGCTGGATTCGGCGCCGGCGGTCAGCAGCTTGGCGTGGATGTCATGCACGTAGAAGATTTTGTCGCTGCTGTTTCGCAGAGTGAAAGTAAGGGCAACCATGGTGGAAGTTTGTCCCGGGATTTGGGCCTCGACTATCTTGTCGAGCGATCCGGCGCCCTGCGGCTTGGCGCGTTTTACGACTGACGCGATGGCCACGACCACCAGCACTATGCCGATGGCAATCAGTACGATTTTCGCGGGCGGCAGATTCCGCTTGGCGGTACCGAACTCGTCGCCGATGTTGATGGTGGGGCCCTGCTGCGAGGGCGGAGTTGCGGGAGGTGAGTCGGAGGGAGCGTCGGTGGTAGCGTCAGGCATAGGGTTTCCTTGATGCCGATTTTACGCTCAGCGCCGGAGGGGGTCATCTTTTCGAGCGTCGGGGTGTGCAATAGCGCGTTCTCCGACCACAGAGATGATGCATGCGAGATCCCCTTCGACTTCGCTCAGGGCAGGCTCTCGCTGCGCCTGAAGAACGGCTCCGCTCGGGATGACGCCGTCGAATGGTGAGTGGGGCGCGCTGGCTACGCGCTGGCGGTGTCGGGTAGATCCTGCGTCTGGAATTCGGCCACGACTTCGAGTTCGGTGTCGCCACTGCTCCACACTCGTTCGCGGACGGCTCGGGGAAGAATGATGCAGCCGCGGGAGGCGCAGCCTTGTGCTTCGACGGAATCGCCATGCATGAGGAAACCGCTGCGGCCGAAGGTGCGCGTTGTGGGGTCGGGGTCGAGCCGCAGGACAAACGGTCCGTGGTCGGCCGAGTTGAAGGGCGGCCCGACGATGGTCCAACTGCCTCGCGGAATGGGGCCGACATTGGCGACCGCTTGCATGGCAGGATTGTTCTTGCCGTTGTCGAATCCGGAATAGCCGGTTCCGACGGGTTGGCCGTTTTGCCGCAGAGCACCGGTTTTCTGGGCGTAGGTCCACATGGAGCGCGACCGCACGACACGCATTGAATCGGGCATGATAGCGCGGCTGAGTACTTCCGGAACCAACTTGCGATTTATTTTCCAAATTCCGGAACTAGAATGGAACGGGCGTCACCAGCCGTGCTTCATCGCTTTGGCGAATTTCGGAGCGGGCAGGGTGTTGAGAACATCATCTTTCGTGAGCCAGGCGCGGCGGGCTTGCAGGATGCCGTAGCGGATTTTTTCCATGTGCGAGGTGTGGTGGGAGTCGGTGTTGATGACGATTTTAACGCCTTGCTGTTTGGCCTGGCGCAGGTGCACGTCGTTCAGATCGAGGCGGTCGGGATAGGAATTTAATTCCATGGCAACTTTTTTCTTTGCGGCCGCGGCCAGGATCGCGGTCATGTCGAACGCATAGCCTTCGCGGCGCAACTGGATGCGGCCGGTGGGATGGCCGATGATCGACGTGTTCGGATTCGCGACGGCCTTGAGTAGGCGGTCGGTCATCTTGGCGGAGTCCTGATTGAAGACCGAATGCACGCTGGCGATGACCAGATCCATCTGGGCGAGCACGTCGTCGGAAAGGTCGAGATCGCCGTCGGCGAGGATGTCGACTTCGATGCCGGCGAAAATCTTGATGCCTTCGATCTTTGCGTTGGCGTCGCGAATGCGCTGGATGTGGGCGACGGCGCGCGTGTCGTCGAGGCCATTGGCGAAGGCCAGGTTCTTGGAATGGTCGGTGATGGCCATGTATTTGTAGCCGCGCGCCTTGGCGGCTGCGGCCATTTCTTCGATGGTGTTGCGACCATCGGTTTCGACGGTATGCATGTGGACGTCGCCTTGAATGTCTTCCTGCGTGATTAACTTCGGCAACGTATGTTTTTCGGCCGCGTCGATCTCCCCGAGATTTTCGCGCAGCTCGGGCGGGATGTAGTCGAGATTCAGCTTGGCGTAGATTTCTTCCTCGGTTTTTCCCGCGACCGGTTTTTCGCCTTCGAGTGTGGCCAGGCTGTATTCGTTGAGGGTGTATCCCATCTTGAGCGCGCGCTGGCGTAGGGCGACGTTGTGCGCCTTCGATCCGGTGAAATACTGCATGGCCGCGCCGAAAGATTCGGGAGGAAGCAGGCGCACGTCGACCTGCATGCCGCTGCGCAGGTGGAAACTGATTTTGTTGTCGCCGCGGGCGATCACGTCGATGAGCGGGGGATATTGCGCGACGTAGTCGATGGCTTGCTGGCGGCCGGCTTCGGAATCACAGATGCTGCCGGTAACGAGAATGTCGAGATCGCCGGCGGTTTCGCGTCCGCGGCGGAGCGAGCCGGCCGGAGTGATCTTGTCGATGCCGGGGAACTTGCTGAGATACTCAGTAAGCTTCTCCGCTTCGGTTTCAGCCGCGTCGATCAGGAAGCGTCCGCTGACGCGGCGGTAGTCTTCGATGGCCTTCAGCAGCTTGGCTTCGTGCTTTTCGCCCATGCGTGGCAGTTCGCGAATTTTGCCTTCGCGAGCCAGTTTTTCGACGCCATCTACGTCGCTGACTTTGTAGGCGCTCCAGATCAGCGCGATCGTTTTCGGACCGAGGCCCTGAATCTTGAGCAACTGCAGCATCGAGGGATGGTATTTCTGCAGCAGGTCGGCGTGGGCGGAGAGCTTGCCGTCCTTGAGCAGTTCCTGCAGATTCTGCAGCATTTTCTTGCCAATGCCGGGAATGGCGAGCACCTGCGCGGGGTCGGCGATGATGTCTTTCATCTGCTGCGCGGAATTTTCGATGGCTTGGGCCGCGTTGCGGTAGGAGCGGATGCGGAAGGAATCCTGCCCGTCGATTTCGAGCAGGTCGGCAGTTTCGTAGAGAACGCCGGCGATGGCTTTATTGTCCATGAGTGGGAGGGTGATGCGGTATAAGGTTAAACGAAGTGGGAAGGGGAGAGCTAGGGTGACAGGGTTTCAAAGTTTCAAGGTTTCAACGTCACAGAGTTTCAATGCGCCAAGCGGTCCAACGCCTGCCGTTTGCCGCAGACCTTGGAGCCTTGAAACCTTGCAACCTTGAAACTTCGCCCGTCAAGAAGCCTTGCTGACGTTTGCCGCCTGGGGTCCTTTTGCGCCTTCGGTGATTTCGAACTCGACCGCGTCGCCTTCCTGCAGGCTCTTGTAGCCATCGGACGTGATCGCGCTGTAATGAACAAAAACGTCGGCCCCATCGGCACGGCCGATAAAGCCGTAGCCTTTTGCGTTATTGAACCACTTGACGGTTCCTTTCAGACGTTCCACGCTTACCCCCTTAATCTGCACGTCCCCTCGACCCGGGGGGAAGGACGTGCCCACAGTCATTACGATGCATTTTGGAGCGAAGGCGTAGGCCTGTCAAGGGGAAGTCAGAAGGCGGAAGTCAGGAGGTTTTCACTGGCGGGGCAGGTCGTCCACGCGGACGCAAGAGCTTTTAACCGCAAAGGTCGCAAAGGAAAAACCGCAAAGGTCGCAAAGGAAAGCTTCAGGACGCTAAGAAGGGCAACCCCATTAGAGCGGCATCGGTCGGTCGTTTCCCTCCGCGATGCGATGCTGCAGCCAGAGCACGGAGGAAATGGTCTTCCCATCACGGATGGTGCCGCTGGTGATCATGCGGACCACCGCAGGCAGCGGCACCAGCCGCTTGTGAATGATCTCGTCTGCTTCTGGCTGAGCGATGCCGGCGCGCAATCCGGTGGCCAGGAACACTGACATGGTCTCAGCCATGAATCCGGGACTGGCGTAGAACTTCAGGATGCGGCGCCAATGGGCGGCGTTGTAACCGGTTTCTTCGAGCAGTTCGCGCTTGGCGGCCTTCAGTTCGTGCTCGCCGGGATCGATGCGTCCGGCGGGAAGCTCCCACAGATAATCGCCGGCGGCGTGACGATACTGGCGCTCGAGCAGGACGCGGGGCGCGGACGAACCGCGTGACTCGTCGTCATAGTCTTCGACGGCGAGGATAACGACCGATCCCGAATGATGAATCAGATCGCGGCGCACGCGGATGCCTCCGGGTTCCTGCACGTGGTCGGTGGTGATCCAGAACACGGGGCCGCGGTAGACGGTGCGGGAAGAGAGCAGGCGGGCCTTGGGTTTCTTCGGGGAAGCCTTCTTGGTTTTAGAACGGGACGATTTCGGCATGCAGACAATATAAACTCCGGCTTCCGGCGTCCGCTATCCGGCGTCCGGCAATTTCGAAGGTGGCCCGGATGTTGGCTGTCGACGGCGACGGAGGCCGAGAGCCGGGAGCCGGTTCTGTTCTGCTATTCTGCCGGGCATGCGAGATCGTCCGCGGATCAGCGTGGTTGGAGCGGGGAGTCTGGGCACAGCCCTGGGGATTTCGCTTTATCGGGCCGGGTACTTCATCGACCAGATCGTGTTTCGAAACACGCGCGGGTCGCGGCGCAAGGCGATTTCGCTGGCGAAAAAAGTTGGAGCGCGGTCCGCGGCCATGGCGCAGGTGAAGATCGACGCGGAGGTAGTTTGGCTGTGCGTGCCGGATGGCGCCATCGCGGAAGTGGCGCAGTTGCTGGCGAGGAAGACCGACTGGAAAGGACGAATCGCGCTGCATTCCAGTGGCGCGCTTAGCAGTGATGAATTGGCGGCGCTGCGGCGGCGCGGGGCGGCCGTGGCTTCGGTGCATCCCATGATGACGTTTGTGGCCGGTGCTTTGCAGGCGGGTTCGGGGCCTGCGTTGGCGGGAGTTCCCTTTGCCATTGAAGGGGACGCCGCAGCTCTGCGCACCAGCAAGCGTCTGGTGAAGGACCTGGGCGGCAAAGCGTATGCGATTCGCCCGCAAGATAAGGCTGCGTACCACGCCTGGGGGACGTTTGCCAGTCCGCTGCTGACCGCGCTTTTGGCAACCACCGAACAGGTTGCGGCTGCGGCGGGCGTGCAGAGGCGAGAGGCCAAGCGGAGGATGCTTCCCATCCTGCGGCAGACCTTGGCGAATTATGCGGCGTTCGATGCGGGGCGCTCGTTCAGTGGGCCCATCATCCGGGGCGATGCCGAGACCATTCGGAGGCATTTGCGGGTTCTGCGCGAGGTGCCGGCGGCGCGGGAAGTCTATGCGGCGCTCGCGAAGGCGGCGGTGCGGTACTTGCCGGGGAAGAACAAGCGAGTGGTGCAGGGATTGTTGAAGGCTTGATGCGCGAGTGAACGGCAAACCTTTAAGCGCAGAGTTCGCGGAGAGAGGCCGCGGAGGACGCTGAGAAGCTCAATTTCCCGAGCTATCTCGAGGTGAACAGGTGGCCGAGTTTTTCTTTCTTGGTTTTTAAATACTCTTCGGATTGGGCGTTGAACTCCACCTCGCAGGGGACGCGCTCGACCACTTTTACGCCGGCGCGCTCCAGCGCTTCCACCTTGTCGGGATTATTGGAGAGCAGGCGCACTTGCGTGACTCCCAGCGCCTTGAGCATTTCGCCGGGGAGCGTGAAGTCGCGATGGTCGGCTTTGAAGCCCAGACGCTCGTTGGCCTCGACGGTATCCAGGCCGGAATCCTGCAGTTCGTAGGCTTGCAGCTTGGCCATCAAGCCGATGCCGCGGCCTTCCTGCTGTTCGTAGATAAGGATTCCCGCGCCCTCGTGCGCAATCATGGCGAGAGCCATTTCCAGTTGCTGGCGGCAATCGCAGCGCAACGAATGAAAAACGTCGCCGGTGAGGCATTGCGAGTGCACGCGTACCAGCGGTGGCCGCGATTCGACATCTCCCATGACGAGGGCGACGGCTTCCTCGACTCGGCGGTGGCCGTCGGAACCGGATTCGCCGCGAAAACCGTCAATGCGAAACTTACCCCAGCGTGTGGGGAAATCCGCGGACGCGACGCGCTGAACGGACTGCTTGGTCACATCTTGATTATATCGGTTTTGATTGCGACCGCTGGCGTGGCTTGGCGTGGCCAAATTCAGCCGCGGGCGCGGAAGTGAAAAATGCAATCCTGTTTGGAAGCGATCGGAGCTCCGTTGCGCGTGGCGGGATGAAAATGCCATGCCTCGAGCGCAGCCAACGCTTTCTCATCGAGCTTGGGCCCCATACTTTGCAAAACCGTCTTGCGCACGATCTCTCCACGTTCGTCGATCGTGATCTCGACCACGACATTGCCTTCGTAGTCCGGCAGTTCCCAGGGATAAGCCACCGGATCGGCAGTGCTTACGGGAAGCGCGGGGCGAATCTCCTCGCCATATCGGGGCCCGCGTATCAGCGTGCCATAGGGAAGTCCCGCGGGCGTGCCGTGGCCTAGATTCGAGACCGTGGAAGTCTTCGACTGGTCTTCCGCGCCCGTGGGAGAAAGCGTAACCGGAGGCGCGGTCAACTTTGCCAGCTGCGCATTCGGCTTAAGAATCAGCTTTTCGTGCCCCATGCGCTGCTTGCGATAAACCTCGGAGGCGCGGTCGGGAGAACTGAATTTGCTGTTGTCAGACGTCTTGGAGGGCCAGTAAAGACGCGTAATGGAATTGCCGCCGCGGCCGTGGGCAATCGATACGGGCATCAGGAGCTGGGGCTCCGGCGCGTGCAGCAGCCAGGCCAGGAGCAGGCCGTGGGCGGTCAGCGACGCCCACAGGATCTTTTTCTTTCGTGACGTGCTCGGAGCGAATTGCGCAAACATACCGGCCAACCCCACTGGCCACCCTCACGCGGTCAATCCCTTAAATGACAGTTAGACGCACGATGGGTGTTTTCGTCAAGGGATTTTGTGGGTGGGAAAGCACTCCGGTGCGCCTGTGGGCGCGCACTCTTGGTGCGGATCGAAGAACGCTGATAAAATAAAAAGTTATCCCACCCGCACTGTGGGGCTATAGCTCAGCTGGGAGAGCGCATCGTTCGCAACGATGAGGTCGTCGGTTCGAGCCCGACTAGCTCCACC
>Ga0209415_10012245_pt1 | contig 14324 bp, 10 predicted proteins | sample PeaSoiSIISIP2007_FD_187696 | JGI IMG/M metagenome (GOLD analysis project Ga0209415, IMG submission 187696) | Peat soil microbial communities from Weissenstadt, Germany - SII-SIP-2007 (SPAdes) (version 2) | ecosystem: Environmental > Terrestrial > Soil > Wetlands > Peat | place: Germany... | reverse complement strand
CGGCGTGGTCTACGACCGCATGCACACCCGCGAGATCGCCGCCTATGGGGGCCTCGTCGACCGCATGCCGCTCTATGCGGCGGCCTTCATGGTGTTCACGCTCGCCAATGTCGGGCTGCCCGGCACCTCGGGCTTCGTCGGCGAGTTCCTGACTCTGATCGGGACGTTCCGGGTCAACATCCCGGTCGCGACCGTGGCGACGCTCGGCGTCATCCTGTCGGCCGCCTACGCGCTGTGGCTCTACCGCAAGGTGATCTTCGGCAGGCTGGTGAAGCCCTCGCTCGCCGGCATCCTCGATTTCGAGGGACGCGAGATATTGGTGCTGGCGCCGCTCGTCATCCTCACCATCCTGTTCGGGATCTATCCGAAGCCGGTTCTCGACATGTCGCAGGCGTCTGTCACCACGCTGGTCGAGAACTATCATCAGGCGCTCGGCGCGGCGAAAGCGGCCGCGCTCGCGAAATGAGGCTATTCCTTCGATGAACGACGCCCAGGACCTCTACACGGCGCTCCCCGAGCTGCTGCTCGCCGGCGGCGCCATGGTGCTGCTGATGATGGGCGCCTACCAGGGCAACCGCGCGACCGGCGCGGTGCTGCGCTACGCGGTCGTCGTCCTGGTGCTCGCGGGCCTCATCATCGCGCGCATGCCGGACGAGCGGGTGGTGGCGTTCGGCGGCAGCTTCATGGTCGACGGCTTTGCCAAGTTCCTGAAGGTCCTCACCCTGATCGGTTCGATCGGCGCGCTCCTGCTGTCCGGCGATTTCCTCAAAGGTCCCGATCGGCGCAATTTCGAGTATCCGGTCCTCATCCTGCTTTCGACCACCGGCATGCTGATGCTGATTTCGGCCGGAGACCTGATCGCGCTCTATCTCGGCCTCGAGCTGATGAGCCTCGCGCTCTACGTGGTGGCGGCCATCGACCGCGACAACCTGCGCTCCACCGAAGCGGGGCTGAAGTATTTCGTGCTCGGCGCGCTGTCGTCGGGCATGCTGCTCTACGGCTCCTCATTGATCTACGGCTTCACCGGCACGGTGAAGTTCGCCGGCATCGCCCAGGCCGCCGCCGACGGCGGCATCGGTTTGACCATCGGCCTCGTGCTGCTGTTCGCCGGGCTGTGCTTCAAGATCTCGGCGGTGCCGTTCCACATGTGGACGCCCGACGTCTATCAGGGCGCGCCGACGCCGATCACGGCGTTCTTCGCGGCCGCCCCCAAGGTGGCGGCAATCGCGGTGTTCATGCGGGTGTCGCTCACCGCCTTCCCGGCCATCATGGCGCAGTGGCAGCAGATCATCGTGTTCGTGGCGATCGCCTCGATGGCGCTCGGCTCCTTCGCCGCCATCGGCCAGCGCAACATCAAGCGGCTGATGGCCTATTCCTCGATCGGCCACATGGGCTTCGCGCTGATCGGGCTTGCGGCCGGCACCAGCGAGGGCATCCAGGGCGTGCTGGTCTACATGGCGATCTACGTGGCGATGACGCTCGGCACCTTCACCTGCATCATCGCCATGCGGCGCTCCGGCAAGCCGTTCGAGGACATCACCGATCTCGCCGGCCTCGCGCGCACCAATCCGGCGATGGCGTTCTTTCTGGCGATGCTGCTGTTCTCCATGGCGGGGGTGCCGCCGCTGGCGGGCTTTTTCGCGAAATTCTACGTCTTCCTCGCCGCCATCAAGGCCGGGATGTTCGCGCTCGCGGTGCTCGGCGTGCTCACCAGCGTGGTCGGCTGCTACTACTACCTGATGATCGTCAAGGTGATGTATTTCGACGATCCGGCCCCGGCATTCGACCCCATGGGGCGCGCACTGCGGGCCATGCTGGCCGTGACCGGGCTGTTCGTGGTGCTGTTCTTCATCTACCCGGGTCCGCTGGTCGACGCCGCGGGCGTGGCGGCGAAGTCGCTGTTTTGAGGAGGCCAGGCGCTCAGTGACCGTGGCGCAGTCCGATCCGTTGGACTATATTTCCAGGTGGTGCGAAGAGGTGGACCGCCGTCTTCGTAAACAGCAACCAAGGGTACGACACTTTGGCTACCGGCACGCGGACAGTCGAGATCAGCGCGGATGTCTTCGAAGTGGCTCGTCGCACGGCTGCTTTGGACAAGGTAGATGTTGCGACCTTGCTGGAGAGCCTCGTTAGACGTCACGCTGAATACATCGAGACACTAGAGGAACTCTCAGCACACTTGCCCCGGTTCAGTCTCGATCAATACGAGATGCAGCGCGATCCGGGCGAAACCGATCAGGAATACGAGGCCCGCAAGAACCTGTTCCGGTGATCGGGTGGGCGACACTCCACTGCGCTCCGGTGACTTCGTGTGGACGTTGTTCCCATACGAGTCCGAGCCTGACCTTCCGGGGCCGATCCGGCACGCGGCCTGCGTAGTTGCGGTGTTCACCCAGCAAGCTGCTGCAATCGCGACTTCCGCGCCGGTGACAAGCCGCGGTCTTGTGGTCGGTGTGTACACTTCGTCGCAGGTGCAGAAATTTGGCGCGTCGTTGCCGATTGGTGTTATTCAGGTCACCACGGAAAGAGCGACCAGCACAGGCGGGCAATCGCCGTTCTTCATTGATGTCCGCAAGCGTGCGTTTATTCCGTTCACGCGAAGATTCTTTCCCGAAATTGATGCGCCTGCCCATGGCGTGATTGGACCCGCGGACAAGGGCCTCTTCAGAGAGATCGTCAGGCAATATCGCTTGATAAACGAGCGCCATCCCGAGTCGATTGTGAATGTCGGTCCGCTGCGGCCGTGAAGCTGAAGCAGCTGAGTGAGCAAGCCTTTGCCGTTATGTCGTCCACAAAACGTCGTGCCAGCGGCGAATGCGCCCATCGCGCACCTCGACACCGTCGACTCCACCAACGCCGAAGCCCTGCGGCGGGCCCGGGCCGGCGAGCGCGGGCCGTTGTGGATCGTGGCGAAGCAGCAGACCGCCGGGCGCGGGCGGCGCGGCCGGTCGTGGGTGTCGCCGTCCGGCAATCTTTACGCGACGCTGCTGCTGACCGATCCGGCGCCGACCGCGGCGGCCTCGCAGCTGGGGTTCGTGGCCGGGCTCGCGCTCCATGATGCGGCGGTCGCGGTGGCGCCGGTGCCGGCCTCGCGGCTCGCGCTCAAATGGCCGAACGATCTGTTGTGCGGGACCCGCAAGATCGCCGGCATCCTGATCGAAGGGGAGGGCAGTCCGGTCACGGTCGCGGTCGGCATCGGGGTGAACTGCCGGCACCATCCGGACGGGACCGAATTTCCGGCGACCGATTTCGCAGCCGAGGGTGGCGACGTCGCCCCCGAGGCGCTGATCGACCGTCTCGCCGCAGCCATGCAGGCACGACTTGCCCAATGGAACCGCAGCGAAGGCTTCGCCGCCATCCGCTCCGCGTGGCTTGCCCACGCACACGGGCTCGGACAGCCAATCCGGGTACGCCTTGCCGAGCGCGAGACCTCTGGGGCGTTCGAGACCATCGACGAGGCGGGCCGGCTGGTGCTGCGCGCTGCCGACGGCGCCCTCGAGACGATTGCGGCCGGCGAGGTATTTCCTCTTGATTGTCGGTTGGGTTGAGCCTAGCGAAGCCCATTACCCGCAAGGCGCGGTTCATTCGACACATCACTTTGCGATGGGTTTCGGCTTACCATCGGGCCGCCAGCGGCCGGTTCTGGTGGCCCAACCCCATCCTACGAGGCTCAGGTCCATTGCCCAGATGACGTCCCCGCACGAGGAACTGGTATTTGCGCCGCTAGGCGGGGTCGGCGAGATCGGCATGAACCTGTCGGTCTATGGCGTCGGGTCGCCGCGCAAGAAGGCCTGGCTCGCGGTCGACCTCGGCGTCGCGTTCGCGGGCGACGACCTGCCGGGCATCGACCTCATCATGCCGGACATCCGCTTCCTGGTGGAGGAGCGTCGTAACCTGGTGGGCCTCGTGCTGACCCATGCCCACGAGGATCATTACGGCGCGCTGATCGACTTGTGGCCGCGCCTGAAGGTGCCGCTCTACGCGACGCCGTTCACGGCGGCGCTCCTGGAGGCGAAGCGCCTGGCGGAGCCCGGCGCGCCGGAAATCCCCGTCATCATCGTGCCGCTCGGTGGCCGCATCAGCCTGCCGCCGTTCGACATCGAGTTCGTCTCGGTCGCGCATTCGATTCCGGAGTCCAACGCACTGATCATCCGCACTCCGCTCGGCGCGGTGCTGCATACCGGCGACTGGAAGCTCGATCCGGCGCCGCTCGTCGGCGTGCCGACCGACGAGGCCAAGCTGCGGGCCTTGGGCGACGCCGGTTGCCTCGCCGTGATCGGGGATTCCACCAATGCGGTGCGCGAAGGGCGCTCGCCGTCCGAGAGCGATGTCGCCAAATCGCTCGCTGAGCTGATCGGCAAAGCGCCGGGGCGCGTCGCGGTGACGACGTTCGCCTCCAACGTCGCGCGCATGCGGGCGGTGGCGTTCGCGGCGCGGGCCTGCGGTCGCGAGGTCGTGCTGGTCGGCCGCGCCATGGAGCGCATCTCCCAGGTCGCCCGCGAGACCGGCTACTTCGACGGCGTCCAGGAATTCCGCGGCACCGATACCTACGGCTACCTGCCGCCCGACAAGGTGGTGGCGCTGTGCACAGGCAGCCAGGGCGAGCCGCGCGCGGCGCTTTCGCGCATCGCCCAGGACGAGCACCCCGACGTCACCCTCGGCAAGGGCGACCGCGTGATCTTTTCCTCGCACACCATTCCGGGCAACGAGAAGGCGGTCGGCCGCGTCATCAACGGCCTGGTCAGCCAGGGCATCGAGGTGATCACCGATCGTACTCATCTCGTCCACGTGTCCGGCCATCCGCGCCGCGCCGAGCTCGAGGACCTCTATGGCTGGGTGCGGCCGCGCATCGCGGTCCCGGTCCATGGCGAGGCACTGCACCTCACGGAGCACGCTGCGCTCGCCCGCAAGGCCGGGGTTCCGCAGGCCCTGGTGTGCCGCAATGGCGACGTGGTGCAGCTCGCGCCGGGGCCGGCCAGTATCGTCGACGAGGTGCCGCAGGGCCGGCTCTACAAGGACGGCCGCCTCATCGTCGATGCCGAGCAGCGCACGGTCGCGGACCGCCGCCGGCTCGGCTTTGTCGGGGTCGTTTCGGTCGCGATGGCGCTCGACGAGAAAGGCGCGCTGGCCGGCGATCCGGAGGTCGAAATGATCGGCATCCCGGAGACCACGGCGGATGGCCGGCCCTTCCTCGACATCGCCTTCGATGCCGCGGTCGAGACCGTCGAGAACCTGCCGCGGGCGCGGCGGCGCGATCCTGATTCGGTCGCCGACGCGGTCAAGCGCGGCGTGCGTGCGGCGATCGCCAACCAATGGGGCAAGAAGCCGTTGTGCCTTGTCCACGTATTGGCGATATGATGGCGCTGCCGGGCCGGAACGCTGCTCGAGGGACATCATGATCGGCAAGCTCAATCACGTGGCGATCGCGGTGCGCGACATCGCGGCCGCCACCAGGGTCTATCGCGAGACGCTGGGCGCCGAGGCGTCGGCGGCGGTGCCGCAGACCGAGCACGGCGTCACCACGGTGTTCATCACCTTGCCGAACACCAAGATCGAGCTCTTGGAGCCGCTCGGCGCCGCATCGCCGATTGCGAAATTCCTGGAGCGTAATCCGGACGGCGGCATCCACCACGTCTGCTACGAGGTCGACGACATCATCGCGGCGCGCGACCGCCTCAAGGCCGAGGGCGCGCGCGTGCTCGGCGACGGCGAGCCCAAGATGGGCGCCCACGGCAAGCCGGTGCTGTTCCTGCACCCCAAGGATTTTCTCGGCACGCTGGTCGAGCTCGAGCAGGCATGAGGTGAGCGGTGCCGTGGACCACCATGCTGGCGATCTATTTCATCATGTGGTGGCTGGTGTTCTTCGCCGTGCTGCCGTTCGGCGTCCGCTCCCAGGATGAGCATGGTGACATCGTGCCGGGCAGCGATCCGGGCGCGCCCGCGGTGCATGGGCTCAAGATCAAGTTCGTGTGGACAACGGTGGTGGCGACGATCGTGTTCGCGGTGTTCTACTGGGCCTACGTCACCAGGGCGATCGCGTTCGACGATCTGGTCACGTTGTGGGGGCTGCTGAAGCCGTGATGCGGGCTGAAGGCTGATCCAAAAAATAAAGCAGGGCCAATGCCCTGCTTTGAATTATTCAAGTCATAGAACCGGTCGCCTCCGATTTTTCTTTTGGAGTGGCTGCAGTTGATCGCGCCGCCGGCTGTTCCTCCCTCAGACTTGGACCGCACCCGCCCGGCGCACAACAATATTGCGTTGTTGACCACCATATTGCGAGTAAATGACTCGTACTCAAAAAGGACCAATTTGTCATCAGGCTTGTCGTGCACTGCACCATGATCGATCAAACTTGCCGGGACCCGACCGACCCCGTCACGCGGCATGAGAAAACCCATTGAATTGCTTGGCGCTCTTGTGTTTTGCGGGGCGATCCGGTTTCACTGCGGGCGCGAGCCCCATCACGAATCGAAGCGCGGAGCACATGCGACTTTCAAGATATTTTTTGCCCATCCTGCGCGAAACGCCCAAGGAGGCCGAGATCGTGTCCCATCGCCTGATGCTGCGGGCCGGCATGGTCCGCCAGGAGGCATCAGGCATTTACGCCTTCCTGCCACTCGGATTGCGTGTGCTGAACAAAGTGTGCCGCATTGTGCGCGAGGAGCAGGATCGCGCCGGCGCCATCGAATTGCTGATGCCGACCATCCAGTCGGCCGACCTGTGGCGGGAAAGCGGCCGCTATGACGACTACGGCAAGGAGATGCTGCGCATCAAGGACCGCCACGAGCGCGACATGCTGTTCGGGCCGACCAACGAGGAGATGATCACCGAGATCTTCCGCGCCTATGTGCGCTCCTACAAGGACCTGCCGCTCAATCTCTATCACCTGCAATGGAAGTTCCGCGACGAGGTACGCCCGCGCTTCGGCACCATGCGGTCGCGCGAATTCCTCATGAAGGACGCCTATTCGTTCGATCTCGACTATGCGGGGGCGCGCCACGCCTACAACAAGATGTTCGTCGCCTATCTGCGCACCTTCGAGCGCATGGGCCTGCGGGCGATCCCGATGGTGGCCGACACCGGGCCGATCGGCGGCAACCTCAGCCACGAATTCATCATCCTGGCCACGACCGGCGAGAGCGAAGTGTTCTGCCACCGCGATTACCTCGATTTCGCCATACCGGCGGCGGACGTGAATTTCGATGACGTCCCCGCCGTCCAGGACATCGTCGACACCTGGACGTCGCGCTACGCGGCGACCTCGGAGAAACATGATGCCGCCGCCTTTGACGCCTTGCCGGTCGACACCAAGCTGTCGGCGCGCGGCATCGAGGTCGGGCACATCTTCTATTTCGGCACCAAGTATTCCGAGCCCATGCGGGCGGTGGTGGCCGGGCCCGACGGGGCTGAGCACGCGGTGCACATGGGCTCCTACGGCATCGGGCCGACCCGGCTGGTCGCTGCCATCATCGAGGCTTTCCACGACGATGCCGGCATCAAGTGGCCGGAACAGGTCGCCCCGTTTCGGGTTGCGATCCTCAATCTCAAGCAGGGCGATGCCGCGACCGACGCCGCGTCCGAGAACCTCTATCGCCAATTGGAGGCGAACGGCGTCGAGGTGCTCTACAACGATCTCGAGGAGCGGCCGGGCTCGAAATTCGCCGCTGCCGACCTGATCGGCATCCCGTGGCAGATCCTGGTCGGCCCGAAGGGATTGGCGGAGGGCAAGGTCGAGCTCAAATGCCGCGCCGACGGCAGCCGCCAGCTGTTGGCGCCGACCGAGGCCATTGAGCGCTTGTCGCGTTGAGACGAATCGCGCTTGTCGCGATGAAACGGAGGGCATTTGTCGCGAAATCTGTGCGCGACGGCGTGAAGCAGGCGAATCGGTGGCGCAATTCCACCAGAATCTGATGAAATCCCCGGGTGCAGGGGCAAGGGGACAGTAGGCCATGAGCGAAGCCACCGCCACGCGACCCTTTGCGCCGTTCGAGTGGATGCTGTCGCTGCGCTATCTGCGCTCGCGCCGGCGCGAGGGCTTCATCTCGTTCATCGCGGCGATCTCGTTCCTCAGCCTCACCATCGGGGTCGCCGCCCTCATCATCGTGATGGCGGTGATGAACGGCTTCCGCAAGGAGCTGCTGGACAAGATTCTCGGGCTCAACGGCCACATGCTGCTCCAGCCGATCGATTCTCCGCTCAACGATTGGGAGGTGGTGGCGATGCGGGTGAGCCAGGTGCCGGGCGTGCGCCTCGCCGCGCCCGTGGTGGAAGGCCAGGCGCTGGCGTCGTCGCCCTACAACGCCAACGGCGTGCTGGTGCGCGGCATCCGCGGCGCCGACTTCATAAAGCTCGGCTCGATCGCCAACAACATCAAGGCCGGCTCGCTCGAAGGGTTCGACGAAGGGCAGGGCATCGTGATCGGCCGCAGGCTCGCCGAGCAGCTGTCGCTGCAGGCCGGCGACAACCTGACGCTGGTGTCGCCCCGGGGCGCCGTGACCCCCATGGGCATGACGCCGCGCATCAAGCCCTACCGGGTGGCGGCGATCTTCGAGATCGGCATGTCGGAATACGACGCCGCCTTCGTGTTCATGCCGCTTGCCGAGGCCCAGGCCTATTTCAACCGTCCCGGCGACGTTACGGCGATCGAAATCTACGTGGACAATCCGGACCGCGTCCTCGCGTTTCGCAAGCCGATCTCGGACGCCGCGCAGCGGCCGGTCTACATGATCGACTGGCGCCAGCGCAACGCCTCGTTCTTCGGCGCGCTCCAGGTCGAGCGCAACGTCATGTTCATGATCCTGACCCTGATCGTGCTGGTGGCGGCGTTGAGCATCCTGTCCGCCCTCATCATGCTGGTGAAGGACAAGACCCAGAACATCGCCATCCTGCGCACCATGGGGGCCACCCAGGGGGCGGTGATGCGCATCTTCCTCATCACCGGCACCGCGATCGGGGTCGTCGGCACCCTGACGGGATTCGTGGTCGGCACCGTGTTCTGTGCCTACATCGAGAATCTGCGGCAGTTCCTGTCGTGGCTCACCAACAGCGAGATTTTCCCCAAGGAGTTCTATTTCCTCTCGCGCCTGCCCGCCGAGATGGACGTCGGCGAGACCACCGCCATCGTGATCCTGGCCTTGACGCTGTCGTTCCTGGCGACGCTCTATCCGTCCTGGCGGGCCGCACGGCTCGACCCGGTCGAGGCGCTGCGCAGCGAGTGATCGCATGGCCGATGACGCACCCGTGATCCATCTGACCGGCATCGAGCGCCACTATCGGCAGGGCCATGACCGGCTGGATATCCTCACCGGGGCGGAGCTTGCCGTATGGGCCGGGCAATCGGTGGCGCTGATCGCGCCCTCCGGCGCCGGCAAATCGACGCTGCTGCACATCGCGGGTCTCCTCGAGCACCAGGACGCCGGCGAGGTCTTCATCGACGAGACCGCGACGTCGGGGCTCGGCGACACCGCCCGCACCCGCCTGCGGCGCACCGAGATGGGCTTCGTCTACCAAGCGCACCAGCTGCTGCCGGAATTCTCCGCGCTCGAAAACGTCATGCTGCCGCAGATGCTTCGCGGGTTCGGAAAGCGCGAGGCCAAGGCGCGCGCCGGCGAATTGCTCGGCTATCTGGGGCTCAAGGACCGCTTCGGCCACCGCCCGGGCGAGTTGTCGGGCGGCGAGCAGCAGCGCGTCGCCATCGCGCGCGCGGTCGCCAATGCGCCGCGCATCCTCCTGGCCGACGAGCCGACCGGAAACCTCGATCCGAAGACTGCCGAGCGGGTGTTCTCGGCGCTCACCCAGCTGGTGCGCGCCTCCGGGCTCGCCGCTATCATCGCCACCCACAACATGGACCTCGCCGCCCGCATGGACCGCAGGGTCACGCTGCGCGACGGCAAGGTGGTGGAAACCGAATAGGGGACTGGCGCTCTTGCGGCGTCGACACTCGCGGCATCATCGTCACGAAAAAGGAGGCCCCGGCCGACAAACGCCGACCGGGGCCAACAATACGGGTCGGGCTCAGACGTTCCGACCGCCGCAAACGCTAAGCGGCACTGGCTTTTGGCTGATTAACGCGATCTCGCGAAAATATCACAAAAGCCCTTAACGGCCCGGCGGATCGCCGGCGTTTTCCTCCCGCATTACTTGCCGAGCACCTTGTCGGCCGCCGTGATGATGCTGATGGACGGATTGGTCGCGCAGTATTGGGCGAACTTCGTCAAGTCGCTCTTGAAGTCATCCGTGTCGATCACCGGCGGATCCTTCTCGTCTCGATAGTAACCATGGAGCCAGCCAAGGATGATCGCGGTCGCATCGGGCTTTTGACCGTCGAAGAACTGCTTGCAGGTGATCAATGACAGGTCCAGCTTCTCGGCTTGGATCGGTTGCGTCGCCAGCACCATTGCGGCAACACATGCAGTCATCATGAACTTCATATTGAATTCTCCGGGGGTTGGGTTCACCGTGCACGTGTACACGCAAACGCCTAACGGCTTCGATTCAGCGTCGAGACCCCTCGCCAATTTGTATTGTGATTTGCCGATCAGAGTAAGCGAAATACGCACCGTGTATGCAGCAATTGTGACAGTCGGCGCACCGGACGCTTAGTCATCGCGCTTAACCGTCGCGAAACCATGGGGACAACGGTGCCGGATCACGGTTGACGCGGAACATAACAAGAACTATGTTCTCTCTATGTTCAGCAGGGAGGACGTCATGTTTCGTGCATTCGTCGAAGAGGCCGCCGCACTCGCATCGCTCACGCTGTTCATCGGCATGATCGCGGTCTGGGCTCAGGTGTTGCAATCGGTGCTGTGAGTCTGTGCTTGCGTTGTCGTCGGCGTAGTGACGGCGGCCGGACCGCGCGCGTTGCACGAAGCTGTGTATTGCGCGGTCCGGCGTGCCGGCATGGTGGACAGGCGGCTACCTAGTTCGCAGGATCGCCGGATCGCGGGAATCAGCCGCGGCGCGCAGCCGGCAGCCGGCTGGCGAGTGGGAACACACGTCATGTCGCTCGGCTTCGTTCACCTGCATATCCATTCGGCCTATTCGCTGCTCGAAGGCGCCTTGCCGATCGCCCGGCTGGCCGAGCTCGCCAAGGCCGACCGTCAGGCTGCGGTGGCGCTCACCGATACCAACAACATGTTCGGGGCGCTGGAATTTTCGGACAAGATGGCGGGCGCCGGCATCCAGCCGATCATCGGCTGCACGCTTTCAGTGGATTGTGGCGACCAGGACCACCAGGTGCGCCCCTCCGGGCTCGGTGCCGCGCCCCAGTCGCTGCCACGGCTCGTCCTCCTCGCGGCGTCCGAAGTCGGCTACCGCAATCTGCTGCAGCTCAATTCCCGGGCGTTCCTCGATCATCCGGGCACCGAGCCGGCCCACATCAAGCTGAGCTGGCTTGATGGACATGCCGACGGCCTGATCGCCCTCACGGGCGGGCCGGACGGCGTGTTCGATCGTGCCATCCTGTCCGGACAGCCCAGTCTGATCCCGCCACGGGCCGACGCGCTGCTGCGCCTGTTCGGCGACCGGCTTTACGTGGAATTGCAGCGGCACGGCACCGCCGACGAGCGCATGGTCGAGCCGGCGCTGATCGATCTCGCCTACGCGCGGGGCATTCCGCTCGTCGCCACCAACGAGCCGTTCTTCGCGACCGCGGAGGACTACGAGGCCCATGACGCGCTGCTGTGCATCGCCGAGGGGCGGTTGCTGGCCGAGACCGAGCGCCGCCACCTCACCGCCGAGCACCGCTACAAGACCCGCGCCGAGATGACGGCGCTGTTTCGTGACCTTCCGGAGGCGCTTTCGTCCACCGTCGAGATCGCCGAGCGCGCGTCGTTCCGCCCGGTGGCGCGAAAGCCGATCCTGCCGCGCTTTTCGGTTCCGGGCGAAGGGACGGTCGACGAGGCCGCCGAGTTGCGCCGGCGCGCCAATGAGGGGCTCAAGCGCCGCATCGACGCCCATGGGATCGCGCCCGGCTTCACCGAGGAGCAGTATCGCGAGCGCCTCGCCTACGAGATCTCCGTGATCGAGCGGATGAAATATCCGGGTTACTTCCTGATCGTCGCGGATTTCATCCAATGGGCCAAGTCGAAGCGCATTCCGGTCGGGCCGGGGCGCGGTTCGGGCGCGGGCTCGCTTGTCGCCTATTCGCTCACCATCACGGACCTCGATCCGATCCGGTTTGGGCTGATCTTCGAGCGCTTCCTCAACCCCGAGCGCGTGTCGATGCCGGACTTCGACATCGATTTCTGCCAGACCCGGCGCGACGAGGTCATCGACTACGTGCAGGGCCGCTACGGGCGCGACCAGGTCGCCCAGATCATCACCTTCGGCTCACTGCAGGCGCGCGGCGTGCTGCGCGACGTCGGCCGCGTGCTCGAAATGCCCTACGGACAGGTCGACAAGCTGTGCAAGCTGGTGCCGCAGAACCCGGCCGCGCCGGTGACGCTGTCGCGCGCCATCGCGGACGAGCCGCGGCTGCAGGCCGAGCGCGACAGCCAGCCGATCGTGGCGCGCGCCTTCATGATCGCGCAGAAGCTCGAGGGCCTCTACCGCCACGCCTCGACCCATGCGGCCGGCATCGTGATCGGCGACCGGCCGCTCGCCGAGCTGGTGCCGCTCTATCGCGACCCCAAATCCAACATGCCGGTCACCCAGTTCAACATGAAATGGGTGGAGCAGGCGGGACTTGTGAAGTTCGATTTTCTCGGCCTGACCACGCTGACGGTGCTGGAAACCGCCGTAAAGCTCCTGGCCGCACGAGACATCGAGATCGACCTCTCGCGCATTCCGCTCGATGACGCCAAGACCTACGAGATGCTGGCCCGGGGCGAGACGGTCGGCATCTTCCAGGTGGAAAGCCAGGGCATGCGCCGGGCCCTCGTCGACATGCGTCCGGACCGCTTCGAGGACCTCATCGTGCTGGTCGCGCTCTACCGGCCGGGCCCGATGGCGAACATCCCGACCTACTGCGCCCGCAAGCTCGGCCAGGAGCGCACCGACTACCTGCATCCCAAGCTGCAGCCGATCCTGCAGCCGACCTACGGCATCATCACCTACCAGGAGCAGGTGATGCAGATCGCCCAGGACCTCGCCGGCTACAGCCTCGGCGAGGCCGACCTCTTGCGCCGCGCCATGGGCAAGAAGATCCGCAAGGAAATGGAGCAGCAGCGCGAGCGCTTCATGAGCGGGGCGGTCGCGCGCGGCATCGCGCCGGCCGACGCCGAGGCGATCTTCGAGGCCTGCGCCAAGTTCGCCGACTACGGCTTCAACAAGTCGCATTCGGCGCCCTATGCGCTGCTCACCTATCAGACCGCCTATCTCAAGGCCAACTACCCGGTCGAGTTCCTCGCCGCCTCCATGACGCTGAGCATGGGTAACACCGACAAGCTCGCCGAATTCCGCTCCGAGGCGGGCCGCCTCGGCATCACGGTGGAGCCGCCCTCGATCAACCGCTCCGGCGTCGAGTTCGACGTTGCCGGCAGCACCATCCGCTACGCGCTCGCGGCCCTCAAGGGCGTCGGCCGCGCGGCGGTCGAGACCATCGTGGCGGCGCGCGACCGCCCGTTCGCGGATTTCGGCGATTTCGCCCGCCGCATCAATCCGCGCGCCATCAACAAGCGGGTGCTGGAAAGCCTCGCCGCCGCCGGCGCCTTCGACGAGCTGGAGCGCGAGCGCGCCCGCGCCACCGCCGCCGTCGATATCGTGCTGGCGACCGCGCAGCGCGCCCAGGACGCAGTCCTGAGCGGCCAGAGCGAGCTGTTCGGCGGTCCCGCCGCCCCCGAGCCGATCAAGCTCCCGGACGCCCCCGGCTGGCTGCCGGCAGAGCGGCTGCAACGCGAATACGACGCCGTCGGGTTCTTCCTCACCGGCCACCCGCTCGACGACTATGCGGGTGTGCTCAAGAGCATGCAGGTGCAGTCCTGGGCGGCCTTTTCCCGCGCCGTGAAGTCCGGCGTCACCGCCGGCAAGGTCGCGGCCTTCGTGGTGTCGCGGGCGGAACGGCGCACCAAGACCGGCAACAAGATGGGCATCATCGGCTTGTCGGACCCTTCCGGCCAGTACGAAGCCGTCATCTTCGCCGAAGGCCTGCAGCAGTACCGCGACATGCTGGAGCCCGGCAGCCCGGTGCTCCTCTACATGACGGCGGAAGCCCAAGGCGACGAGGTGCGCGCCCGCATCCAGACCGTCGAGGCCCTCGATCGCGCCGCCGCGAAAGTGCAGAGGGGCCTGCGCATCTTCTTGCGCGACGAGGCCCCGCTCGACGCGGTGGCCAAGCGCCTCGACAAGGGCAGCGGCCGCGGGGAGGGGCGGGGCCCTGGGGG
>Ga0209415_10012244_pt1 | contig 14325 bp, 11 predicted proteins | sample PeaSoiSIISIP2007_FD_187696 | JGI IMG/M metagenome (GOLD analysis project Ga0209415, IMG submission 187696) | Peat soil microbial communities from Weissenstadt, Germany - SII-SIP-2007 (SPAdes) (version 2) | ecosystem: Environmental > Terrestrial > Soil > Wetlands > Peat | place: Germany... | reverse complement strand
CCACTCTTACGCGCCGCGTCAAGCCTAACCCCTTTGTTTGCCACTCTTACAAAAAACACCCGGGGGTGGGGGTACCCGTCAAATTTTCCCTCTCTTCTACTCTTCAATCTTCCCCGCGAACTCTGCGCTCTCTGTGCCCTCTGCGTTAAAATCCCCATGCAAAAACACCTCCGTCCCGCTATTCCGGCAGAAGCCGCTAGCCTGCGCACTCTTTTCATTCTTTTCCAAAAATAGTGGCAAGTTAAACCCTTCCTTTTCAAACTCTTCCGCACTCTTCCAAAAAGAGTGTTTCAATAACTCCTTTCTCATCAACATCTTCCGCACTCTTTCGCAAAACACCCGGGGGCACCTATCTCATTACTTCTCTACTTCGTTTTTCTTGCCATGGAACAAACTCCCCTCTTCCACGTCTTCACTGGTGCGGAGGTAACTTCCATGCATAAATTCACCCTGTGGCTCGCAGCGGCAATCCTGATGACGGCTGCTCTGACGGCGCGCGTTCCGCGCACCGCTGCCGACGACTCCAATCACGGCGACTGGTCCGCCAAATTCAACGAAGGTTCCGCCTGCGGCTGCTTTAATCTTGAGGTCGAGCGCTCCTCCGGCTGGGGCCACCACAACACTTGGGGCAACACCCACAAAATCAGCGACTTCGTCGGCCTCGACGCCAGCATCGCCACCGCGAAAGACACGCCCGTCCACTTCGAGCTGCGCCGCGACGCCGGCACCATGAGCTTTGACGGCCGTTTCCGCGACGGCTACGGCAGCGGCAAATTCTCTTTCGCCTCCAGCGCCGATTACGTCTCGGGAATGAAACAGCTCGGCTACTCCGGCCTGGATCAGGAACAGCTCTTCGCCTTCGCGATTCATGACGTCTCCCGCCAGTTCGTCAAGGACATGGCCGACGTCGGCTACAAAAATCTCAGCACCGACGATCTCATGGCCTTCCGCATCCACGGTGTCTCGCCGGAATTCGCGCGAGCCATGATCGACCTTCTTCCGGAAAAGCCGGATCCTGACAATCTGGTCGCTATGCGCATCCATGGCGTCAGCCCCGAATTCACCAAGGAAATCAACGCGCTTCTCGGCAAACGCTTTTCCGTCGACGAACTCGTCGCCTTCCGAATTCACGGTGTCTCTCCCGAATTCGTTCGCGAAGTCCGCGAGACCGTCTCGAAAAATGTCTCCGCCGACGACCTCGTCGCCATGCGCATCCACGGCGCCAGCCCCGAATTCGTCAAGTCCATGAGCGCACTGCTCGGTCGAAAACTCGACGTCGATCAGCTTGTCGCTTTCCGCATTCACGGAGTAAGTCCGGAATTCACGGAACAAATCCAGCAGCTTGTGGAGAAGAATATTTCGTCAGACGACCTTGTAGCCTTCCGCATTCATGGCGTTAGCCCCGAATTTGTGCGCAGCATGAAGGACGCCGGCTACGCTAAAATTTCAGCCGATAAGCTAGTGGAGATGCGCATTCATGGCGTGGACGCCGATTTCGTAAAAGAAGTCCGCGCCCACGGCTACAAAGATCCGTCGATTGACGACCTCATCGAGCTGCGTATCCACGGCCTGCGCCACCGCGAGTCGCTGTAACCGTCTTCGCGGTCGCGGAATAGTTTTGTACTTGTTGGTTTTTTGCAGTCCGCTGAGTTCGAGTGGAAATTGTTACTTTTGAAGCGCGGCCTCCCAACGCTGCGCTTCACCTTCTGTGCCGCCGTTTCGCAGTGAGATCGATCAGAAAGTGAAGCGCACGCCGACCTGGGCGGCAAACGGAATGCCGACAGTTGTGCCGGGACCGAAAAAGTCGCCTAGCGCACCGGCGGGAACCAGAAGTTGTTTTCCGCTTGTCACCGGCGCCGTTTGCGTGCACTTCGGATTCAGGCAAACTCCGGTGACGTTATCGGGATCATTCACTGGAAGAATCGAGACGTTGGTCACGTAGTTCGCGCCGGGATTGTTGCGGTTGAAGAGATTGAAAAACTCGATGAAGGGTGTGGCCGTCCAGCGCTCTCGAAACCGAATTGGCCGGCTCACGCGCAAATCCGTTTGAATGTAAGGCGTGCCGCGGAATTGATCGAGCGAAGTTTTCACGCCATCCACAACGGCGCGATCCGATCCATTCGCGTTGGTAAGCGTGATAGGCCGCCCGCTTTCAGCTTGCGAAAGAAAACTCACCTCGAAGCCGCCCGGCGCGTGAAACGTGCCGATCAAAACGGCGCGATGCGTGACATCTTCGCCAGACGGACCATAGTCGCCGGGCGCAAATGGGTTCGAGGGATCGCATACTCCGTTGACGTAGTCGAAAAGTTCGCCAAGAACGCAGCCCCAGGTTTTTGCGCTCGATAGCGTGTAATTGGCAACCAGACTGAGGCGCTTCGCCACGTTTCCTTGCAGATGCACTTTGAGCGCCTTGTAGCTGGACCGATTGTCGCTGCGATACACGGCGACGCTTCCAAATGTGGCATTCGGAAAATCGTAGTGCCGGTAGCCGTGCATGCCGGTTTCGAGAGTGAAGTCCGTGCTCAGCGTCCAGTTCGCGCTGAACGCGTGCTGCACGCCGCCCGTCGCATGAATCGCGTAAGGCGTATGGTAGTTCGGATCGATAATCGAAGGCGCGGCAACGCCGCCACCCGTGGATACGTTCGAATCGTTCACGGATTGAAACGCCGTGACCCAGCCGTTTTGCGCGAGGTCGTCGTAGTACATGCCGAAGCCCGCGCGAAACACGGTGCTGCCGGAATTTCCAGGCGAATACGCAACGCCAAGCCGCGGCGCAAACGCTTTGCGGTAATCGTGCGGCGCGGTGCCAATAAATGGCGCCACCGAAGGATCGAGCGCGAGCAAAAATGGATTTTGCGCCTGGCTGCGGCCAGAGGCGTCAAATAGACCGAACGTCGTGTCGTAGCGCAGGCCGTAATTAACAGTGAGATTGCGCGTGACGCGCCAGGAATCCTCGGCGTAAAGGCCGAGGCGCTGCACATTTTGCGAAAAGCTACCGTCGCCCGCAGGGCTGGACGCACATGTCGTACCGAGAGTGACGTTTGGTAAAGGCGTAGCCGAGCACGCGGTCAGATCGGTTGTGAATTGTGCTGGGTCCGCCGCGTAATCCGTGGGATCAAGGATGAAAGAAACCAGCGTTTCCGCGTTTGCCGTGAGCGCGCCGCTCATTACGGGCTCGTGGATAAAATTAATTCCGAAACGCAGAGCGTGTTTTCCCGTCGTGTGCGTCAGGTCATAACGGACCTGATATTTTTCCTGATTTCGCAAAACGGGAAACGCGGTAATGGCGGTGACGAATTGATTGTCTCCGAATGATTCGAGACCCGACGTGGTCGCGGTTGTGGAACTGAACGGAAAGGCCAGCGCGAAACCGAGATCGGAATTGCGCGACTGCGTGAGGTGCAGAAGGCTGCCGCCGAAGACGAACGAGCCGAGCCAGTCCGGGCTGAACGTGAACTGATTGCCGATGGCAAAATTAAAATAATTGTTGTGCGTGGTCGCGCCGGTCGAGGGCAGCGTTCCCTGCTGCACAAGAGCATTGTGGGTGAGGTAACTGTCGCCGGAAACCCGGAAGAACCACTGCGAGCGAGCGGATTGCTGCCAGTCGAAACGCACCGTGCCGAGCGAGTCGCGAAAGGGCACGGGAATGGAGCTTGGAACGGTGATGGAAGGGACCGCCGTGCCGTTCACATCAACCAGCCCTTGTTGAGCGAGCTGGGACAGGGCCTGGAATTGCGTTTGGCTGGCGTTGCTGTAGGCGATGCTGGCGTCTTCGTGGACGAATTCGAACGACGAGTAAAACCACACTTTGTCTTTGACGATTGGGCCGCCGCCGGAGCCGACATAATTTTGGCGGGAGAAGGGCTGCTTCGGATTCGGCGCAGGATTGTCGATCGGAAAGCGTGCGTTTAAGGACGCTGCACGCTCGTAGAAGGCGTCGTCGCTGTGCCATTCATTCGTGCCGCTCTTGGTGGTGATGACCACGGAAGTTCCCGTGGTGCGGCCCGTGTCGGCATCGGTCTGCGCGGTTCGAATAGCGAACTCTTGGACGGACTCCGGCGAGAAATTCTCCAGGAAACCGCCGATCCAGTCATCGGAATTGTCCACACCGTCGACGGAAACTTCGTTATTCAGTCCCGAGCTGCCGCCGGTAGAAACTGCGGTGATGCGCGCCTTCGTGGGGTCGGATGGCTCGACGGGCTCGGTTCCCGGGGCCATGTAAGCGATATTGGCAAAGCTTCGCGCTGGCAGTGGGATGGTATCCAGGTCGTGAGACGTGATGACGGCCTGCTGGACGGCGCTGGCGGTGTCCATCTGTTGTGTGGTGATCGAGGACGCTTGTCCTTGAACGTTTACGGATTGCTGGACCGTTTGCGGACGCAACACAACGGTCATCTCTTGAACAGAGCTGACCGTGACATGGACCTCGGAAGCAGCTTCGGCAAAGCCGTTAGCGCTGACGGTGACGCGATAGTTCCCAGCAACGAGATCGTCGATGCGAAATTCGCCGCGATCATCGCAGGCGGCTTCGCGCTGGAAGGCAGATTCAGCTGCCCGAACGACAATTTTCGCGGCGGGAACGCGACCACCGCTGGTGTCCTCAACCGTGCCGCGCAGGGTCCCGCGTGAATTCTGCGCCGAGGATCCAAATGGCAGAAGAAGGAGGGATAAGAAGGCGAGGTTCCACAACAGACGAAGTTGCTTTGCACGGAAAATGGTTTTCATGGCCGCAATAGGCTACTGGAGGGCGGGGACTACTACCACGGGTCGTAGAGGGTGCGGAGGGTGGGGCAAGCCCCACCCCTACAAGAGGTTTGGCTTGGTTGAGCGAAAAGGTTAGTGGAGGAGAAGTTCGAGAAGTTCGTGGACGGAAGAGAGGGCCGAAGGAGTGAGGAGGATCGCCGTAAGGCAGCCAGCCAGCAGAAAGGCAGCGGTGCGAAGGTGATGTGCGGGCTTTGAGGCAGGGGGCGCGGGAGCGACAGGATGGAGCAAGCGTTCGACGCGGGCCGAAAGATCGCGATCACAGGCTAGAAGAGAGGTCGAAAGAGAAGGAAGGCGCGGGCCTGAACCCATGCGCGCGACTTGAACCAGAGCAGCAGCCAGAGAAAGGGCGCGATGGGGATCGCCTGCAGCTGCTTCGTCATCTGCAGCCCATTCCGCATATTTAGACAAAGTAAATTCAAGGGTACGAAGGGAACGGACAAAGGGAAAAATGTCCGGGGCGAGAAGGAAGAGGAACCGCTTGGTGTTGTCGTGCGAGCGACGGTGGGACTGCTCGTGGGCGAGAGCGGTATCGAGTTCTTCGGTGGAAAGGGCGTGAAGCACGCTACGAGAAATGAGGAGGCGCGGACGCAAAAGGCCAGACAGGGCAAGAAGGGGAGCTTCGTTTTTGACGATTAGCAGCGACGAAGACTCTCCAGGCACGCGGATTTCCTCGCCAGCAAGGCGGCAGAGTTGATTGTGGCGCGAAGAGGCGGCGAGGGAATAGGCAGTTCGCGCGATGGAGACGAGCCAAGCCGCGACACCCAAGAGACCTAGCATAATGGAAAAAAATCCGACGCGCTCGGAGGCGGCGGCAGGTTCGAGCCAGAGATAGCTGGGGACACAGAGAGCGACGACGAACAAAAGGGCGAGCGCCAAGGGAAACAGGCGCAAAACAATCAGATAGAGGGCGGCGGCGCGTGGCGATTTCGATTCCGTGTGGCGGATAACAGATTTGGAGAAAAAACCCACGAGCAAACCTGCCGCGAGATTTAATACAAAAAAGGATGCAAAACAAAGGCAAGAGAGTCGCAAAAGATAGGGGAGAATCATGGCTGCACCTTGCGAGAAAGCTCTTTGCGGCGGCTGCGGACCTTCTTTTCTAGCTCGTCGAGTAGCGAAGCGTCGTGTTCGCCGACGGCGTCGAGGAAGCAAGAGAGAAGAAGTTCGCGAGAGGGATGAGGGCCGGAAAGGAATCCGGCAACGAGACTGCCGGCGCGGTGGCGTTCCCATTCCTGGCGAGAAAATTGTGGGGAATAGACGAAGGCGCGATCGGATTTGTGGCGGTTGAGAAGGCCCTTCTTGAAAAGGCGGTCGAGCGTCGTCATTACGGTGGTGTAGGCGAGCGGACGGCTAAGTTTCTGGACAACGTCGCGAACCGTGGATTCACCGCGAGACCAGAGAATTTCCATCAATTCGAATTCGAGAACGCCGAGAGTGGCGGACTGGCTGGCATTGCCGCCGGCAAAGAAACGATTTTTGAGGAAGCGAATCATGTAGAGCCGTCCATTGAGCCGATGCCGGGGATAGGGGAGATTGTAAGCCCCTGGTCAAAAAGCGCAAAGAGAAAACCCGGGAAACGGCCCAACGAGACAGCTTTCCGTAGGTACGATAGGTCGGCCAACACCCGCTTTTGGGAGATGGGACGTACGGGAGGGGCGGACGGTTACAGAGCTTTGTGAAAAGCTAAATGTTCAGCGCCAACGCGGAGCGCCAGACAAGCAAACCGCGCGGTTGGCCAGAGGAGCTCATTTCATGTGGGAGTCGAACCAGGCTAAGGTGCGCTCGACGACGTCGCGGCGATGTTTGGGGCTGGCGAACATGTGGCCTTCGTGTTCGTAGACGACGAACTGGGTTTCGACGCCGAGCGTCTTGAGAGCGTGCCAGAATTCGTAGGATTGCGGGGCGGGGACTTCGCCGTCGCTATCACCGACGAGAATGAGCGTGGGCGTTTTGGCGTGCTTTATGAAATTGATTGGCGAGCTTTTGGCGTAGACGTCGGGATCGTCGTAAACGGATTTGCCGAAGAACGGGATCATCCACTGATCGATGAGATTTTCGCCGTAGTAGCTTTGCCAGTTGGAGAGACCTGCGCCAGCCATGGCGGCTTTGAAGCGATTGGTTTGCGTGACGGCCCACATGGTCATGTAGCCGCCGTAGCTCCAGCCGCAGATCCCGAGGCGGTTGGGATCGATGGGAGCGGCGTCGATAGCAGCATCGACGGCGGCCATGATGTCCTTGAAATCGCCGTAGCCGAAATCCTTGACGTTGGCGCGGGTGGCAGCTTCTCCTTCGCCGAAGCTGCCACGCGGATTGGGTTGAAGGACGAAATAGCCGGCGCCAGCTAGAGGCGAATAGTAGTCGGAGGTATCGGGCCATTGCGAGAGGACGCCGAGACCAGGGCCACCGTGAACGCGGACGACGAGCGGATATTTTTTGTTGGGATCGAAATCGCGGGGATAGAGAAGCCAGGCCTGGATTTCGAAGCCGTCGTTTTTGAAGCGGAGACTTCTGGCTTCGCCCCACTCGGGCTTGATGGATTTGTTGCGTTGCGTAATTTGCGTCCACGTGCCGGTGGGGCCGGCCCAGATTTCAGGTGGCGTGCTGAAGGAGCTGCGAATCACTGCGGAAGATTTGCCATCACGGGAGACAGAAAGATTCACGCCCCAACCGCCGGCAGTGATTTGGCCGGCGTTGCGAAACAGTTGGAACGGAGGCGTGCCGTCGAGGGGATTGACGGTGGCGAGGGCGGAATCGCCTTCGAGATATTCGCCGAAGAAAATGTTGCCGTCTGCCATCCAGGTGAGCCAACTGGCGGAGGCTTTCATTTCTGGAGTGATGTTGGTGGCTTCGCCGCCGATGGCGGAAATAGTGAAGATGTCGCCGCCGACGCTGGGCTCGTCGCTCATGAGGCCGCCGATGAAAGCGATGCGCTTGCCGTCGGGAGACCATACGGGATTGGCGATTTGCATTTGCACTGGCGGCTTGTAGATGGATTTCATGAGGCCGGTGGCGGCGTCGAGAGTGAAGAGCTCGGCGATGTACCAGTTGTTGTCTCCGTTGCCGAGAGCGGCGGTGACGGCGAAGCGGAGGCCGTCGGGGGACCAATCGTATTCGTAGATGTAGGTGTCGGCGGGAGAGATTTGATCGAGCTTGGCGGAGGCGACGTCAACGAGCGCGAGACGCTGCTCGAAGAAAGAGTCTTTAATTTCGCCGGTTTCGGGAGTTTCGGCGACGAGCGGGCCTGCGGCACGGGTGGCGTTTTCGGTGAAGAGGAGCGCGATGGTTTTTCCGTCGGGGGACCAGCCGGGGGTGGAGAGGAAGCCTTTGACGTTGGTGAGGCGATGCATGGCACCGTGATCCGCGAGATCCGTTACGTACAGTTGGAGTTGTCCGGGTTGCACAGCGTCAGACAAAAAGGCGAGCTTATTACTATCAGGGGACCAAGCCACGGACCCCTCTGCGCGTGGACGATAGACCAGACCAATACCCTGCTCTCCATTTGGACCCCTCACGCTCTTCCGTTCTGCGGCAGCGGTGACGAGGGTCGGTTCCTCCGGTGACTGAAGTCCCTTGAGGAAAATCCGAGTGGCTCCTGATGGCACGCCGTTTTTCCCTAGGATGTCTTCGACCCAGGCGACTTTTTTGCCGTCGGGGGAGATGGCGGCTTGTTCGAAACGGTGCGTGGCGGCGAGCGTGTTGATGATGTCTTGCGCCGGGCCGGAGGCTTTGGGCTTGGCGACGGCTTTGAGGCGCGCTTCGGCGGATTGCTTGGTGCCACTGGTTTGTTGCGAGGAGGTTTCCTGCGCGAACGAACGGTGCGGGGCGCAAAGAACAAGCACGAAAGATGCGGCGATCGCCAGCTTCGAACGGAACTGAGTCATTGTCTGCTACCTCGGGAGATCCGTGAATTTGGTTGCGAGTACCTTAATCCGCTTGGGGATGAGCCGCAAGCTTTTGGTTGCGAGATTTGCGTCGCGGGATTTTTCCGCGGAATTATTGCGAATGGATGTGGGCGCGGGAGAAGACGGAATTGGAGATTTGGCGATGGGCGGAATCGGCGAGGAAAAGTTCTCCGGATGTGATCGTGGTTGCGGTCGAATAGTCGCTGAGCATTTCCTGCAAATAAGAATGGAGTTGGGCGGCTTCGGCGGTGGTTTGGCCGCGCGTGAGGACCGTGGTGTAGGTGTTCAGGAGCACGAAGAGTGGAGAGGGTGAGAGAAGGCTGCGGCATTCGCGGAGCAGGACGGGCAGCGATTCTTCGACTTTCCACAACTCGCCTTTGGGGCCGCGACCGAAGCGTGGCGGATCGAGGATGAGGCCGTCGTAGGTGCGGCCGCGGCGGAGTTCGCGCGCGACGAAAGATTGTGCGTCATCGATGAGCCAGCGAATGGGGCGGGCTTCGAGTTGCGAGAGCGCCTGATTTTCGCGCGCCCACTTGACGGCGTTGCGCGAGGCGTCGACGTGCGTGACGTGGGCTCCCGCAGCGGCGCACGCGAGAGTGGCGAGGCCGGTGTAACCGAAGAGAGACAAAATTTTTGGAGGTGCCGCGGCGGATGGGATGATCTCTGCGAGCCAATCCCAGTGGCTGGCTTGATCGGGGAAAACGCCGAGGTGGCCGGAAGGAGTTGGCTCTACCCAAAAGGAGAGATTGTTCCGGCGCATCTGCCAACGCGGTGGAACGGACTGCGCGAATTTCCATTCGCCATTTTTTGAGCGTGGTTGCTGAATGAAAGTGGCGTGAACGGCGTCCCAGGATTTTTGCGGCAGGGACGGCGACCATTCGGCTTGCGGTTCGGGGCGGACAAGAGTGATTTCGCCGAAGCGCTCGAGTTTGCGGCCCGAGCCGGAGTCGAGAAGCTGGTAGTCGGTCCAAGCGGGCGAAGACAACTCCAGTTTTAGAGGCGAGTTTGGTCTCACAGGTCGCTACGTTGAATGGGACTAGAGCACAATTTTTGCTTTTCCGAATTCATCTAGATTCCGACGGATATCACGATACTCCTCGCCGCAGAACCCATATCGCACCAACTGATCTTCCAACCCCCGGTCCGGGATCGAGCCATGCAACAGTTTTCCCTGATGGAACATATCGAACGTTCCATCCTCTCTCTTAACGATTTCCCACACATTTCCTTTCATCGTGATTCCAAACTGTATCATCTTCCGGATTTCTTGACCGTGTGCGAGCCGGTCGACTACACTAATAAATTCGATACCTGTCGCTTGGGCGGCTTGACGGCTGCTTTGTGTTTACAGGAAGAACCGGCCGCAATGCGGGTGCTTTGCGGCTGCGCCACTAAAGGGGGATTGCTTTGCCAAAGCGCACATATCAACCGCGGAAACGACGCCGCGCAAAAACGCACGGATTCCGCGCGCGCATGAAGTCCGTAGGCGGCCGCAAGGTGCTTGCCGCACGCCGCAAGAAGGGACGCCATCGCCTCACGCCCGAGTGATGCCGGGCGCCTGGAATTTCCGCGCGAGGCGCGGCTGGTGCGGCGCGGCGAGTTCGATGCCGTCTATCGCGCTGGGAAGCGCCGATCGAGTTCCCACTTCACAGTTTTTTTTCGCGCCAACCAAATGCCCGTGAGCCGCTTCGGTTTCAGTATTAAAAAGGCGCTGGGCGGCGCGGTGGTACGCAACCGCATCCGGAGGCGCGTGCGAGAAATCGTACGCTGTCATCGCGAGGAGATTCCGGCGGGATGGGACATCGTGATTCATCCGAAGAGCAGCGTGGCGCGGGCGGAGTTTGCGGGGTTGGCGGCGGATTTGTTGCGGTTGATGAAAAGCGTGTGAGTGCAGTGATGAAGAGCAACGGCAATCACGAAGCGACCGAACAAGCACGAGACAGATTGACGGCCACCGCGGAACACTCTGTGGCGGTGAAAGCGGCGCTGACCGCGCTGCGTATTTATAAAGCGTACTTGTCCGTTTTGTTTGCAGGGAGCTGTCGGTTCGAACCGACTTGTTCCCTGTATGCGTATGAAGCGATTGAGCGGTTTGGCGTGATGCGGGGGTCGTGGATGGGATTGAAGCGGTTGCTGCGATGCCATCCTTTGTCGCGAAAGTTTGGTTACGACCCGGTGCCGGAAAAAATGGAAATGATTCGGCTGGAATCCACCACAGATGGACCAGAGAAGAAACGATCCGGCGTTACTCCTAGAGAGGCTCATTCGTGAGCGAGCCACAAAAGAAAAAAGAACTTTCTTCAGAGATGCGGATTCTGATCGCCTCGATTCTCTCGATGGCGGTAATTCTGTTGTGGGCCAAATTCTTTGCGCCGAAGCCGCCGGTGAATCGGCCGGATGCTAACAAGCCGGCGGTCACGGCGCCGGCGCCTTCCAGCCCTGCCTCAGAATCTCCGGGCACAGCTTCCCCTTCCGGTACGACAACCAAACCCAACGCGACGACACCTGCGGGAGTTGCGACCGGGATTGCTCCTTCCAACGCAGCGGCGATGCCGCCGAAAGCCGCCGAGCAAGAGCGCACGATCGTTGTTGAGAACGGACTTTACCGCGTGGAGATTTCAAATCGCGGCGGCATAGTAAAAAGCTGGCAACTGAAGAAGTACATGGATGATTCGAAGCCGCAGAAGGTGCTGGACGTTGTGCACGCCGATGCAGCCGCGCAGGTTGGCGGGTGGCCGTTTGCGCTGGTGCTCGACGACCAGCAACTTGAGACGCAAGCCAATTCCGCGCTCTACGTAGCCGCAGTTCCAGAGCCGGGCGCAGCTGCGGGAGACGCGACGGCACACTATGCGGGCCTTCCCGCCGGTCCACTGTCAGCGCCTGCGGATTTGCAGTTTGTTTGGAGCGACGGGCACCTCGAAGTCACGAAAACCTTCAAATTTGATCATTCGTATGTGGTGCGCGTGGAAACTTCCGCCAAGTTCAACGGCGCACCCATCAAAACCGGCGTGGCGTGGCTGGGTGGTTTCGGCGATCCGACGGTACAGAATCCGGCGCCCGTGGATACCACCTTCACGTTTTACAACGAAGGCGGCAAGCTGACGGATTTGCCCTACAAAAAGCTTGAAGGCCCGGAGAAATGGGGACCGGGCGTCTGGATGGGCGGCAAGGACTTTGCCGGTATTGAAGACCGCTATTTTGCGGCTGCGTTTTTGCCGGCAAACGGCATCGCCAGCGGCTCGATCGAAACGCGCTACTGGAAAGTGGCTCGCAATGTTCAGAAGGACGGGAAGGACGAGCAAGAACCTGTCTCCGAAGTGGCGGCGACGACTTCCTCGGGGTCACTGGCGCTCCGCGTGTACGTCGGTCCAAAGGATTATGACGATTTAAAGGCACTGCGCCCCCCGCTGCAGTCTCTTGTGAATTTCGGATTCCTCGAGTTCATCGCCGAACCGCTGTTCCACGGGCTGAAGTGGCTGCACAAATATATACATGGGTACGGCTGGGCGATCATCGTTATGACGCTCGTCATTAACATGCTGCTCTTCCCGCTGCGCATTTCCAGCTACAAAACGACCTTGAAGATGCAGCGCGTTGCTCCGGAAATTAAAGCCATCCAGGAACGATACAAGAAGTACAAGCTGAACGACCCCAAGAAACAGGAAATGAACAAGGAAGTGATGGCCATCTACAGCCGCGAGGGGATTAACCCCGTGGGCGGCTGCTTCCAGATGTTTCTGCAGATGCCGATCTGGTTCGGGCTGAATAGCGCATTGCGCGGAGCGATTGAATTGCGGCATGCGCAGTGGTTGTGGATCTCAGACCTGGCTGCGAAAGATCCTTATTACGTATTGCCGATCGTGGTGGGCGTTTCCATGTACCTCGTTTCAAAAATGACGCCGATGACCACGGCGGACCCGCAACAGGCGCAAATGATGAAGATCATGCCGATCATGTTTGCGGGCAGCTTCATTATTTTCCCGTTTTCGAGCGGACTCGCGTTGTATATTCTCACCAGCAGCCTGGTGGGGATCGTGCAACAGTGGTATTTGAACCGCACACATCCCGCGCCGGCAGCGGCGAAACAGATTTCTCGCAGCAAGAAGTAGCAAGTCCTGGAGCGACCGCCGCATTAGGCGAGCAGGACCAAGGTTCGACGGAGGCCCATGGCGCAGGACCTTATCCGGGATGGCCATCTCGACAGGAAAACCGCCGCCGAGGCTCTGCGGAAATTCCTGGAAGAAATGGTGCGAGCGTCTGGATTGGATTTAAAGGTGAAGGTGCAGGCGATCGAGACGCCTTCCGCGGATGCTTCAGGCGGGGCCGAGGTGATTGCAGATCTCGACGGCCGCGACAAAGAGATTTTGCTGGAGCGCAACGCCGAAGTGTTAAAGGCTCTTGAACACCTGGCATTCCGCGCGTTGCGGCTGGAACCGACCTACCACGAAAAAATTCATCTGGACAGCGGCGGATATCGCGCTTTGCGCTTCGAAGAATTGCGCATGACGGCGCGCGTTGCCGCGGAACGCGTGCAAAGTTCGCACCAGCCTTTTCGGCTCAATCCGATGTCCTCGCGCGAGCGGCGCATTGTGCATCTGGCGTTGAAAGACTTGCCCGGCGTGCGCACTGAAAGCATCGGCATGGGAGAAGAGCGCCAGGTTGTTATTCATCCTGCCAAAGCGAAGTAGCTCCAGCGTCTTCGAACGTTTCCCCGAATTAAGAAGTTCTAATCCCGCACCCATCCCTGAGAGATCACTTTCGCGGATTCATCCATTCTGATCCGGTAAGTAAAGGAAGCTGGCCGATCTTTGCGCACCTGCGGAAAGCGCGCATCGGAAATCTCGACAATGGCGTCCGCGCCTTCTTTGTGAAAACGTGTGACGGGAAAACGCGCAAACCACAAAACGGTTTGCACTTCCGGCAGACGCCGGGCGGCGTCGATGTATTCATTCGGAATTGCGTCGGGATAGTAGCGGTGTTCGATGGAGGCGAGAGGCGAAGTTTCGCTGAGATCCAGGCGGACTTCGTATACCCCGTGCGGCGTGTTGACAAGTCCATCCCAATGCCAAAGCGAGGGGGGCAATGGCAGAGCGCCGAGGGACTCCACCTGAAGATGGAAGAGCGAAGTGAACTCCTGGACACTCTGAAGTGCGGCGCGATGGGCGTAAGAAGCAGCGAAAATATAGATGACCGCCGCAGCGAGGCCTGCGCGATTCCAGGAAGCGTAGCGAACGCGAAGCCCTTTTCCTCGAGTAGCTGGAAGAAGAAAAAACACCGCGAGCAACATAATGATGACGATCGCAGTTTGTGCAGAAATCGGCGCGCCGACATTTTTCCATAATGCGGCGACACCGAGCGAACCGAGTGACAGCACGGACCATGTGATGATGGCTCGAATCCGCAGTCCTTCGGCTTGGCTATAGACCCACGCAAGAATTTGCGGGCAGAAAAGAAGCGCGGTGAACGTGAAATCGATGATAAAAACCAAATCCCACGCCGGACGCGACCATTTTAGCGGCGACCAGATCATCGTGCCGAAAGTCGTGATGAGGTCCAGAAGGATGTGGCTGAGAATCCCGACCGCATAAATTCCCGTAAGAGCCGCGAACGAAGGCGCGTCCCACTTGCGCCAGCGCGCAATCCACCATGTGAGCGCGGC
>Ga0209415_10012243_pt1 | contig 14325 bp, 12 predicted proteins | sample PeaSoiSIISIP2007_FD_187696 | JGI IMG/M metagenome (GOLD analysis project Ga0209415, IMG submission 187696) | Peat soil microbial communities from Weissenstadt, Germany - SII-SIP-2007 (SPAdes) (version 2) | ecosystem: Environmental > Terrestrial > Soil > Wetlands > Peat | place: Germany... | reverse complement strand
CGGGCTGGCGAGTTGAACGCCACTCGCATGGCTTATGAGGCCAGCATGACACCGGTTCACTTGCCCGCATCGTTGGAGCCCCGTGCCAGATTCGAACTGACTTTTCCGGAGTACAGGTCCGGCGCATCGCCATCTATGCTTACGGGGCTGGAGCGGGTGCGGAGAATCGAACTCCGTTGACCGGACTGGCGATCCGATGCCCAACCAATAGGCCACACCCGCCCGACTGATCGCGGGCGAAGTGACTCGCCCGCATCGAACGATTCATTTGTCAAAGATCCTGCCTGGAAGCCGCACAGGCACACCGATATCGGCCCGCTCCACACTCGCGCTTTGGCGAGCGATGAAGAGCAAGTCAGTCAAATAAGTTAAGTCGCCCGATAAACACGAAAAAGGGGGCGGCCATTTTGGTGGCCGCCCCCTTCTTGAAATCGGAATGTTATTCCAAGACGGTCAGGTAGCCGCGCGCGCATCATGATTCATGCGCCTCTCGGTGCCTTTGACTACGCCGGCGAATTGGATAACTTGTGTCACGCAGTTACATCTTACCTTACTTTTCGGCTGACTTCAAGTGTTCTTTTTGATCAGAGCTGACTTTGCGTCAAGCCACGGGCCGATGTGAGGGGGCACGGCCGCCGCACCCGGTCCCGGCCCAGCCCCCAGACAACCGGCAATTCGGGCCACTTTTCGAAAAAAAACGCGAACTTTTGTGGTCCGCGCGCGTATATTGAATATTCTGGAGGTCCGATGAAGAAGATACTGGTGTGCTCTTTCCTGACGGCCGCGATGGCGCTAGTCGCCGCCGCGGCCGACGTTACCGGTAAATGGAGTGGCAGCTTTGTTCCCGAAGGTCAGCAGCCCGGCACGGCCTTCGCGGTCTTGAAGCAGAGCGGTACGGCCGTTACGGGTACAGCCGGGCCGGACGAAAGCCAGCAATGGCCGGGGCTGACGGGCTCGATCAAAGGCGACAAGGTTCTGGTGGAAGTGAAGTCCCCCGAGGACGGCACGGTTTACAAGTGTGACTTGACGCTGGTGGGCGACCACCTGAAAGGGGACGTCAGCGCCACGGCGGGTAACGGTCAGTCCCTGAAGGCCAAAATGGATCTCGCCCGCGTGAAATAATCGCGGCGGGTGATGTAATCGCAGGAAGGGAGGGGAAAATGTCGAGGGTCACGCTGCTGTTGCTGGCACTCGCCGCGGCTTTGTCCGCGGCCGATATCACGGGTTCCTGGCGAATCTATTTCGTCACCTTTGCCGAGGAAACATCTCCCGCCAGGCTCGAAATCCAGGTGCAGGGAGAGAAGCTTACCGGAACCCTCAACGAGATTCACATCGAGGGCACCTTCCGCGACGGCACGGTGAAGTTTACCGGAAAGCGGCCCAATGGCCAGGATTTCGGCACGTTCGAAGGCCGCACCAAAGGGGACGAGCTGGCCGGCAATGCCCACATGGGCGACCAGGATCGCCCGTGGATCGCCCGCCGCGCGGCCACCATCACCGCCGCGCCCCAGACCCGCACGTTCGAGCCGTCGCAGTTCCACCGCTACTTCTCCGGCACCATTGCTCCCGCGCTGCACATCAATCCCGGCGATACGGTTCGCACCACCACCGTCGACGCGGGCGGCACCGACGCGAAGGGCGTCCGCCGCTCCAACGGCGGCAATCCCGAAACCGGCCCGTTCTACGTCGAGGGCGCCATGCCCGGCGACACCCTGGTCGTCAAGTTCAACCGAATCCGGCTGAATCGGGACTCGGCCGGGAGCGGCGATCAGATCGTCCCCGACGCCCTGGCCCCCGGCTATCACCGCAACGCCAAGTACGACGACAAGTTCAGCAGCGAGTGGAAACTGGACCGCGAGTCGGGCTTCGCCACCCTTGCCAAGCCCTCCGAACACCTGAAGGATTTTCGCGTCAAGCTCCAGCCCATGCTGGGATGCGTCGCCGTGGCCCCGCCCGACAAGCAGTCCGTTCGCTCCGGCTGGCTGGGCTCCTACGGCGGCAATATGGATTACAACGGGCTCCGCGAGGGCGCCACTCTCTACCTGCCCGTCAATCAGGAGGGCGCCCTGCTGTTCGTGGGCGACGGCCACGCCGCGCAGGGCGATGGCGAACTGACCGGCGATGCGCTCGAAACCTCCATGGACGTGGAGTTCACCGTCAACCTGGTCCAGGGCCAGAGCACCGGGGGCCCGCGCGCGGAGAACGACGAGTTCATCATGGCCATGGGCATCGCCAACTCGCTGCCCGATGCCCTTCGGCAGGCCACTACGCAGCTCGCCCGCTGGCTGGAGCGCGACTACCACCTCACCGCCAATGAATCGGCCATCGTTCTGGGCACCTCCATCCGCTACGATATTGCCGAGGTGGTCGATCCGCAGGTCAACATCGTCGCCAAGGTCAGCAAGCAGGCGCTCGCGCAGTTGAAGAAGTAGCCGGCTCCCTGCACACGTTTGCCGTGCCACGTTCGCCGTGCCCACGTTTGCCGTGCGACACTGTGGATGATGCCGCCGTACGAGCCGTGGCCCCCACTACCGCTTCACGACTGGGAGGACACCTATCGCACTCTGCACATGTGGCTGCAAATCGTGGGCAAGATCCGCATGGCGCTCACTCCGCCGCTGAACCACTGGTGGCACGTCACCTTGTACGCCAACGCCCGCGGGCTGACCACCTCGCCGATCCCCTACAAAACGGGCGCCTTTGAAATCCAGTTCGACTTCCTCGATCACCAGTTCTTGATCGATACCTGCGACGGAGCCCGCCGCGTGCTCCCGCTCGAGCCCGAATCGGTCGCCGCCTTCTACGGCAAGCTGATGGAGGCGCTGCGCTCGCTCGGGATCGAAGTGGCCATCAATACCAGGCCGCAGGAAGTCGCAAACCCCGTGCCCTTCGACCAGGACACGCGCCCCGGCTCGTACGACCGCGATGCCGTGGGACGGCTCGCGCGCATTTTGCTCTCGACGACCGAAGCGATGCAGGAATTCCGCGGCCGCTTCATCGGCAAATCGAGCCCTCCCCATTTCTTCTGGGGGAGCTTCGACCTGGCGTGCACGCGCTTTTCCGGACGGCCGGCGCCTCCCCGCAAGGGCGTGATCACGGCTCCGGCCTACTCGCACGAGGTGATCAGCGCCGGCTTCTGGCCCGGAGGCGGAGCGGTGGATGGCCCGGCATTCTATTCCTACACGGCGCCGCAGCCCGCGGGGATCGAGGACGAGCCGGTCCGCCCCGCGGCCGCGGCGTGGAATCGCCAACTGTCCGAATTCATCCTGATGTATGACGAGGTCCGCCGCGCGGAATCTCCGCGGGACGCGCTGCTCGATTTCTTCCAGAGCACCTACGAGGCGGGAGCGAAGCGCGCGAATTGGGACCGCAAATCACTGGAGGCCTGACGATGTCGATTTCCTGCACGCACATGGACCAGATCAAAACCACCAGCACGCACAAGCGCGGCTGCGAAGAGTGCCTCAAAATCGGCGATTCATGGGTGCACCTGCGCTTGTGCCTGATCTGCGGGCACGTGGGCTGCTGCGATTCCTCGAAGAACAAGCACGCCACCAAACACTTCCACGCGACCAAACACCCGCTGGTGCGGTCCATCGAGCCGGGCGAGAGCTGGATATGGTGCTACGTCGACGAGGTGATGCCGGGTGAGTTGTAGGGCCCGCGCTATACTGGTCTCATGACGGTCGAACTGACGCCTCACGGCCAGGAGTTGCTGGAGATCGCGATGGCCCGGGGAGTCGGCCACTCACCCGAGGAAACCGTCGAGCGGGCTCTTGAAGCAGTTGCCCGAGACGTGCCGGCGGTCGACGAGGACCTAAGCAGGAGCCGCCAAGCGGTAGCTGCCATGCGTGAATTCATGGAAAACAACCATTTCACACTGGGACCCGGTGAACGCATCGTCGACTTGATCCGTTAAGGCCGGAAATATTGAGCTACGGCCCGTTTGTTCTCGATGCTTCCTTGACCCTTGAGCTGGGCCTTTAACGACGAGGCTACGCCGTTTACCGAGAGCGTGGTCGCAGCTCTGAAGACCGTCCACGGGGAGACGCCCGCGTTGTGGCTTCGAGGTTGCAAACGGGCGCGCAGGCGTGGCGCAGGCACTCGTGCCTGCCGCGTCGGCACTCATGCCGACGCCGCCTTCGGCACAGTTGCAAAACTGCGAACACGTGTCGAGACGAGTCTCGACACGGCAGGCATGAGTGCCTGCGCCACGCCGGCTGCCGGAGCGTGAGGAGTGGGGCCTAGCGATCCGCGACCTGCTCATGGCCGCGCTCGCCGTAGGCGTATCGGTCCTCACCGAAGAACACTGACCTACTCGTACCGCAAAGCCCGCATCGGATCCACCCGCGAGGCCCGCCTCGCCGGCACGTACCCCGCTAAAACACCCATTCCCGCCAACAACAACGTAGCCCCCGCAACCGTCGCCGGGTCATTCGGCCGCACGCCGAACAACTCGCTCTCGACCAGCCTCGAAAGCCACGCGCTCAACGGCAGCCCGATCGCAATCCCCGCCGCCACCATCGCGAAACAATCGCGCAGCACCATCCGCACCACCGTGCCTCGATCCGCGCCCAGCGACATGCGGATGCCGATCTCCCGCGTCCGCTGCCCCACCCCGTAAGACATCACTCCGTACAATCCCATCGCCGCCAGCAGCACGGCCAGCGCCCCGAAGAATCCGGTGAGCGTGGCGATCAGCCGCTCGCGAACTAGCGATTCGCTCTTCTGCTCGGCAAAGGTCTTTACATCGTAAACCGGCAAGCTCCGGTCGAGGCCTCGGACCGTGCTCCGCACCGCCGCCATCATGGGAACGGGGTTGCCCGCGGTCCGCACGTAAACCGTTCGTTCGGCGGCCGGGGACTGCGCCTGACTCAGATAGCCGACCCTGGGCATGTCTTCGCGCACGCTGCGATACTTCGAATCGGCGGCCACCCCGATGATCTCGACCAACTGCCCTCCCATCCGAACGGTCTTGCCGACTGGCTCTTGTTCGCCGAAGAAGTATCGGACCGCCAACTGGCTGATCACCGCGACCTTCACGCTGCCGGCAGTATCCTGCAGTCCGAATCCGCGCCCGCGCAGGATGCGGATTCCCACCGCGTCGAAGAAGTCTCCGCCTACTCCGGCCACCAGAATGGAACGGCCGCCCGGCGGGTCCGGTCTGCCCGGCACCTGCATCCCCACCTGGTTGAATGCGCCGCTCAGCCAGGGCGCCTCCGAGAAGCCCACGGCGCGCACTCCCGCCTTCCCGCGAAGCTCCGTTTCGAGCAGGCTGTAGAAGGCCGCCGTCTGCTCGGGAGTGTAGCCACTGAGCCGTGGATTCATGGTCGCGAGCACCACGTTCTCCGTCTTCAATCCGATCGCGATGGCCGTGGCGTTTCGCAGGCTGCGAAGAAACAGGCCCGCTCCCACCAGCAGCAGCAGCGAGAGAGCCACCTGCACCATCGCCAGCGCGCTCTTCAACCCGAATCGCCGCGACCGCGTCGCGCTGCCATCGTTCTTCAACGCGCCCGCGAGCTCGGGACTGGTGGCCCGCAGCGCCGGCGCCAGTCCGAACAGCAGCGCCGCCCCAATCGAGACCAGCAAGGTGAAGCCCATCAGACGAACATCCGCCGCCACGTGGACGGCCACCGGCCTGTTGCCCTCTGCCGGAAGAAACCGCAGCAGCAGGTTCACACACCAGCCGGAAACCACATACCCGCCCGCCCCGCCCGCGAGCGCCAGCACCAGGCTCTCGGTGAGGAGTTGCCGGATCAACCGGCCGCGCCCCGCGCCCATCGCCAGCCGCACGGCAATCTCCCGGCTGCGCGCCGTGGCCCGCGCCAGCAGCAGGTTGGCCAGATTCGCGCAGGCGATCAACAGCACCACCGCCGTCACCGCCATCAATACGTAGAGCGGATTCTCGAACCGCCCGCGCAGTCGCGAAAGCCCCTTTCCGCCGGGCTCCAGGCAGATCGCGATTTCCGAAGGATGGTTCCAGAACTTCCCGCGGTCCTCCCGCGCCACCTGTTGGAATGCCACATTCAGTCCTGCCTGCGCCTGCGCCTCGCTCATGCCCGGCCGCCGCCGCCCCAGGACCGAGAGCCATCCCCAGTTGCTGTTGTCGAACGCCGGGGCGCTCCCGAACACTCGCTGCTGCATCATCATCGGCACCCAGATGTCGGGGACAGTCCCCACCTCCACGCCGAAGAATGCCGCGGGCGCCACCCCCACCACGGTGAACGGAAAACTGTCGATATGAATCTGTTTGCCGGCGGCCTCGGGATCGGCCCCCAGTTGCTCGCGCCAGAAACGGTAGCTCACCACCGCCACCGGCGCAGCCAGCGGCACCCGATCGTCGTCGTCGGTGAAGAGCCGCCCCACCGCCGGCTGCACGCCGAGAGCCCGGAAGTAATTCCCGGAGACCATCTCCGCTACGCCGCGCCCGGTCTGCCGCGCCACGATCAGGCTCGCGGGCACCGAGGCCCGCGCGAAGATCTCGGACATCGCCTGGTCGCGGCGGCGCAGCTCGCGAAAGATAGGATACGAGAAACTGAACATCGGAGCCGGGCCGTCCATCACGCCGATCAGCTCCAGTTCCTCGGGCTTATCCACCGGCAGCATGCGCAGCAGCACGGCATCCGTGAGGCTGAAGATGGCGGTATTCGCACCCACTCCCAGTGCCAGCGACAGGATGGCCACCGCGGCAAACGCCGGATTCCTGGCCAACATCCTGACGGCGTACCGAAAATCCTTGGCGGTGGTCTCGAGGAACGGCACGCCGCGGCGATCGCGGTATTGTTCCTTGGCCAGCTCGATGCCGCCGGCGTGGAGCAGTGCGGCCCGGCGCGCCTCTTCCGCCGTCATGCCCGCCCGCAGATTGGCCTCGGCCTCCATGTGGACGTGGGCTTCCAGCTCCTCCGCCAGCTCGCGCTCCAGCCGCTCCCGGTAGAACAGCGCGCGCAGGCGCCAGATGGCGGCCCGCAGCGCCCTCACGAGTGCTCCTCACCCGGGCACAGGAACCGCGCCACGATGGCGGTGGTCTGCTCCCACTCGTGCGCGGCCTTCTCCAGGCGTTTGTGGCCGGCGCGCGTCAGCTTGTAGTATTTGGCCTTGCGATGGTGGTCCGATACGCCCCACTCGGAGGCGATGTAGCCTTCCTGCTCCAGCTTCAGAAGCGCCGGATACAGCGTGCCGTAGTTGACCTCCAGCAGTTGGCCGCTGGTCTGCTCGATGCGGCGCGCAATCCCGTAGCCGTGCAGGGGGCCGAGCGTCTCCAGGGTCTTGAGGACCATCAGCGCCAGGGTCCCCTGCCAGACATCCGCTTTCTCGTTCATGAACCTCCCCTATTGGATACCCATAGTAAGATTGCCACACTTCCTATGGGAATGCAATAGAAGAGTTCGGATGCCCAAAAAAAACAAATGGCGACCTCCGTACGCTCAACGCGCACGAAGACCGCCAGATCCTGCCGTTGCCGGCTCTGCGGCCGGCTCGGAATTGTCGATTAGGTGGTCGCCCGTTTGGCCGAGAATTCGGTGGTCACAGGGTCGCCACCGTTCCTGCCGGGACGCGTGACTTTCAACTTCAGTTCGTCGCCGGACACGGTGCCCTTGTAGTCGGTGGTCATGGAGTTGCCGCCCATCTGCGTGGTTACTTTGAAGGAGACGTCGTTGCCGTCCACTTTGCCTTCGCTGATGGGAGTTGACATGGCGTTGCCGTCGCGGCCGGGACGGGAAACGTCGCCGGTCAGACTGCCGCCACTGTTCTTCAGGGTGACGGTTACCTTGACAGGATCCCCACCGCCGCGGCCTGGTTGATCATATACCCACTTGCCGCTGACATCGGCCGCAAATGCGGCGAAGGCAACAACAAGCAGAATCGTGGTTACAAAAAGCAGCTTTTTGGTCATCGTGACGTTTAGGCGTCGCTCGATGGGTGGAAGTTACCCAAACTCAGACGGATCTAGAAGATTTGAGCGGCCTCCCCTCCCTACCGGAGACGGGCCGCTCGAGAATTTGAGAAAAACCATCCGGTTCTCCCGTATCCAGGGGCCGCTTGCTGACGGGGTGCCCTCCGGGTCCGGCTCTGCTCGGAGACCGTCGCCGGAGAAATTGTGGACGGATCTACGATAAGCGGTCTTACCCAGGGACGGAACTTCGCGACGCTCCGAAAGGCGTGACCTGCGCTCCCGTTTCGCCGGAAGCGCAGGGCGAGGTGACCTGGGGCGGGCCGAAGTTACAGAGGATGCGAGGGCCCGATGCCATCCTCCGGATGCAGGCTCATATGGCGTGCGAACTGGTGAGGCAGCCTCCCGACAAGACCGGATCGAACCCTCCTCCGATGATTCGCCCGGTCTAGCCTCCGAATGGGAGGGCCTCACCGCACCGCCTGAGATGCACCGCTAGGGCCAAATGTCCTATTATTTAAATGCTTTATTTTCAATGCCATAAAAGAAAGGGGCTGTGTACACCCAATGGACAGCCGTAAAGGCCGTGGTCACGCTGTCAACTTCATAGACACGAAAACGCCGATAAGCTAGACTGAAACAACTGGAAACAATCCATGGGATCCCTGGCTCGGCCCGATTTAAACGAAAAACTAGCTGCCATCCTGGCCATCTGCCAGAAGATGAATTCGGAGCGGGACTTGGGCACGCTGCTCGATCTCATCGCCCGCGAAGCCACCGACCTGCTGGATTGCGACCGCGCCAGCATCTTCCTCCTCGACCGCGAGCGCAACGAGCTGTGGTCCAAAGTGGCGCTGGGCAGCGACGAGATTCTCAGGTTCGACGCCCGGTTGGGAATTGCCGGGAGCGCCGTCCTCACCGGCAACACCGTCAACGTGCAGGACGCGTACAGCGATCCGCGGTTTTATGGCGGCATCGACGGCCAGACCGGCTACCGCACCCGCAACTTGCTGGCCGTGGCCGTGCGCAACCAGCAGGGCGAGATCATAGGTGCTTTCGAGGTATTGAACAAACGGGCCGGAGCGTTCATTGTCCGCGACGAGGATGCGCTCGGGGCGTTGGCCTCGCACGCCGCCATCGCCATCGAAACCGCCCAACTGATCGGAGAATTGCGGCGCAACCAGGACGAGTTGGCGCAGCAGAACGCGCACCTTTGGCGCGAGGTCGAAAGCAAGTACTCCACCCACGGAATCATCGGCACCGGGCAGAAGATCCAGCAGGTGGTGCGGCTGGTGGAGCGTATCCGCGACAGCCTGGTGAGTGTGTTGGTCACCGGCGAGAGCGGCACCGGCAAGGAACTGGTGGCCCGTGCGATCCATTACACCAGCCCGCGCGCCCGCCGCCCTTTCGTGGCCCTGAACTGCGCCGCCCTGCCCGAAACACTCCTCGAGAGCGAGCTTTTCGGCATCGAAAAAGGGGTCGCCACGGGCGTGAATCCGCGAATCGGACAGTTTCAGAAGGCCGACAGCGGCACGCTGTTCCTGGACGAGATCGCGGACCTCAGCCTCACCGCCCAGGCCAAGATCCTGCGCGTGCTGCAGGAACGCGTCGTGGAGCGCGTGGGAGGCCGCACCTCCACTTCCGTGGACGTCCGCCTGCTGGCCGCCACCAATAAGGACCTGGAGGCCGAAATCGCCAAGGGCACCTTCCGCGAGGACCTCTACTACCGCATCAAGGTCATCCACATCCACATGCCGCCCCTGCGCGACATTCGCGAAGAGATCCCCCTGTTGGCCAACCACTTCTTGAAGGAATACTGCCGGGAAACGGGCCGCGGCGCCATGGAGTTTTCGTCCCCTGTGATCCGCAAACTGGCCGGCGCCGCCTGGCCCGGCAACATCCGGCAGTTGCGCAACGAGGTGATGCGCCTGGCGGCCTGCGCGCGCCAGAACGTCATTACCGAGGACGATCTGTGGGAGGGGCTGCCGACCCCCGCCCCCGAGCGCCCTCCCGCCCTGCCGGCCGAAAGGCAGTCGCTGAAGAAGGCCGTGGCCGATCTGGAAAAGGGGATGATCCTGGAGGCGCTGCAGGGCACCCGCAACAACCAGCAGCAGGCGGCCCGCCTGCTCGGCCTGAGCCGCCAGGGGCTGATCAACAAGATGAAACGCTACGCCATCGCCGGCTGAACGGCTAAGTTGGCAGGCGAAAGCGCCTGCCCCACCACGATGTTGAACATGTTTGTTGTCCGCCGCGGCCGTCCAGCAGACCTCGCCCAAGTGGCGGCGGTCCAGGAAGCCAGCCCGGAAGCCGCCCAGTGGAATGTCACTGAATATCTGCAGTATGATTTCCGTGTGGCGGAGGCCGGCGGCCGCATTACCGGATTCCTCGTCTCGCGAACGCTCGCCGGGTTGGAGAGCGAGATCCTCAACCTGGCGGTAGCACCCGATTTCCGCCGGCAGGGCGCCGCCCGCGATCTGCTGCTTTCCGTCCTGGCGCAAACTAGCGGGGCGGTCTATCTGGAGGTTCGGGAGTCCAACCGGGTGGCGCGTGAATTCTATAAGTCCTTGGGATTCCAGGAGTTTAGCATTCGTCCGGGGTACTACGATGCCCCCGATTCCTTACCCGAATCGGCTATTGTCATGAAGTTTCATTCATGTTAAGGTGCGATTAGACGGTGATGCCGTCCTTTCTTAAACACGATGAGAGAGATTACCCACCGAGCCCTTTCCGAACCAACCGACTCGGCGCGGCAACCTCACTGGGAGGAATTGCCCAACATGGAACGGAATGCACAAGAAGAATTGAGAGCGCATCTGATGGCTACGAACGAGGAGTTTTCGAGGCTCGCCAGCCAGCATTCAGAGTACGCCAGCAAGCTGGAGGCCTTGGAATCGCTTCCCCATCTGACCAACGATGAAGAGTTGGAGGAGAAGCGGTTGAAGAAGGGCAAACTTCGGTTGAAGGATCAGATGGAAGCGATCATGAGCCAGTACCGGTCTCAACAGGTCGCTTAACGTCAGGTGCGCGCACGGCGTTATTCATAGCCCGGTCGGCTTCGGCTGGCCGGGCTTTTGACTTTTGGGGCCCTGGTTTCATTCTTGACCGCCATGGAATCGGAACCGATTCGTATTCCCATTACCGACGTCTTCGATCTGCACACCGTCCCTCCACGCGATGTGAAAGATGTCGTGGAAGAGTACCTCATCGAGGCCCGCCGGCTCGGCTTCAAAGCGCTGCGCATCGTGCACGGCCGCGGCATCGGAGTGCAGCGCGAAATCGTCCGCTCGGTGCTCGCCCGAACGGATTTCGTGGCGGACTTCCGCGATGCCCCGGGCGAAGCCGGCGGATGGGGTGCTACCATAGTGACACTCCGTTGAGGCCGCCCGCGGGTGCGGGGGTCCGGCGCGCGTCCGAGTTGCGACCCAGGGGTGTGTTTGCATTTTAAATAGCTGTATCCAATAATGATGTGAACGCTTGTTAACGGAGGCGCTATGACGCGACGTCGGGCATTTTGCCGATCGGTTCTGCCAGTCTGGATGGGGCTCGCCGCCGCTGCGCTCCTCCACGCCCAGCCGAGCCTCTTTATCGACAAGGAGCACAGCGACCCCTTTTTCCAAGGCCAGGTGGGCGCCCAGTACACCATCACGGTCGCCAATGTCGGTTCCGCACCTACCTCGGCCCCGGTAACGGTGACGGAATCTGTGCCGAGCGGCCTGATCCCCACCGGAATCGCCGGTACAAACTGGAACTGTGCGCAACCCGCCGGACCCTGCACACGTAACGACCCGCTCAATCCAAGCACTGGGTATGATTCCATCGTTCTGACAGTGAATGTCTCGCCGACTGCTCCTCCCAGCGTGGTCAATAAGGCCACTGTTTCCGGCGGCGGCCCGGCTCCGGCTCCGCCGGCCCCAGCAAACGACCCGACGAACATCACACAGTTGTCGGACCTGACCATCACCAAGACCCACACCCCCGGCTTTTTCCAGGGACAGAACGGCGCTACGTACACCATTACCGTTACCAACACGGGAGCGGCCACCACGGGCGACTCGATGATCACGGTCTCGGACGCGGTGCCGCAGGGCCTGATCGCCACGAATATTGCCGGAACCAATTGGACTTGCACACAGCCCGCCGGTAGCTGCTCGGTCCCAACCTCCCTGTTGGCTCCCGGCCAAAGCCTCCCTCCCCTCGTCCTCACCGTGAATGTGCTCCCCAATGCCCCCTCTACCGTCGTCAATACCGCTACGGTGGCCTGTCAATGTATGGTGCAGCGTGCGGCCAGCCCCACGGCGACCGACGTGACTCACATCGCGCCCAGCGGTACGACGCCCTTGATCACTTCGTTGGGCGCTTTAGTAACGGCTTCGGAGGAGGTTCCGCCCGCCATCACTTCCGGCACGCCGATCTCCAGCTTTACCCTCGCCATAAATGGAAACTTCGACCCCACCCAAGTCTCCAGCGTGGCGTGGTTCGACCCGCTCACCAATACCACCACCACGTTTGGGGCGGCCAGCCTGACCGCCACTTATAACCTGATCACGGTGAGCATACCCAACAGCCTCTTCGACACCTTGGTCACTGCCCCCGACACCATCCAGGTCACGGTGACCCAAACACCCGCGACCAACAGCCCCCTCGCGCGGCCCGGCCTGGCTCCCAGGGACTCCACGTTGGCCGGCACCTCGAACGCCGGCACTTTCCAGATACTGCCGCCGATGTCGTCGCTGGGCCCGAATCTGCCATCGGGCACGGTGGGTGTTCCGTACTCCCAGAAATACTTCAAGGGCGGCACGCCGGGGTACCTGGTCCGTCTCCTCTCCGGCCCGTTGCCCGACGGCCTTGCCATTTCCACGGACGGTCTCACGATCACCGGCACGCCGACTAAGGCCGGCGGTTTTCCGTTTCAGGTTGCGATCTTCGACGTCTGGAGCAACACCATTACTCCGTCCGACACGATTCTGATCACCGCGGGCGGGCCTCCTCCCACAATTACTTCCGTGGTCCCGACCTCTACGCCGGCCGGGATCTCGGGTGTGCAACTTACGGTAAACGGCGCCAATTTTACCCCGCCGCCGCCCCTCGTGAGCAATAACGCAGTCGCTCCGGGTTCCGTGGTGTATTGGACTACGCCCAGTTCCACGGTAGTGCCACTTACCACCACCTTTGTGTCTCCCACGCAGTTGACCGCCACTGTGCCCGCATCCCTGCTGGCGGCGGCGCAGGTCGTAAGCATCACAGTGGCCCAGTCGGGCGGAGTGAACTCCGCTTCGCCGATCACTTCCAACGCCGTTCCCTTTGCGGTGAATGCACCTTCTATCTCTGCCCTCACACCGCCAGGCGCCACGGCGGGAAGCCCGGGATTCACACTCACCGTGACCGGGGCGAATTTCGTCAACAATGCGCAGCCCCCCAGTTCGACTCAAGTCTTTTTCCAGGGAGTTCCACTGACCACGACGTTTGTGAACTCCGGAACTCTGACCGTGCCCATCACCGCCGCCATGATTGCGAATCCGGGAGCCATGACCGTAGTCGCGGTGAATCCCGGCGGTAGCCGGTCGGCCGCGGTTACATTCACAGTGTTTGCGGCGCCGACACTCCTCAGTCTGAACCCCAACACGGCGGTCGCGGGAGGACCGGGCTTCACGTTGACTGCGACCGGCGCGAACTTCGCCGCCGGGATGTCGATCGTCTTTAACGGGACTGCTCTGCCGGCTACCTGCGTGCCAGGGGCCGGAATCCCGGCGGCTCCCTGCGCTTCGCTCAGTGCCACCGTGCCTGCCGGTCTGATTGCCTCGCCCGGAGTTGTCCCTGTGACCGTGGCCACGGCGGATGGCTACGTGACCCCGAGCCTGCCTTTTACCATTGTCCCCAGGCTGGTCATCACCACCACCGGCCTGCCCAACGGGCTGCCCAACGCCGGTTACAACTTTCCGCTCGCGGCCACCGGCGGAGCGGGTGCCTATATGTGGACGGCTACCGGTCTGCCCACCGGATTCTCGGTGAATCCCGCCACCGGCGTTATTAGCGGGACCACCACGGCCAGCGGCGGCTTCACCGTGTCGGTGACCGTCACCGATCAAAGCGGGCAGGCCGCACAGGCCCAGTTCCCATTGAGTATCGCCAGCAAGCTGCTGATCACCACCACCGCGCTGCCTAACGGAATTGTGGGAATGAGCTATAACTTCCCGCTCGGAGCCACCGGGGGTGTGCCGCAGTATACCTGGACGATTACCGGGCTGCCTGCCGGACTGACTCCGAATTCCTCCACCGGCGTCATCTCCGGGACACCCACGGCCAGCGGCGCCTTCACCGTGTCTGTCTCGGTCAGCGATACCAGCCAGCAGACCGCCGCCGCCCAGTTCACCCTGACCATCATTCCCAAGCTGGTGATCACCACCACCGCCCTGCCCAACGGAATTGTGGGAATG